>OCPR01000075.1_pt1 | contig 158226 bp, 121 predicted proteins | sample 1538611 | NCBI WGS metagenome assembly OCPR01 (sample SAMN04571711, study PRJEB22368) | human gut metagenome | biome: human gut; material: stool | host: Homo sapiens | place: Luxembourg | collected 2012-09-28
GCTTCTTGGATTTCTTAACTGCTTCACATGCTTTTACCTTTACAGCTCTGAAATCAGACTTGCTGAAAGTATCGAAATCAACCATTTCTTCAAATAATGGCTCAACTTTTACTTTGGAAAAATCAATCTTCTCAACTGTTTTTTCAGCCTCTGCCGGAGCTGCTTCGGAAGTCTTGGAAGCTTTCTTGTCAGCGTCCAGTGACTTCATTGTCGGGAAGAGCAGTACGTCACGGATGGCCTGGCTATCGGTGAGAAGCATAACCAGACGGTCGATTCCGTATCCAATACCACCTGTGGGCGGCATACCAATCTCAAGTGCATTCAGGAAATCTTCATCTGTATGGTTTGCTTCTTCATCACCAGCATCTGCAAGTGCATCCTGCGCCTTGAAGCGCTCGCGCTGATCAATCGGGTCGTTCAGCTCGGAGTATGCGTTACACATCTCCCATGTGTTGATGAAAAGCTCGAAACGCTCTACCTTACTCGGATCAGTAGGTTTCTTCTTGGTCAGAGGAGAAATCTCGATCGGGTGATCCATGATAAATGTAGGCTGAATCAGCTCTTTCTCACAATATTCTTCGAAGAAGAGATTGATAATATCGCCTTTCTTGTGACGCTCCTCATACTCGATATGATGCTCAGCAGCAAGCTTCTTGGCAGCTTCATCATCTGCTACCTGGTCGAAGTCAATTCCTGCATATTTCTTGATCGCATCATTCATGGTCAGACGCTCAAATGGCTTCCCAAGATCAATCTCGATACCATTGTAAGAAATCTTAGTGGATCCGCAGACCTTCTCTGCCAGATAGCGGAACATGGATTCGGTAAGTTCCATCATTCCTTCATAATCTGTATATGCCTGGTAAAGCTCCATCAGTGTAAATTCCGGATTGTGACGGGTATCAACACCCTCATTACGGAATACACGGCCAATCTCGTAGACTCTTTCAAGTCCGCCAACGATCAGTCGTTTCAGATAAAGTTCCAGTGAAATACGAAGCTTAACATCTTCGTTCAGTGCATTGTAATGTGTCTCAAATGGTCTGGCAGCTGCACCACCAGCATTGGAAACCAGCATTGGAGTCTCTACTTCCATGAAGTCACGGCCAGCAAGGAAGTTTCGGATCTCTTTAATGACCTGAGAACGCTTGATAAATACGTTCTTGCTCTCCTGGTTCATGATCAGGTCTACATATCTCTGACGATAACGCATATCTGTGTCTGTCAGTCCGTGGAATTTCTCCGGAAGGATCTGCAGGCTCTTTGATAAAAGAGTCATTTTCTCTGCATGAATAGAAATCTCACCGGTTCTGGTTCTGAATGCAAAACCTTCCAGGCCGAAGATGTCGCCGATATCGGATTTCTTAAAGTCTGCATAAGAATCTGCTCCGATGGCGTCTCTTGCAACATATACCTGAATATTTCCCTGTAAATCCTGGATATTGCAGAAAGAAGCTTTTCCCATGACTCTCTTGAACATCATACGTCCAGCGATTGCCACATGGATCGGGCTGGCATCCATAATACTTCTTCTCTCTTCGTAGTCGTTCTTCTGAACTTCCTTTGCCTGCTCTTCATCAAGACCTGTTACATCCGGCTCTGTGCGATCCTTCAGCAGCTCTGCTTCATGCGCCTCATAAAGGGTCTTTACTTCCAGTGAATGATGGGTCTGATTAAATTTTGTTATCTGAAATGGATCCTTGCCATTCGCCTGAAGCTCTGCCAGTTTATCACGGCGGATTTTCAGAAGCTGATTCAGATCCTGATTCTTCTGTTCTGCCACTTTTGTGCCTCCTTAAATATTACGCTGGATTTCCAGCACTTTGTACTTCATGATACCGGATGGAAGCTCTACTTCTACAATATCACCTGTGTGTGCGCCCATAAGAGCCTTTCCTACAGGAGATTCGTTAGAAATCTTGCCTTCCAGGCTGTTTGCCTCTGTGGAGCCAACCAGCTTCAGTTCTATATCTTCGTCAAACTCGAAGTCATGTACTCTTACTTTACATCCTACGCTGATCTTGTCAAGATCGACTTCGTCCTCAACTACAACCTCAGCGTTCTTCAGGATTTTCTCAATTTCTTCAATACGCGCTTCGATATCTCTCTGCTCATCTTTAGCTGCATCGTACTCTGCATTCTCGGACAGGTCTCCCTGCTCTCTTGCCTCTTTGATCTTACCTGCTACTTCTTTTCTTTTTACTACCTTTAAATCATGCAGCTCTTCTTCCAGTTTTTTAAGTCCTGCATAGGTTAGTAAGTTCTTCTTTTCTTCCATTATAGCCTTACTCCCTTTCATTCCGGCGCTTGTCGCCCCGTATCATACATTTCTTATATGCTGTTTCTCCCGGAAAATTCCATTACTATAAAAGTCCTGAACAAAAAGCAGCAGAAATATACCAACGACAGATAACATTCATGCGCCAAACAGTCCACTTTTATAATTGGTAATGCCTGCAAAAGCAGACATTTCATTACCCAAAAGGGTACAAATTCGCTAGGATATTCACAGTTTCACCATTATAGCTAAATCAACAGGCATTGTCAAGACAGAAAAATAGCGAACAAATGTAAAAAAAGATGCCGCAGAACCACCATTTTTCCGTGATTCTGCGGCATCTTACTTCTTAATTATGCTATTCTCTCAGAATGTGCTTCTGAAAGGGGAAAAGTTATCCTTCGATGGCAATGTGTTTCTTCTCTTCCACTGCTGGTTTCGCTTCTTTCTTCGGAACAAACAGTTTCAGAATGCCATGTTTAAACTCAGCCTTAATATCCTCCTGCTGAACGTCCTCGCCTACATAAAAGCTTCTGCTGCAGGCTCCTGCGTAACGCTCCCTGCGGATATAATGACCGGATTCTTTCTCCTGCTCATCTTTGTCCAGACCTTTCTCAGCGCTGATGGTCAGATAGCCATTCTCCAGGGAAGCCTTAATCTCATCTTTGGTAAATCCTGGAAGATCGACTACCAGCTGATAACCGTTATCCATTTCCTTAATATCAGTCTTCATAACGTGGCTGGCTCTCTTGCCATAAAGCTTCTTCTCGGTATCTTTCATTGCTTTATCATCATAATAGAATGGAAAATCATTAAAGAAATCATCAAATAAGTTCTCTCCAAAAATACTAGGCATTAACATAAGTCATCTCTCCTTTTTATATATGCTGTTTACCTTGTTTCTTGGAACTCGGGTGGTAGGGAATTCATAAAGCCTTTCGCTTTTGCTTTCTTTTTATCCCCTTCCTTTGTTCTAGATGTAATATAACACTTATTGTTAGCAATGTCAAGAGATGAGTGCTAATTTCACATTTTTTTCACATTCTCACATTTTTCTAATTTCCTACAACATCTCCCGCAGCTGATAATTTGTATACACCTGTTCATAATCATATTCTGAATCATACCTGGTAAGTGTCACCATCGGATCTGCACCTGGAATGATCTGGTAGCTATAGGAAACTTCGTAATCCTCATCTATAAATTTCACAGCCCCCTGGTTTTCAGAGCCTTCTGTGATTTCCGTCCTGTAAGCTGCGAAAACACGTCCGCTGTTTATATCGTTTGCCATGGCTGTCATAACTTCGGCCAGATTTCCAAGATCCTCATTTATCGTAAACTGGTTCCAGCGGTCTACCAGAACCGCACCATAGCATTTATCGCCATACTCACTGGTGGCCTCTCTCCAGCAAATGTTGATATAGTTATCATCCGTTATTCTGTAGCTTCCAACATAGTCCCTGGGATCATAATATTCATCTCCTGCCCAATGAGCTGTAAAGGTTCCATTGTCCTCATCCAGGGAAACTTCATAACCTTTTTCCAAATTCGCAGCCCCAAGATAGCGGGCAATGATTTCCTCCGGATTGTCTGTTTCCGGATGATAAATGTAGGGATTCTCCTTTGGAATCTTAGCCTTTTCACTATCTTCCAGATCGTCCAGATTATCCAGGCTCTGAGCTTCTCCTGTCTGCACCAGTTCCCGCCCGAAAATCACCTGGGTATCCTCATCTAAGCTCCCCACAAACTCTCCGTCTACTGTATCAAGATAAATGTCTCCTTCCTCCAGGGAAACAAGTATTTTCCCATCCTCCAGTTTCCATGAGACCTTCAGAATTTCTGCCGAGTCTGGCTCCTCACTATTGTAGGACATTTCCATGTAAGCACTTCCGTCTTCCATCAGCCTCATTTCCAAATATTGGTTTAAATATTCCGCTACATTGTGGCGTTCACTGCTTTCGTCAGAATATATTACATAATTGGCATACCAGATGCCCATATAGTCCTCCGGATTTTCGATTTCTGCATAGGCAATAGCAGGAAACAATGCGGCGGTTAACATTCCGGTAAATATTGCAGCAATTATTTTTCTTTTCATAAGCACCCTCCCTGGATCATATAATTTTTCTGAAAAATATAGTTTCAGCTTTGGTCACTGTTCACAGAGAATGTTCCGCGAGGTGTTTTTTGTGAGCAAGGCTCACAGAAAACCCGAGAATTGCGGCGCGAAATCATGCAAATGCATGATTTCTGTGCATCGCGGAGCATGTTGCTGTGAACGGAGTGAACAGCAACCAGAAATTTTTTCTACAACTGTATCATTCTGCTGTAACTATATTATAAGAAATTCACCCAGGAAAAAGCACTATACTCTGGTTAGTATTTTTCTCATTTCCCATATAAAAAGAATCCTGCTTGCAGGATTCTCCGCCTGCGGCGGGGCCGCCTCGAGCGACAGCTATCCTTCCGCCGCAGTGCGCTCCTGCCCGGTAGGACTTTTAATATAATAGGCAATTCCAACAGAATTTCCTATTACATTAAAAAGGCGTCCCCTGCAAGCTGAACCACTTACAAGAACGCCCTATACATCGGATATTAAGTAACTGCCATATTAACTTGTCAGATTTTTCAGACACGCTCTACTGCTCTATACCATATTCTATCTCTCTAAAAGCTTCCCAATCAGGCTTGTCACCAGAAACGCCGCAATATCCACAGCCACAATGGTAGACCCTACCGGCGTTCCGCCCAGAATGGAAACAATAATTCCAAAAAATGCACACAACACGGATAAAATCGCCGAACAGATAATTACTGCGCTGAATCGTTTATAGAGCCTCATTGCCGACAGTGCCGGGAAAATGATCAGAGCTGAGATCAACAGGGACCCCACCAGATTCATAGCCAGTACAATGATCACCGCTGTGATCACCGCAATCAGAAGATTGTACATATCCGTCCTGGTTCCAGTAGCTTTTGCAAAATTTTCATCAAAGGTAACCGCAAATATCTTATGATAAAATACTGTAAACAATGCCACAACAATAACAGACACCACCACACACAGCCACACCTCAGCTGTGGTCAGAGTCAGGATTGACGTAGAACCAAACAGGCTGCTGCACACATCTCCGGAAATATTAGAGCCTGTGGAAAAAATATTCATCAGCAGATAGCCAACTGCCAGGGCTCCAACAGAAATCATAGCGATTGCCGCATCTCCTTTGATCTTTGTACTCTGTCCTGTACGAAGAAGCAGCACCGCACAGATCACAGTTACCGGCATGACAAACAGCATATTGTTGCTGAAATTCAGCACCGATGCAATGGCCATAGCTCCGAATGCCACATGGGACAGTCCGTCCCCAATAAAGGAAAATCGCTTCAGCACCAGCGTTACCCCCAGAAGAGAGGAGCAAAGTGCAATAAGCACGCCTACGATCAAAGCATACCACACAAATGGATACTGGAAATAAAATACCAGTTTTTCAAAAATTCCGCTCATGCTTTTCCCTCCTCTCCAGCATCCACAAGCCTCTTTCCAATCTTGCTTTCCAGATATTCCTCTTTTGTTCCGAAGAAAACCTTCTGTCCAATATGCAGCACATGACTTGCATAAGTCGCTACTTCACTGATATCGTGGGAAATCATGATGATGGTTACTTGGTCTTCTTTATTTAATTCGTTGATAATCTGGTACATATCCGCAGTTGCAACCGGATCCAGTCCAGAAACAGGCTCATCCAGAAGGAGGATTTTCCTTGTGGCGCAGAGAGCTCTGGTCAGAAGCACTCTCTGCTGCTGCCCGCCGGACAATTGTCGATAACAACGGTCAGCCAGATCCGTAATCCTGGTTTTCTCCATCAATTCACGGGCTTCTTTTTTCTCTGCTTTATTGTAAAAAGGACGAAGCCCCATTCTTCCCAGGAAACCGGACATCACAATTTCGTCTACCGAAGCAGGGAAGTCTCTCTGAAGCGCAGTCTGCTGTGGCAGATAGCCAATCTCGTTGATTTTTAAATCGTCTCCCAGAATGATGCTGCCGCTCATAGGGCTCTGAAGATGAAGAAGGGTTTTCATCAGTGTGGATTTCCCAGAGCCGTTTTCTCCTACAATACAAAGGTAATCACCGGAATTTACGCTGAAATTCAGCCCGGACAAAATCGCTTTTCCTTCATATCCCAATGTAAGGTTCTCACAAGTAATCAGACTCATAATGCCTCCTTCAGAATCTGGAGATTATTTTCCATGATGGAAAGGTATGTGGTTCCCTCTTCCACATCCTTTGTAGTTACGGACTGCATGGAATTTAATGTTAAAATCTTCTGATCCTTAGTATTTGTATTTTCAATTACTGCTTTCGCCACTTTCTGATCGGAATTCTCGATAGTGAGAACAGCCGGAAGGTTCAGCTCATCCAGCTTACCAGCCAGAAATGTGATGGTCTCGAAGCTGGCATCTGTTTCTGCGGAACAGCCGGCAAATGCAGCGTAATAGGTAAGATTATAGTCGTCAATTAAATAGCGGAACGGGAAACGATCCGCAAAAAGCAGGGTTTTTGACCGGGATTTCTCCACTGAAGTCTGGTATTCCTGATCCAGAGCTGCCAGTTTTTCTTCATAAGCCTCGGCGTTCTGCTGATAAAGCTGGGAATGCTCCGGATCAGCATCAGCAAGACTACTGGCAATGGTGTCGCAAAACAGAGACGCATTTTTCAAGGACAGCCAGACATGCTCATCGTATTCCAGATCATCATCGTGGGTATGCTCTTCTTCGTGAGTGTGGCCGTCTTCTTCCTGCATTCCCTCTACAAGCTCTTCCTCCTTCACCTGATCTCCCAGCACATCCATCAGGTTGATTGCTTTTCGGTCTGGGTTTCCGGCGCCCTTCAATGCATCAGCTACCCAGGAATCAGACTCACCGCCTACATAAATAAACAGGTCACAGGTGGATACCTTCAAAATATCTTCCATGGTAGGCTGGAAACTATGCATGTCTGTTCCGTTACCCAAAAGCAGGGTAAGATCCACATTATCAGCCTGGTCACCCAGGATTTCCTTTACCCAGTCATATTCCGGAAAAATTGTGGCTACAATCTGGAGCTTCTGACTATCTGTGCTGGCATTCTCCGGTTCGCTGCCATTTCCCCCGCTCTGGCTTTCTGTCACACCGGAATTGTCAGTTCCTGCCGCCGCACCTGCACCGCAGCCTGCAAGAAGGCAGGCAGTACCTATTGTGGCAGCTGACATGAGCAGCCTTCTAAATTTATTTTTTAATTTGTGCATGTTCAACCTCATTATTTTCCTCTACACTCCTCACAGATTCCATAAAACACCGTCCTGGTAAAATCCCACTGAAATCCATGGTCTGCCAGCATATGCTCGCCCAGATGTGTCATTTCCCCGCATTCCAGATGAATCACCTTTCCACACTTCTCGCATTTGCAATGAAAGCATATATGCTTATGACAATGCTCATCATGTCCCAGATACTCGAAGCATGCACTGCTGGTGCCGTCTACCACATATTTAGCAACCAGTCCCTGCTCCACCATCCGGTCAAGCTGTCGGTACACCGTTGTAGTTCCGATAGAAATCCCCTGACTTTTAAAGTATTTACATATATCGCTGACTGTAACATGTTTTCCTTCCATAGAGCACAGATAATTCTCCAGCTCTGTAATCTGTCTGGTACGATATTGTGCTTTTTCGCTCATTTCCCGCGCCTCCAATTTGAAAATCATTTTCATATTATAACAGGTTCTTTTTCAAAGTCAATATGAAAATCGTTTTCATTTTTATCATTCCGTATTTTTTATAGTGCAATCCAAAATTCTCTTGTTTCTGCGGCACACAAGTGCTATTCTTATTCACAAAACAGACATGTCGTCTATCGGTGACATCACTATATATGAAAATTTACGTTTCTAAAGGAGCCTGACATTATGGAAAATATAAGTTATGGAAAAATTGTTCTGATCGGCGCAGGTCATGTAGGATCTGCAATTCTGGACTCTCTTCTGCGAATGAATCTTGCAGATGAGATCGTTGTCATAAACAGAAATGAAAAAAAAGCATTGGGAGTCGTACTGGATGCCAGCCACACCACCGCCTTTGCATACAGTGCCAACGCAAACATCCGGGTGGGCACCTACGAGGACTGTAAAGACGCCCAAATTATCATCAACACCGCAGGTCCCAGCATTCAGCCAGGTAACTCCCGTGACCGCATGGTGTTGCTGCAGACCAATGTACAGGTGATGAAGGAGATCATGACACAGATTACCACTTACACCCGTTCTGCCATTATTATCAATGTTTCAAATCCAATGGACATTCTTACCTATATTGCACAGAAGGAATTCAACTACCCCCGAAATCTTCTGATCGGTACCGGTACTCTTCTGGATACCGCCCGCTTCAATAAAATGCTTGCCGACCTGTGCGGCGTAGATGCAAAAAATGTCACCGGATTCGTTCTGGGCGAACACGGCGGCACAAGCTTTATTCCATGGAATGCGGTTAATATTGTAGGAATTCCTTTCCATGATTTTCAGAAACAGTTTGGCCTGAAAGAGCCTGTTGACTGTGAGAAGCTGCTTCACGAGGTGAAGGTCAGCGGTCTGGACATTGTAGAACTGAAGGGCTACACAAGCTCTGGCATCGCCCTCAGCGTCTGCCGTCTTGTAGGAGCCATTATGCGAAATGAACGTGCCGTTGTACCGGCTTCCGTTGTTCTGGAAGGGGAATACGGATTAGAAGGAATCGCAATGAGCCTTCCATGCGTTATTTCACGAAATGGCGTGGAACGCACACTGCAGATTCCGCTGGATAAAGAGGGTGAGAAAAATCTTAAGATCTGCTACGAGTATCTCCGTAATGTAATCGAGAGTATTTCCTGACACCATAAATAATAAAAGCTTACTACAACTTAGACATTTATTTTTTCAATGTCTAAATCGCAGTAAGCTTTTTTACTTATAAAGCATACATAAAGTTAATCCCCATAAAAATGGTAAAAACATTCCTGTTATCTCTTGCACCCACTTGCAATGGCGTGTACCGGACATGCCTGCTTACACCGTCCGCAACGGATACATTCCGGACTGTTGGGGTTTTCCACAGGGTTGACCACCATCTGGCAAGCCTTTGCACATTTTCCACAGTGAACGCATTTTTTCATATCTACACGGTAGCGGTAAATGGAAACCTTATTGAATACGGAATAAAATGCGCCAAGCGGACAAATATAACGGCAAAATGGTCTGTAAATAATAATGGAAAGAACAATTGTCACGATCAGAATTGTATTTTTCCATATGTACAGCCAGCCAATGGCACCGCGCATAGCCTTGTTCAAAAGTACCAGCGGCAATCCGCCCTCCAAAGTTCCGGCCGGACAGATCAGCTTACAGAAATAGGGTGCTCCCTGGCCCATTATATCTGTGAGAAACAGGGGAAGCAGAATTACAAACACTAGAAAAATCACGTATTTCAGCTTTCGAAGAAGTTTGTCTCCTTTGAAAGTACGAATTTTCTTTGGAAAAGGAATCTTATTCAGCAGATCCTGGATCAGTCCAAACGGACAGAGAAATCCGCACACCAGTCTTCCCAGGATCGCTCCTACAAAAATCAGAAATCCGATTACGTAGTAGGCAAATTTAAAGTTCCAGCTTCCAACCACGGCCTGTAAGGATCCAATTGGACAGGCTCCTGCTGCCCCGGGACATGAATAGCAGTTCAGTCCCGGAACACAGGCATTTTTCAGCTTTCCTGTATATATTTTTCCAGTTACAAATCCGGATATATGGGAATTTGTAAATGCCGCCCAGAGTGCCTGTATGGTATGCCTGGGCCAGTTTTTTATGTTCATTTTCTTATCATCCAATTCCAATACACTCCATACAGATATTTACAGCTTTTGTAAAAACAACTTCCATTTCACCACGGTAAATACCAAAGACCATCATCAGAATCCCCACCGCTGCAAGGGCGATTCCTGTCCATTTGGACTGGGTGATTTTATTTATATAATTTTTCATCCTACATTCCCTAACCACTTTTTATTTTCCGGAATTAATTTTTTCCAGTGCATCCTCTACAGCTGTTTTCCAGTCTTCCAGATTTTTGCTGCCCATGATCGGATCTCCTACAATGTTTCCATCTTTATCTACAAAGAAGGATTCCGGGAAGCTGCTGAGACCGCTGATACGTCCATTCATGTTTCCTGCATCCGGAATCAGAAGTGGATAGGTAACTCCTGTTTTTTCCTTGAGAATCTGCGCTTTTTTCACAGTATCTTCATCTGTAGTTCCGTCCTCACCTACAGAATCGATAACCATTCCTACTACTCCCACTCCCTTTTCCTTCATTTCCTGATAAAGCTTGTCAAGGTCTGGCATTTCATTTACACATGGAGAGCACCAGGTTGTAAAGCAGTTTACAAGAGTCAGGTCATAGTCGCTGAATACTTTTTCTGTATAGGCATTTCCGTCAATATCCGTTGTCTCAAAGGCACCTACATTTTCTGCATCCGGGTTGGCATTTTCTGCAGGCATATCAAATACGGATTTACTTGGATCAAATGCTGTCATTTCTGTGATCGTAGTCTCGATTTTTTCGATCTCGTCTGTCAGGTCAGACTCTGCATCTTTATTAATGCTGAGATAGTACTTATAATTTCCATCCTCACTTGTTCCCAGCTCTTTGTGCTCATTGCAGCCTGTGATGGAATCCAGATCATCGATCACGTCCTTGCTGTAAACACCAAGTGTGCCAACTCTTTCAATGCTCTTAAGCCAGTCCTCATAGCCGGTTCCAAGAAGGTTTACATCTTCGTTTTTCTGATCCTCAGTAAGCTTATTCCAGTGGAAAAAGGCATACTTGAAGCCAGTACTGTCATCATTCCATTCTTCCTCTGTGATCATAAGCATGTCGGAGTTTTCTATCTGTTTCTTCAGTTCTTCCGGAAGGACTGCCTTTAAGCCAAGGAATGGGAAATCGTAGGAATCCTGCACCTTCATATTAATATCTGCTGCTTTTACTGTTTTTTTCACAGGTGTGCCATCTTCAGAGAAAACAGCTGTCTCAGAACCGTCACCGGCTACCACTGCGCCAGCTTCGTCTGCAGAAACGGCTGCTCCGGCCTCATCTGCAGAAACTGCTGCGCCAGCTGCATCCGCAGGTACGCTCATGCCTGCTGCATCTGCCGGAACTGCCATGCCAGCTTCTTCTGCTGATACGCTTTCAGCCTTAATCATAACCGGATTGAAAGATGTTGCTGTCAGAACCCCTGCTGCCAGAATTGCCATAAGTCTTTTTTTATTCATCATTTTTAATTTTCCTTTCAGCGTTTTTTATTTGTCTGAACGTATTTTAACATCTTTCCTATAAAATCTGTGTTAAGATTTTTATTTTTTTCAAAATATGATAATATTTAAATTATAAATACTCTCTTTTTTGCGAGTATCTGATCTGCGCAAAATCATATTACGAAAGGAGCAGTTATGCACATTTTAATTATAGAAGACGAAGAACAGCTCTGCCGCTCTGTTGCGGAGGGACTTCGCATAGATGGTTATGAAACAGATATCTGTTTCGATGGAGACGAAGGGCTTTGCCTGTGTATGACAGAAAATTATGACCTGATCCTGCTGGATCTGAATCTTCCCGGCACGGACGGTCTGGAAATTCTCCGTCAGTTCCGGAAACACAATACGAATACCCCGGTTCTGATCCTGTCCGCCCGGGATCAGATTGAAGATAAGGTAAACGGTCTGGATCTGGGAGCCAATGATTATCTTACCAAGCCCTTTCACTTCCAGGAGCTGGAAGCCAGGATCCGAAGCCTTACCCGGCGGAAGTTCGTTCAGGAGGATGTATGCCTGAAATGGAATCAGCTTACCTTTGATACCAGAACAAGAGAAACCTCTGTAAATGGAGTGCCGCTTTCCCTTACCAGAAAAGAAAGCAGCCTTCTGGAATATTTCCTGCTCCATCAGAACCGTGTAATTTCACCGGAAGAAATGATTGAACATATTTGGGACGGAAGCGTAAATACCTTCAGCAATTCCATCCGTGTGCACATTTCATCTCTTAGAAAAAAACTAAAGGCTGCAATTGGATTTGACCCTATTCAGAATAAAATAGGCCAGGGCTATATATTGGAGGAATACAGATGATAAAAAAACGTTTCCACACCTCACTTCAGCTGAAACTCACTTTATTGCTGTCCTTACTGATGATTGTCTCCTGTGTTCTTATGTACTTCTTCATCAGCCATTCTGCCGTATCGGGAATGGACGGATTGCAGAATTATATGATCAAGGTGGACCCACAGGATGGCGATTCACCAATTACCTTTAATGTAGATCCCAAAGCTCTTTTTCCTCAGTTCGAGCAGGAAATCCAGGAAACCAAAGAAGCTTTTCTTCTACGAAGTGTTATTGCAACCACGATCATTATTCTTCTTTCCAGTGTGTGTACTTATTTTCTTACGAAAAAGACCCTTACGCCACTGCAGAAGCTAACCAGTGAAGTCAGTCAGATCCAGGCGCAGAACCTTTCCACCCAGCTGGCAGTTCCCAATTCAAAGGATGAAATTGCACAGCTGACCAGCTCTTTCAATGAAATGCTGGCCAGGCTGGACAATGCCTTTAGTACACAGAAACAGTTTTCTGCAAATGCCGCTCATGAGCTACGGACACCACTAGCAGTCTTGCAGACCAACCTGGAAGTTTTTGAGAAAAAGCAGAAACCGGAAATGGTTGAATACCAACAGCTTTTCACTATGATCAAGGAACAGACCGCAAGGCTTTCCCAGCTGGTGGGAACCCTTCTTGACATGACGAATCTGAAGTCTGTTCCACGAACAGACCATGTTTCACTGGAAGAGCTTGTAGATGAGGTTTTCTGCGACCTGGACCCAGTTGCAGAAAAAGCAGGAATTTCCATTCATTTTGATGACAGCTCCAGTCAGGATTTGCATACTGATGTCCACACGCCTGATGCATCTGCACTTAATAACAATATTCGCAATATCACAGGCAGTTATGTACTTCTTTATCGTGCAGTCTACAATCTTGTGGAAAATGCCATTAAATACAACCGTCCCAATGGCTCTGTCACAGTTTCGGTGAAGGAGAAAAACGGTCAGGCTATGATCCTGGTAAAAGACACCGGCATTGGCATTTCACCTGAAAATCAGAAAAAAATCTTTGATCCTTTTTTCCGTGTAGACAAGTCCCGCAGCCGGGCTATGGGCGGTGCCGGACTGGGGCTGGCGCTGGTTGACTCTATTGCCCGGGAACACGGTGGCTCAGTAAAAGTATTAGAAAGTAATGAAAAAGGCAGCATAATTGCACTTATGCTGCCCGTTAGTAGTTTAGAAAATTAAATTTCATAATCCGAAAACGGTGCCGGATCCGTAGATACATCATAAAAATGCCACCATTCACATTCATATGCCTGGAAGCCTACGGACTCCATTACTTGTTTCAAATACTCGCCGTTTCTTCTTCCGGTTTCGGAATGACCGGAATAATTCAGTGAAGCGCGTTCGTCCATAGTGTCAAACGGAGATGGCATTTCGATTTCGTTTCCTTCTTTGTCAGTCAGTGTGACGTCAACACACATTCCGTTCATATGGGTAGGACGAAATTTCTTAATTTTCGTCATATCCGGTGGACGGGCAATGAAATCATCATTTGGCATAATCTCCCAGAACCGCTTCTGTGCACGAATGGGACGATAAGCGTCCCAGATTTTCACCTGGTATCCATCTTTTTCGAAAATTTCTTTCGCTTTTATCAGAATCTGTGCGGTGTGCTCATCCAGCCAGCAGTCCGCTGACTGGTACACCTGCACGCCGGTGAAATTATCCGGCGTGGCATATTTCAGATCGATGATAAAATCGGAAGACAGGTCCGTAAGTTTAATTAAGTTTCCTTTTCTTTCCATTAGACTTACCTTTTCTAAATATCAAACACACTCTAGAACCCAATTCCAGTTGCAATTCCCAGCAAAATCGCCTGTGTCACAAACAAGATCAGAAACAGCGGCGTAAACCACTTATACCATTTCTGCAGGGAAATTCCACCAAGGCCACAGATGATAACGATATCTGCCGTCGGCCAGAAAATATTGGAAAGTCCGTCGCCAAACTGGAATGCAAGAACTGCTGTCTGTCTGCTCACACCAATAATATCTGCAAGCTGTGCCATGATCGGCATGGTTGCAGAAGCCTGGCCTGTTGCAGATGGTATGAAGAAGTTGATCAGAGTCTGTACTACAAGCATTACCTGTGCAGAAACTGCATGAGGCGCATTTTTCAGCACATTTGACAAGCCGTAGATAACAGTATCCATAATTTGCGCATCTTGCATAACAACTGTGATAGCCTTCGCAATACCAGTAAGGATACATCCCCACATTGCAGTCTTTGCGCTGTCAATAAACTCACTGCACCATTTATTCGGAGACCACTTACAGATTGCTGCAGCAATCATAGACATAAGAAGGAACAAGCCACAAAGCTGCGGGAAATCCCATCCCCATTTGATCAGACCCAGCATAAGAACAACCAGCACTACAAGAACATCCAGAAGAACCAGACCATCTTTTAAGGTAAAGCTGTATTCATTTAACTCATCTCTGTCAAAGGCATGAATGTTTTTTTCGCCAAATACAACGGATGCACCTGGATTTTTCTTAATTTTCCGCCCGTAAACCATTACATAGATAATGGAAATTGCCATGAAGATCACGAAGCAGATCGCACGGTATCCGGTTCCGGAATAAAGCTCTACACCTGAAATTGTCTGGGCAATTCCTACAGAATATGGATTCAGTGTCGCTCCCATAAATCCAACAAACTCTCCAACTGCAATAATGGCAAATCCGAACATTGCATCATATCCAAGAGCAACTCCCAGACCTACGATCAATGGATAAAATCCGTAGAATTCACTTGCCATACCAAACACGGAACCGCCCAGTCCGAAGATCATCATGATGATTGGAACAAGCAGAATTTCTTTTCCCTTCAGTTTCTTTAAAATGGTTCCGATTCCTGCATGGAAAGCACCTGTTTTCACCACAACACCGAAAGTTCCGCAGCAGCAGAGGATCATGAAGATTACATCAGCAGCCTCCACGCAGCCTCGATACAGTACACTGAAAAATCCAAGGAATCCGGTTGTGGTAACTTCGGATTTATCAATTGTGTGATAAGTTCCATCAATAGCTACGTTTCGAATTCTTCCATTGATGTTCATTTCCTGATAATCGTAGGTTCCGGATGGAATGATCCATGAAAGAATCGCCACCAGAAGTACAACGGATGCTACGATGATCAGGGTGTCTGGCATTGCCAGTTTTCTTTTTCTCTTTCCCGTCATAAATGACTCCCCCTTTAGATAGATGGATTATAAAAACTATTCGCTTTGCCTGAAGAGTTTTACACTTTTTTCTTATGTATACCCCATACATGTATCCACTCCGCAAACAGCAATTATAAATTCATAATACACTGCATATACTATGGAGTCAATCAAAATTAACGTGTTAAAGCGTTATTTTTCAGACTAAGTTGACATATTGTTTCAAATTTATAGACAAATTTAACTAACATTCCAGTCAACACTGTAACGAGATTCGTATTTCAAATAATCAAAATGCCCCGCCGGGGAAATGATGAAGCTTCCCTTTGACGAGGCATTTAAAACCTTATATTGAACTTCTGGTTCACGTGTCTTTCTCTTCCTTTAAGACTACCGGATTATGTTTGAAACAGGCTCTATGTTATTATTTTAATGTAATCGTGTTATCCTTCAGATTATACCCGATCACATCATCCCAGTTTCTCCGAAGGGCAATTTCTGCGGTGAGATTGGTATCATCATAAACAATAGACCACTGGGTATTACTGGTAACTTCCTCCTCTGACGGCTCCTGTGATGCGGCCTTCAAAGCCTCCCATGCAACATCACTGGTGTAAACTTCCTCATAGTCAAAAATAGCTTCCATTTTGTCATACCGCTCTTTTCCGTGACCGTAAATGCCATTCTTCTGATTCGGAAGGACTTTATCCTTATAGAGTCCAAAGAAATTCGTGATGGAACGAATTGGTGTGGCAACCATTTCTCTGGTTTCGCTTTCACAGTCATACTCCACTACTCTGCCATCACCGGAAGCATCTGTGATATAAAAGTGATAATCTCTGCCGCTTGTAGCAAACATGTCATACTGGTTCAGAAGCTCTACGGCTTCTTCTGTAGTTGCCGCGCGGTCCAGAATCAAACGGATCACAAGCGTGGTTCCGATCACCGGCCTGCCTGTATTCTGGTGAACCGGTTCGCTGTCCAAAGTAAGGACTGCAATAGATACCCCTTTTTCATTCATGCCGTCCAGGCAGATAAATGGTGCTGTTAATGTGGCAAGCTTTTTCTTCATACTCGCATCCGGAATATTTGCAGAGATATTATCCAATGCTGCGAAAGCCACGGATTTGTAACCACCCTTCGGTTCACAGTAAACCAGCATTGCGGAAGTATCCCGTTTGAAATCATAGTTTCTGCCCATCAGCACATTTCCGTCTGCTTCCTGCAGGGTAAAAGCACTGCAACCAAAATCCGGTGCTTTAATATGTACTGGCAAGATAGGAAGTGCCTCTTTCACAATGGCATCAACAAAGCTCTGGTTATCTGTTATGCCGTATTCGATCAGTCGATCCAGATCATAATCATATTTCACATCCATGCGATACAGATTATACTCGTCGTAATCTGTCACTTTCTGAATACTGCTTATGGTTTGAAAGCGACCCTCATACACTGAAATAAAACCACCCGCAGCCACTATCAGAAGCAAAAGAATCACCAGTAAAACCGTACGGATTATCTTACGTTTCTTCGATTGTGTCTTCATCTGCATCCCCCCTCCTGTAATATTTTTTATATAATCATTATACTGGATTAAATAATAGGTATGCAAGACAATTATTGGATATAACTTGTTTTTCTGTTGAATTAACCTGTTTTATTCATAACCTAACCCCTAACCATGACGCGTTTAAAAACTGAAATCAAACGCGTTCTATGAATTTGGCTCACTACCTTATAAACAACAAAGAGCCGGATTTCTCCGACTCTTCGTTTAACTATTTCTGATTTATTTAATTTCATATTTTCAAAAACATTTTCCTGTTTCATTCCAAAACTTCATAAACTATTGTCTCATACGGTTTCATGCAGATTTCACCATTTGCAATTACATTATCATATAAGGACCGCATCTGCTTTTTCAGCACAATTTTTTGTTCTGAACCCATATAGTTCAGGACAAAGAAGTATTTCTTATTTCCTTTCACACGCTGAATGACTTCCACCTCCTGTGGAGCTTCAAGCATAGCCTGGAATGGTTCCAGAATTCCTGTGTATTCTAACAGCACCTTCATGCTTTCTCTGGAAAAAGTACTGCCAAAATGAATTGCATATCCCTTTCCTGTATTCTTTCTGATTACGGCTGGTTTTCCTGCGTAATAGCTATTGTCGTAGAAAGCCAGAGTTTCTCCCTCCTCTACAGGCTCCATAATGTCGTTAAATATTGGCATGTCAATCGTCTGACCGTCCCAGTTGGCGGTGACAGACGGCTCTGCTGGACTTGTGAATGTAAAATCTCTCACATCTGAACCAGTAATTTTCTGCAAAAGTCCGGGCTGCGGAAGCATAACACATTTGCCATTTTCCTGCTTATATCCGGAACGACAGCCTATGATCAGGATTCCGCCATTTGCTACATATTCTTTAAGTAAAGTAGCTTTTTTTCCCGTCATAATAACAGGATGTGCATAGATGAGTACCGGATATTTCTGCAATTCCTTTATATCTGTATCCTCGTTCAGATATAACATATTATATGGGGTGTGATAAATTTCAGAAGCAATGAAGATTTCTTCTGAGCTCTGCGCTTCCACCCTTCTATGCCATACATCCACATTCGTATCCCACATATTGTCGTAGTCTTTTAATACTCCAAATGCAGCTGTATAATCCGCTCCGCAAACTTCATCCAAACACTTTAATTTATTATAAAAGTCTTTTACCTCTGCCAGCTTACGGTTATCCCGATTGTCATAATCCAAAATTCCATGCCAGTACATTTCTGTACTAAAAGTACAGGTTCTCCACCTGAAAAAAGAAATATAATCTGCGCCATGGGCTACACTCTGCATTGCCCAAAGTGTAAGCTGACCAGGTCTTGGTGCCGGACCTTCCATTCTTGTAGTCCATCCACCTGCCCCAGACTGCTGTTCCATAATACCAAAATGAGGACATATGGAACGTACTTCCGTTAGATTTTTACTCCAATGACGGTCATTCAGGTCTTTCGCGGTCTTCGGATCTCTGTTCAACCCAAATGCAAAGCTTGGATAGGAATCATATGTATAAACATCCAGGCATTCCTCTGCCATCTTGTGATTATCCAGATTCCAGAACATACCATTTGTGGTGATATAGTCTCCGGCTTTCTTATACTTCGAGATTATTTCTGCCTGCATTTTACAGAAAGAAATTGTACTTTCTGAAATGAAGCGGTAATAATCCAGCCTGAGATGTGGATTGTAACCATTATTTAACACCGGTCGCGGAACATAAATCTGCTCCCAGTCCGTATAGGTCTGATTCCAGAAAACAGTTCCCCATGCCTCGTTGAGGTTATCCAGAGTTTTATACTTTTCTTTCACAAAATTACGAAAGGCAACAGAATCTGCCTCTGAATAAAATTCATCCACCTCACAATTCAGTTCATTGTCAATCTGCCATCCCACAATTGCCGGATGTTTGCCGTAATGCTGCGCCAGCTTTTCTACGATCCTTGCAGATAATTCTCTATATTTTGGTGAATTGTAATTGTAATGTCTTCTGGCTCCATGACGATATGGAACTCCATCTTGACGGCAATTTAAAACTTCCGGGTATTTTTCCGTAAGCCATGCCGGCGGTGTAGCTGTAGGTGTTCCAAAAATCACCTGCATTTCTTCCTGTTTACATAACTCCATAAATTCATCCCAGAAATCAAAGGTAAAAACGCCCTCTTCCGGCTCCACTTTGTTCCAGGCAAACTCTGCTACACGGATCACGGTAATCCCTGCCGCCTTCATTCTCTGTAAATCATCCTGCCACAGTTCTCTACTCCAATGCTCCGGATAATAACAGGTTCCCATGGTCATTTCTTTCCATTGAAAATTTTGTGGTTTTCTCATATTCTGCTCCTTTTTAATTCATTTCTTTTGAGACAAAGAGCCAGAATTCTCCGACTTTTCGCTTACTTTAATTCACTTTATTTTATTCCGTATTCTTCCATCAACTTTTCACAATATCCTGGATCATCCAACGCAAGTTGTAAGTCAGCCATTCGACCAGAAGCCAACAATGTTTTCGTTAAAGCAATCATTCTGGCTCTACCTTCTTCTCTACCTTTCTCTTCACCAACCTTCAATCCATCATCATAAATCATCTGACCTAATCTTGTCATCGCTACAACCTCCTTTATCTCTTCCAAATCACTTCCCTGCAAAAACTTATCCGCCATTGTATATAATATTGCTACGGTCTTTTCTGCGGTTACTCTGGTATCCTGTTTTGCAAGTAATATAGCTATTTTTATAGTATCTTTCCGATCTTGTTCGCTACTTATCAACGGTGTTAATGAGTTCAATATAATACGGACAGATATCCTCATACTCCCCATTTTTCAATCTGAATCCTCCCGGAATCACACCCAGCTGGCGAAATCCAACTCTCTCATAAAGATGTCTTGCATGAACATTGCCCGCCACAACTGCGTTAAACTGCAGTACACGGAAACCATGCACTTTTTCCTGGGCTACGCAATCTTTTACCAGCTTTTCTCCAATATGAAGTCCGCGGTTACCGTGGGATACGGCGTAGCTGGCGTTGCAGATGTGTCCGCAGCGGCCTACATTGTTCGGATGAAGAATATATAATCCCAAGACCTGTCCGTTCTCCCTGTTCTCGGCTACCGCCGTATAAGTCTGCGCTGCGAAAAACTCCGCGCCGGTTTTCTCATCCAAACATTCTTCCTGTGGAAATGCCACGCCATCTTCCACAACCTTATTCCAGATGCGGATCATAGCTGGAAGATCTTTTTCCTCGTATTTTCTTACGATAATTTTGTTTTCCATAATGGTTCTCCTCAATTTCAGCTTATCTATCAGTGTACTCTTCTCTTTTTGTTGAAAAATCTGGCGAAGTTTTATTTCCATACATTGCAAATTACTTACCGTGAATGGAGTAACCGACAGCGACTCCTTATAGCAACATAAAAGACCACCACTTTATCTTATGATATATTTTGTACCTCTTCCTCTGCCCTCAACTGTTATAATGCCTTTTTGTCCCATACTCTTCAGCAACTGCGTTGTCTTGGATTTTCCAAAAGGAACATATGGTGCAATTTCACTAATTGATTTCATCAAATTCTTGCTCAAAATTTTATATACAATTCTTTCATCTTCCGTTAAGTCCACATCTTTTTCAAAATTCGGGAGTACAATCTTAATAGAATTTTCTGATACTTCAAAATCTGGTTTACTGAATCCATCTTCATATAGTTGTTTGATTCTCATAACTCCAGTTCCAAATATCTCAACAAACCCCAGCCGATAAAATACATTTGCAAGATTTCTATTTCTTAAAACAGATAATTTCCCAGCTAAATATTCCTCTTCTGTTATTCCAGATGGCAACCCGCCTGGAGAAACAATTTCTATCCTGTCATCAAACATTAAAATTCTGATTCTGGCCTCTATGTCCCAGGCTCTGTGGATCAACGCATTTGCAACCGCCTCTCTGAACGCAGCCTCTGGTATTTTTTCTACCTTTTTCCTGTCAGCCCCCTCAATTACTTCATATTGATAGTAATCTCTGAATATATCAATTGTCTTATCGTATACTTCAAGAATTGATATATTTTCAAAGGTTGCTCTCCTCTGAATAATGCTGATATTTTCGCCAAACTTCATAATGTCAATCCCTGGAAAATGGTTTTCGTCAGCCAGAAGACCTGCTGCATTATTATATCCATTCGTATTATTATATAAATTCAATGTTTTTAAAGTATCCTGATCAAAAGTCTCAAGCTGAATGCATTCTTTTAATTTATGATATAAGATTTCAAACGATAATTCCTGATCTTTGCACGGAAGCTCTTCAAATCTTATATTTTTCCCCTCCAGGATCAGTCTTGACAGTTCCAGCGTGTCTACTTCTATCGTAGCAGTATCGTTTCTTTTATACGCCTTGGATTTATACAAATAAGGCTTATGAACGCCACTTTTGACAACCAGTTTAATTATATGATCCTGCTGCACCTCAAGTGTATAGTCTGGTTGAGGGTAAATACTATCGTTAATTTTATTTTCAATATCCAGACATGATTGCTTTTCATCTGGTAACCCTTTGGCAACACCATTATCATCAACGCCAAAAAGAATCATGCCGCCATTGTAATTTGAAAAGGCACTAACAGTTTTCAAAAAAGTATTTGTGACAGTTTCTTTAAACTCCATTGTTCGTGTTTCCTTCATACGATTCAGCTCCTTTTCAATTATATTTCTATTATTATATGCAAAAACGCGCAAAAAAACAATCGTATTTTTTTACGATTGTTTTTTTGATTGATTTCAATTATTTCTATCATTATATCGAAGTAGCTTTATTGAGCCTCATCCCAGTAATCCTCCGCATCTCCATATTCGTCAAAATCATCTTCATGATCATAATAGAAATCCTCTGGATCATCATAATCATATACATCATATTCATCTTTTTTCTGTGACAATTTATTGTTGGAAGAGGATTTACTGCGTGACGAATATTTATTGGAAGAACTACTATAACTAGAAGAAGATTTCTGTACATATCGTATAAGGTCCGTAACTTTTCCATCCCGGCAGACTGCTCCATTTCTGTACGCGCCATCGCTTCCCTTCCACTTATACGTATTCTGCACTTTCACCTGTCCATTACTATCTCTGTAATTTTCTGACTCTTTTTTATCATAAAAACCCCAGATAGTACTTGTAATGTATTTCTCATCCATTCCTCTATACGGCTGATCTTGCTTGATTTTTTCTCGCTCTTTCTTTTCTTTCTCCTTCTTTAACCGCCGTTCTTCTGCTTCATTCTCCTTAGCTGCTGTTTCCCTGGCAATTTTCATTTCTTCTGCAAAATCTCCCGTATACATATCACCTTCATGAGGCAACTCCCACGTTATCCGATACTGCGTATGTATTGTTTCTCCATCGGCTACACTTTTACAATACTTTGCATAAACCAAAACATATTCCTTGTCCTTAAAGTTCTCTGGCAAATTCTCCAATAGCTCTACTGCGGTATTATAATCCTGCATCAGAATAGCATTCTCCGCCTTTTCATACTTCTCCAAATACTCCTCCTGCTGTCGTTGCAGTTCTTCCTGCTTACGTTTCTCTGCCTCAGCTTCCATATAAACTGAGACACCTATAACTGTAAATAGCGCAGCGAGAATAAGAAATGGGGTAATAGGTATTCTCTTCATTTTGAAGTCTCCCTCAGTTTTAATAGAATTATTACACCGTAAATGGATATTACAATTACAGCCTCATATTGCTTTAAACGTTATCATAATTCATCTAGCAGCTTTATAATATGAGTATTCATTTTATCATATGAATTCCAATTTTCCTCTCTGATATTAATCTTCACTCGCGAACAAATGTATTTTATAAGCCACATAATTTCTGATACACTTTTTCCGGTCTGTTCTTTGACCCATTTCTCTGTCACAGATACAATATTATGAGCGGCAATATTTCGTGTGTTTTGTTCCACTGTAACCAACTCTCTTGCTCGTTGTTTCAATAAGTCATCAGAACACTTCGCTTCTATTAAATTAACTAATTGAATAGAATATACTGGTCCAAAATTAAACCGAGAAAAATCACCTTGCAAAAGCGGCAATATTTCACTACTTTCCAGTTTTCTCTGATTCCACTGCTTAGCAGAATTCTTTCCCTTATAATAATCCGAAATGTTCACTTCACAATATTGCTCAATTACAGATTCCATTAGATCAACACCCAAAGGCGTAAACGCTCGAATAAAATCCGCATATTCTCCTCTTTTTAGCTTCAAATCCAAAATTAAAGTATATTCAAAGAGGGAGCGTTTAACATCATCTGTTTTCACTGGCGTAACAATACCATTTCCCTTTGGAAGCGCTTTGTTCATTTTATTCCAATCTAATACCGATCTTGCCGCCGCTGCTTCTAGCCAGTTATAAATTTCTGGACTAATATCATCCTTTATATCTTTTCCCACTTCTAAAGCAGCACGATAATCATAAGAAAGCAAATGCTTTTTTATAATATCAATCTTTAACAAGCGCATTAAGTTCATACACTTTATTTCATGGCATCGATTTTCCGCCTCGCTTCTATTATCTTCGTTCAGTTCCCAGTTTGTTTCAACATCATAATCGTCTCTGTCTTCGTATTCCAGATTTCCTTTTTTCTTTGGTGTGGAAACCTGTATTGGAATAAATCTATATTCAGCTAATGTTGCCATAACCAGGAGAGCACTTTTCATTGCCGGTGTTCCCGATGCCATATTTACCAACAATATATCTTCGTTGTTCTTCTGTTTTTCAATTTCTCCTATAATTTTTCGAAATTCAGTAAAGAATACATCATATTGCTGAACGTCAATCATATCACTGTTTTCAATCACATGGACTTCAATGTTATGGTTGATTTTTTCACTCAATAACTCCACTGATCTTACATATCGATTATCTTTTTTATGATTCTCAATCATTTCTTTAGACAAATACAAATAAACAACATCTGGCTGGTAATGTCTACATATGTGCAGTAATGAACCATCATGAAAATACTTAATTGGATCCGTATTTCCTACTGGTGAAAATAAATACTTCTTTCCCATTTTCATTTTCCTCTATACTAAAATTATCTCTTCCTCAGAAACAGGCTCTATTCCCCAGGACTTGACTTTTCCCTTTCCTGTAATTTTGTAAACCCGCACACTATCCTCTCCATTTCGGTCAATGTATGCTGGAATCTGATCAATCAGCTTGTAATAATTTTTTTCTGAAAGCATTGCCTCAAATGCTGATTTTTGAACCCGTTTTCCATATCCTTCTAATAATTTGGCAAACTTGGTTCGACGCTTATTGTCAACAATATCATAAATTATCAAGATAAATTGACGGTCACTTTCCAGTTCATCTGTTATCTGAAAATAATATTCCTCATCATCGAATAACAATTGGTTCATACAAAGAAGCATCTCCCTTCTCAATTGCTTTGGTTAACTGCTCCATTTGCAATAAAATTCCACGACGAAAGCTTACAGGATAATCTACATATTTTAAATATCGAATTTCTGTCTGAAATTTACGTTCCAGTTTATTCAAATATAATTTTAATCCAGTCTTTGTTAAATAGCAACCTGGTTGCTCCAAGTTGAAAACAAAATCTTCTTTTGAAATTTCATGCCCATTTATCATGCTCATAACCGTTGCGTCCACAATAACAGCGCGCCACTCTTCCATCATATCACTTGCCAATGTGGGATGCTTTTCAGCATCTCTATGTATAAATCCGAAGTATGGATTTAACCCCTTCATTTCTATTTTACAGTATAATTCATTCATCAAAATAGAGTACCCTAAACTGATCATTGAATTAAATTCATCTTTTGGTGGGCGTCTACTTCTTCCGTTAAACTGAAATTCTCTCTCAATGCACTTTGAAAGACCTCTAAAATAGAACTTCGCAGCTTGCCCTTCATAGCCGATAATTTCTTCAATACGTCTGGAATTTTCTATTTTTCCTCTGCATATACTTAACATTTTTTGTTCTTCCTCAAGACGTATATTTCGACTTTTTTCATATCTTCTCAATACAACACTCTGATTTTTAATCTTTGCGCTTAAAATTCTTTTTCCAAGTTCTACCGCGAATTCTGTGTCATATAGTGCACTTTGCATTCTTTGTCTTCCAGCGTTTATATGGCTTGTAGACATTACACGACCAAAGTATACCCCACCTTTTGAAAAATAGACGACCGGAATTCCTCTTTTCAGACATTCTTCGGTACATTTTGCCGTCATCTGTGATTGCCCCATAATAGTGATACCCTCTAGAGATTCAATAGGAATCAATTTTTTCAAACCATCTTTATAATTTACTACACATTTATTTGCTTCATAACCAATCTGAGCTCCATTTTCATTAACATAAAGTAATCCCATTGTGTTCCCCCTTTGTTTTTCTCGTCCCCTATTGGGGGCTTATATTTCTCAATAACACGCCAAAAGACAATCAGAGAATTGTAGACGAATGGTTTTCGTCCCCTACCGGGGACTTATATTTCTCAATAGTAAAAAAGATTTCGTTGGAGAATTACAAGAAGTGTTTCCGTCCCCTACCGGGGACTTATATTTCTCAATGGCATTCGGCATTCTGTACTTTGCTACGAAAATAAAAATCGCAGCCAAGACTTGAACCTTGACAACAAATGTTTTCAACAATTATGAAAGCATCACTATAAAGCAGTCATAATAATGGCTGCCAGCAGTGAAATATGATTTGTACAAAAGATGGATTATACTTGAGCTTCAACCGTATAGCCATGTTTTTCTAATTCTCGTATATAACGGGAAAGTTGTTTTTGCTCACAGTTTTTGCGCCTGACTTCAAAACAGTTTTCATCAAAATTAGTGCCTTGTTTTAGCATTGTATAAATGATAACAAGTAATTTACGAGCAAGAGCAACAATGGCTTTTCTGGCTCCTTTTTTCTGCTTGATTCTCCAATACCAGGCTGAAAGATATGTGTTTCGTTTGCCGGCAATTACCCAGGCAATCTCACAAAGCATACTTTTTATATAAGGATTGCCTTTTGTGATAGAGGTACTTTTTCTTTTTCCGGCACTCTCGTTATTGCCGGGACACAGACCGGCCCATGAACAGATGTGTTCTGCAGTTTTAAATGGTTTCATATCTGTACCGATTTCGGCAATGATTGCACAGGAAGCAGTTGTACTTATTCCATAGATAGTATTTAACTGTTCAATTTGTAAAGCGAATGGAAGCATATCTTCCTGAAGATGAGTTTCAATTTCAATAAGATGCTCTTTCATGGAATCATAATGACACATGAGGATTTTTAAGAAAGATTTTTGATGTTCTGAAAGAGTCCCATTTACAGACATGAGGATTTCATCAATGCGTTTTCTGGTTTTTGTTTTGAGATAAGAATCCAAAGATATTTTATCAATCTGTCCATGTTCCATCAAATGTAGAATAATGTTTCTGCCGGAAGCACCAAAAATATCAGAAATAAAAGAAGACAGACGAAAACCGGAACTCTGCAGGAATTTTTCAACCCTGTTTTTCTGGGAAGTAATATCGCGGATAATACTCTTGCGATAACGGTTTAAATCACGAAATTCACGAATCCTTTTTTCTGGAATAAAACTTGCATTAAGGAGTCCTGCACGTAGTAATGTAGAAATCCATTCAGAATCACGCATATCAGTTTTTTTGCCAGGAACGTTCTTCATATGGCGGGCATTAACAACTAATAAAGTGATATCTCCAGAGAAAGCATCTTCTAATATTTCGTAAATTGGAATCCAATAAATGCCAGTGCTTTCCATTGCAATATGATGGCAATTCTCTGAAATGATCCAGTCTCGTAAAGCAAGCATATCAGGAATTAAAGTGGTAAATTCACGAATTTCAGAGTGAGTAGGTTTACCTAATGGACCAGTTAGGATACATGCAACAATTTTTTCTTTGTGGATATCCAAACCACAGGAAATTTCTAAAAGATCTTTCATACAGACAGCCTCCTTTATAATAGAATTGACAGGAGATTTGCCCGAGATAATATGGACTTTGCTACTCGTGCTATCTGTAAAAGATGCGACAATATGCTGTACTCAAGGGCAAAACATTTACGTTGAAAAACGGGGTGAAAATCCTCCAAGGTACAATCAAACTTAATCCTGTCAATAACTATTGTAAAACAAGGCAGGAAGTAAAAAAAGTAGTGGAGGTCAATCCTCTATTTTCATTATAGGCTGTGATAAGCTTTCATGATTCGTTGAAAATGGCATACGGGTTTCCGTCCCCTACCGGGGACTTATATTTCTCAATTGTTCCGGTTTTAACTTCGCACGCGGGTTTGAATCCGTTTCCGTCCCCTACCGGGGACTTATATTTCTCAATTGTTCATGTAAAATCCGAAATCACTGATTTTCCATCATTTCCGTCCCCTACCGGGGACTTATATTTCTCAATAGATGGTCAACTCTTACTATACATCAGTAAAGGAAACATTTCCGTCCCCTACCGGGGACTTATATTTCTCAATATTTATTGGAGTAGTAACAATAGTAGGAACTAGTTTCCGTCCCCTACCGGGGACTTATATTTCTCAATACCATCTCCGCAATTCCTTGTAAACACTGACTGTATTACGCAATTTGCGTGGGAAATGATTTTTCAGAAATATAAGTTTATTTTTCATTATAAGAAACTCTCCAAATGCCTATTTTATGCGGTGCGCGGGAAAACTAATATATTTTGAATTTACATTGCCCCATCATATAAGTTTTCCCACAATATTTCGTACATTTTAGGACATGAGGAGAAACTCCCAGTCTGCAATCTTTGTAATGCTTATGTTCCTTTGGCACGTAAGTTTTATCAAAAATATCCTGCACAGCTTGAACTCCTTCTCTTTCTCCTAACAGAGAATATATCACAGTTTTTGAGACAAATCCACTTCCGCCACCAAGAAATACCGTTTCATCAAACATCTGATCTGCAATAGGATATTTGCTCTGAAATACACTATAGTAAAATTGATAAAATTTTTTTACTGCTTCCATAATTTTCTCACTTGTAATCTGATTGATTGATTCGTCAACTTTCATACTCGTCTTTATCACAGTTCCTGGCTTGACACATTCACGAAGCAGATTTAGTGTTTTGCTGCTACCATCGATATGATATTCCCATTTCTGACAAAGTATCATATCTTCATTGCTCAGTGGTTTACTGTCACTGATTATAATTCCTGACATAATATCATTCACTGCATCTTTGCTTTTTTCTGTTCTATTTAATTTATGAAATGCTTTTTCTTCAATTCCCCCTATATTTTTTTGTAAAATATTTCTATTTCTAATCGGTCCATCCAATTCCATTTTTATCTTCTGGACATCTTGTTTATAGTACAGTGGATTTTTCATAATATCTGCTGCAAGTAAAATTGTACGAAGCATTCCCTTTATTGAACTGCCAGGAATATATGGATTTCCATAAGGATCTCGCATGAAATTCATAATTTGCATGCGCCCTTTTTCCATCTGAATATCTCCTACATTTATTTTATACTTCATACAGCACTTGATTTCATCCAGAGAAATTCGATTTCTTTCAACCCAATGCTTCAAATCTTCTCTTCCATCTACAACCATAAATTTTTCAAACTCAATTTCCAAGTGCTTTTTCTTGGCTAACATATACAACTTATCAATATCTATAATACCAACTGTATTTCTATTCAAAAAAAGATATTCCTTTTTCTGAATTTCCATGCCACTTCCGACATAAACAGGTCCGCATACCTCTAATTCTAACTGATATGTTTTTAATACTCTTTTCATATGTCTACCCCCAGAAAAAGTGCTTTCTCATATCTGAATATAGGGTGTGTTCCACGATTCTTTTCTGTTATCACAGTTCCTTTAAATACTTGCTGAAAACAAGATCCCGGTATAAAAACATATCTTTCCTGTTTTCTCATCTGTTGTTCTGCATATTTTTCCGAATCTATAAAGCCCCCTCGCTTTAACAGACTATAATAGGCACAATCAAGAATCTTCTCCAGCTCCATATCTGCTGCCATCGCAGTAGAAAGCAATATATTTATTTTTCCAGCTTTTTGTAATTTTTTTTCTAAATTTGTAGAAATTTCACTTTCCTGATATTCAAAGCGCCCTAATCCTGTGCTCTTCTTTCCTCCAACTCCAGTATACGATAAACTTTCTAATAATTCTTCAAACAAATTTTTCACTTTTTCATCCTGAAAACCAACTATAATATATAGCCCGTTTCCATCATTGAAATAAAAAGCATTTACTCTATATGGCTCTGGATCCTCATTGCCACTGATTCCAACAGATACTCTCATTCCTGATTTTCCTAGATTATGGAGTAAATCCATTTGATCTAACGGAAAATCTCCATTTATGTATTCTTCCAAAAGCTCTACTGGAATATATTTCATATTTTTAATCAACTTTTTTTCTCTCGAATCTCCACGCGAAGCTGAACTTTTTCGTTCAATTTTTAACATTGGTTTTGGAATAAAATATTCCTTTCCAATATAGGGAAATCCATCTGAAAATAATAACCTATCATTTTCTACAAATTCCAAAAATAAATTTTCCTTATTTAATTTTAATGCTTCCTGATAAAGAGCCGAAAAAAGAGTATCTGCATGAAATGATATATCTGTACTGTCGAGATTCCCATGTCCAAATCGTACTCCATTAAAGAATTCCAAACGATAACTTGTGTAATTCAATGTTTTCTCCTTTCAGAATTCACTCCTGAATTGCTTGTGATAATATCTTATTACACTGCGCCAATAATTCTTCACTTACCTCACCTACAACAGTTTCCGCAATTATATTCTCAAATGCAATTTTCCCATATCCCCGTGAACCACTTCCTCCAATATAATCGTATTGAAGCAAGCGCATACCCTCTGCCAGCGTTTCCACATCTTCTATCATTTCTTTTTCATCTTCCACTTCGTATATTAAATCTAACTCAAAAATAGAACCTCGAACAGCTCTCTCTATTTGTCTTGGGTTTGCTACTGCAGTAAGTCTGGAAATCGAATTCTCAAATTTCACCTCGGTCATACTCTGCAGACCTGCTCGTCTTAATTCTCCTTCATTCGCCAATACCATATCTGAAAATAACAGCCTGCTTCGCTTTACGTTTCCCTTCTTAGCTGAACCAAATAAACGTACAATTCTTTCATGATCATTATCTGGATCCTGAAGACTTTCATTAAATTCCTTAGCAAGTAAACTCCTCATTTTGCCTTTTAAAGAACTTCCAGGAAGCAATGGAAGATTTGATCTTACATCCCTTACTATTGGAGAATCAACTGCTCCAATTGCCGCAAAAGCACTGCTTCCTCCAATATGCATACCGGTTTTCACTAAAATATCCCCATTAATTCTAATTTTTGCGTACATAATGCTCCCCCTTTACTGTTCTTTTCCACCATAGTACTTATGAAATGCAATAAGAGCTTCCATATATCGACTAAAAAGCAAATAGTTCTTTTTACTTGCACCAATTTCTTTCAAACATTCAATTATTTCAGCCTTTTTTATAAACTTTTCTACCTTGTGCTCATTATCACGCCCACATTCATACATAACCCGAACTCTTAAATATTCTATTCTTCCTAGCAGTTCATCATCAAGCCTCTCCGACGGATAAAGTAATACCTGATTATATATATCAGCTGTCATTGCCAGAAGATTTCGAAGTTTAGAGGTCGTTACAATATTTACACGCCCTCTGTTCTTCACCTTTGATTCTTCTGCCAGATCCGAAATTACTTTTTCAGCCTTATCGACATAATTTTTCTCATTTATTCGCATATTAATGAGCCCCCTTCTCTCTGTGCATATAAGCATATAGATTTATTGCTGTTTTCAATTCTCTACAGTCTTTTTCAGATTGCACCCATTGATACATTTTTCTGGAAAACTTGCGATATTTTTCTTTCTTTTCACCTTCTTTATCTGGCTCCAAGCGAGACAGAAGATAGACAAATCTTGCAAAGTTAATTTTCTCCTTCTGATTTCGGATCAGTTCCAGCATGCGGTATAAGAATGACATTCCTCTTTCATCTGATTCTCCAAGAAAATCTTGAATTACATCATATTTTTCTCCAAGAACACTCTTATATAATTCTTCCCACCGATAAGTACCATCGCATATTTCAAGTTCATTAATCAAATGCGTCTCACCATCATCCATTAACGTCACAGAATCTTTTTCAGGCATTCTTTTTGACTCCGCTTCCATTTCCCCAGTTTCATTCGCAATGGCACCTATCGGATATGTACATTCATAAATTCCAATTCCAGACGATATTGACAAGGTTCCTTGCGTGTATTTTTTAAATTTTTCCTGTAAATCAATTGATAGCTCGATTACCTCATTCCACGCACCTACAATAAATACGTCATCTCCACCTGAATATACAATAGTTGCATTTCTTTCTGTCAACTTCTTTTCTCCATCAATATGATACTCTCCATTTTTTAAAATTGAACGAATATAATATTTAAAGAAAATTGATAACTGCCTTGAAAGTGCTGCTGTTCTTGACAATGTCGCATATTTTCCAGCAAATCCAGCAACAAAAGTCTGTCCTAAATTATCCACATCAGCTCTCAAAACACCAATACGTTTAATTCCTTCTGCCTTTTGCGCAAATTTTTCAAATGTATCCCCAGTAGTGTAATCTCCTACCCAAAGCTTTGTGGCAATATGTTTTCCAGTATACATCTGATTTTTTGCATATACCCTTACGAAATATGAATCTTTTTCCATACGTTTTGATAACGTTTTTTCATCATCTGCAAGAAGTAAATATCCCCCTGGAAGCGGAAGACCATCCGCTTCTCCTTCTAATACGACAGAAAAGAAATCACTATACAATACATTATTGGATAATTTCTGTATTTTACTGCATAATGGACATAGTCCATCTTCGCTTACTTTCCCAACATGCTTACATACTTTACATTCTTTCGTATAATCATCAGCCTTTTGGCTATTTAACCAAATAATTTCGTCCGCTTCATATCGATGCATTTTTTCCGCTGACAGTTTTTCTCCCACCCCGCGAAACATTTCAGAATAACTTCCCTCAGGAATATTCCTCAGAGAATTAGCACTACATTTGACATATCCACATGCAACGAACAGTTCATTTTGAAAATGCTTTAGGAACCATAACTTTAACTCTTTTTTCCAATCTTCCAATTTATGTAGCGTATCTTCCGTATTTGCCAATAAAAGATAACAATGTCCGCCACCAGAATACAATAAATTCGCTCTGGATAATTCTAATTTTTCAAGAAGCGTATCAATAATGTGCTCCATCATTATTTCTAAATAAAAAGAACGTGCTCTTAATGTACGTAATGCATTTTGGGAAGTAATTGTATAAATAAAATTCTGAATACCTGAAATATCTAAAGAGCAAAGTAAAAAAGCCTGTCTGTCATAAAATTCTTTCTCTTTCGTGAAAAGTTCATCCTTACAATTCTTTTTTCCAGCATTTAAATAATCATAAATGCAACTGGCTACTGCTGCTGTAAATTTTACATGATCAAATAATGAAATATCTGCCAGCTCCGCCTTTGCTGTAGATGACGGTACATATGACAAATTTGCCTCCATTACAGCCAACAGGGAATTCACATATTCATCATTCCAGTCTATTCCTCGAAGATTATCCGTTATTCTCTGACGGATTTTTATATAAAATGTCTGTGAAAAGTTTTTCTTCTCTTCTGACGGATAATTGATTCCACTTTCCGGATCCATGTCTCCCGGTTGATAATAATATTCTTGTTTATTTCCATTTAAAATATTAAAAATGCTTTGAAGTGGAACCGCGATTTCAAATCCTTTGTCATCGACATTTTCTTTTTCTCTTCTATCTGCAAATGCCGCGATATTATCAGCTATATATGTTATATACGCCAGGTTATCATCTTCAAGATTTGCACTCTTTAATAGCAGTGCATGATGATATTTAACACAATCCAAAATTTCCTTTTCTTTTATGTCAGCTTCTTCTTTTAAGTAATCATATCCACTTACGCTGTGGTTTCTTTTGTCACCACCTTCTCTGTAGATTACTTTTCCAATATCATGTAAAAGGCTTCCTATAATCAGCTTCGCTTTTCGATCATTCATCCTTTTTCCCTCCGCATCTTATAGCTCCCATTCCCATTCCAGTTTTTATTCCCACTCCTGAAAATTCCCCGAAATGAAAAAGAAGCCTTATATATCTTGCTATAGTCTCTGAACCTTTCACTTTAATTCCAATTTTTCCAACAAACCCAGTCACGTTTATTTTTTCCAATGGAAATGGTATTGTTTGTAAACGATAATTTACGACTTCACTGCTCCTGCACAGTTCCTCTAAAGTGTCTTTATCTTCCATTGTCATCTGCTGTGAAAATGCACTATATTTACGCATTAAGCTTCCATATATCAGACTTAAATCCGGATAAAAAATATAATTTCCATCATGCTTAAATGCTGTAGGTGTTAAAAAATATACCTCAAAATACCTAGAGCATTTCTTGTCATAAAACTCATCCAATAGAGTTTTCGCTTCCATCATTTGTATTGTTTTTTTCTCAGGAACAATTGTAATTCCTCGTTTTCTTAGTGTAATCTCTTTCAGCTCGGACATTGGAAGTATAATATTCTTATATGCTTCATCTGTAACAGTCTTTATATGCCAAACTACACCGTTCTCTTCTTTTGACACATATTGACTATACGGATTAAGCTGATTTCCATGAAGAATTCCCGCATACTCCGTGCTTATATTCTCCATAATGACACCTTGTAAATTTGAAGATTGCTGAAAATTTATTTCTGTTTTTCCAAACTCCATGCATAATTCTACATACATGTTTCATTCTCCGTTAAAATAATTATCATTTTGGTCAAGTATGCAAATATTATAATACAAACGCACTATAAAATCATTGTTTTTTTGCATTTTTTGTATATTTTTATATTATTTAAAGTGTCTAATCTATTATCTTGCAAAAACATGACACAAAAAACCGTTACCTATGTCTGCTCAAAACATAAATAACGGTTATGCCTACTTTGATTTTTTCACTCTCCAATATTCCAACATTTTTCAGTCTTCTATCTTTCATTCATTACTATTAAACAAAGAGCCGGATCACTCCGACTCTTCGCTCGTTTCAGCATATAAAATTTTTACAACCGCTTATTTCTCCAGCATATAATCCTTAATCACATCATGGTCTCTCAGTACCTTCTCCACTAAGGTTCCCTTGATTGCTTTCAGCAAAGGTTTTTTCACCAGATTCAGCGGTCCAGGAAGCTCGATTTCAAGTGGGGATCTGCCATCCATAAGTTTTACGCTGGCATCGAGGAGTTCTCTTACATCGTAAACGCTGCCCCATACTTCCGGAACACCACGATCTACGCCCATAAGTCCGTATACAGCTTCCATTGCGGTACGAACAGAATATTCTGTGGTGAAGATGGTGTCTCTTGGAGTCTCAGCAAACTGTCCAAGGAATGCAAAGTTCACGCAGCCATCCGGGATAACGTCCGGTCTGTCGCCTTTTGCTCTTGGCATGAAGAATGCAGTGATGTAAGGCATCATGGTCGGTACGCAGACTGCGCTGTTTTCAGCCAGATCCTCGATCTGATCCGTCGGTACGCCCATATGGTACAGCCACTCTTCCGTGATTTCTTTACCAGTACACTCTTTCATCGGTTTCTTTACATAATCGCCAGGTACATCTGTGAAGAGACCATATACCCAGACGCAAACCTTATCTTTGTCCTGATCCTTGAACTGACCCTGACGGTTGATGGTCCAGCTTAACAGCCAGCTGGAATCCTGGCAGCTTACGATACCGCCGGTAACAACATTGCCGCTCTTTGGATCTCTCTTGCAGATGTCGGTAATATAAGGAATGATCTTGTCATCCAGTGTGGTAACAGTTGCAGATTCCCAGTTGGTCTTCGCAATGTCGGAGCAGAATTTCTCCGGATGTCCGAAAGACGGATCCTGTTTTGCAATATTTTTCCAAAGGCTCCAGCAGCCGCTTGTACGAACCTCAGCATCTCCGTTTGGAGCGTGGTTCTGGTCACCGTAGATAGTTCCCTCTGTACAGCTTCCGTTGGTAACAAATACGTAGTCATTCTCAGTAAGAAGGATTCCCTTCTCAACACCCTTTACCTTGCACTCAATGGCAGTTGCCACTTTTTTGCCATCATGGATATCAAAGATTACATTGGTAACCTCTGTGTTGAACTGGAAGTCAACGCCTGCATCCTCCAGATATTTCTTCATTGGAAGGATCAGGGACTCATACTGATTGTATTTGGTGAATTTCAGAGCACTGAAATCCGGAAGTCCGCCGATATGATGGATAAAACGCTGGATATAAAGCTTCATCTCCAGTGCGCTGTGCCAATTTTCGAATGCAAACATGGTTCTCCAGTATAACCAGAATGTGGAATTCAGAACCTCATCATCGAATACATCCTCGATGGTCTTATCGTAAAGATCCTCGTCCTTTGTGAAGAACAGCTTCATGATCTCCATGCAGCCCTTCTGGCTCAGGTTGAATTTACCATCTGTGTGAGCATCTTTGCCCTGATTTACAGTAGCACGGCAAAGAGAATAGTTTGGATCATGTTTGTTCAGCCAGTAGTACTCGTCCAGAACGGAGGCACCTGGTTTTTCCAGAGATGGAATGCTATGGAAAAGATCCCAGAGGCACTCGAAATGGTTTTCCATCTCACGGCCGCCTCGCATAACGTATCCTCTCATCGGATCAAAAATACCGTCGCATGCACCGCCTGCAATGTCCATCGATTCCAGAATGTGAATGTGATCGCCAGGCATCTGTGCGTCTCTTACAAGGAAGCAAGCTGCTGCCAGAGAAGCAAGTCCGCTTCCTACCAGATATGCATGCTTGTCATCTACGCCTTCCGGTTTCTCCGGGCGGGCAAATGCTTCGTAGTTACCGTTTGTATAATAAATGCCCTTGCTGTTTTTCTCATTTTTGCCACGCTCTGTATTGCGGTAATTCGGGTCTACGTGTGCTTCTGTGATCTGTTTCTCCTCGCGGCTCTTGTTTGCCAGAACTGCTGCTCCTGCACCTGCTGCGGCAAGTGCTGCCATGCCTAATACGGAATGTTTTTTCTTTGACATAAAAATTACCACCTTTCTGAAATTTGCCGTTACATTATTTCCGGCTATCTGTGTTTATTCTTGTTTTAACTTTTCGAATCAGCTTCTAAGCTTTCTCAGTTTTGTTTCCTAACCTTCAGATAAAAAGCTTTTATTTGACTAATTCGAAATTCTGCTGCCTTTTATTTAGTATTTCCTGTTTCTGAGTGTATTCTACGTCAAAAAATAATTTTCCTCAATTTACAAAACAAGACGGATGACAAAAAACTTATCATCCGCCTTACTTTGTAAAGTTGATTTCGAAAACTTTATGTCCCGCCCTTTCAGGATTAAAGCTGCTATGCCATAGTTATCCCTTATTTTCCGGATAAACTTAATCTTTATTGCCCTTCCTTCTCCATATTCCGCAGAGAATTCCCAATATTTCCATGCATGGTCACGCAGACCATATTCGCGATTTCTTCTGGGGCTTCCTTCATTCCTCTCTTGATCCAATCAAGCATAACACCTACGAAACTGTATTTGTAAAAATCCGCAATAAATTTCTTCTGTTCCTCTGTAACCCTCAGATTCTCGCTCTGCTCTTCCACCACTCCTTCGATCAGCTGATAGGTCAAGCTGTACAGATAATTTTCCACCTGCTCTCGTTTCACAGAGCGATACACGTTCAAGATAAATGGTTTATTTTCCAAAACAGCCTCAAAAATCTGCTGAAGCCCTTCCTGCCAGGTGTCGTAAGTCTTTTTTCCCTGCAAAGCCCGGGAAGCGTCCTCAATACAGGACCATTCTACCAGGTCATAAATGTCTTTAAAATGATAGTAAAAAGCCATTCGGCTAATTCCGCAATCTGTAGTCAGGTCGCTGATGGTGATCTTGTCCAGAGGCTTCTGAAGGAGAAATTTCTTCAAAGACTCTTCCAGTGCATTTTTTGTGATATTGTTCATTCAGATGTGCTCCTCTTGATGATTTTATTATGCAGTACGGCATCATGCAATCCATGAGGTCCGCACAGATTCTAGAGCGTGTTTGAAAAATCATTCCTGCAATCTGCAGGCTCTAAGGATTTTATAAATCCTTTTTGATTTTTTGTCAACAGGAGCATTGTTGAAAAAGCCGCTTTCACACCATTTTCACAAAGAAATGCATGGGAAAAGCCCCCTTTCGTGGAGGGCACATGAAGTGCTTTTCCAGAAAGGGGGCTAAGGGGAAGCCTTATTTCATTATATCTTTTTCATCTTTCTTCTTGAGAAAAATGATAAGAAGGATTGCAGCGGAGGCTGCGAAGAGCATGAATGCAAGCTGGGTAAGAGGTGAATCGTCACCGGTCTTGACGCCATTTGTTGTAACTGCCCTGTCCTCTGGCTGCTGTGTGATCTGAGGAGCCTGGGTGGGCTCTGCAGGAGCTTCTGTAGGTTCCTGTACCGGCTCTGCTGTCGGTTCCGGTTCTTCCTTTCTGGATGTGTTGATAATAAGGACTGTTGCATCTTCTGATGTCTCAGAAAGTGTTACAAAGCCGTCATTTATTTCCACATCATATTCAAAGGTATCGTTTAATGCTACCGGTGTACCATCTGCTGTAACCTCCGTTACATACAGTTTTATTTCTTCGCCGCCTACAGGAACTGTAACTTCTGTTTTTGCTGTTGCAGTGGATTCACCGTCCATAACAAGTGGAACAATGTTCTGGCTTACGCCGTCTGCAAGCTGTGTACAGTCTTCATCTTTGAAAATTCCTGCATAGAAGGTCTCTTCAGATTTCAGGTCTTCGCCGTTTTTCTTAACAACTGTCTTATTAATTGTGATGGTTTTCACAATATAGTACTCGTCTGGCAGAAGCAGGAACTGATTATCAAACTGGAACTGTGCTGCTGTTCCGTTCTCCGTAATCTCTACTTTATTGCCTGCCTGATACTGTGCTACATAAGAACCATTGTTGTAGGTACCCTCTGCAACGACTTTGCCTTCTGCGTCGGTCTCTGCTACATAGTAGGTACCGCGTTTCAGCTGGTCAAATGTTACCGAAGAGGTTCCCTGATTTTCATCAAAGTGAATCATCTTTGTGTCAGCTGCCTTCTGAGTCATTGCCTCGTCGGAGAACAATGTCACATAGAAGTCTGCTGCACGGACTGCAAGGAGTTCACCCTGGATATTTGTAAGCCGTTTAGTTACTGTAATACTGCAATTTGCCGGATCTTCTGTTGGAACTTCTTTCTCATCTTTGCCTTCCGGTTTCGGGGTGTCGGCCGGATTCTCCGGTACGTCACCTGTTGCGGTTGCTGTATTGAGAATGGATTTTCCAAGGTCAGATTCTTTCACCTGATAGGTGTAGGTTACGGTCTTTGCCTCTCCTGCTTCCAGGATGCCAAGGTCAAAGCTCTGGCCTTCTGCAAGCCGGATTCCTTCCAGACTGTCTGTAATCTTCACATTTGTGAGTTTCACGTTTCCGGTATTGGTTACAGTTACGCTGTAGGTAATGATGTCGTTCAGGTCTGCTTTTCCTGCTTTGTCTTTCTGGGTTCCATCTGCTGCTGTGATGGAAACAATGTCCTTCTTCACTTCAAGCTTCGGATTTTCTACTGGGTTATTCGTGTTGTCTCCTGGCTTCTCGCCATCTGGATCCTCTGGATTTGCAGGAGTTCCTACTGCTGCGTTGCTGATCGTATTGCCTTTATCTGCTTCCTGTACCACGTAATCATAAGTGATGGTTGCTTCTGCTTTTGGTGCAAGGCTGCTGATTGTGAAAATTGTTACCTTTCCATCCTGCTTACTGTCTGCGCCCTGAATGTTGGAAATCGTTCCGGCTGCATTCAGAGTATCTGTGATCTCTACATTTTCCAGAGTCTGGTTTCCTGTGTTGGTCACGGTGAGGGTGTAATGGATGGTTTCGCCTGCTTTGAACATTCCGTTTTCGTGAGTGCTCTCACTGGATTTCTTGGTAAGTGTATAGCTTCTTACCGGATCAACGGTGGTTACTGTATCAGTGTTTTCAAATGGCTTACCGCCCTCGAATTCCACTTTTACCGTATTTACAAAGCTTCCGTTAGCAATATCTGCCTCTGTAATTTTATAGGTTGCTGTTGCTGTAACAGTTTCACCTGCAGGAACCTTCTCAACTGTGAGAACGTTCGGAGTCTCCTGCGGTGCACCTTCGATCACAACACCAGGAAGTTCAATGATCCTTACGGTTTTCGCTTCGTCATAGATATTCTTTACATTGATTGTAAAGGTAACAGTCTCATCCAGATCATAGGTTTTATCCTCATGGGTCTTGGTTACAACCTGGCCTGGATCTACCGGATCTTCTTCACTTCCGTCTGTAACCTTCAGAAGTCCTGCAAGAAGAATAATGGAATAGTTCTTTGTCACATCCTGTGCTTCTGTCTCGCTGCCCTCAGCTTCCTGGCTTGCTGCATTTGCAAAAATCTTCAGATCTGTGATCTTATTCTCGCTTTCGCCAACCAGTGTCTGGCTTCCTTCTACATGTGCGATTTCCTGCTGGCCATCTGCCAGAGTTCCATCTGCCAGTTTCCATGTAGGAACCGTAAGCTCCTCGCCGTCATATTTCTTCTCGCCGCTGTCAGCCTGGAAGGTTACCTGGCGTCTGGTGATTTCAAGAGCTCCGTCCTCCACCTTAAACACAACGTTTGTAAAGTTCGGGTTGATGTTCTGGAAATCTTCTGCCTTCAACTCCATATCGTAGATTCCGGCATCTGTTCCTTTTACCTCAGCATTTCCAGTGAATGTGAAATCTTTGTCCGTATACAGCTTGTTGCTGATGTCTGCTACCGTGTAGCCGGTAACTGTTTTCTCTGTTCCGTCATAGACTTCTGTACCACTGTTTTCTTTCAGTGTTACCACAACCTGATCTGTTACAGGTGTAACAAGCAGGCTGCCATTCTTAGTTTCAATGGTGTAGTTGTCAGCGTTGGTATTTTCATTCAGCTTATAGGTGAATGTATTCTCGCTGTCACCTACAGTTGTCTGAGTTCCAGTTACATCATAGGATGCACCTTCGCCCTTGACAAATCCATCGCCACTTACCGTTACATCCTTTGCTGTTAGCTCTGTTCCATTGTAAACCTTCTGGGCACTTGCACTGGTAAGAACCAGATTACGTTTTTCGATTACAAGAGAGCCATCAATTACATGGAAGGTAACTTTTGCAAAGTTCTTATTGGTATTTGTGAAGTTCTCTTCACTCAGCCCCATCATATAAGCATCTGCATTTGTTCCTTTTACAAGAGCTATACCATCAAAGTTGAAATCACTTTCTTTATACAAAGGACTGGTAATGGATACTGTGTAGCCTTCTACCGTTTTCTCTGTTCCATCGTACTTCTGAGTGCCTTTGTTACCTGTGATTGTTACCACTACTTCATCTTCGCTAGAGGAAACAGTAAGGATTCCTTCAAATGGTGTGATGTTGTAGTTATCCGGTTTGGTATTATCTTTCAGCTCATAGCTAAAGGTATTGTTGCTGAAGCCTGCCTCTGCCTGACTTCCGGTTACGTTGTATACTGCACCTTCTCCTTCTGCGAAGCCGTCACCGCCAACTGCCACATTATCATTGGTCAGTGGCTTTCCATCATATGTCTTGCTGTCTGTTGCGCTGGTCAGAGTCACATCTCGTCTGGAAATATTCAAGGTTCCGTCTACGATTTTGAAGGTAACACTTGCGAAGTTATGGCTTATGTTGTTAAAGTCAGATGGTTTCAGTTCCATGTTGTAAATGTCTGCATCTGTTGCTTTAATAACATCATTTCCACTAAATGTAAAGTCATTTTCTGTATACAGTTCATTGTCTATTGCTACGTCATAACCGGTTACTGTTTTCTCAGTGCCATCATATTTGGCGCTGCCACTGTGTTCGGTAATGGTGACAATTACGTTATCTGTAACCGGGGTTACCTTAAGGGTTCCCGGAGTAGTTTTGATATTGTAGTTGATTGCCTTGGTGCTGCTGTTCAGTCTGTAAGTGAATTCATTATCACTTGATCCTGCATTTGTCTGGCTTCCGGTTACATCATAATCTGCGCCTTCTCCAGGAACAAACTGGTCACCTGCGATCAGAATGTGATTCTTAGTCAGCGGAGTTCCGTCGTAAACTTTCTCGTCAGAACCACTGATCAGTTCCACATCTCGTTTGGTAATCTCAAGCTGTCCGTCTACAATTTCAAATACTACATTTGCAAAATTTTTATTCTTGTTTGTAAAGTCTTCTGCTTTCAGATTCATCGGATATGAACCAAAGTCAGTTCCTTTCGCTGTGGCATCTCCGCTGAAGGTGAAATCAGTTTCTTTATAGAGGGTGTTGTCAATTGCTGTGTCATAACCTGTAACAGATTGTTCCGCTCCGTTGTATTTCAGGGAAGCGCTGTGCTCTGTGATGGTTATGGTTACTTCGTCAACAATTGGAGTGATCCTGAGGGTTCCAGGTTCATACTTAATATCGTAGTTTTCCGCTTTATAGCCAGTTTTCTGAGTAAAGGTAATTTCATTCCTTACATCCTTATCACTTACATTTAAAGCACTTCCAATTGCTTTGACATCAGACACTTCGCCATTTACGAAGCCATCCCCACCTATAGTTACATCCGGACGGATTAATGGAGTTCCGTCGTAAACCTTAGCAGCACTCTCGCTGGTAAGAGTTACAGAACGTGGGATAACCTCTACATAACCATCCGTAACTACGATTGTTATATTTGTGAAATTCGGATTTCCATTTGCGAAAGCGTCTGCCTTCAATCCCATAAATGTGGTTCCTGCATCTGTTCTTTCTGCAAAAGCACTGTCATTACCAATGACTTCAATATCGTCTTTTTGGTAAACACCAGATGTGTCTTCCACAATATTGATAACATAACCTTCTGCCACTTTCGGAGTGCCATCATATTTCTCACTTACATGATTTCCAATGATTTCAACTTTTACTTTTGTGGTAACCGGGGTAATTGCAAGTTCTCCCTCAACCTGTTCAATGGCATAATTATCTGCATTGAATTTTCCTTCAACCGGTGTAAAAGTGATTGTGTTTGGTTTTGGACTGTCGGCTACATTTGTAACGCTGCCGATTGCTTTGATATCTGTTACTTCACCATCTACGAAGCCACTACCAGTTACTGTTACATTTGAATTGGTTAATGGAGTTCCGTCGTAAATCTTGCTGGCACTGGCGCTGGTGAGGAGTACAGAACGTTTATTAATCGTTACAGTTGCTTCTCCCTGAACAGATTTGTAACCATACAGGCTCGCCTCAAATTTCACAGTTGCCGGAGTATCTGCTACATTCCTGTATTCAGGTGATTCGTCCAGATCATATGCATTTGTCTTTTCATTCCAATATTTGATTGTTATATTTGGATTCTCAATTTCTGCATTTTTAATCCGTGCTGTCGCTGTTACTCCATAGCTGTTTCCATCGTATTCCTTTACTACATCTGCTGCACTTACTGTCAGACCATTTTCATTTTCGAAGATGGTAAAGTCTGCAGGGATAATAGTAAAGGTATAGTTGGTATATTCTTTTTCCAGAGCTTCTTTGCTGTTCTGGATACTCAGCACATTCTCATGAACCTTTATAGTATCGTCTCCTGCATCACTTCTGATTACTGCAAGATCAAGATCTTTAAGCTCATCTCCTACACTGTTTTCCAATATTGCCAGTTCAAAAGCAGGATCTGGATTTCCGTATACCTTGCTGGACTCTTTGGCTTTGATGGTTACCGGGCATCTGGCAATTTCAAGAGTTCCATCTACAATTACAAATTTTACATTTGTAAAGTTTTTGCTGATATTCTTGAAATTCGCTGCCTTCAGTTCCATATTGTAGCTTCCTGCATTAGTTCCTTCTATAACCGCATTTCCGTTGAAACTAAAATCTTTTTCAGAGTACAGCGTATTGCTGATATTCGTTACATCGTATCCTGTTACGGTCTGTTTGTTTCCGTCATAAATACCTGTGCCACTGTGTTCTGTGATCGTAACTACAACCTCGGTGTCAACTGGTTTCACTTTCAGTTTTCCATATTTTTTTTGGATTTCATAGTTTTCTGATTTGGTATTTTCCTTCAAAGTATAATCAAATACATTGTCAGATTCTCCTGCTTCTGTCTGTGATCCTGTCACTCCATAGGAAGCAATACCTTCTCCTTCTACGAATTCATCTTCTCCACCAACTACAATAGTGTCATTCGTCAGTGGAGTTCCGTCATAGAATTTTTCGTCCTTTGCACTTGTAAGTGTTATTTTACGCTGTGTAATACTTATCTTTGCTTCTACTGCAGGTCCCACATTTCCATTATTAACAACACGAACCTTTATTACAGTAGTTCCGCAATCTTTATATTTCGGAAGATTGGTAAAATTGTCATTGAGATCAGTCCACTGACCGTCTCCGATCTGATATTGAATCACATCTCCCTCAATACCAGGCGCTGTAATAGTGATGGTATGCTCCTGGCCATCGTACTTGCCAGTGTAATCCTCTACAGAAAGAGACTCTCTGTTATAATAAACTTTAAGGATTAAACCGCCGCCTTTTACTACAGCCCCACTGCGCTCGATTTCTCCACTTACACAAGTAAAGCCAGTATAACCCTTAGGTGTCGCAGATACCCATGCACCAATCTTTTCTGCACCCTGAAGTTCAAATTCTTTCTTATAGTAAGTTCCATCTGGATTCTGAAGCCAATGTTCTACTGTGTATGTTGCTTCTGGGGCTGCATACGTGAAAACGATCTCAGTAGTCTGGCCTTTAATTGCCTGTACTACCGCCGGAGAAGTTAACTGATAACCCTCGAAAACCTTATATACAACAGTTTTCATATTATCAGTTGTGGTCACAGACTCTGCTGTTCCAATTTCTTTTCCACTCTCGTCTACATAGCGAATCGTATAAGTCCAGTTTTCAAGCGGTTTATAGATGAAAACAATCTCCTGTTTATCATTGTTTATAATTACACTCTTTGAAAGTTCCTGCGGATAGTAGTCGTCTATAGGCTGCGCGTTTACACTTGCATTTTTTCCTTTCTCAATGCTCTGTGCTTCGCTTCTCCATAATTCCTTTCCATCTACATCCTTTGCTACAATATAGTAAGTGATAATATCAGAACTTTTCCATTTCGCATAAAGGGTCTGATTTTTTACAATCTGTGACTCTTTTACAAATTTGTGAGTAAAAGATTCATCTGTGTACCAACCGAGGAATTCATCGCCTTCTTTAATTGGTGTTGGTAATGTATCTCCAAGTGTATGACCTTTGGTCACTGTCAAAGTTGACTCAGTTACTGTTCCACCATTTGGATTAAAAGTTACTGTGTATGTTGGGGCTTTCCATTTGGCATATAATGTAATGGTATGGGATGGCATTTTTGTTTGCCAGTCAAATTCTGTGCCATCTTCACATGCCGGGGATGTATACCAACCAGCAAAAATGTAATCACTGTCCACGTTTGCTGGAGGCTGTACATCTTTATCCAATGGTTTATAACCGGAGACATTGGCTTCAAATTTTATACTTGCATCTGCAACACCGGTACAATTGGCAAAATGAAGTACATAGGAATTACGAGAATATTTTAGCCAAAGATTACCTTCTCCCTTTTCTCTCCATGACTTCCATTTGAATCCATCAATTGGCATTTTATCCTCATCGGTTAAAAACATATCTTTGCCTGCTTCAAATGTTGCATATACATTATATTTTTCAGCTACAGCTGTACTATCTAAAGTCTCTGTATAATATATAATGTTTTTTCCAGTTTTCAAATCATACCCATACATCACTAAGTTTTCGGCAGGCATGTTGGCAAGCAACGTATAATATATGTTTGTCCCTTTTCCTGTTGACCATAAATATTGGTTATGCGCAGAATCATTCCACTGTGCTGAAACATCCTCACCGTATCGTGCTGAAATTTCTAAATTACTGTCTACTTTCCAATCAGTTGGATTTCCCCAATAATTTCGTCTTTGTGGAACATAAAATTTTATTGTATATGTCTTTCTGTTATAATAAATATTCTTAACAGCCTGCCCATCGGCTGTAATCTGAATATCTCCTTTATTCTTTTCTACAGCAGGTTCAAATCCATTATAGCGATTTTTTTCTACGCTATAAGAAATATTTTTTCCAACAACATCAGTACCATCAACTATGTCCGCTTCGCCATTCTTGTTCTTAGCCATCTCATATGTTCCTGGAGTTTCCAATGATTCCTGCCAGTAAATAATTCTGTATGCAGCTCTTGTATTAATTTCCCATTTCGCTGTTACAGTAGTGTCTTCTGCCGGCATCGTTGCCGGGCAATTATTCCAGCCTTTAAATGTATATCCAAGCTTAGTTGGCTCTTTCGGCAGTGTTATAGAAGCACCATACAGGATATCACTTGGCTCAACATAACTTCCACCGTCTGTATTCCAGGTAAGACGATAGCTGTTTCTGTCATATTTAATTTCAACGACAGTAGAACCGTCCGCATTTACTTTTGCCTGACTCACCTCTTGTGAGGTAAAGCCTTTATATGCTCTCGCTGCAGCTACAGTTGTAGTTCCTGTAGTACCGTCAATTGTTTCACTAGCATCTTCTGTATACGTTTTTCCATCTGTATTCTGAAGCAAATGCTTAACTGTATAAGTTGTTGCAGTTCCTGTATAGGTAACTGTAATTGTCTGATCTGTCTCTACTTTTCCACTAAAAGTTACTGTTGACTGGTCAACACTAAAACCCTCTAACTGAGGTGAAGTAATCGTATTCTCATAAGTTACACCTTTTTCAAATTCAGCTACCCATGGCTGCGCTGCTACAGTTCCATCTGTATATTGATAAATAATCTGATATTTTACCTTTGCACCAATTTCAGAATACTGAGCTGTAACTTCCATATCTGCTGTTACATTACTGAAATCTTTATCCCATCCGATAAAACGATAGCCATCTTTTTCAGGTGCAGCAGGTGCTACTGCAGCTTTTCCACTTTCTATCTGCTGAGTAGTTAAGGTATGGAGGGTTCCATCCTTATCCTCATATTTAAATACAACTTCATAATAAGTAATAACGTTCTGTTCGTGATCTGTTTCATCAAGCATTAATAATGCGATATTATTCTCTGCAGCTGGTGGCTCTGCCACTGGCTCCTGAGCTACTGCTTTGTATGTAACAGTAACTTTCTCATCTTTTGTTACAGCCTGGATCTCGTAGAGACCATCTGCATTTTTCTGAATATCTGCCTGAGTGTCTGCAAAGCAAACATGGTCTACTTCATATCCATCGTTTGCTTTAACAGAAAAAGCAAAACTTTCATTTTCTTTTACTTCTTTTCTGTAAGAAGAAATATTCTCCACCGGAGCCCCTTCGCCGCGAACCTGGATTTTTCCAAAATCTGCTGCGTGCTCGTCGAAAGTTACATGATAAAGAATTTCTTTCGCTTCTTCTGAAGGTTGGCTTTCCTGAGAATTCTCGGCTCCATTTTCGACATTAGTCTGGTCTTTATTTTCCCCAGAGTCAGATGCAGTAGGCTGCTCTTCTGTTTTACTCTCTTCCTGGCTATTGTTCTGGGCAGGTTCTGCCACTGTCTGACCCGTCGGTTCCGCTGGCTTTTCCACCTCTGCCTGTGTCGCCGGTTCCGCTGGCTTTTCCACCTCTGCCTGCGCTGCCGGTTCCGCTGGCTTTTCTGACACTGCCTGCGCCGCTGGTTCCGCTGGTGTCTCCGCCACTGCCTGCGCCGCTGGTTCCGCTGGTGTCTCTGCCACTGCCTGCGCCGCCGGTTCCGTTAGTGTCTCCGCCACCGCCTGCGCCGCCGGTTCCGCTGGTGTTTCTGACACTGCCTGCGCCGCCGGTTCCGCTGGTGTTTCTGCAACCGGTGCTGATTCCTGAACTGCCGGTGATGCAGACTCTTCAACCTGAACCCCCGGTTCCTGAGCCTGCTCTTCTGCAACCACAGCTGTATTATCAGCCACATAATTCTCAGCGGTGGTCATCACTGTATTCTGCCCGATCATTGCTACAGCCAGCAACGTTGCCATCGCTCTCCTGAACTGTAAAAACTGCTTTTTCCTCATAATGCTTCCTCCTTTTCGCAACCTTTTTTTTGTTGGCAGTTGCTTAACAGTTACTGTCCACTGATAACGTTTTGTATAATCTAAAGCGAACAATAACATTAAAGCATTTGAGATCCGGTGAATCTTTACTGTCCTTCACTGGATGCTCCGGAGCATGCTTGAAAAAGATTTTCTGCAAGGATTGCGGGAATAATTTTTTCAAACAGGCTCCAGCCTGTATGGCACTGTGAGCCATACGGCTAAATCTCTACTATGTTTCAATTATAGCACCTCCTTTTCCACTATCCTGATTTTGGGGAATGAACTGCACGCTTAGGGAACGAAATGCACAAAAATTTACGAAAATGTGCATCTTATATTCGTAACTAAGGACAGATATCCGCCTCCGAACTTATATATGCACATATTTTCTGAAATATCCATCGCTATTCTGGAATGTATTTGAAAAATGTTTTCTAAAAGATGTGCATCACAATTTGTGGGAGAACATCCTCCACTTTACAAGAAAAACTCTCAATGCTACAATATTCCCCAGATATTTGACAAAAAAGACCCTGTGGGGGAATACATAAGGAGAACACCATGGAATTAAAGCTTGAAAACGGACGTCCCGCAGATACCACGGGCAGACTTGAAAAAGAGATACGTACTTATGATTTTCTTGATGCACTTCAGGTGCCTTATCAGAGGATTGACCATGAAACTCTGATGACCATTGAAGCTTGTAAAGATGTGGATAAAGTGCTTGATGCAGTAATCTGCAAAAACCTGTTTCTCTGCAACCGCCAGGAAACGAACTTCTATCTGCTGCTCCTGCCAGGCGACAAGAAGTTTAAGACAAAGGAAGTATCTTCCCAGCTTGGCGTTGCCAGACTTTCCTTCGGCAATGAAACTTATATGGAGAAATTCCTTGATATTACACCTGGTTCTGTCAGTATACTTGGACTTATGAACGATAAGGAAAATCATGTGCAGCTGCTTATTGATGAAGACCTCCTGAAGGAACCTTACATCGGCTGTCACCCTTGTATTAACACCTCCAGCCTGAAAATTAATATGAAAGATATGATGGAAAAAATTATTCCGGCTATGAAACATGAACCGATTTTTGTGAAATTGGGACAGGAAGAATAAAATTGCAATTAACTAATTTGTATGTTACCCTTTCTTCCATTATGCCCAAAATAAAACAGACAGATACACATTTCAATCATGTACCCGCCTGTCTCATTTTAGTCTTTATTCAATTTTTATTTGCTCTTCCGCTCCTTTACCAGTGCAAATACACTCTGAAGTACAATGAAGAAGCACAGCAGGATTGCTGTTACAATGTTGGACCAGGAGCTGATCAGTTTTCCATTGGTTTTAACCAAAGTAGAAATCGTACCATTGATCAATACACCAAATAAGGAACCAAGTACATTTCCTACACCACCGGTAAGAAGTGTACCACCGATGACTGCGGAGGAAATAGCGTCCATTTCAAGGCCGGTTGCCTGGGTGGTAGTACCTGCCATGGTATTCAGACAGTAGCAGATTCCGCCGATGGAAGTAAGGAAACTGGAAAGAATATATGCTTTCATCTGTGTTTTCTTAACATCAAGTCCCATCAGGGTTGCAGACTGCTGATTGCCGCCTACTGCGTAAATACTGCGGCCGAAGCGTGTGTATTTCAGCATCAGATAAATAGCAAGAATTACGATCAATGCAACTACAACAGTTACACGAAGGTATGGAAACTGCATGATTCCCTTTTTGTTCAGATACCCTCCAAATGGAAGGGAAATCTTAAAGCTGGAAAGAGTGGTAAAAATCTTGTCAGAAACAATACTTACCTGCTCTTTACAGATCACGGCTGTCATACCTCTGGCAAAGAACATTCCTGCCATAGTAACGATGAAAGGCTGGATTTCCAGATAGGAAATACAGAAGCCCTGAACAATACCAAATATAATGCCAATTGCAAGAATCAGAAGCATAAGTACCGGGCTGGACCATCCCCACTGCTCGATTCCCACTGCCAGGATCATACAGTCCATAGCAACCAGGGAACCTACGGAAATATCAATACCGCCAGTAAGCATAACGCATGTCATACCAGCTGTGATGCAGATCAGACCTGCATTGTTGATCAGGATGTTCAGAAATGTCTGGAAACGGGTAAAGCCTTTGTCCGCATATACGATACATCCTGCAGCATACATTACAAAGAATAATACAATGGTGATCAGCAGCAACAGGTTATTGCTGTTTATTTTTTTCTTTTTCATGCCCGAGCTGCCTCCTTTCCGGATTTCTTTGTCAGCTTCTTAAAGAAGGCTTTGGCTGGCTCAGCCTGAATTACTACGATAATAATAACTACGATTGCCTTAAATACCGGTGCCTGTGCAGAAGAAACACCAAGTGCATACAGAGTTGTGGTAATCGCCTGAATAGTGTACGCTCCGATGATGGAACCTGCCAGGGAAAACTTACCGCCGCCAAGGCTGTTGCCGCCAAGTGCTACAGAAAGAATTGCATCCAGCTCCATGTTCAGACCGATGTTATTGGTATCTGCTGAATAGATTCTGGAGGTTGCAACCATACCTGCAAGACCTGCACAAAGACCGCAGATTGCATAGCACATAAGGATGATCTTTGCGGAATTAAAGCCTGCGATACGGGAAGCTTTTTTGTTAATACCAACACTCTGGATGTAAGTTCCAAGTGCTGTGTAGCGAAGTACAATAGAAGCAATTGCCACACACACAGCTGCCACAATGATCGGTGTTGGAATGATTCCGCAGTAAGCACCAAGCTTCTGGAAGGACGGAACTCGAACATAAACGATCTGGCTGTTGCAAAGAAGAAGTCCTACTGCTCGTCCTGCCGACCATAGGATCAGGGTGGCGACCATAGGCTGAATATTCATATAGGCAACCAGAAATCCATTAAAAACGCCACAGATCAAAGTGACAAGAAGTCCGGCTCCAATGCCAACCAGCAGCGGATGCGCATATTCCTGCACATTTACATTTCCGTATCCTGCAAGGATCATACAGCAGACACCTGCGTAAAGACTCATTACGGAACCAACGGAAATATCAGTACCACCGGAAGCAGATACAACAAGTGTCATACCGATTGCCAGTATGGCGATTTCACTTCCACGGTTCAGGATGTCGATCAGACGTCCGTAAAGTACACCATTCTTAATGGAAATCATAAAGAAGGAAAGCGGTGCACTTCCTGTTGCAATATCATATACTACGTTGATCAGCATGACCAGGATCATACTGAAAACCGGAAGGAACAGACGTTTCTGCGCCAGTTTTTTGAAATTACCCATTACTGCTCACCTCCTGCGATTGCTTTCATTACGTTCATCTGGTTCATATCTGCCTCATCAATCTCTCCAACCTTCTGACCGTCACGGAGAACTGCCATACGGTTACAGGTACGGAGCATTTCCTCAATCTCAGAGGAAATGAAGATCAGACTCTTTCCTTCATCTGCAAGCTTCAGAACCAGCTTCTGGATCTCTGTCTTGGTACCGATATCGATTCCTCGGGTAGGCTCGTCCAGAATCAGAAAATCCGGGTTTGTTGCAAGCCATCTTGCAAGGATAACCTTCTGCTGGTTTCCACCGGAAAGCTGTTTGATCAAGGTCTCACGGCTTGCACATTTGATCTGGAGAAGATCAATATACTTGTCTGCAATCTCACACTGTTTTGTCATAGGGATCTTTTTCAGAATGCCCTGTTTTGCCTGAATTGCAAGGATGATATTTTCTCTTACGGACAAATCTGCAACAATTCCTTCCGCTTTACGGTCATCAGGAAGAAGTCCCATTCCAAGATGCATGGCATCAATAGGATTTTTCACCTTAACTTCCTTGCCTTTTACTTTCAAAGTACCAGTCTGGGCGCGGTCAGCACCGTAAATAGTACGTGCCAGTTCGCTTCGTCCGCTTCCAAGAAGTCCGGTAAGACCGATAACCTCTCCTTTGTGGATATCAAGGTCAAATGGTTTGATGGTTCCTGCGTGGCTTAAGCCACGGGCTTCGATTACCATCGGTTCTTTTCTCTTATCTCCTGTGGTCTCCGGTTTAATGGAAGCAAGATCGTCGAAATCTTTTCCCATCATAGCTGCTACCAGCTTCACTCTCGGAAGATCTGCGATCTCATACTCGCCAACCAGCTGACCGTTTCGAAGAACGGTAATTCCGTCACATACTGCATAAACCTGTTCCAGGAAATGGGTAACAAATATGATTCCTACACCTTTCTCCTTCAGTCTGCGCATCATGGTAAAAAGCTTTTCTACTTCACGGTCATCCAGTGAAGAAGTTGGCTCATCCAGAATGAGCACCTTGCAGTCCATATCTACAGCACGGGCAATTGCGATCATCTGCTGCAATGCCAGTGAATATTCTTCAAGATTACGTGTTACATCAACGTCAAGCTCCAGCTGTTTCATAAGGGCAGCTGCCTGACGGTTCATTGCCTTTCTGTTGACCGTTCCAAGCTTTGTCAGCGGCTCACGGCCTATGTAAAGATTCTCTGCCACCGAAAGGTTTGGACAGAGGTTTACTTCCTGATATACAGTAGAAATACCCTTCTTCTGGGCGTCCATGGTATCTTTATTTACGATGGGATGATCAAATCCTTCCAGATAAATCTCTCCAGCCTCAAATTTATTTACGCCGGTCAGGCACTTGATCAATGTGGATTTACCCGCGCCATTCTCTCCCATCAGCGCTCGGATTTCACCTTTTTTCAATGTCAGATCCACGCCTTCCAGTGCTTTTACACCTGGGAATGTCATGCAGATTCCCTGCATTTTCAATACTACTCCTGCCTCCAACGCGATTCCTCCCTTCCCGTTATCAACTTCATTTTTCATTCTCCTCGTTATCGCGTTATTTGCCATAGGTTCCTCTGTTCTGCGGCTCATAACCTCGTATAAACAACGGGATAAAACACGCTCTGCGAGTTTTACCCGTTATCGCGGCAGTCGCCAAGGTCTCATGCAAGCATGGACTTCGGCTCGTTGCTCGCGAAAATTAAGGGGAAGAAAATCCGCCTTGGGACTTTCCTCCCCTATTTGTTCATCTTTATCGGTTTTCAGCTGCTTGCTGATAACCAATTTCGATGTTTACGGATTGTTTCACAGCTCTGCTGTTTTCACACTCTCCGATTGATTTTTCTGATTAGTAAGCACGTCCAGCCAGAACTTCATCAGTCATAGTTGTTGCATATTCGCTCTCGATTCCAGGTGCTACGAATGCCTGATCCTCAACAAGTGTTGTCTTCTCAAATTCTTCGCCTGCCTGCATTTTCTCGATTACGCCCTTAACAACCTCAGCCTGGATCGGGTTACACTCAACATCACAGTTGATCTTTCCATCTAATGTATACTGAAGTCCATCATGTGTTGCATCGAAGGAAATAAGAGTTACATCGCCATCAACACCATAGGTGATACCTGCTGCATCCATTGCATCCATTGCGCCGTATGCTTCGTTATCGTTCTGGCAGACAACTACATTGAACTGTCCCTCGTAGGATTTGATGAAGGACTCCATAACTTCCTGGCCACCAGCCTGTGTAAAGTCACCGGACTGAGAATCAAGGATCTTCCAGTTGTCATGCTCGCCAGCTACCTGATTGAATCCTTCTGTACGTCCAAGTGCTGCGGAAGCTCCTACGGAACCTTCGATTACAAGAATGTTAGCATCTTTATCGCCAAGATACTCAGCTAACCAGTTACCAGCTGTGATACCTTCGTTTGTTGTGTTTGTTCCAACCCATGCATCATATAAGTCGTCGCTTGCTTCGATCTCACGGTCTGCGATGATTACAGGGATTCCTGCATCCTGTGCTTCCTGAAGAACGGTGTCCCAGCCAGCGGACTGGATCGGAGCGATTACGATGTAATCCATATCTTTACTAATGAATGTACGAACTGCTTCAAGCTGTGCAGCATTGTCATTGTCGCAGTCTACAAGATCAAGGCTGTATCCGTTCTCTTCTGAGAAAACGTCCTGATAGTTCTGGGTGTTTGCTGTACGCCAGTCTGATTCATGTCCAACCTGTGCGTATCCAACTGTTACCAGATCGTCAGCGTAAACCGGCATAGCCATCATGCTGAGTGTTGCTGCTGCGAGTGCCATAACTGCTAATTTCTTTTTCATAGTGATTATTCCTCTCTTTCTTTTAGAAAAAATACTTTTGCAGGTCGCGCCTGCCATTGGTTTCTCGTTCAACACTGATCCGTTTGCTGTCTTAGCTTTCCGTCCGTTCTTTGAATCCGTGTTCTTCTTGATGTCTATAATTTAGCGAAAATCAACATAAATTTCAATATTGTTTTCCCGTCTTTTGGTTGTTTCGTCAGTTCAAACAATACAAATTTGTTGGTTTTCATAGTGAAATACAGACAAATTTATATTATAATGAATTTCAGGCAGGAAAAGGGGTGATATTTTATGATTTCTCATTTAGAAAGTTTGTTTTCTTATGATTTTGTGAAAAATATTACACCTTTTTCTATGTTTTTCGATTTGGCAAACTGTCTAAGATGGAAAAAAAAGGTTTGATCATTTGAAAAAAGGTATAATATTTTGGGTTTTAGAAGTGAAAAAGCAGAAGATTTATTGGGAAATCATAAATAATTCATGTGAAAATTTTATGAAATAACTATCCCAGCAAAATAAAAAAACCAGAGTGGCGCGGCAGATTGCAGGAATGCTTTTTCAAACACGCTCTAACCTAAGAAAGAGGAACTAAAATATATGGCGATCAAATATAAATGGCTGGTTGAACAGCTAAGAGAAATCATTTCAGATTCTATTCAAAAGGGAATCAACAAACTTCCCACCGAACAGGAGCTGGCTGCCAGATACCGTGTCAGCCGACAAACGGTCCGGGCTGCGCTGGCGGTTCTTGAAGATGAGCGGGAAATCCGCCGCATTAAAGGGAGCGGAGCTTACATTACCGGGCTTTCCAGCCTGGAAGACCAGAATATAGTTGGAATTCTGATTCCAGATGAACAGCAATATGAATATCCTGCACTGATAAATGATATTCGTGTGACGCTGGCTGCGGAGGGATTTTCCTGCAAGGTTTACCCCACTCACAATCACGTGGACCAGGAACGGCAAATCCTTCAGTTTCTTTTGAAAAGTCCGCTGCGGGCGCTTATTGTGGAGCCTGTAAAAAGCGCCTTACCATCACCTAATACAGAGCTTTATCAAAGGCTGATACAAAGGGGAACTTTCATTTTGTTCCTGGGATGTGCTTATCCCCAGTTGTCTCAGATTCCAGTAATCTATGAAGATAATCTATATGGGGCTGGTCTTCTGGTGCAAAGTCTTGTGGAAAAAGGCCACTCTTCTATCGCCGGTATTTTCCAGATGGACGATCAGCGGGGACTTGAGCGATACCAGGGCTTTCTGGATGCCATGCAAAATCAGGGGCTGACTGTACCAGACCGCAACATCTGCTGGTATACTACACAGGAGCTGGATGATTTCCGTCAGAGCCGGGATATCAGCTTCCTGAAAAAATTTCTGGAACGGATCACCCCCGACTGCACTGCGTTTATTTGTGAGGATGACTTTATTGCATGGCTGTTATGGGAAGAGCTGTCGCTTGGACAGGAGAAAAAGATAGCAACTCATGCTTCCCTTTCATCCTCTCTTCAAAGCACTGGATTCAAGACTACTTCCGCCGACCATAGTTTCGAAACCACAATAACACTAGCCGCCTTCAATACCAGCTACCTTACCACATCTGGTCTGCTCCGCGCCACAACACTGACACACCAGACACACCAGCCTGGTACTCTGGCCGCCCAAATGAGCATAAACAAATTAAAAGGACTCCCTGTCTCTTCGCAGGAAGTCCCATGGCAGTTATCACTGCCGAAATCGCATAATTAATTTTGAATATCATGCAGTCCCCTTACTCCGATATTCCCTTGGGCTGCACCCGGATTTTTTCTTAAACACATAACTGAAATAATGGGGATCCTTATATCCCACCTCCTGTGCGATCTCTCCGGACGACTTGTCCGTCTCGCGCAGGAGTTTTTTCGCTCTGTCAACACGTTTGCAGGTAATATACTCTACAAACGTCTTCTGCATATTCTGGCTGAAAATTGCGCTTAAATAGTTGGCACTCATATTCACCGCATCCGCTACTTCATTCAGGGAAATGGTCTCTTTATAGTAATTCTCATCAATATAATCCAGCACTTTCCTCATGGCGCTGTTGCCCTGAGACTCATTCTTCTCATCCCTGATATCAATGGCACTCTGAAGAATGTCCACACAATACCCTGCCACCTGCGATGCCTTGATACTGGTATCCTGATATTTTCCCTCGATCCGTTCTGTATAACCCTCTTTTTCCACACCAATGGATTCCAGATACATAATAGTTGTAAACCGAATATGAAGCACCACATAATCCCGGAACATTCTGGACTCCAGTGCCTTACTCATTCCACCCAGATATCCCTGAACGAACTCCTGGATCTCACTGCTGCTTCCTTTTGTGAGAAAATCCTTGATGATCTCAGGATTCAGCTGTGAAGAATCTACTGCCGCCAAACGGTTCTCTCCCTGTGAGTTTACATAACTCTCCAAAGTTTCTTCTGTAAGCACATGCAGCCCCGGCACCATAAAACGATATGCAAAATAATGATTCACGCTCTGATAACACTGGGAAAGCAGGCTCAATCTCTCCACAGGTTTTCCTACCGCCACATACCAGTCCATCTGCTCTTCCCCTTCGCAGGTCCGTTTCACATACTCCACGCAATTATCTGTCAGCTCCGGAAGCCGGGACAATTCCCCCTTTACCAGAACTCCGTAGCTGTTTACATTCCAGCGGAAAAGCAGATACTGGGGATATCGGAGAAAATAATGAAGCACTTCATCCTGTTTCCGAAGAAAACCTGCCATCTTGTCCTTATTTTTCTCCTGTAAATACAGGAAAAGCAGATTATATCCTGCTGCCGTAATTTCTATGGACTGACGCTCTGCCTCATCATAAATCTCCTTAACCGACAGCTCGCCCTCCAGTATTTTTTCCATAAAACGCCGTCTGGAAAACTGCTCATACTCCTGAATCTCATTCTGAAACTGGGTGCGGTAGTCCTCCTGCTCCTGATCCTGCTCGATCTTATCTTTCAGTTCAAGAAGTACATTTTTCAGCTTCATTCTAGTAACCGGCTTCAGCAGATACTGGTCGACACCAACTTCAATTGCCTGTCTTGCATATTCAAAATCATCATAACCACTGATAATAATAATCTTCATCCGCGGAAATTCTTTGCTCACAATTTTACTTAAGGAAAGCCCATCCATAAAAGGCATTTTAATATCCGTGATCAATACATCCGGCTTCGTCTTACGGATCAGGGGCAAAGCCATTTCCCCATCTGCTGCTTCCCCTACAAAACGGTATCCGAACTGATCCCAGGGAATCCTGTCCCTGAGCCCTTCGCGGATCACCGTCTCATCTTCAACCAGAAATACCTTCCGTAACATTTTCTTCCTCCCCAACGTTCTCCTGGGTATACACCCGCTCCGGAACATAATATGCTTTCTCTATTTCTTTGCCAGCTTCCATATCCTGAATGATCTGCTCCACGTATTTTCCCTGGTCAGGATTACACTGGACATCAATGTTGATCTCCCCGTTTCTCACCAGCTCCACGCCGGCATCCACCGCATCAAAGGAAATTACCGTAATATCGCCGTTCACTCCTGCAGTTTTTCCTGCTTCTCTGATGGCTTCAAGAGCACCAAAAGTCATGTCATCGTTCTGTGAAACCACCACATCTATGTCCTCATACTGATCCAGAAGCCTTGCCATCTCTTCTTTTCCTTTTGCTGTGGTAAATTCTCCGTCTACCTGCTGCAAAATATTCCAATTGCGCTGCACCTTTGCCACTTCATTGAACCCACGGGTTCTGCCGATGGTGGCGGAGGCGCCTTTGGTTCCTTTCAGCACTACAATGTTAACTTCGTCATCTTCCCTGCCCTGCTTTTTCATGTAATCCTCAAGCCAGTAACCAGCATCCTGTCCTTCGCGGACAAAATCGGAACCAACCCAGGAAGCATAGAGGGAGTCATCATCCACAGAAACCTTACGGTCTATGAGAATTACCGGAATCCCGGCATCCTTCGCCTCTTGAAGCACAGTGTCCCATCCAGATTCCTCAATAGGAGAAAGTACGATATAATCCACCTGCTGGGAAATAAAGCTTCGGATGGCCTTGATCTGATTGGCCTGCTTCTGTCTAGCATTGTCAAAAATCAGCATGTAGCCGTTTGCCCTGGTGAAAGCGTCCTGAATGGACTGAGTGTGGGCACTTCGCCATACAGATTCGCTTCCCACCTGGGCAACACCTACTACGATCAGATTATCGTCCTCCGCAGGAGTTTCCTGCACTTTACTGCTCAAAGGGCTTCCCAGAAGGGCCAGTGCCATAAGCACAAGCACAACCGGCGCCACAGCCCAGATATTTTTTCTTATAAACTGTCTCATACGCCTGTCTCCTCCTGCTGTGGCTGTCCACCCTCAATTATCTTATTGTCATTCTGCTGTTTCGGATTATTTTCTATTTTTTTATTTGCGTCAGAATTCACGCTGTTGCTGACATCAACCGCTTTTGCTGTATCATTCCCTGTTTTCTCCACCGGAGCTTCCAGAATAGCCGGGATCACAATCTCCACTGTAGTTCCCTTGCCCTTCTGTGACTGGATCTTCATTCCATACTCCGGTCCGAAATACATGTGGATACGCTCATTTACATTTGCCAGACCAAAGCCCTTCTCCGTCTCCTGGCAGGGCTTCTCGATCTGCTGGCGAAGCTGTTCAAGCTCTTCCTCATCCATGCCCACACCATCATCCCGGACAGTCAGACGGATAATATCGCCCTCTTTTTCCCCGTGAATGTGAATACAGCCTTTGGCACGTTTATATTTGATTCCATGGTAAAGTGCATTCTCCACCACTGGCTGAAGGGTCAATTTCAGAATCTGATATTTATAAATCACCTGATCCAGCTGAATGTCATATTCCAGAATATCCCGATAACGCATCTCCTGAATCTGGAGGTAACTGCTGATGTGTTTTTCTTCTTCCTTAATGGAAATAAATTCCTTCCCTTTGCTGAGGATTTCACGGAAAAAGTCCGACAGTGTAACAACCATGGTCACCGCTTCGTCCGGCTCATTGGACTCGATCAGCCACACAATGGTGTCCAGCGTATTATAAAGAAAATGAGGCTGAATCTGCTCCTGAAGAAGGCGCAGATCTGCTTTTCGCATTTTCCGCTCGTCTTCCTTCACCTTATCGATCAGAGACTGCATGCTTCCTGCCATTTTGTTAAAGCTCACTGCAAGCTCAGCCACCTCATCATCGGAATCCGCCTGGGCTCTGGCATTGAAATCACCCTGAGCAATCTTCTCCGTAGCCTGGTTCAGCTGACTGATGGGCTGTATAATACCGGAAACGATCATCACCGCACTGACTGCAACCACAATGATCAGCACGCCGATCAGCACACTGCACACCACCATAAACCGCCCGATCTGATCCTGCAGGGTATCTGTGACCTTGTCCATATAACGTGTCTGATAATAGATATAATACTGGATATCATCCTGGATCAGTTCCGTCAGAATGTAAATATTATTGTCCAGCTTCTCAATATTCTCATTGTATCTGCCCCCGGCAGAAATACTGTCCACAATATCGTCCACCCTTTTTTCCAGGGTATCAATATTGCGAAGAAGACTCTCCAGCCACAGCTTGCTCTCAGATTCTGTGGTAATGGCTGTCAGTCTGGTAAATTCGCTGCGTAATTCATCTATTAAAGTATATGGATTCTTAAGACTTTTGTCTGTTTCGATGGTATCCAGAGTGACGTAGCCAACAACCAGCTTATACAGGCTCTCGTCCATCTCTTCCTTGAAATTCAGATTGTAATTATTCGCTACAGTCATGTTGCTTACGATCTCATCATAAGTATTGCTGTAACTTGCCATCGAGGCAAGAAGATACATCACAAGAAGAATAAACGGCAGTGTTACCACTGCCGCCAGTGTAAGAATTTTCTTTTTCATAAAGTAAAACTTACCCCCACTCCCGCAGGTCCCCCGACCTGCAAATGCTGCTGTTCGCGATTTTTACCCAAAATAATTCGTCGAACAATACCTCAATATATTACATTATAATAAGCCTTGCCTACTGCACCGTCTCGATCATCTTCCCCGCATAAGAATTCTGTACAAGCATAGGCTGCTCTTCTGCCCGCTTCATTTCCTCCTGGATACGGCCCTGAATATCCTGCAAGCACTCCAGCAGCAGCGGATTGAAGGTTCCGCACTCACCGGCCAGGATCATCTCCATAGCCTTCTCATGGGAAAATGCTTTCTTATAAACACGCTCGCTTGTCAGTGCATCATATACATCTGCAACAGAAACCACCTGAGCTGCAATCGGAATTTCTTCCCCCTTCAGACCATCTGGATAACCCTTGCCATCGTAGCGCTCATGGTGCCATCTGCAGATCTGGTAAGCCACCTTCACAAGCTCTTCATTCTGATAAACACCCAGGCTCTTCAGCATGGAAGCACCGATCAGGGTATGCTTCTTCATTTCCTCAAACTCTTCATTTGTCAGTCTGCCTGGTTTATTCAAAATCTTCTCGTCGATTCCCACTTTACCAATATCGTGAAGGGCAGATGCAATTGTGATCATGTACTGGTCAGACCATTTTAGATCATATTTGTCTGTTTTCTGCATCAGTCTGTCCAGCAGAAATCCGGTCAACATCTTTATGTGCTGAACGTGCTGACCACTCTCTCCATTACGAAATTCTACGATATGGCTGAGAATATCTATCAAAATTTGACTATTTTTTTCTTTTTCTCGAATTTGATCCGTTACAAGTGTGATTAGGCGCCTCTGTTTTGCGTATAATTTAATAGTATTATATACACGCCGGTAAACAACCTTGGCATCAAACGGGCGGCTGATATAGTCTGAAACTCCCATTTCATACGCCCGGCGTATATATGATTCTGTCTCCTCACTGGAGATCATGATGACCGGAATATCCTCGATCCAATGGTTCCGGTTCATCTCCTCAAGAACTGCAAAGCCGTCCATGCCAGACATTACAATATCAAGCAACACCAGTGAGATTCCTGCACCATACTCCCGAAGCACGGAGAGACATTCCTCCCCACTGCTTACTTCCATAGTCTTAAAATCATGGTGCAGAATCTCCGCAAGAATATCACGGTTCAGCTCAGCATCATCCACGATCAGAATCTGCTGTTTCAGCTCATCACGATTAACCTCTGCGCCGTCTGCATTTCCATCTTTTATCTCATTAGACTCGGTTACCACCAGATTCTTACGGGTTTTCGCCTGGTACATAAAACGGTCAGCTCTTCCTACCACACTTCCGATTGTTTCATCTGCCCCGGCAATTGTACCTCCAATGCTCACAGAAAGCTGAATCCCTGCATATCCCGGCACAGCAGCCAGATGGATCTTATCATGGATTTCCTGCAGTCTTCCGGCAAATTTCACTTCCGTTACTCCAGGAAACACCAGAAGAAACTCATCCCCACCATAGCGGATCAGAATATCATCCTTACGGATATGCTTGCATATGGTTTCTGCAACAACAGTCAGTGCCATATCCCCGACATTATGTCCATATGTGTCGTTATAAAGCTTAAAATCATCCAGATCGATCATGGCAATTCCAGCCGGTCCCATCTGGGACTTCAATTCTTCTTCATAATAACGTCTGTTGTATGCCTTCGTAAGAACATCCTGATACAGTCTCTCGTTATATCCGGTAAGACTGTTGATCAGGCGCTCATGGTCTTTCCGATCGATCAGACTGTTTTTGTCCATTTTCTTCAAAAGCTCCATTACATAAGGATTACCGTCAATTTCCAGATATTTAGCCATGATCTGATAAATGTCATCTCCAATAAATTCCAGCTTGCACAGCTCTGCCTTCCGTAAAAAGGCTTCCATTGCCACACAGCCCTGGCAAAAATGTCCTATGCACAAATCTGCTTTTTTTGTCTGTCCGCCCTCTGCTGCCAACAGACCTTCTGCATTCAATTTCTCCAGTTTTTCCTGGTCAAGAAGCCTTACAAAGTTAAAAACCCTACGGTAACAGACCATCTCGTATTCTGCCTGCTCCATGGTGATTTTGTAATCTGATACCATACTTTATCCATCCTTCTTCGTTGTAAAGCATATTTGGACAATAAGCTTTCTCAACTCTTCCTCTGTATATGCAATATAATCTGGTTTTTCCATACCTTCCGGAACCGTATAACGGTGATGGTTCATCCAGATGGTCTTCCATCCGGCATTTTTTGCACCTGCAATGTCATTCTCCAGAGAATCCCCGATCATAAAAGTATTCTCCGGCTCCATCCCCCATTTTTCTTCTGCCATGCGGAAAATCTGTACATCCGGCTTTGCCACTCCCACGCCTGCAGACACGATCAGCTGATCCTCTGTAAACCATTTATCAAGTCCCAGTGTGTGAAACTTCTGAACCTGATGGGAAAAAGGTCCGTTGGTGATCACGCCCATTTTCACTCCGGCAGCTTCGCATTCGTCCAGCAGTTGTGTCATTACCCCTGAAACATGAAGATGAGACTGATTCTCTTTATATCTCTCCTGGAAGAGCTCTGCCTGCTCTCTGGTAAAGGGAATTCCCAGGTCTTTCATAGTATTTTCAATTCTGCAAATCCGGGATTCATGAATGGAAACCTGTCCACTCTCGCTGAACAGAAACATTTCAGCGCTTCTTTTCCCGAAAATCCGGTAAAACAGCTCCGGATCCGGAAGCTTCCTGCCCAGACTGAACTCACAGGCTGTAAGCAACGGCTCCATCTGGCTGTATAAGGTATCATCTATATCGAAAACCAGAAATCTTTCGTTGTTCATTTTACTGACTCTTTTCCTTTTTCGTATAACTCTTAAAAATATTATGCCGCAATCTGCAGACAATAAAATAATTATACCTTTTTAAAGTAGGTTACGCAATCTATTATTCAGTTTTCTATGTGTTTTCTAACTATTTCAAAGCAGAGTATATTTGAAAAATCTGTTTCGCAACCGGCATGCCTCGCTTTGTGGGAAATTTTGCCCGAAAAAAGAGGTTCACCTTTTTTACAGATGAACCTCTCTCATTCTATTATTTGCATTTCCGTGGCTGAATCAATCCCGGTTCTCCTGCCTTAGAGCGTGTCTAAAAAGCATTTCTACACTCTGCACGCCTTGATAGAGCGTGTTTGAAAAAGGCTTTCTGCAAGATGTGTGCCACAATTTGCAACACATTTCGCCTGGCTTTTTAATTCCAGCCCTCGCCGTACTGGAGACCTGAGCCGCCTTCGTTATTCTCCCAGTCTTCCAGAAGATTATCATCCTGGCTGCTTCCCTGACCGTCACCGTTGTCCTCGGAACCTGTACTCTGTGTATTTGTGTTCTCGCCAAGAGTTACAGTTACTGTCTCTTCTTTGTAACCTTTTCCATCCGGAACCTCAATGGTAAGCTCTACATCCTCACCAGGCTCGTAGTAGGAAAGGAAATCAACCAGCTGTTCCTTGGTTGTAACAACCTTGCCTGCAAATTTTGTAATGATGGATTTTGCTTCAATACCAGCCTCATCAGCTGCACCGCCTTCTGTTACGTCTCTTACAAGAACGCCTTCCGGAACACCGTATGCTTCACTTACTGCACTGTCAACACTCTGAGCTGTGATTCCCAGAACACCGTGGTTATCAACTTTATCTCTGGTCTCCTCATTCATCAGGCTCTCCAGCGTATCTGTTACATCAGAAATTGCAATTGCATAACCGATACCCTCAACCGCTGTGGAAGCAAGCTTTGCAGAGTTGATACCAACAACCTCACCGTTCATGTTCAGAAGAGCACCACCGCTGTTGCCTGGGTTGATTGCTGCATCTGTCTGGATCAGGTTTGTAGCGGAATTGCTGTCGCTGTCATAATCGCCGACTGTATCATCAGAATTCAGCTGACGGTTCTTGGCGCTTACAATACCGGTTGTTACGGACTGACCATAACCAAGTGCGTTACCAATTGCAACAACCTGTGCACCAACCTTCAGGTCATCGGAATTACCGATAGTTGCAATCGTAATGGCATCCATTGTATCGCTGTCAATATCATCCAGGGAAACTGCTACAACTGCAAGATCCCTCTCGCTGTCATAACCTTTTACCTTAGCCTCACATGCTGTGCTGTCACAGAAGCCAACAGATAAAGTCTCCGCACCTTCTACTACATGATAGTTGGTTGCGATCAGAAGCTCGGAATCGTTCTTACCAATGATAATACCGGAACCGCTTCCCTGTACTTCTCTCTGCTCAGGAGAGTAAGCACCGTACTGACCAAACATTCCGTAGTAGTTCTGAACCTCTTCTACAGATTTGGTTGTAATGGAAACGATACTTGGCATTGCCTCTTCTACAATATCAGATACATCAAGGCTACCCTTTGCTGTACTCTCATCTTTGCTGTCATCCTGGGAATCATCCGATTTCTTCTCGGATTTCAGCAGCTCAACTTTACCTTCGCTTGCTGCCTGTACGTTCTGCTCATAGCCTGTCAGATAGTTAACTCCTGTATATGTCCCTGCTGCAAGGCCGCCTGCCAGTACTGCGCAAAGACTAATGCTTGCTGCCTTTTTAAGTTTTCTCTTTAATTCTTCATTTCTATTCTTCATGATAAAAGCCTCCTTTAGAAACTCTTTTATGTTCTTTTCATTTGATAGTTCACAGTATAGAGACAATTTGTGTTCTCTTTGTGGGAAAAATGTGTTTAAATTGTTAAATTCCGCCTTTTAATATTAGAGCGTGTTTGAAAAATCATTCCCGCAATCTGCACGCCCCACTTTGCGGGAGATTTCACCCGAATTCGGTTGCCGTAGCCCGCTACGGCGCCCTCATCCGAGCGAAATCTCCCACAAATTGTGACGCACATCTTGCAGAAAGCCTTTTTCAAACACGCTCTAGCATTAAAAAACCCGGACTGCAAGGCAATCCGGGTAAAGAACAATCATCTTTATTTGTTCGGCATGATCCAGAATTTCATGGTCGGGTAGCTAAGAACTACCTGAACCAGAATGTTCAGCACATTTGCAAGTGTAGGTGCAAGTGCCTCGGAAACTCCGATATTTACGAAAAAGCTCTGGCTGTAAGCCGGAAGTGCTGCGGATACAAGCACCAGCACAACTGCAAGTACAATGTATTTCGGTACAGCCTTCTCAAACGCTGCATTGGATTTGAAAACCAGGTTCTTCTGTACAAAAAAGTTTACGGTCTGAGCTGCTGCAGTTGCAACCAAAAAGCTTAAAAATCCACATAAACCAAGATTGGACTCGATATTATCTGCGTAATTGAACACCAGAAACTTAAATGGTGTATTTGCAAAGCTTTTGAAAATAAAACCGGTGCACAGCCACATGATAATGAAGTTTGTGATAGTTGCGCAGTTGGATAATACGTTGAATTTAATAAACTCCCAGATGTTTGGGTGATCTTCGATTAACTGTTTGATTTTTCCCATAATGATACTCCTCCTATTTCTGCTCTTCCAGATCTTTCTCGTACTGCTTGTTCAGCTTCTGGTTTCTGAAAAATCCGCTGATTACTTTTCCAAGTCCGCTGAAATGGCCGTTTACAACCTTCAGAAGTCCCTCTACCATTTCCATGGAAACCATACCGCCTGTCATCTTAGCGATTGCACGGAATGGCATGTTGTACTGGAACAAGGTGTTCAGATCCGGAATTCCCGCTGCCTCGCTCTTTTTCAGCTTTTCGCCCAGCTTCTTACAGATGAAGCGAGCAATTCCGCTCTTCGCGTAATACATCTGGCAAAGGGCATCGTTCATGCCAAGCTCGCCGCTCCAGCTTCCGTCCGGAATGGAATGTCCCAGGATGATCTCATACTCCTCATTTCCAACCTTCTGGACCTTTCCATCCACATAAGAAGAAACGCGGTTGGTGTAATACGGCATCACCTCAGTGGTTCCGATAATGGCAAGAGAATCCTGAAGACGGATATCCGCACAGCTTGCACCGATCATAATGCTGTAAACGCCGCCTTCTACTTCCCATTTATTTGTCTTCGCATTCCAGTAACGGAATGTCTTGTCGTCGAACTTAATGGTAACGGTTTTCTCCTCGCCTGCCTTTAAGAATACCTTGGAAAAACCTTTCAGCTCCTTGACCGGGCGGAAAACCTTTGCTCCCGGAAGTCCTACATAAAGCTGTGCGATTTCTGCTCCGTCGTATTTCCCTGTGTTGCGAAGGGTAAAGGTTACACTGTCTGGTTTCACCTGGAGATTGCCATATTCAAATGTAGTGTAGGAAAGACCGTGTCCAAATGGATAATTTACCGGCACACCAGCTGTGTCAAAATAGCGGTATCCTACGTAAATTCCCTCTCTGTACTCAGAGTTCCGCTCCTGTGACGGATAGTAATTGTAAGAAGGAGTATCCTCATATTTCTTAATGTAAGTTTCTGCAAGCTTTCCAGATGGATTAACCTTTCCGGAAAGGATGTCAAGAACTGCGCCTGCACCTGCCTGACCCATGAGAGCGGTGTGAAGCAGGGCTTTGAAATGATGGTGCCATGGCATTTCGATAACAGAACCTGCGCTGATGATACCAACCATGTTTGCATTTGCTTTTGCCAGCTCCTGGATCAGGTTGATCTGGTTCTGGGGAATGCGGAGATGCTTACGGTCAAGACCTTCTGTCTCGCTTTTTTCGTTCAGTCCGAAGAAAAACAGAACCACATCAGAACGGCGTGCAAGATCCACGGCCTCTTTTTTCATAGCTTCGTCTTCCTTACCGTCACGCTGATAACCGCGGACAATTCCGGTCACAGAGATTCCGCTGGTCTCCAGCATGTCCTTGATGGAATCTACTTTTGTGGAGTTTACCATGGAAGAACCTGCGCCCTGGTATCTTGGGTCAAAAGCAAAGTCACCGATTACGGCTGCCTGAACCTTTTCTCCAACCGGGAGGATTCCACCTTCGTTTTTCAGAAGGACTGCACTGTTTTCGCAGGCAAGACGTGCCAGCTTGTGATGCTCCTCATGGAGAGCCTTCTTGTCAGCCACTTTCTTGTAATGTTTCGCATTTTCGGAAGTAGTAAGTACCAGGTCAAGAAGCTCATCTACACGCTCATCGATATCTTTTTCGCTGATCTTGCCGCTTTCTACACTGGCAAGAAGCTCTCTTGCTGCATCAAGTCCCGGAGTTGGCATTTCCAGGGTGGAACCGTTCTTTACACCCAGGGAATGGTCGTTGGAAGCACCCCAGTCTGTGATCACAGAGCCATCGAAGCCCCACTCATCGCGAAGGATGTCTTTGAGCAGATGCTCGTTTTCGTTGGCGTAGACACCGTTTACTTCGTTGTAGCTGCTCATAACCGTTTTCGCGCCGCCCTCTTTGATGGCAATCTCAAAACCGGTGAGGTAGATCTCACGGAGAGTTCTCTCATCTACCACTGCGTTCATTGCCATACGGCGAAGCTCCTGGCTGTTTACAGCGAAATGTTTTGCGCAGGCTGCTGCTCCTGTGCTCTGCACACCGCGGATAAAAGCAGCTGCCATTTTTCCGGAAAGATAAGGATCCTCGGAAAAATATTCAAAGTTACGTCCACAGAGAGGATTTCTCTTAATGTTCAGTCCAGGTCCAAGAAGAACGTTTACGTCTTCTTCCATGGATTCTTCTCCAAGGGCAACGCCTACCCTCTGCTCCAGTTCTTCATCCCAGCTGTTTGCCATGGCTGCCGCTGTAGGAAAACAGGTTGCCGGTACTGCCGGATTGATTCCCAGATGATCTCCTGCTCCAGCCTGTTTACGCACACCATTCGGTCCGTCTGAACAGAAAATCGCCGGAATATCCAGACGTGGGAAATCTCTTGTCTGCCACTCGCTTTTTCCGCTGAGGAATGCGGCTTTTTCTTTCAAGGTCATGTTATCTATGATGTTCTGATATTTCATGCTTGTGATTACTCCCTTCCATATCATTTCAAATACAATTGCTCCCCGCCCGGCGGCACGCTTTAACATAAAATGCAAACCGGAAACACAGGGAACCTCTAATAGTATTTTCCCTTTATTTCGTGAGCATAATATAACACAACCCCGCCTATAAAAGGCGGGGTTATCACAAACTGTCAATATATTGCACAAGATGCATTAAAAGACCATTCACTTTCAATCCTGACTTGAAAATGAATGGTCTTTTTAATCAGTAAAGTGTAGTTTAGAACCTGTTTTAAAAAAGGGATCTGGCACTTTTTATTTTCATCCCAGCACTTCCCAAAGCGTCTTTTCCAACACCTGCAGATTCACAGGTTTGGAAAGATGTCCGTTCATACCGCTTGCAAGGGAACGCTTCACATCCTCGTCAAAAGCGTTGGCACTCATTGCGTAAATCGGGATCTTTTTGCAGTCCTCACGATCCAGATTCCGGATGGTCCGGGTAGCTTCCAGTCCGTCCATTTCCGGCATCATAATATCCATAAAGATCATATCGTAATATCCGGGAACAGATTCTTCCATGCGCCGCACAGCTTCTTCGCCGTTAACTGCCTGCTCGGTTTCAATTCCGTAATTTTCAAGGATCGTACAGATAATTTCCATATTCAGCTCATTATCCTCAACCACCAGGATTCTTTTTCCCGGGAAGCTGATCTCCTCCGGCTGGCTGGTGACCGTAGTCTTCTCGCCGCTTACCGGCTGAAGCTTCACGCAAAAGCTGAAGCTGCTTCCCTTACCAGGCTCACTTTCCAGCTTAATATCGGAATCCATCATCCGCACAATTCTTCTGCTGATGGCAAGACCAAGACCAGTGCCCTGTTTTCTCGCATTATCAGAATTATCCGCCTGCTCAAACTGCCGGAAAATAAGCTGCTGTTTCTCAGGTGCAATTCCAATTCCATCATCCCGGACTTGAAAATACAGATTGGAAAAGCCATTCTCTTCTTCCGTCTCGCGAACGGTCAGCCACACATGTCCATCTGGCTTGGAATACTTCAGCGCATTTCCCAGAAGATTTACCAGAACCTGGTTCAGTCTCAGGGAATCTGCCATAAACCAATGGTTTTTCAGCTGGATATCTGCTATATACTGAATGTTATTTTCGTTCAGCTTCGCTTCCAGCAGAGGACGAAGTCCCTGTATCATCTCCATGAGATTGCATTTTTCTTCGATCAGCCTCATCTTTCCGCTCTCGATCTTGGACATATCAAGAATATCGTTGATAAGTCCAAGCAGATATTCCGAGGAGTACTCGATTTTTCTCAGACAGTCGATCCGCCGCTCCTCAGTCTGTCCATCTTTCAATGCAATCTCCGTCATACCCATAATACCGTTCATAGGAGTACGGATCTCATGAGACATACGGGCCAGGAAATCCGATTTCGCCTTGGCAGAAAGATCGTGACGCTCCAGATTCAACCGGTTCTGAATAATTGCACTGATTTCTTCCAGACACTTGCACTCTTCTTTTTTCTCCAGGACATCCTGGTCAATGTCCCGGAATACAATACTTCCGGAATACTGTCCGTTGTCTGTCATATGAAATACAATATCGTTTTTGCCTGAAGCAAAAGGCTGAATCAGCGGCTCTTTCCGAATGCTTTCCCCGGAGGTCAGAAGCTGCTGCATTTCCTGTGTCTCCACAAAGTGCTGATATTGCTTCTCAGAACAGTGGACCATACCGTCCCAGTCATCCTTTTTCTCCCAGGATTTCCAGCCGTACAGCAGGTTATTTACCATATATTCCTCGTTGAAATGGGTAATCACAATGTCTGCCAGATGGTATTTCTCCTGCAGCTTCAGCGCCAGAATATCCAGAACCACAGAAGTATCACCATCTCTGTCAAACAGATTCAGGGCTATGGAGGAAAGTGTCATTTCCTTCAGACGTTCCAGAGAAGCCACCTCAGCAAATGCCACATCAACCGCACAGGCTTTTTCCTCCGTTGAAAGCTCCTCATAGAATATAATTTCTTGCTTTCCATGACGTGCAGCTGTAAGAGCAGTCTTCGTCTGTTCAAGTGCCTCAGACAGCGAATTTCTGCTGCCTGTAACTGCGATTCCGCATTTCAGGGAAAGGGACAGATACTTCTCATCTGTAAGTGCCCCAAAATCCTTTTCCAATCTCTGTACACTTCTCACGATCGGTCCGGTCGTACATACCGGCAGCCATACCAGCATCTGGTCTGCACCAGCCCTGATATAAATACCACCATTTAAACCGTCCTCCTGGAAGCGCTTCGCCAGCAGACCGGCAAACTGCTCCAGGATAATATCTCCGAAGATCAGGCCATAGCGCTCATCGATTTTGGAAAACTGCTGGATTTCCAGAAGTACCAGTACTCCCTCCGGGTCATCCCTGCACAAGGCTTCCACAACCTCCAGTCCGCTTCCAAGGCGGTAAAAAGAAGTAATGGAGTCATAAATCTGCTTTCTTTTCTGCGCCTGCTCCAGAAGCTTGTGCTGATGAACATTGTGAATACAGCCAACAATCCTGCTGCGCTCTTTATTCGCATCAAAAGTAATGCTTCCAGACAGATTTACCCACTGAAATTCTCCATTGGCATGCTGCAGACGAAAGTCAACATCCAGAACGCCGTCTGAGCTTTTTACTGCGTTCACCAGCTTTGCCTTATCTGCCGGATGGATACTGTCATTATCAAGAAATTCCGGATGCTTTCCGCAGTCCCATACACCGTCATTGCCTTTACTGTTAACTATTTCCAGCAGTTTTTCCTTACATTTGTAGGTAAAAAAGGCATCCTGGGAACTTTCTACCGCAATCCGATAGCGCTCCTTTTCCTCCAGAAGCTGATTCTCTGTCTGCATCTGGGTATCCGTCAGATTCTCTATCACTTTATGGAGCTCATCAAGCTCCTGAATACCTGACTCCTGAAAACCGTGAATTCCCTTCACTCCGCCTCGTACACTCTCCACCAGATGGTAAACCGGTTCCGTCGCATACTGGACAAGAAAATAAACCAGAATAACCGCCATCAGGGCACTTCCCAGAATCGCTCCCAGAATTCTCTCATAAACATCGGAAATCAATCCATACACAGAATCCTCTGTAACAAAACCGCACAATGCCCACTGGGTATCTTCATACGGCACATTTCTGCTGTACAGCTCCAGATTGCTCACAAATCCGTAAATCTTCTGTTTCCCAACAGTGGCTCCTTGTGCCAGCCGCAGAGCACCCTGCTCCGGCTCCTCCAGAACAAAGTCTCTTCCATCCCGGGAGACCGCATCATACAGCGCACCCTCACCGGCAATTCCCTCATAATTTCCATTTCCATGGTCTACCACAAGGGCAAATCCTGCATTCAGATTAGAATCCAGATCTTTTACCGGAAAATATTTGGCAAGATCATTCACTCCCACTTCAATGCCAAGTACACCGTAAACTGTTTTATCATAAACAAGAGGTACCGAATATGTGATCATCTTATGGTTATCCATATAGAAATCTTCCAGAATAAACGGCTTCGACCAGTAGCCCAGGTTTTCCATACTGGTGTGGGAATCAACGTAATTTTCTGCTGTTATATATGGCTGGTAAAAAAAGTCATCGGCAGCTCTTTTCCCATTGCCCTGGAAGCGGAAATCTGTATGCCAGGAAGTATCCAGTGAAATGGACATATTCTGTGACAGTACCTTACTTCCACGCTCCATCAGCAGATCCGTGCGGGAAGCCGTTTTGGTCTGGGGATCAGAGTCTCTCACCCAGAAGCCTTTGTATTCCCCTTCCGAATCTGTATCACCGTCATTTCCCAGAACCAGAAAAATTCCAGAAGTGGAATTGTACTGCAAAACTTCCACCATATCATAGAAAACCGTTTCCAGATATTCCTCCTGGACTTTCCCTGAGCCCATGAAGCCCTGCATATCCATCTGATGATCGCTCAATACCTTTGTCAGCGCAGAGGAAAGACTATCACTTTCCTTGTACACGCTGCTCCACTGCTCGATCATATCGTTCTCCAGAACCACCTTACGGTTCTCCACCGTATGACTGTCCAGACCGATAACCGCATTCTCCATGTTTGAGCGGATTCCGCTGAAAATCAATGTCAGGAATGGGACTGCACCCTGTACAAACACAATGATCAGTATAGGAATCAGAAATATATTCCAAAGAGATTTCTTTTTCTTCACAGCCTTCCTCACCTCCTTGTTTGCGGGAATGTTTTTTAATCCTGCTCCAGGCTATGGCAGAATTCTGTATACCAGTTCTGGAAATTCTCATCTGTCAGATACTGTGCAAGAGCCTCTTCCCTGCTCTCTCCGTCTGCGATTGCAGCGTCCATGGCATCTTTATCTGCCTTTGCCTTGTCAGCCAGGGAATAATCCAGGATCTTACGGGCACTGTAGCTATTGTCAAAAGCTCCAATTGTATAGAAACTTGTTTTATCAAAGTCTTCCATTTCCGTTGTAAAACAATCGTAAACCTTCTGGTTGACTTCTATATTATTCTCTTTGATAACGGAATCCAGTGCCTCTACGCTGTTGGCTTCTTTCAGCACCGGCATATAGGAGGATTCGCATACAAAGCGCAGGTTCTGGTTCTTCTGTGTGAACCATTTCAGGAATACACTTGCAGCATACTCATGTTCCTCATCAGACTTGGTCACTGCCATTCCGGCCCCCTGCTGAACTTTTATGTTCTCGCCGCCCTCCATAACCGGAGAATCACATACGATGTAATCAATCGGATAGCTTTCATTCTCTTTTTCCACGGTATCCGGGAAGTATACAGCGGAAGATGTGGAGCCTGTGTATGCAAGAATATCTCCTGTCTTCACATCATCGGAACGGAATTTTCCAAGAGATGCGAAATAGCCCTTCATATATGGTACATAGTAATTATCCCAAAGGCGGCGGATCAGATCTTCATCTGTGTTTAAGGTCATTTTTCCATCTTTCACCTGGAAAATTTCCTTTCCCATCTGCTTCATGCCAATGATAAAATAGTTGGACATGGAGTCTCTGCCGTAGAATGCTTTTCCATCGTCCGGCACATCCGGGGTCTGCTCATCCGTCCACTCATAATAGCGCTGTGCAACCTCTGTAATACCTTCTGTAGTGGCAAGTTCATCCACTGTAGTTCCAGTGGCTTCTGCAAAAGGCTCCCAGTCAGTCTTATTGATCATGGTGATCTCTGTGGATTTGGCAACCGGGAAAAGATATAAAGCGCCATCCTGGTTAAAATAGCCCTCCTGGATGTAGGAATCTACATACCTGGACAGCTCATCTTCTGTAAAATACACGGAAAGGTCAGCCAGCTTGTCCTGCTTCTGTACTGCGTAAGCAGTATCAGAATAGGAAGAGAAAATATCCGGCAGTTCTTCTGCTCCTACTTCTCCGTTCAGAGAGCTGTTGACCGCTTCCTCAAGGTCGGATACGGAACCCTGACTATAGCTCTCCACGTAGATACCCTCCTCTTTTCCAATGGAGGAGTTAAATTCCTTTACAAGGGTGTCAAACATTGCCTGTTGGGCACCGTTATAATAGTGCCAGATTGTCAGGGATACCGGGTGATCCGGATCCAGCTTCACAGATTTACCGCTTCCGTCTTTGCTGCTTCCACAGCCAGCTAAAGATGCGGTCATTATTGTGATTAACAGCATTGTCACACATTTTTTCTTCATACTCTTTTACTCCCTCACGGCACCGGATGCCGCAGCTTAACTCAATATATACTTCTGCCTGCAGCACTGTCCAAAGACCGGCTGCCATGGCAGACCAGAGCGTGTTTGAAATTCCAAATCTTCAAAACAAAAAGCCCCTGCAACAGGTAAAATGCATCGCTGACTTCTACGGAATACAATATCCTTTCCGGCGTTTTTACATGTCACATGGGTAAATTTATAACGCATAGGCTTATTATAGGAAATGTCAGAAAAAGAATCAATAAATATTCATGAAAAAGGACAGAAAATATTTCATTTCTGTCCTTTCAAAATATACGTTATTTCACAGTCACCTTACACTTAACTGTTTTCTTCCCTGCTTTCACCGTAATTACGGCTGTTCCTTTTTTCTTTGCAGTAATTCTGCCCTTGGAATCCACCTTTACCACCTTGGAGGAGCTGGATTTGTAGGTGATTTTTTCTTTGCTTGTTACTGGCTTTAAAACTGGTTTCAGGGAATATTTCTGATTTTTCTTTAATTTCAGTGTTTTCGGCACACCTGTGATCTTTGTTGTTTTTACAGCGGTTTTCTGGACTTTGACGGTAACAGACTTTTCATATCCGCTGTTCAGGTATATGTGAATACGGGTTTTGCCTGTAGTTTTACCGGCGGTAATGTTACAGGTTCCATCTGAACTAACAGATACATCTGCAATACTCCAGTTATCCGTACTCCAGGTGGAAATGAAATCTCCCTTTGCAAGTCCGGTTACTTTCAGACACTTCGTCTTCTGTCCGGTCTTCAGCACAATACTGGACTGATTCAATTTCATTGTTGGCTGCAGTCTGTCCCGGGTAATTTTTGTTTCCTGCTCGCCGCATGCACTGCAGGTACGTGTCTGGACTTCTTCCTCATCCACAGTTGCTTCCTGTGTTACTGCCCATGCAGAAAATTTATGTCCGGTTGCTTTTATTGTAGTTCTCTTTTCCGTATCGCAATATCTGCAGGTGTATTCATCGACTCCGTCATCTGTACAGGTTGCATCTTCATGCCATGACCTTACCCAGCTATGTCCGGTTGCTGGAATTGTCTCTTTCTTTTTGTCACCACATCTTCTGCAGGTATAAGTTTTTTCTCCGTCACTTTCGCAGGAAGCATCTTCTGTTGTTTCCCCACGGTTCCAGTCATGACCAAGTGCCGGTGTTTCTTTCGTATAGTAATCACCGCAAAATTCACAGATTTCTTCTTCAGATCCTGAATAGGTACAGCCACTCATTTTTATCACATGTGACTTGTAGGAATGGGTATGGTTCGGATTGTAACTGTAATATACGGTTGTATTTGAATCACAAATGTATCTGGGCTGCCACGTGCTGCTATTTGCATAGCAGCGGATACTTCTCAGCTTGGCACAGTTTTTAAACGCATTATTTCCTATAGATGCCACACTTGCCGGGATTTCTATGGTTTCCAAAGCATTACATTTGCCAAAAGTCTGATCTCCAATTCTGGTCAGACCCTCTGAAAACTTTACGCTTGTCAAGCTGGTACAGCCCTGGAATACACCGCTTCCGATGCTCGTTACGCTTGCAGGAATAGTTATGCTTGTCAAACTGCTGCAATTCCAGAATGCCTGAACTTCTATAGAGGTTACCGTTCCCGGAATGGTTACACTTGTCAGACTGGTGCAATTGCCAAATGTCATACCATCTATGGTTGTTACACCTTCTGGAATTGTCACACTTGTCAGATTGGTGCAGCCGGTAAATGCGCCGGAACCAATGCCGGTCACTCCTTCAGAGATAACCACGCTTGTTATTTTAGTGTTGCCAGCAAATGCATCATCTGCGATGCTTCCAGTTCCGGAAATTACCAGTTTCCCATCATCTGACAAGGTGTAGGTAATTCCTGTGTCTTCTCCATCTGAAAAAACCAGGGCTTCGTCTGCTGTTGCCGCTTCCTCATTCTGCCATTCTGCAGCTGCTTCCATGCCAGGCGCATCTGAGAATGAATCCTCTGACGGCTGATCCTCCGCCTGATCCATCTCCGGAGTCTGAACCTGTTCCTGAACCTCATCCTGATTATCCAGACCCTCATTCTCCACTTCGTCAAATACTGCTTCTGCTACTTCCTCAGAAGAAAAATCAGCTCCACTTACTGCCAGTGCTGCTCCGTCTGCACTTGTGATTGCCAGCAGCAATGCTGCGGCCAGTGCCAGTCGTCTGTTTCTCATACGCTTTACCTCGCTATTCTTTTTTTCGTCTTTTCAAACACACTCCAGAGGCAAAGATTTTTCCATTAATATCTGCTGTATAACACTAAACACTTCCCCAAAATGGATAACCTGCTATTCTGCAAATGAGCCCGCAGCATACTCCCTCCCAAAATTTGTCAGACGATTAATTTAATGATAGCGTAAAACCGCATTTAAAACAATTAACTAACAGCATAGTATAGACGATAATATCAAAAAAAGACAGAGAATCTTTCATCTCTGTCCAAAAGTTTGGTCTCATAATTATAGCAATGCACAACTTTTATACATTACAAGCCTACCGTTCACAACGTAAACCAAAACTATTTCTTCAATGTTTCATTCATACTTCCCATGCGGTATCCCTGGAGATCCATGGTCACGTATGTAAAGCCATATTCTTTGAAGGCTTTCACGATCTGGTTGCGGTTCTCCAGGACTTTCTGGAGTTCATCTGGCAGAACTTCAATTCGTGCCAGTGTACCATGAATACGCACACGCAGCTGATGAAATCCCAGATCCAGAAGCAACTGCTCTGCTTTGTCTACCATGCCAAGTTTCTCCTTCGTGATGGTCTCGCCGTATACAAAACGGGAAGAAAGACAGGCGAAGGACTGTTTCTCCCAGGTGGGAAGGTCAAGGTCTTTGGACAGGGCGCGGATGTCTTCTTTATATAATTCGCTATGGCGCAGCGGGCTCTTAACTCCAAGCTCTGCAACAGCCTGTAAACCAGGTCTGTAATCACCATTGTCGTCCATGTTGGAACCCTCTGCCACTGCATTCAGCCCCTCTTTTGTGGCAATGTCCCAGATTTTCTCAAATAATTCTTTCTTGCAGATATAGCAACGGTTAGTCGGGTTCTGGCAGAAGCCCTCAATTTCCAGTTCTTCAGACTCTACTGTAATGTGGCGGATTCCTTCCTTCTCACAGAAGGTCTTCGCCTCTTCCAGTTCTCTCTTCGGGAAAGAACTGGACATGGCAGTAATCGCGATACATTTATCCCCCAGCACATCGTGTGTTGTTTTCAAAAGAAACGTAGAGTCCACCCCGCTTGAAAAAGCCACAGCCACACTTCCCAGACTGCGTAAGTATTCTTTTAAAGCTTTGTATTTATTCTGCTGCTCTTTGGTTGCAGTGATTTCACTCATATGATTATCCTCCTGCGGCGATATGTTGCTATTTATGTTACTACGAATTATCCTAGTATGTCAATGGGATTAATTGTGATTTTCTTCATCATCCTTAACTTAAACGCCAGGTTCATTCCTCCTGGCGTTCTTTCAGTCTCTGTTCAGCTGCGATCCGCTTGGGATGCTCCGGCGGATAGCATTCCCGGAAGCCTTCCACGGCGGCTTTCAGATATATATCTTCTTTTTCCTCATCTCCAAGTGCACGGTAAACGCGTGCCAGATTCCAGGTAGGCTCTGCGACTGCCGGACCTACAAGTCCATTCTCCTTCGCAAGCTCCAGTGCCTCTGTCAGATATGGGATCGCTTCTTCCGGCTTTCCCAAGTCCAGGTAGACTACACTCATATTGTTATCCACCATCAGAAGCAAAGAACCCTCACGATAGCCATTCTTAAGCAGCTGATTGCGAACCGAAAGATGACATGCCAACGACTCTTCCCTTCGTCCGGCGGCATTATACATTCGTGCCAGTTCCTCTGACAGGGCAGAATACATCTGATTTTTCTCACCACAGTACATTTTGCACCTGTCCGTTGCTTGTTCCATACAATAGGCAGCTTCTTCCATATTCTGATCCATAGCTGCAAGCTGACCACGAAGCTGCCATATTGCATACTCACTCTCACCCTGACGCTTTCTTTGTATCTGTTGTATCTGCTCTATTTTTTCCAGACAATCTGCCAGCTTTTCTTTTTCCTGAAAAAACATATGACATTCTGCTTTTGGATAAAGAAAATCCAGTATTCTCTGGCTATGCCCCCATTGTACACACATGAGGATTCCACGTTCTGCCCACATTTCAGCCTTTTTCACATTAAGCTTTAACATCTGCATATTCGTCTGCAAAAGCGCATATCCAATTTTATAATCAATATTATCCTTCTGTTGAAAAATTAAATCACAGATCTCCCGGTAACACTCATAATTACTGTTCTGCTCCAACCTATTGCAAAAATCACTTATAGCAAACAACATCCATTCCGATGATAGCGTTCTCTTTTTCAGCTGTTCGCGGAAGAGTTCTATATATTCTTCGTTTTGTTCAGGTTTTGTCTCTGTCAGACACGCTACCATAAACTTCGTCTCATTGGAAATCTCTGCACATCTTTTTTCCAGTTCCCGGATTTTCCCGCACATAGGAACCGGCAGTTCCAGATATCGGGCAGCCTCTGCCGCCAGTGCCACAAGCTGGTCACTGACCGCACCCTGCACTCTGGATATCCCCTGAAAGACAAGCCACGCAATTTCCTCCATGCGGGAATCCTCGTCTTTCGGTGCCTGTTTCGGGAAAAAGCACTTCCTGACCCGCTCCCAGAATGGCTGAAACTCTGCTTCTAAAAAAGCCTTTGTACACAGACTCTCTGCAATTACAGGATGCATACGGTAACCATTTCCTGTATCTTCCAACCATCCGAATTTCACTAGCCTGCCAAGTGCCTTTCCAAGAGTTTCATTTTTCTTCAAAAATCCCTGAAAAAACATCACTGTAAAGTTCTGGTCAATTTCCTGATAGGGCAAAAGCGCGAACATCCTTGCCAGCTGGCTTCCTGTTTCTCCAATATCAGCCAGTCTGTACAGCCCACGGTACATATCAATGAGTCCGGACTCTTCTGCAACATCATTCCAATTATTCTGCAGCTCTTCTTCCAGATAATCCCAATTTCCGAAATAGTAGGTCCCCGCTTTTCCAAGAAGCTTCAATGTCAGAGGATGCTGAAAAATCTCTTTTTCCAGCAAACGACTCAGCCGGTCTTTTTCCTCTCTGGAAAGTATTTTGTTGTAATTGTCACGAAAAATCAAACTTAAGGCACTCTTTTGCGGTGCCTTTATGCCAAATGTAGTAAACCCATCCAGATGTTTCTGACGTGAAGTAACAAATATGGTGCACGGCAGATCTTTCAGCTCTGACAGGTAAGGATCTTCCTCTTCCGTATGGTTCATATTATCCAGAAAAAGCACTGTTTTTTCCTGATGCTCTTCTGACAAGTGATAGATACCTTCGTGAAATCTTTCTTCCACGCTCTCACCAGTAAGATTCAGAAAACTTCTGGAAAAGCTGACCGCCAGATTCTCCTCATACTGAACAGCTGCGATCCGGCACTTTACTTCTTCCTGCTCCATCCAGCTCACAAGCTGACGCATGAGTTCTGTTTTTCCAATTCCTCCAATTCCGGAAATCAGATACTTTCCGGAATTGAAGAACATCTCTTTCAAGTCATATAACTCTTCTTCTCTGCCAAAGAAATGGCTGGCTTTCACAGATTTCCGGAACAATTCACAGTTTCGTAGAGTAAGAAAACTCTGCCTGGTCTCTCCGGAATTCTGGTAAATACAATTCCAGATATGCTTCGGTTTTAAGTCCTCCCGGTTCCTTACCAGTTCCATTTTCACTTCTGACATTTCCGGACCTGCCATTGCATGCAGACAAAGCATGGTAAAGAACCAGGCAGCCCCAAAGGATCTGGAAAAATCCTTCTGCTTTTTCTCTATGTAATTGATCCAGAAAGTCAACTTCTCTCCACACTCTCTGGACAGCCATGGATCTGATTCCATGGCCATGTCCAGAAATTTTCTCATCTTCTGCACAAACACAGAATGGTTATAATTTTTCTCTTTCAAGAATTTTTCAAAAATCAGTATCTGACTGCCAAATGTCTCCGCATTCAGGCATTCCAGCACTTCCTGCAGATATACCTGGTACAGGGGAAAGCTTTCCTTGCGGTTACAGAATTCCGAATGATAGCGGTTCTGGCTTCCATCCTTTCGAAAAATCATTTTTCCGTGTCTGGTGCTTTTCCACTCATAGAGAAGATATTCATCCCAGAATCTGACCAGAGTCAGACCCTTTTTACTTTTTTCTCCTAGAATTCCGGTAGAATAGACCGGATAATCTTTCACGGTAAACAACCGATATAAGTTTTTCAGCGAAAGCAACACATTTGCCTGCTCATCTTTTTTCATGTCACGTTCTCTCCGGTTGTAAACACAGTTCCTTTTTTATTACTGTCTGCTGGTCACCTGACCAGCAGCACTTTTTACAGGTAACTAAATACAACAACTGATTTCTTATTTTTTGATTGTAATCTTAGCTTTCTTTGTGTACACACCAAACACCTTCTGTTTCTGCTTGTTCAGTTTATAGGCACAAGCACGTATATAATACGTATGTCCCTTAGAAAGATTCTTTATCGTTACTGTATTCTTCTTGGATTCCTTGATTGCTACAATATCTGTAAGACCGGAATCTGCTGTCACTACAAATGCATAACCAGCAGCACCTTTTACCTTGGATGCCGTAATGGTGATCGTGCCCTTCTTGTTATTCTTTACACTGATCTTCTTTACCTTCGGCACAACATAGGTTGTAAACTTAACAGCCTTGCTATACTTTCCAGTAACCTTCTTGCCACCGCCCTGTGCGATTGCTCTTACTTTTACATAATAGGTCTTTCCAGATTTCAAACCGTAGATCAGTTCATTGTTTTTATTTTCCTCGACAATATAATTCTTTACATTCTTCTTGAATTTCTTGTCAGTGGAAATTGTGATCTGATATCCGGTTGCACTTGCAATCCGCTTCCAGGAAATCTTGGCGCCATCGGTAAGCACATTGGTGGCCTTAGTTCCGGTAACCTTCGGAAGCTTGGATGGAATTACAGTGTTCTGATTGTTATCAGAAGCGTTCGGAGTCTTCGTCGGTTCCGGAGCAGATGGTGCCTTAGTCGGCTCTGCGTTCGGAGCTTTTGTCGGCTCTGCCGTTGGAGCTTTCGTCGGTTCTGGTGCCTTGGTAGGATCTGGGTTCTTTTTCCAGTTTGCAGTCAGTTTAACACCACTTACCAGTTCACCCATTGATGGTGTGTAAGAACCGGAAAAGTTTACTTCTTCATCATCCGCATCTACTGTCGTCCATCCGGTAAAGGTATAACCGCTTCGTGTAGGCGCTTTCAGCTCAATACTGTTTCCACCTGTGAAAGTGGATGGGTTGGAGCTGTCATTTGTTCCGCCAGCCAGATCATAACTAATTGGAAGCACATCACCATTTTCATAATAAAAATGATAACGTGTATTAAAGTAATTGTCCACATAAGAATTTTTTACAACGTATAATTTACAGCTGTCCTTGATGGAATCAAAGGCATAATATGTGTTCCTGTCTCCTATAGAAGCCATAGAGTCATAATCCAGATCCAGTACACGGGCCGGAATGTGAATCTCTGTAAATTTACAGGAATCAAATGCAAAACCGCCTAACAATACTACATCTGACGGAAGTGTATAGCTTCCTGCCCAGCTTTTTCCTGCAGGATAGGTGAAAATACTGCTGCCAGCCACTTCCCCTCCGCTGCTTTTATAAACCTTACTGTAAAGCACACCGTCCTGGGAAGAAAGGTACGGATGTCCTGCGTCAACTGTGATTTCTTTTAAGCTTGTGCAGCCCTTGAACATTGCACCAACTGTATATTTTACATCAGCACCAATGCGGATACTTACAATTCCACTGTCGGTGAACTGATATTTCAGGCTGTCAGTTCCATGAATATATACATTTTCAAGATGGAGGTTCTTGCAGCCCATAAATGCACCTTCTCCGATACCTCCGCTTACGTTTGCCGGAAGAGAAGTAAATCCTGTAAGCGCTGTACAGCCTGCAAAAGCATAACTTCCAATAGTGGTTAAGCCCTCCGGGAGATTGATGTAAGTAAGGTTCTTGTTATCCTTAAATGCGTCCCAGCCAATTTCCTTCAGTGTGGAGGGCAACGTTACTTTTTTCAGTGTTTTAATGTATTCTCCCTGTCCGTGCGAGGGACTTCCATCCTCATTCCATTCATAAGCTACAATAGTCGAAATTCCACCGACATATGTAAGTCCTTCTGCAAAGGAAACCTCCTCAACACCGGCACAGTACTGATCCCAGCCCAGTTCCAGCTCGGATGGGGCATTGTAAATTCTTTTCAGGTTACAACATTCCCCATAACTGTAAAAAGCTTCTTTATCAATCTCGTTATAAGCTCCTGTTGGCGGAAACGTTATCTCTTCCAGTTTCGGACAGTTACCAAATGCCTTATTCTCGATTTTTACAGGCTGTGCACCGCCTACTGCATCATTAAAATGCACGATTTGAAGATTCTTATCCCCATAAAACGCACTTTCTCCAATTATAAGCCGTGGATTCTGCGGCAGCTGAACGGCTGCCAGTCCGTCGAATGCATCCTTACCTCCCCCGAAGCGATTATCTGTTGAAAATGCATATGGTGCCACGTAGCAGAGTGTATCCGGAAGAATCACCTTATACAGCATATAGTCGCTATTCTTTCCATCGTAATAGAAACAGCCGAACCGGGCCCATGTGTAATCATATTCTGCATCCGGCCTATAACTACCGATTCCAATTACCTTCTTTGCCACGCCATTTTTATATACATATGACGGAACCTGCAGTTCCATAACAGCCTCGGTTACTGCGCTGATAATAGCTTCTCCATTTGTTCCATATTCATGGGCATACCAGATCTGCCCCTGACTGTCTGTCCAGGAAAATTCTTCCTTGTTCCACTTTTCGCCGTCGAACTGGAAAAACTGTCCTGAGCCTTCTGCATGCACGCTAAGCGCCATACCCAGGCACATGATAATGCCAAGGAACAGCATTTTCACATATTTTGAAATTTGTTTTTTCACTCTTTCATTCCCCCTTATTTTTTCGGCAATTATAACTGTTCAAAAATCCATTTGGGTTACTGTTCACTCCGTTCACAGCAACACGCTTCGTGGCTCTGAATAGCACCAGCAAATTTTCAAAAGCTGGAAAATTGCTCTTTTTTTCTTATAAAAAGAATATCATAATTGAATTTTTGAGACAATAATAGTGGGAAAGGTTACGGTTTTTATGCACAAGATTGCTTTTTTTATGCACAACACAACCTGTTTGACAACTATCCAGAAGGCAGTGTGAAGATACTAAACAGTTATCCTGTTTGAAAAAACTGCCGTGTTCAATATGTTTCTTAAACATATCAGACACGGCAGTTTATCAGAGGCATCATACATCCTGTAATATTGGCAGTTCTAAAGTCTGCCCCTTAATCATTCTTACAATCTGCACGCCCCGCTTTACGGTATATTTTGTCTTCTTTCAGTAGGCGTAGCCCGCTTCGCGCTCTTGCAACTTACCACACTTTGACTTTAATAACCACCTTTTTTCTGCCGGAGCGTACCGTAACTTTTGCAGTACCTTTTTTCTTCGCTGTAATTACACCACCTTTTGTCACAGTGCAGACTTTCTTATTAGATGTGGTGTAGGTCACTTTCTGCTGGGTTGTGATCGGTGCCAGAACCGGTGCCAGGGTCTGTTTCTTCCCTTTCTTTAAGGTGATTTTCTTCGGTACACCTGAAATTTTGGTGGTTTTCACAGTTCCCTTCTGGATGGTAACATTCACAGTTTTTACTGCACCGCCAGCCAGAGTCACTGTAAGTTTCGTCTTTCCTGTTTTCTTCTGAGCCTTCAGCGTAACTGCACCGTCTTTGGTGTAGGAGCTTACTTTCAGAAGCTTACTGTTGCCTGAAACCACAGATGCTACATAGTCCCCACTCTCCATGCCGGAAATCTTGAGCACTTTTGTGGTCTGTTTTATTTTCATTTTCAGGCTGGAGGCTGTAAGTGTCATTTTGGAAGTCAGCGGATTTCCATTGTCTCTTTCTTCTGTGGTCTGGCAGAGCTTACAGATTCTTTTCTCTTTCTGAGCCGCAAATACGGTAGCATCTGATGTCTTTTCCCATTCTCCCCAGGTATGTTCTGTCTTTGCGATTGTTTCACCGCCGCTTAATCTGGTTCCGCAGGTCTTACAATAAGTGTCGCCTGTATAGCCTTCACTTGCACAGGTTGCTGCTTTTTTCCCTCTGACCTCTGTTTCCCCATGTCCCTTCGCGGGCAGCTTCTCGGTTCTGGTCTGTCTGCAGTTCACACAGGTAAAGGTTCTGATACCTTCCTCAGTACAGGTGGCTTCCTTTGTCACATTTCCGTTATCCCAGCTGTGGGCGTCCGGATTCACCGGTAAAACCTCTGTTCTGGTAATATGGCAGTCCGTGCACTCATAGCTGATAATTCCTGTGGAAGTACAAGTCGCTGCTATGACTACCGTTCCGTTATCCCAGCTGTGCTCTACCGACGGTTTTGTCTGCGATACCATACCGATATTCACTTCGGTTCGAAGAGGCGGAACGGTCATCCAGTCACTCCATGTAGTTTCATATCCCTCTTTCTCGTATTTTACTCTCCACCAGCCTTCCGGAACATCCCATGCATATTTTCCGTCTGCATTTGTCTGAAGAGGATTGTACTGGTTATACTCCCCCGCATTCCATTTCGTTCCATACTCGGATGGGGACGGCGTTTTATTCCAGAAATCATCAGATTCATCATATGGAATCCAGTAAGCTGTTACGGTAACATCCTCAATTCTCTCTCCTGTGGAAAGATCAAACACATAGCCGCTTGGATCTACTACAAAACGAAGCTTGAATTTTTCCCCTTTAATATCTGCTTTTCTGATATCCCAGAATAATGAGGAAGCTGCTGTAATCGTTCCCAATATGGCAGTCAGCGCAATTACCGGGCCTGCGCCCATCGCCCCTCCTGCTACGACCAGTGGAATCATCGCTGTCATGATCATAAACATTTTCTGGTCACTCTCCAGATTATCCACAGCTTTCAATTTCTCCTTTAATTCCTGGTCAGAATAGTGACCGCCGGAAGCCAGTACATCTTTTCTCAGCTCATCCATGTCTTTCTCAATCTGATAGTTCTGATATAACATGGACGCTCCCTTATTTATTGTTGACAGGTGGGAGGAAATCTGGGAAAGTGTCCAGTACTGATCCAGAGTCCCGGCATTTTCAGTAGCAGTGTCCAGCATAAATCCAATGTATTTATTTCCGGTAACATCCTTTACCAGCATATACCAGGTGCCTTTGTCGGAATAATCCAGGTTGCAGATATACTTGCTGTCATCGTACCCCGGGATCAGATAGCCCATATCTTTATTGGCTTCGTCGATCAATCCCTTCCATGTTCCCATACTGGAACCGTTGCTCTCGTCAAACACGCTGATGGTGACATCCAGTCCTACATCTTTCAGATCCTCCCCGAATTTACTGAGATCAATGGTTGCGTCATAATCGGTTGCTGTATTTTTCCTTACCGTAATATCCTTTTCTGCGCCTTCAGGAAGTCCTTTCTGCAAAGCCTCCCAGTCAAAATCCTGTCCCATTTTTACTTCTGGAACTGTTTTGTTATATTCATAGCTGATCACACCAGGAACATAATTGTGATCGGATTCATCGAAATATCCGTCTGTCACAAACGCATTTTTTTCTGGTTCATAGGTTGCTTCCAGATATTTGGTCTGGTTGTTTCTGGTGCTTGTAACATACAGAGTCTTTATCTGTTCCGGGTTTTCAAAGGTAAGCTCATAGTCAAATTTGCTTTTCGGAAGATAATACACCAAAGGTGTTACTCCGTCTGTCTTTGTCAGATCGTAGGATTTTATTTTGTCATGCTCATTATAGTACATTTTGAAGGACTCGATTGAGGGTTCTCCTTCATTATAAGTAACTGCGGCAGTTCTTGTTTCTGTTGTACCATCTGCCTGTGTGCAGAGTGCTTTGATCTTATAGGTCTCATAATTGGAAGGATTTTCCAGTGTAAGGACGGCAGACCATAAGCCGGCCTTTGATACCTGGACTGTCTGCTGTTCTTTCTCATTCACAAGCAGGGTAACAGTTCCACCGGCATTTGCCATACCGGAAACATTTACGGTTGGCTTTGATACAACATCTGGTGCATCTATGGTGAACAGATTAATACTTTCATTCAGTACACCGATGATTTCCTGGCTGGAGTTTCTGTTCTTTTTGTAGTTCAAAATAGCGTAGCTGCGTGCTGCCGACTGACTCTGTGCTTTGATACTGAAACGGATAATTCCAGAGGTACCGCTCACAGGAATGGTCAGTGTCCTGTCCTTTAAATTATAGTTCTGGCATAACTCCCCATCCACCTTTAATGTGGATTCGTCAAGCTCTCCGTTGGAAGGAAGAACCAGCTTCACATTCAGGTCGCTTACTGCGGATTTCCATGTGTCTTTTATGTTATAGCGTACTGTCATGGCCACATATCCATTGGCTGTGGCACTTCCGAAGTCTCCGTAATAGCTGGTGTCTGAACGATCCAGGACGGTTTCGGCGCTGTCCGTATAAGTTCCTATTTGCTCAAATGGAATATTATTTTCAATGGCATATATGGTTGCCATAGAATAATAACTGCAATGTATCGTCAGCTGTGGGCAGTTTTCGAATACAGCTTTCCTGATATCAGTAGTGGAATCTGGAATGTAAATATCCTTTAAACCTGCGCAGTCGGCAAATGCATAATCTCTTATCGTCTTGGTATTGGAAGGAAGCGTTACTTCTGTGAGACCGGTTGCTCCTGCGAATGCGTATGCACCGATTTCGGTCAGGCTTGATGGCAACGTTACACTGGTTAGTGTGGTTAAGCTTGCAAAGCTATGCGGCGCGATTACCTTTACTCCTTCCGGAATCTCTATCTCGGTCAGTTTCGGACAGCCGGAAAATACATTTCCATATTCATAGCTGTTCGATCCGTTTCCACTGGGGCTGTTTACCCAGTTCACCGGATAATTGGCACTGACAAGATTGCTGCAGCCTCCAAAGACTTTATAGCCCAATGTGGTGATGCTGTCTGGCAGATGTATGCTGGTGATACTGGTACAGTTTTCAAATGCATAGGCGTATATGGTGGTAAGACCATCGGGAAGCTCCACACTTTCCAGCACTGTATTTCCCTGGAATGCTCTCGCTCCGATCACCTGACCGCATAACCACCTATGGTAGACGGAACCTGAACGCTGGTGGCACTTCCGGAATATCTGGTAATACGCGCATAACTGTTATTTACAATTACATAGGAAAAATCACCTTCTGTCATCTCTGCCGATTCAGAAAGAGCCTCTTCCAATTCATTTGTCTCTCCAGTTTCCTCTACGTTTTCTTCCACGTCGCCCGAAACAAAAGCTGCAGCATCTCGCTTTACCGCCTCATCTCCCGCTTCTGCTCCATCCATTTCCGCAGATTCCCATCCACCAGAACCATTTGCTGAAGATTCAACTGTTTCTGATTCTCCAGACCAGAATCCATCCTCGTCAGTAACCGTTTCCTCCGATGTGGTCGCTGAATTACTCTCTTCCAACGTATACGCTTCCGATATGCCGGTTGTCGCATCGGCTTTCGTGTTGGTTTCTGTATTAGATTCCGTGTTAGTTTCCGCGTTGGTTTCTGTGTTGGTTTCCGTGTTAGTTTCCGCGTCGCCTTCATTCAAACTCTGGTTTTCAATAGAATCTTCTGCGAAGAAGTCCGCTGCAGCTGAAGTCCCAATTTCTTCTGCCGCATAAATCGGAATGCTTTGTGCACACATTGCAACACTCAGCGAAATTGCAAGTATCCGGCTGATTGCCTTCCTTTTCATAATTCTTTTCTCTCCCTTAAATTCATTTGTAACTGGTCAGAATCAAATGCCGAAATACAAAGCATTTTGAAAATTAGCACTGAACAATTACATTTATTTTTGATAATTGACTAAATCCATTTTAGCATAGCTATTTTCCCCTTACAATCACAAACGGCGCCGGAAAAGTTAGTTGTCGTTTTTATGTATAAGCATGCAATTTTTATGTACATTCTCGAGTTCAATCCGACCGATAATTGTACTATCAATGCTGACGGTACAGTTGCTAACCAAATAAAATAATAGCGTAATATTACGCAAAAAAGCCTCACCGCTCTGATAACAACTCTGTATAAGCGATATCAGATAGTGAGGCTTCTTATTTGGTAAACTATAACTGCGCAATGCCTTCACAGTTACCGTATGTTTACAATGTATCTTTATTCAGTGAACAGTGGTGTAGAATAGTATCTGTCACCAGTATCCGGAAGAAGGGCTACGATCACTTTGCCCTTGTTCTCAGGTTTCTTCGCATACTCGATTGCAGCGCTTAATGCAGCACCGGAAGAGATTCCAACCAGGATTCCTTCTTTGTGTGCAAGAAGCTTCGCTGTGGCAAATGCCTCATCAGCCTCTGCTTTATAAATCTCATCATAAACTTTGGTATTCAGAACATCCGGAACAAATCCGGCACCGATTCCCTGGATCTTATGCGGACCTGCTTTTCCCTCAGATAATACCGGGGAGGTAGAAGGCTCAAGTGCTACAATTTTCACATTCGGGTTCTGCTCTTTCAGATATTCACCTGTTCCGGTAAGGGTTCCGCCTGTACCAACACCTGCGATGAAGATATCAACCTTTCCCTCAGTGTCCTTCCAGATCTCCGGACCTGTAGTCGCCTTGTGCACTGCCGGGTTCGCCGGGTTCACAAACTGTCCTGGGATGAAGCTGTTCGGAATCTCCTCTGCCAGTTCGTTGGCCCTGGCAATGGCACCTTTCATTCCCTTGGTTCCATCGGTAAGAACAAGCTCTGCGCCGTATGCTTTCAGAATGTTTCGACGCTCAACACTCATGGTCTCTGGCATGGTGAGGATGATTCTGTATCCCTTAGCTGCTGCGATAGATGCCAGACCGATTCCGGTATTTCCAGAAGTTGGCTCAATGATTACGGAACCTTCCTTCAGGATTCCCTTCTGCTCTGCATCCTCGATCATAGCCTTGGCAATTCTGTCCTTAACGCTTCCTGCCGGGTTAAAGTATTCCAGCTTCACAAGAACAGTAGCTTCCAGTCCAAGCTCCTTCTCAATATTAGTAACCTCTACAAGTGGGGTGTTTCCGATCAATCCAAGTGTTCCCTTATAGTATGCCATATCCATTCCTTTCCCGGCGCCTGCGGCCGCTTTACATTTATTTGAGGTGATGTCGCCGTATGGCGGCCCGCCTGTTATGTCTGTATCTGCCCCCAGTAACTGCCAGCTTGCTTCTTCGGCAATAATTGTCGATATTCCGTATTGATTTACTGGGTTATTTATTCGTTAAATGGATATTACCACTATTAACCCACTATGTCAATAGGTTTTTGGGATTTTATATAAGAAAATAGATTGGAGCGTTACTGTTCACTGGTAACATTCCGCGAGGTGTTTTTTGTGAACAAAGTTCACAGTAACATTAGAGCCGTCGCGTAGCGACGCTTGTACGATTTCTATACACTACAAAATCTCCACAATATACAAGAAAAGTACACCCAGTACTAATTAACACGTTGTGTTGTTTCGTGTTTTTAGCTGAATGTACCTTATTTTAAATAAATTATCACTCCTCTTCCTCAGCAACTTCACAGACCATCTCATATGCATCTTCCAGCGCGTCCAGAGCCTCAGTCAGTGTATCGACTTTCCTTACATCTGCGCCATCATCCTCATACTCCTGGATCAAATATGAAAACTGGTCTTTCAGTTCCTCCATGTAATCTACAACCTGCTGTAATTTCTCTTCTTTTTCCAGTACTGCTGATAAATTAATAATTTTTCCCATAGTATGATGTCCTCCGCTTTCAAAAAAATGTTTTCTAAAGGTTTTTCATATTTTCCAAATCATAACATGTCCGAAACGTTCTCTCAATATTTCGTTTCAAGTTTCGCCTGCAGATTATAACGTATATTTTACAGAAAACCTTTTTTCAAACACGCTATAAAGTTTTTTCCTTTTATAATTATAACGTAGTCTGTAAATTCTTTTACAGGATTCCGCCCCGCATGCGCCGTCTCGTACTTCGCCAGCTATAATTTGCAAAAGCATCCTGGATTTCCTTTCGCTTAAGACGACTAATGGGGATTTCTGTCTTATCCGACAGCTTCAGAATATCCGTAGGCATAGCCACGATTTCCCTCATGGAAACCAGCGCCCACCGGATCGGACGGCAAAACTCATTGGCTGGCAGAACCTTTTCCAGATCTGCCATAGACATGGAAGCATCTATCACGCCTTTTTTCGTGTGAATTTTCGCTCGTTTTCCATCTGCTTCTGCATACAGAATATCGGAAATGTAAATGCTCTCCTCCAGCCGTCCCACTTTCACGTTCACAGTCCGCAGGGAGTAGACACTGTCAAAAAAGCGATTCAGAATGTGAAACAGCTTCTCTTTTCTCACTGGCTTCACCATGTAATGAAGCGCCTCAATATCAAAGGCCTCTGCTGCAAACTCCGTACTGGTGCTCCCGAACACGATCTGCACCCGGCTGTTTCTTGAAATCAGCTTCTTCGCCGTCTCCATACCGTTCATCCCACTCATAAAAATATCCATAAAAACCAGTGAATAAACGGATGTATCTGAGGATAAAAATGCCTCCCCGGAAGAAAATTCTTCTATTTTCACATATAGGTTATTTTTGTCTGTGTATTCCGAAAGCAGCTGGGTGATATTCTCCCTGTCTTCCGCAAGGTCATCACAAACCGCTATTTTTATCTCCTGGTTCATGTGTAATTCCTCCCATAGAATCTGTCTGAGGTCTGTTTCTGAATCTGCCATCCCTCATATTTCTGCATAATAAATGCCGCATTCTCCGGGTAAAAATCTGTCTTTTATGATTCGCTCAGTTTTTGAAACATTTCCAGATATTCCTGCTCTACTTCAACAAACGGCCGCACTGTATAATCCAGCTCAAAGTGCAGCTTCGGTGCATCCCCCGGTTGTTTCTCTTCCAGAAGAACCTCTAAATCATACCAGAGAAGATCATCATCGATTTCTTTCAGACGCTGCGCTTCTTCATCAGTCAGACTGCTTCCCAGAAATTCCTTATAAATCACCTGAAGCAGCTGCTCTTCCACCTCACGGTATCTGGGCATCTCCTGCTTCAGCGGACGGGGCACATCTGACATATAGCACTCGCTGGCATCATGCAAAAGACAAGCCAGCGCCTGACGATTGGAATACCCTCGCCCAAGAGCCTCCTTCGCACAGCAAATACAATGCTCCCCAACAGACCAGAAAGAACTTACATGTCCATTTCCCCTACAGGTCAGCGACAACGCATGTGCAATATCCTGAATATCGATCTTCTCCGCCTCCGGATGAACCGGATTGAAATGGTTTCTTGTGTATGTGGTTATGTAACTCATAGGATGCCTCCCCTACTGCTCTTTTCTTTTTCTTGCAAGATACTCATCCAGTTCTTTCTTGATTTTCTCCGGAATCTCCCTTGCAACCGGACACACTGCTGCATTTGCAAAACGTTCTGTAAACTTCACCAGAAAATCAATATCCCCCTGTAGCTGCTCCATGGACATAACCTCCTTCACATCATAGCGGCAATGAATTGGTGCCACATTGGAGCTGGCAATTCTGGCAAAAGAGAGTGCTGGAATTCCGCTGTCTGCAAAAGGTGTAGAATCACTGGAATACACTCCGGTCTTTGCCTCAATTGGAAAACCGATTTCTGCTGCCATATAAGATATATAATGTGCCAGCTTGTCCTCTGCGGAAACACAGGAGATAAATTTACCCATATAAGTTCCAATCATATCCAGATTAATGTTCAGCACTATTTTGTCCAGTTCCTCTTTATGCTCCTTCACATATGCTTTAGAGCCCAGAAGCCCTCTCTCCTCACTTCCGCAGAATACGAAACGAAGACTATAGTTCAGTTCTTTTCCCTTCAGCTGTTCCATAATTCCAAGCAAACCTGCGCAGCCACTCATGTTGTCATAAGCGCCGTGGGATAAAGAAGTGGAATCGTAATGGGCACTAAGCACAATAAACTCGTCCCGTCTGCCAGGAAGCTCTGCAATTACATTGTGGGACTCTCCGTCGTACTCTTTCTGGGAAACCTCCAGACGAATGTTCTTCACCTTATTTTTCACCAGTTCTACTGCCTGGCTGGAATGGATCATGGCGCAAAGAACTTTCCGTTCTTCCCCTACAACGGCTTCGCGCAGATCGCGCTGGTCAATATCTGTATTTGGATAATACATATTTCCGTACTGGAAAATAATTCCCTTTGCTCCTGCTTTTATCAGATCCTGGTAAACAAAAAATCCAACTCCCTGAGTGTCCATCAGTACAATTTTATCTTTTGCACCTGCTATGGAAACAGGATCCGTTCCCGGCATATAATAAAGCTCTCCCTCTACGCTGCCGCTGCCACAGCAGTTAAACGCCTTACAGGTGATTTCCTTCCCATCTGCAAACAAATGCGCAGATTCAATCTCTCCCATAGCAACCCGAAAAGCCTCCAGCCTCGCTGGCACTCCTAGCGCCTCGCACTGCGCTTTCAGAAATTCAGCAACCTGCAGTTCCTCCTTCGTGCCACTGGCGTGGACGAAATCGGTGGATTCGAAAATATTGGATAAATTCATGATGGTTTTCTCCTTTGTGAATTGAAGATAAAATCTCCGGCTCTCAGAGTGTCCCTGAGAACCGGAGGTTTGTTTTTATAAATTTCACTTAAGTTTATAACATTTTACGTATTAATACCTTTCATCGTGATTTGTTTCCCTTACTTAAATTTAGTTTTCGGTTACATTTGCTCTTTTTTCAAACAGATAACCCATTCCACGACCTCCAATCTCGCCCATCATCTCTCTTGCCTCGTCCACGGGCACATTCATCTTTATTAGTAAAGTCCATAAAATCTTCTTGTAAATTTCTTTTATCGCTTCCGGCGCATTGCTGTAAATAGAGTTGATTTGCTGGATACATCCTTGATATCTTCAGGCTGAACATTCGCAAACAATGGAATATTCGTATAATTTCTCAAAAACTGGCTGACAAGTGTATCGTTTTTGAAAATCTCACAACTGTTCACATCTCTTGTATGCAGCTCCGGATGGTAAGCAGTGTCCCTTTTTCTTTTGTTCTGTGGCTTTCTGCTCATTTTTCCTCCTTACGCAGGAAACGCTTCACAGATCAAAAGATATCTACAGGTTCATAGTAACACGCACAAATTCAGAATACAAGAAGGGACCATAAAATTTTCACTTCATATGATTGACCATAGAATGCCTTTTCCAATGTTTTACTAATAGTGCGTTTAAAGATTGCATCCAATCTCCTTCTTGACAGTCATGCTTCTTTTTATATCTGTCTCCCCCCACAAATAACCAAATATAATATGTACACTCCTTAATTTACTTTAAAAGAAATAGCCATGCGAGCCCCCTCGCACAGCCATCTCATATCTTTCATATTATTCAATTCCCTCACACAAACGGATTATAAAATCTCCCCCACCGTATCGTCACCGTCAGGCTTACTGCCAGCAGCAGCACGCCAACTCCAATTGCCACGAAGTCCCTTTTCTCAAAAGGTCTCTTCATATACCACGTTCTCTTCTTATCCTTTCCGAACCCACGCAACTCCATTGCATTAGAAATAGTATCAATCCGATTCAGGCTGGTCAGGATCAGCGGCAGAAGAATATTCACCGAATTCTTCAGCCGGGCAAAAAAGTGCTCGTTTTTTCCAAGCTCTACGCCCCTTGCCTGCTGGGCCTGGCTGATGCTGTGATAGTCACGCTGAATATCAGGAATATAACGAAGCGCGATTGCCACAGAATAACCCACTTTATAGGAAATTCCAATACTGTTCAGGCTGGCAGCAAACTCACTTGGGTTCGTTGCAGAAATAAACAAGATCGCAACCGGCAGCGCAACAAAATATTTCAGAGAAATATTCACCATATAAAACAGCTGCTCTGCGGTCAGATCATACCGCCAGAACAGGTGGCAAAGCACATGTCTGGTTCCGTACAATGTGGTTCCCTGATTTGGGTCAAACAGAAAAATAAACAAATTATTCAACACCAGAAATACCAGCATAAAAATCATCATAAACCGCACTTCGCGGAACTTAATCTTACTCAGCTTAAACGCTGCCAGGCTCACCGCAAACAACCCAAGCAACACCCACGTATTATAAGTGATCATACTTGCAAAAGTAAAAAGCAGGAAAAACGCCAGTTTGGTGGTACCTGTCAGCTTGTGTATCACACTTTCCCTTGGCAGATAATTCAACACTGTCTTAGCGGCCATGGCTTCGCACCTCCCTGTCCTCCTCAATAAAACGCTGCACAAACTCTTCAGCCGGACTGATTCCCAGCTGGTTCGCCAGGGTAAAAAGGCTTGTCTCCTTCAGTGCCGCCTGACGGATCAGCTGTGGATCACAAAGAACTGCTGCCGCGCTTCTATCCGCGATCAGCCTGCCATCTGCAAAAACCAGTGCCCGGGGCGTATATTCCAGCATCAAATGCATATCATGAGTAATCATCACAACTGTTACCCCTTTTTCATTCAGCCCGCGAAGGAACTCCATAATCTCTGTATAATGGTGAAAATCCTGTCCCGCAGTTGGCTCATCCAGAATGATCAGTTCCGGATCCTGCACCAGCACACTGGCAATGGTCACACGCTTCTTCTGCCCGAAGCTAAGCGCCGATACCGGCCAGTTCCGAAATGGGAAAAGTCCGCAGACTTTCAAAGTTTCCTCCACTTTTTCCCGAATCTCTTCCTCGCTTTTTCCCATATTGCGAAGGCTCAGTGCCACCTCATCAAAAATCATGGTCTTGGAAATCATCTGATTGGGATTCTGCATCACATAGCCGATATGTTTGGCTCTGTGGCGGATATTTTCCTGCAGAAGATCCCTTCCCTGGAAAAGGATTTCACCGGAATCTGGTGTCTCAAAGCCGCAGACCAGTTTGGAAAAAGTAGATTTTCCGGCACCGTTTTTCCCCACAATGCTGACCATTTCGCCCTTGTGAATTGTAAGAGAAACATCACGTAAAGTCTGCCTGCCTCTCTCATAACCAAAGGTAAGATTTCTTACTTCAAGCAGCGGCTCATGTTCTTTCTCTGCCTCTGCTGCCGGACGGGACCAGAACCAGTCTGTCATTTTCTTCCGGTCTGCCTCATCTATCACAACAGAATCAACATGTGCCGGTTTCTTCGCAGGAGCAAGTTCCACGCCTGCATAACGCAGTGCAGTAAGATAAAGAGGCTCCCGGATTCCGTTTTCTTCCAGAAGTCTGGTGGACAAAAGCTCATCCGGGTGAAGATCTGCCAGAATTTTCCCATCGCCCATAAGAACAATACGGTCTACATCTCGCCACAAAACATCCTCCAGACGATGCTCAATGATCACCACCGTAGTATCTGTTTTTTCCTGAATCTCATCGATCAGCTCAATAGTCTGCTTACCTGTAGCCGGATCCAGATTGGCCAATGGCTCGTCGAACAACAGAATTTTCACCTGATCTACCATTACCCCCGCCAGGCTGACGCGCTGCTTCTGCCCGCCGGAAAGCTCGTGGGGTGCAAAATCCAGATGATCCTGAATTCCGACCAGCTCTGCCGCGTGACGGGTAATCTCATGCATTTCATCCTGCGGCATGCAGCTGTTCTCCAATGCAAAGGCAATATCCTCACCAACTGTCAGCCCGATAAACTGACCATCCGGATCCTGCAGCACTGTGCCTACATATGCAGAGAGCTGGAAAATACTGCTCTTCGGCGCATCCACACCATCCACAATAAGTTCCCCGCTGCATTCTCCTGGATTGGAAAAAGGATTCAGGCCATTGATGCAGCCTGCCAGAGTACTTTTTCCACAGCCGGAAGGACCTGCGATCAACACCCGCTCGCCGGGATAAATATCCAGATTAATTTCCTTCAGCGTAGGCTTTTTCTGTGCCCGGTACTGGAAAGAAAAGTTTTTGAAAGAAATAATAGGAGATTTTTTCTCTGTCATATAGTACCTCAAAATCAAATATCCTGAAGCGAATCCATCGTCAATTTGTAAATAATGTGACCGCTTCAGAACCACTTAACAATTTGCATCTCTATAAGTGTACACCTTACACCATCTCAAAAGGATAACACGAATTTCTTAAATCCACAATAAAATTTCTTACCAAAGTTTATCTTATTTTGCATAAATCTTGCGAAATTTACTTTTGGGATCCAATAAAATTATGCATCAAAAAAGACCCTGCCACAAGTTTCCCCATAGCAAGGTCTTTTACAAATTTCCCTTTCAGCTTATTCCTGATCCAGAGAACCTTTCTTTGCAATTGTTTTTGTATAAGCCAGAATCAGAAGACCGCCGACTACAACACCTGTGATGGTGTTTGAAACAGCAGCGAATGCGCCCTGTGCGAATACTTTGTTTGCCGGTTCAGCATAGATTACAATGTCAAGTACAGGTGCAACAACTACCCATCCTACAACATGTGCGATCACGTTTGCAACTGTGAAAACGGCAACTTTGCCTTTTCCGAAATCGCCTTCCTGAACCTGAAGCTTCTTGGCGAACAGACCGATCACAACACCTACAAATGCAGATGTGATAACCCAGCTCCACCATGGGCTTCCACCCCAGGACAGGTCGATCAGTGTATGTCCGATGAAACCAATGAGTCCGCCTGCAACCGGGCCATACATTGCTGCAAGAAGTCCAAGTACTGCGTACTGAAGACTGATGTTTGTGTTCGGAACCGGACTAGGGATCGCCACAAAGCGTCCCAGCACAAAGAACAGTGCTGCACCGATACCGATAGCAACTACGGTTTTGATACTATTGTTGTTTTTCATAGCTCTTTCCTCCTACTATGTGTCTTACTAGAGCGTGTTTGATAAAGGCTTTCTGCAAGATGTGCGTCACAATTTGCGGGAATGTTTTTTCAAGCAGGCTCTAACACGCTATAGTATACGCTTTATTAAGAGCTTGTCAATCTGAATCCACAGTATTTCAGCCTTTCACCGGAATCTTAAACACAATTTTCGTTGCGGGCTGGGCTTCTGTTACGGCAATGCAGGGCATATGACCGTCTTCAGGAGCGTAGAAACCAAACATGCCAGCCTCCAGAAGAGTGTACCCCTGCTCTGGACCGCTTTTATAGAAAAGAATGTCAGCTTCCGGGGTGCGGTCATCCTCCACAGTAAGCTTGCGAAGAGAAGCCCAATAGATTTTTTCAGTGCCTTCTACAATATACTGAAGGTCGCAGTATTTCTTATGGGATTCCATCTGTGCACCTTCCAGTGGCTTGGTGGTATATTTCTGCACCAAAGCAAAAATACCATTTTCCAGATCGTATCTGCCTTCTGGAAGATTCTCCTCTTTCTGTCGTTTAATGAACTGCTGCACCATGTCAGCATAGTCTTTGAACTCCTCGTAGGAATTCAGTTTGTCTGCGTAATCTGCAATCATGATAAATCCTCCTGTTATTTTTTACTGCTCTTCATACTCACAAATATAACTCTGCCCCATCATACCGTAAGGCTCCAACACCTTCCCATCCGTATGGAACATTCCCTCGGTGCGGAAATCAGCCCAGCTGATCCGGCTGCAGCCGGTGTAGGACTGGTGGAATGGACCGAACATGTTTCTTGGGCTTCCGGAAACCTCGATTTCCAGAGTGTTCTCTTCTTTTTCGAAAAGACCAGTTACATCTGTGACACAGTTCTTCTTTTCGAAATGAAAACCAGCTTCCTTGCCATTTACTCTGACTTTCAGAAGGGTACCTCTCCACTCACCCAAATGAAGAAGAACCTGCTTATCGGAGATTAGCCTCGGTACCTTGTACTGATAAATCATTCCTCCCGGATAGTTTACATAACCTTGCATACTCCAGTCGCCAGTATGCAGAATTTCTTTTTCCCTGGAAATATTGCCGGACATATCTACGGCGAAATTTCCAATTACGAATACGTCTTCCAGTTCCCGCTTTTGGTCGTAGCTACCTTTTATGGTAATCCGATGCACCCCTTTACTCAAAGCAGGAAGTCCGAAGCAACGCATGTCTTTGTCAATAAACCACTTGCCGGTCTGCGCACATTTCACGCCATCGAAGTAAACTTCCAGGTCATAAGGCTTCTCAATCACAAAACTGCATTCACTGGAAATGCCTTCTGCAACATTAAACCGGAAATGCATGGCAAATGGTGTTCCATCTGCCGGATGTGGCTGATCCACCCAGGTATATCGCTGAGGTGCACCGTTATAATAAACCTGCTGCATGCGCAATTTCTCACGAATTTCCTTCTGCGCCTGCCAGATTTCCATCTCTGCGGACTCATAGACGCTTCCTGCTTCTGACAGTCCGCTGCCATGTCTGAATTCTGATACCTGCTCTACAATTGCGTCGAGATCTTTATCTTCCACCATAGCATTTCCGTCACAAATTTTATTTGCTGAAGCAGTCCCCAGCTCATAAGTACATTTATCTATCGTCAGCACATTCTCCATAGTTCTTCTTAATTTCGCGTCCGGACCAAATGTAGCCAATACGGGATCTGTGTAATGCGGATGTCTGTATGGGAATGTGGCAGCTTTGCTCACTGTCATTTCATGCACCGCATTTACGCCATCAGAAACAGCCGCCAAGTCCACAGCAGTAGTGTCTTCCACAACTCCACATTTGTTTTCAACACTATATTTCTCTTTAATAATCTGACCGGCCCTCATTATTTTCTTCACAAAATAAATTCGGCTCATCCCCGTCTCGAATGTCCTGGTAAAGCAAACGCCCTCTCCATCCGCAACAGTTTCCACCTCACGAACTTCCCCTGTCAGCGGGTCAAGCTCTTCCACAGCGTCTCCACAGTCTAGTTTTATGTAAACCTGATGTGCATTGTTCCGATCGTGATTTGTCAGGAAAAGAATATGTCCATCTTCTGTCTTTCTCAGCATGGAAAGAATCTCGCCATCCTCTGCGCCGCTGGCATTTCGCACAGTAAAATCTTTTCCGGTGCATTTCGCCACAGCTTCCGTCAGCTCCCATTCATGCTCAACCGTATGGACAAATGCTTCCTCATCTAAAACATCCCGGATATCACCATATTTTCCACACACTTTCCTGCAGTCAGATTTCTCTTCATTTACATCTTCACTGTCTATTTTTTTATCCCATCTCTTAGCAACGCAGATCTGCTTACTACCGATCCGTTCTCCTTCAATCATCACCGGATACGGCTTCAGCCAGATCACCGTTCCACCAGCTGCAAGAAATTCCTTCAGCAGCTTCACCGTGTTTGCAAACAGATTGCTCACTCCCGGAACTACAACCACCTGATAGCTGCACTTTCCTGCCACAAACAGCCCATTTTCCACTTTTCCATCCTGCTCCAACAAGATCTCATCTCCAAAATCAAAATCCACATGCCCTGCAGTCAGCGCTTTTGCGATCCGGTTATAATACTCACCTTTTCGATTTAAAGAAGTAATATGCTCATCCAGCCATCCCATATTCATTTCCAGATGATTGAAATCCTCCGCCCGGTCACTGCGGCACTCGGTCCAGATGCTGGAAATCGGATGGATCATCAACACCTTTCGCACCGGCTCCCCCTGGGAAAGACACAGCGCCAGACGACCAAAATAATTCTCCATCTTATCATTGTCATCCCACCAGGTATTCTGATAGTTGAAAACCGGTGGATAGTCCCGCTTTCTGCATCCAGTAATGGAATACAGTGCAAGATGCTGACAACGTCTCGTAATTCCAAGCGCGAACTGCCAGTCTCCCAACCATTTCTGAGTGGAAAAATCCAGCTCCCAGCCAGTGCAGCCATAAGCCTCACTGATCGTCATGGAGCGGTCATACTGATGCGCCACACTTGCACACTGCTTCACAGTCAGATACTCATCTGTCTGCGCCCCCAGAAGATCAATGCCCGGATTATGCAGATAACGAAGCTGAGGCATAGCCGCGCCGCACACACGTGTCTGATAGCCCAGGTCGTTCTCATATAAAATATGTCCCGTAGTACGAAGCCCTCGTTTATCACACCACTCATAAACCTGCTTCATATAGCTTTCTTCGAAACGCTGCGCCACTGTCTTCCAATAATCATGACGGATCTTCTCCGCCCCTTCCCCATCGAAAAACAGATAAGGCAGCTTCTCCTGCGGATCATACCCTCTCTTTTCAATAAAATACTCTGTAAATCCAATACTCCACGGAATCCACGGTCTGCCTTCATGGAAAACACTGAAGAAATCACAGCAGTTAGGCTCATCTGTGAAAAATCCTTTCACCTCTTTTGGAAAACTTCCGCCAAACACTTCCTCATAATGCTCATGTGTCAACTTCAAAAATGTCTTCACGCTCTCCGGATTCAGATTATCCGGCGGCATCAAGCCATTGTACCACTCGCTCTTACCAGAAATCTCCTGACGCAGAAGCAGAATCTCTTCATCAACACCGCAAGCTCCAGCAGCTTCCTCATAAGTCGGATATTCTTTCATCCTCTTAATAAATCTGCCGTCCGCTTCTGTCTGAATCACATAAATACCTTGAAGAAACTCTGTCTCCATAGTTTCTTCCACTGCCAAACCTTCACCGCCGTTCCTACCGGACATGGAATTTTCGTCCACGCTTCGATTCCCGCCGCACATTAACGAATCCGAGTCCTCAGTAACTATCCTTTCTTCCTCGGTACTTAGCTTCGCCGGCACCGCCAGCTCTCCTGCTTTCCCGCACTCCATCGTCAGCGCCCTGGCCGTAAACTCCGCTGGATTTACCTTGCTGACCATACCTCCCGCAGCCCCCGACGGCCATTTATCCTCATCATATATCCACAGCTCCAGGTCATTTTCCCGGGCTTTATCCACACAGAACTTCACATCCTCCATCCACTCTGTGGAAAGATACTCCGTCTCCAGCCCTTCACGGGAATGAATAAAAAATCCCCCCATTCCCGCCTTCTTAAATCCCTCTATCTGCTCTCCCAGATTCTCCCTCTGAAGCCTGTCATTCCACCCCCAGAAAGGAGCACTCCGATACTCCTTCGGCGGATTCTTAATCAATCCCTTTACCTCATCCAATGTGCCCATCCTCATGTCCTCCTCTTATAGTCCCACATTACATTATTGTTCTAAATTCCCTATTCCATCATCACCAGCACCGTCGCTTTTATTGTATCCATTCGTTACCAATACACAGCGTTTTCGCAACTGATATTCCTAAGCGGGGCATTTCCAGGTGCGCCCTTAACGGAGGCGAGATCCACTGCTTACGAAGACTTAATCGTGAAGGCTCTCCTGAACGATTTAGTCGTAGTTAACAGTTAGCTCGCCGCAGTGTTGCACCGCCCCGCGTGGAATATCAGCTGCGAAAGTGCGTCCGGGTAACCGCGCCTCCCGATACAACAAAAGGGACTGCAAAACAGTCCCTTTCATACTACCCAAGTTCATATTTTACATGAAGTTGTTAGGTATAAACATAATAATATCCGGTACATAAGTAACCAGGAACAACAGCCCGATCATAATAAGTACCATCGGCAAAATCTCCCGTATGACACCCTTGATCTTCGTTTTTCCAAGTCCCGAAACAATAAACAACAGCATACCAAATGGCGGTGTGGAAAGACCGATCATCATGTTCAGGCAGATTACAACGCCGAAATGAACAAGGTCAATACCCATAGCCTGTACCAACGGAAGAACCATTGGTACGAATACCAGTTGGATAGTACTTACATCAAGTACACAGCCAAGAAGCAGGAATACGATGTTTACGATAAACAGGAAAATGTACTTGTTATCTGTGATTCCCATAACCAGACTTGCAACAACTCTCGGAACCTGCTCCAAAGAGATGATGTAAGAGAACAGCATGGAAGTTCCGCAAAGGAGAGCCAGTGTAGCTGTGTTTGCAGCGGATTTCTTGATGATACCCCAAAGCTTTTTCCATCCCAGTGTTTTGTAAATCAGTGCTGAGATGATCAGTGCGTATGCAGAAGCAACAGCACCAGCCTCTGTAGGAGTACAGATACCGGAATAAATTCCGCCAAGAAGGATTACAACTGTAAACAGCGCCGGAAGAGCCTGCACGGTAGCCTTCAGGAACTCTCTCTTACTCATGACCACACCAGCCGGATAATTTCTCTTATGAGAAATAAACGCAACATAGATCATAAGAAGAATGGCAAGTAAAACGCCAGGAACCATACCGCCCATGAACAGCTTACCAATGGAAGCGCCAGATAACATAGCGTAAATAACCATCGGAATACTTGGCGGGAAAATCGGTCCTACCGTTGCAGAAGCGGCTGTGATGGCACAGCTGAACTCTGCGTCGTAGCCCTCTTTTTTCATCTGGTCGATCTCCATCAGACCAATACCGGAAGCATCTGCGATAGCAGAACCGGTCATGCCGGAGAAAATAAGGGAAATAAATACGTTAACCTGTGCTGTACCACCTTTTAATCTTCCAAGAAGACCATTACAGAAGGAGAACAGCTTGTCTGTTACCTCACCTTCATTCAGCACATTTGCCATGAAAATAAACAGCGGCGCTGCAAGCATGGTATAGTTCGCAAACATGTTACCAGTGATAACGGTAAATACCTGGCCCAGTTTGTCCGGAGCTGCAAGCAGAAAATATGTAATAGAAGCTGCAAGCATGGAGAAAGAAACAGGCATACGGATTATGAAGCAGATAGCCATAACCACAAACAACATAATAATCGGCATACTCATGATTCTTTTCCTCCTTCCTTGTATTCTTTAAATGCATTTCTGATATTGATACAGGTTCTGACAATGATCTCAGCCAGCATATACATAAATGGTGCAAAAACAACTGTATATGGAAGCTTCAGAACTCCTGTCACCATTTTCTTTCCAACCATGGACTGGAAACACGGTACAAAACAGATTACCAGCAGGATTAAAAGAAATGTATTGTAAACTACTTTAAAAATAAACTGGGTACGAGGTTTTACAGCATCGTAAACCAGACCAAATACTACGTGTTCATCAGCCTCCATTGCCTTACCAACGCCGAAGAACATGGTCCACATGTAACCCAGAACAGATACCTCATAACTCCATGTTACAGGGGTTTTGAAAAAATATCTGGATACGATCGTTACCATAAAGGTAAGGAAAATTACCAAAAACGTAATGTTTGGGATAAAAACGCCAAGAAAATCGACGATCTTTTTCCCGATCTTTTTGAAATTATCCACAGTTTCCTCTCCTCTCAGATTCACTTTTCTGCCATCGGTTTGTTCCCTTTTGCAGACACTACTGCAAAAGGTTTCACCTGTGCAGACAGGCAAAAAATCTGTTCTTTGTTAAAAAGCCCAGGCCGTACACACAGCCTGGGACTTTTCTTTGTTATAAGTCAGACAGATGTCTCAAGTTTTGCTGTCAATTCATAGTTAATCACTATGTCTTGCCTGTTGTCACGACAATTCAGTTTACTCTTCTGCGGTTGTTGTATCAGCCATAGCCTGGATTTCGTTGTAAAGATCCATATCCCAGTCTTTGATCATATCTTCGTTTTCCATGTACTTAGCCTGAACTTTTTCTTTAAACTCGTTGATGTCAGGATATGTAACAGTAAGTCCCTGCTCCTCAAAGAATTTGATCAGCTCAGCTTCTCTGTCAAGTCTTGCTGTATCGTTTACGTCTCTTGCATATTCCATAGCCTCAGTAACAGCTTCCTGCTGAGCCTCTGTCATGCTGTTCCATGTGTCACCGTTGATACATGGCATGATGGAGTCAACAACGTGGTTTGTGATTGCGATGTATTTTGTTACTTCATAGAATTTTGCACTCTCGATACTTGGAAGCGGGTTATCCTGTGCATCTACAGCGCCAGTCTGAAGTGCAGTATACAGCTCACTGAAGGAAAGTGGTGTCGGGTTTGCACCAAGTGCCTCACCAAGGAACAGCCATGCTTCGGAGTTCGGCATACGGAGAAGTAATCCGTTCATGTCATCGTAGCTGTTGATCTCTTTCTCTCTTGTGTTGATTACACGGCTTCCAAGATAGAAGCTGGAAAGAGGTTTGATGTTCAGTGTCTCTTCAATCTGTGGACGGATCTTGTTAAGTCCGATGTCACCGTTGAGAACGCTTGTCATATGCTCATAAGAGCTGAACAGATATCCGGAAGCAAACATGCTGTAGGACGGAATCTGTGTTGCAATTGTCGGGAAGGAAATATATGCCAGATCTGCATCTCCGTTAAGAAGAGCATCGAACTCGTTCTCAGAAGAGAACAGAGAACCGTTGTCGTAGCATTTACATGTTACGGAACCACCGGATAATTCCTCTACTTTATCTGCAAACTCATACATAGCCTCTGTATGGGAGTCACCGCTTACAGATACTGATGTAAAGATCAGCTCTACTGCCGGGTCATTTGCTGCTGCAGCATCTGCTGCCTGTACACTGATGCTTCCTGTTAACAGCATTGTTGCTGCCATAGCTGTTGATAATACTGCTGCCATTAATCTTTTTTTCATTCTCTCATCCTCCTGATTTTTACACACTATGTGTTTTTGTTTCCCTTTTTTCACGTATATTTGTAACCCCAATTACAAATCTTAAGAAATACCTTTCAGCCGGCCTTCCTGCCCTTCTGACAAGAAGTAACCTTTATCCCCGGCCCTTTCAATACCTTTCGCATCTGCCTCACGGTCCCCACCGTTCTGGCAGTTATCTCTGATTACTTTCCAAAAAGCTCTTGCGGAAGGTCTCTGTGATCGCACAGAACTCTTCAATTTCTAATTTCTTGCTTCCTGTAAGAAGCTTATAATCCTGTCTTCTTGACTGAAGTGTCATCGGCACACCTACCAGATTCATATGGTATTTGCTGTTTACCGGATATACCTGGCACTCAACCATGGAAGCAGCACCAAGGAAGTTCATAAGCTCCTGTGCTTTCTCCGGCTGCTCTTTATAGTTCTTGCAAAGCCATACATAAAGATCCGGATGGAAGTTTGCCATAACTCCTGAGTATCCTGCACATCCCATTTCCATGCTGCGAAGAAGTGTTGCTGCATTTGCATTAAAAATCTTTAATCCGGTGCCCTCAACTGCTTTGCATTTTGCTTCCAGCTGATCAAGATCACAGCAGGTGTCTTTCAGGAATGCAAATTTCTCAGTCTCTGCACACCATTTCAGAAGCTCTGGTGAAAGAAGTCTCTTGTATGGTGCCGGGCACTCATAAACACCGAACATATCTCCATCAATGTGATCCAGAAGATATTCAATATTTTTCTTAGCTACATCTTCGCTCTCGTTCTCTTTTGCAAACTGATTGGAAATGAAAACATATGCATCTACACCGGCATCAATTACAGTCTGAGCTTCGCGGATCTGATCCTCTACCTTCTCAGCGCAATGTCCGGAAGCGATAACTCCCATATGCTTTGGTGTATTGTTGATAATAAATTTTGCAAGCTCCACTCTCTCCTGTGGGCTCAGCTCAAACATTTCGCTTGACTGGCATACTGCGAAAATTCCGTCAACACCGTTCTTGTCATACCACTCAATGATTCGAAGGACTGCATCATAGTCGATCTTGTTGTCCTCTGTAAAAGGTGTAATCATAACCGGCCATACGCCGCCTGCAATTGTTTTTTTCATGCTCTTCTCCCTCTTGATGTTTACTTGTTACTGTTCACCGGTAACGTTCCGCGATGTGTTTTTATGAACGGAATGAACAACAACATTTACTATCCACTGCAACCGCGCAATTGCTTTTCAACTGTGACTATAGTATAATATAAATAATTTAAAATTGCTTTCAGCAAAATATTTAGTACTATTTTATAACTTTGTACAAAAAAGAATACAAAATAGCACAGCATAGTGCTGTAAACAGAGCAGAGTTACGGTTCACTTCGTTCACAGTAACACACTTCGCGGAACGTTACCAGTGAACAGTAGTAAAACAGACTGCAACACAATAATTCACGGACATAAGAAGAGGCGACTTGAATGGAACAGGAAATATTTGACGATTACATATGGAACGAACATAAAAAAATATTAACAGCAGATAAACATAAGATCCCGGGGCTTAGAAATCTTTCTCATTTTACACCTATGGCACCTGGCGTTCCGGTTCCTCTGCATTATCACTCTGATATCATTGAGCTTCATTTTATGGTGAAAGGCCAGCGCAAGACTTACGTTATGAAAGGCGGTGTCCGCACCAGTTACTGTGCTACCGGAAATAACCTTTTTATCACCAGACCTTATGAGCTTCACACTACAGGACGTATTGCCCAGAACCGCTGCGAATTTTTTGCAATGCAGCTGGATCTGAAGGAGCACGATAATTTCCTTGGGCTGAACCAGCATTACAGCAATATTTTGTGCCATCGGCTTTTGAATATGGATCAGCACCTGTATCATGTAGGCAGTTCCCAGATTTCCATGCTGCGCACTGCCTTTAACCTGATTTCTTACGGAACAGAAGCCGACTCCATTGCCGGTGTCCAGTATCTGACCTGTGTACTTGCCAGCCTGAACTACCTGACTGCAGTTCCAGCCCAGGAAGAGATCACTGAACAGCTGAACAGTGACATCGGACATGCGCTGAAATACATTGAGCAGAATATTGAAAGTCCCATTACTCTTCAGGAGCTTGCCCAGGCATCCAACTATTCTCTTTCCCGTTTTAAAGCCAAATTTAAAGAGGAACTGGGAATTACCCCTGCTGAATACATTACCCTCCAGAAAATGGACCGGGCACAGATGCTTCTGAAGACCACAGATGATTCCATTACAGACATTGCTTACCAGCTGGGCTTTTCTTCCAGCAATTACTTCTGCTCTGTTTTCAAAAAAACTCTGAGCTACAGCCCGGCGGCATACCGCAAAAGTTTTTCCCAGTCATAGAAAATGCTGCAAAATCATTGCAAAAATGATTTTGCAGCATTTTTTATTCCGCGTCCAGAGCGTGTTTGAAAAATCATTCCCACAATCTGCGCTCCCTGCTTTGCGGTATATTTTCCCTGATTCAGCTGCGGCAGCTGAATCAGGGCTTAATACTCTTACTATTCACTGGCTTTTCAATATCACCTTTTTAATTGATTGCAAAGGTCTGCTGTGTATCATAAAATCCGTCCTGATACATAACATAGATTTCATAATTATCTGCATTCATTCCCTGAAGCGGCACCGGAATGTTTTCATAGAAATCCAGATAGGTGTCCATATGCAAACGAACCTCTGTTGTATCATAAACATAAGTGTTCTTCTCCCCTTTGAAAATGATCTGGGAGATCTGATGATCATAAGTGCCTATATAGAGCACTTTTCCTGTGATGTTATATGTCAGGGTATCTGCCGGAAGCACCTGGTCCGGCTTCTTGTTCCACAGCCATTTCCAGGTCTTCACCGGCTGCCATAATTCTCCTTTGATATAATTTTCATCCAGCTCCATAGGACTTGCAAGATCGTTGTAATCAATCCGCATTTCCTCTGCACGGTAAAAGGTTTTCTTAAGACAGTACTGATTCAGAACCTTCTCTGTATCATAGTCAAACTCGTAGGTCATTCCCTTCCAGCCGTTTTCTGCATTTGCCGCATGTCCGCACATTCCAAAGAAATGATTGCTGTCAGCATCATAAATGGCTGCGGATGTGATCTTGGACCATACTGTAGGAATCTTCTTAATCTGCTTCACAGTACCTTCTGCCTCATTTACAGAATATACCAGCAGGTAGGATTCCTCAGTCTTGTCATAATAGTCGATATCTTTCTTCCTTCTCCACAGGAAATGATTGTCAAACATGGTGATTTCCACAGTCTGGTCATCACTGTCCAGATCGGTATCGATCTGATATGCTGTATGCTGCTGGAACTGATAAATGAAATCACCATCTGCTTTCAGCACATATTTTTCATAATCTGTACCTTCCCAGAATCTTGGATCACAAAGAATCCACTGGATTTCCTTGGTTGTCCAGTTTACCTTGATCACAGATTCCAGGTTGCGGACGCTGAGCAGAATGGTATCTGTCTCCGGCTGATAGGAAACTGTATTAATATGTGCCCAGTCAACCAGATTTTCGTATTTACATTTAATAATATCCTGAAGTTTCAGTTCATTTACCACCGCACCTGTCTGTCGGTCGATCTCCTCAATTTTATCTTCACAGTGGCTCTGCATGGAGCTTGTAAGCACCAGAAGATTTCCTCCTGGCTCCTTCTCAATTACCTCATGGTGGCTTCCGCCGGAAAGATAATACATGTTGTAAGCTCTTCCCAGATAATCCAGCTCATAAAGATTAGTAGACTGGGGCTTCTCCAGGTTCGGAACATATCCGGCAGTATCCTGCCAGATCATTCTGCAGTTGGAAAGCATGTAAAGACCATAATTTCCAGTCTCTTTGTTCATATACCAGCGAATATCTCCCATGCAGTCATATGCAAAAGGAAGATGAGTGCTCTGTCCGTAAACCATGGTCAGATCATATGCAGATTCTCCACTGGTCTCCACAGGTTCGATCACATCCGTAAGAGACTCCGGCAAAGCTTCTGTCGTAATGGTGATCTCCTGGGAATCCTTCACTCTGCCGGAATCATCCAGAAGTTCCAGTACTACTGTATTATCCTCTCCCGGATAAAGACCGATGATGGGCACTCTGTGTGAACTGGCCGCATCTACCTCTCCGCTGATGTCCGCTGCTGCAGTTTTTCCTTTCACCGTAAAGCGCACTCCGTACTCTTCTTCTGTGTCAAAAAGTACTACTGCAGTTAATGGGGAAATCTGATATGGGTTGAGAATAACCATAGGATCATCCCATGTATATCCATTTTCCTGCTCTGCCTGCAGCTGCTGGTCAATCTCATAGGAGGTCGCCACCAGTGTTTTCGTCTGAGGGATTTCTGTCTGGATATCATTCGCGGAATCATCGTTTTCCTGAATGGAAATCGTGTCGTCCACATCCATGGTAACATTCAGCTTCTGACCGTAATAGCCATATTTTTTCTTCCGTTTTTCTTTTACAGAATAGGGAATTTCCTGATTAGTAAGTTTCATGTAAGTATTATAAATTCCCCGTCGCTTTTTCCAGCAAAGACCTGCAAACAATGCAAGCAGCACCAGAAACAGTAGCAGAATGGTAATTTTTTTCTTGTTGCTCCATTTTTTCATACTGTAAGCTCCTCAAATTTTTGTCGTTACGTCCGTACAGACTGCAAAGCCTGTAACGTCAAAATGGGTTCAAAACTCTTGAACCCAAATTGACAAATCTTATACTTATGCCTGGCTGTACATATATCCCGTATTATAAAGAACACCGTCCAGTTCCAGGTAAATATTCCATTCCTGACCTTCCAGCCCGTCAACTGCCGTCCAGCCCTTAACTGTAACATTTGTTCCGTCATCTCCTTCAGAAGGAGTCTGTGTCAGCTGATAAGCTCTCTGGGACTCACCGCTTATCAGGATCATCTTTCCAGCCTGCAGATCTGCTGCTGCGGTCTGGGTCAGGAAGCTGCCGTTCACACTAATCTTGCTTCCATCCAGCAGGAAATTCCAGCCATCTGGCAAAGCCTCTGCGGTGCTCACATCAATGCTGCTTTCCTCATAACTTGTCTCTCCAAGAGAACCAAGCACCTCCGGAACTGCGGATGGATCATATTTTCCTTCTGTATAAAGGGGCATGCGGAAAGAACGATATGTCAGCGCATTATAAGTGTCACCGGAGATCGTCAGCTCAAAGCTCAGCTCTCCATTATCTACCTGATCAATATGTGTGGTCTTGGTCAGTCCCTGTACAAACATATCTTTCGGGTAATAATCACTGCGGTTTTCTTCATCGCTATGCAGGTGGGAGCCAGCTGTGATCCACAGATGATCCTGTGTTCCATCCAGGGAAGCCACACCTGAAATCCAGTCCGAATACCAGTCGGCGCCTCGCTCTTTACCATACTCAGTTACCTGGGAAACGGTCATGTTCTCTGTATCAATCTGATAAACAACCGCACGGGAATATACGTTATCACCACTTACACGGTTATCGCCATCCACACGTTTTACCTTGGCAGTACCATTGTCAAAAAGAGCTATATCTCCATTATCCAGAATGGAAACATTATGCTGTGCATAGAACCATTCGAAATCTTCTCCTTCCGGAGTAAAGAAGTAAGACGGATCCACACCATCCCAGCCTGTAGGATCTCCAAGGATCCATGCCAGGGATTTGTCCTCTTTATTTACTGCTACAATGGCATCTTTGTGTCTTGCAGAAAGAAGAACCAGATCATTCTCTGCATCATAGGCAAGACCATTATTATGGAACCAGTCAGCTTCCTCACTTCCGTCTGAATCCATAGAAGCAGACTGTCCATCTTCCTGGCTGATGAGATCTTTCATGTCAAGCTCCCATACAACAGCACCGGTCTCGCGGTCAATTTCTACCACGTAGTCCTCAACTGTGCTTAAGTCCGGGCTGTCAGAAGCCACCAGGAGATTGCCATCCGGAAGCTCCACGAAATCGTGATGCTGGCCACCAGGAATCATGTATTCGCGGTAAATTTTTCCCAGAAGGTCGACTTCGATCATTCCTTCTTTATAGTAGCTGCTCTTCAGCACATAGGATGCAGGCATGAGAAGATGCCCGTTCTCCAGCTGGTGAACTCCGAGAGTTCCGCCAATATTGGTAAAGAATCTGATATCTCCGTCCGCATCTACTCCATACAGGGTTCCCATAGTGGAGCAGACAAAAGTCAGGTTCGAATAATCGTAACTTGCCTCGCTTTTCATCTCTGTCTGGATTGTACCGTAATCAACACCTATATCTTCTGTGGTTACTTCAAAGGTAGCAGAAGTCCCATCATCCAGAGTGATTTCAACCTCTGTGGTATCATTGTTGTAAAGACCATAAATCGGGACGATATGCTCCGTTGCCTCCTCAAAAGTCCCCGTCACATCGTTCTCTGCGGATTTCCCTTTCACAGTAACAGTTCCGCCGCAGGCTTCCTCTGTGGAAAAAACGGCAACTGCACTTAAAGGGGACATTCCATATGGATTGACTACAATTAGTGCCTCATCAAGACTGTAGCCGTTTGATGCCTCCTGAAGAAGTGCTTCATCAACAGCAGTCTGCTGTGCAAACCGGTCAGTTACTTCCAGGGCTGCCGCCTGAGACTTGGTATCTGCTGTTTCTGCTGCCTCGGAATCTGCATCCCCTGCAGTTTCTGTTTCCGTCTCATCTGCAGTTTCAGTCTCTGCTGTGGCTTCTGCCGCAGGTTCTGTCTCTGCTGCAGTTTCTTCCTCTGCTGCAGTTTCTGTTTCTGCTGCAACTGTAGTAATAGAACCCGCTGTCATTGTCATCATTACAAGTATTGCAGCCAGTTCCCGATATCTTTTATTCTTCATGCCAGCCTCCTGTGCAATTTTATGATTTCTCAAACACGATCTAATACAAAATCCGCATTTTCATACCACCGTCATGGTAGCTGACGGATTGTCTGCATTTTCTATCATCCTTATAATGCGCAGTGATATTCCTCTGCCTCAAATGGATAGCTAAGCTCCAGACCTTCTGCATTCTCGTCAATCTCAAATGCGATCCAGCCCTCGTTGGAACCGAAATTCAAAGTGGTTCCTGCCATACGTGTCATACCAAGCTCTGTAATGAACTCATCATCCATTCTGCTGTATTCATTTCCTTCACTGTCAGTCAGCTTTAGATTCGCCCAGTCCAAAGTCTCCTTGCTGCCGTCTTTCTCGATCTTCAGCTTAATCATACAGAAGGTCTTACCTGCGTCAGCTTCCTTCTTGTAGTCGCTTGTCTCCACACCTGTATAGCCAAGTTCTACACTTACATTCTCAAGAGAGGAATTGATCTCCACATCTTCTACTGTAATATTCCATCCTGCTGCGGAAACAACCTCGCCGTATGCATCGCTATTTGCAGTCTTGGCTGCTGTACCAGCAGAACTGCCTGCTGCTTCTGTCTCCTTGCTGTCGGCCACCTCTGCACTGTCTGCTTCTGTTGAATCACTACTTGCAGAATCCTCACCTGTACTCTCTGCTTCTGCAGCCGTATCATCTGCCTCTGCGCTGTCTTCTTCAGCGGAATCAGTACTTGCAGAATCTTCACTTGTATCTTCTGCTTCTGTGCTGTCAGTCTCTTCCTTAGCATCAGCCTTGTCTGCGGCAGCTTCTGTCTTGGTATTCTCTTCTTTCTTTGTATCATTTGTGCCACCACAACCAGCCATTAAACCAGCCACCAGAACGGCCCCCATTACCTGTAATAAAACTTTTTTCTTCATTTTTTTACTCCCTTTATTTTTCTGGTATAACTTTATTTCCCTGGAGCATGTTTGAAATAAATATTCTGCAAAATGTGCTGGAATCATTTTTCAAACACGCTCTGGTCGTGTTATCAACTATTATAACATAGTTCCGCAATAAAGTAGAAACACTTTCTTAATATTGCCTGTAAAAATTTAAAAATTTAAAGCTTTACTGTTTCAACCATTTACAGCAACACGCTTCGCAAAATGTTACCAGTGAACAGCAGCATTACATCACTTAATTTTTATATTTTGTTCCAAATCATAAAATTCGTTCTGATATACAACATAAATCTCATAATCATCCGCTTCCATTCCCTGCAGCGGTACCGGAATGTTCTCATAGAACTTCAGGTAAGATTTCGTATGAAGACGGATGTCTGTAGTGTCATACACATAAGTATTTTTCTTTCCATGAAAAATAATCTGGGAAATCTGGTGATCATAAGCTCCTGCATAAAGCACCTGTCCGGTAAGATGTAATGTAATCTCGCCGTCTTCCAGTACCTGTTCCGGCTTCTTCTGCCAGAAGAACCAGGTCGCTTTTACAGGCTGATATAATTCTCCCATAATATAGTTGTCTTTTATTTCCATGGCTGCTGCCAGATCATTCCAGTCAATTTTCATCTCTGATGCGCGGTAATAATAGCTTTTGATGCTGAACTGATTGATCAGCTCTTCTGTATCATAGTCAAACTCATAGGTCATTCCTCTTCTTTTATCTTCAGAATCCTTCACATGACCGCACATACCAAAAATATGATTACTGTCAGCATCGTAAATAGCAGAAGAAGTGATGGTAGACCATACAGTAGGAATCTTTTTAATCTGTTTTACTGTCTTTTCTGCTTCATTTACAGCATAAACCAACAGATAAGATTCTTTTTCACCATCAAAGTATTTCAACACGTCAGACTTTCGTACTTTTACATAATGATTATCAAACATACTGACTTCTACCGTCTGGTCATCTCCATCCAGATCTGTTTCCAGCTGGTAGGCAGTATGCTGCTGGAACTGATAAACAAAATCCCCTTCCGGCTGAAGCACATATTTCTCATATTCTGTGCCTTCCCAGAATCTCGGATCGCAGAGTATCCACTGGATTTCCTTTGTCGTCCAGTTCAATTTGACTACAGATTCCAGATTTCGCGGACTGATCACAATGGTATCTGTCTCCGGCTGATAAGACACAGTGTTTAAATGGGTCCAGTCAACTCGGTCCTCATATTTCCCTCCAAAAATATCTTCCATTATCAGTTCATTTACAACTTCTCCGGTCTGTCTGTCAATTTCCTGGATTTTGTCCTCAATGTGACCTTCCAGAGAACTGGTCAGGACAAGAAGATTTCCGTCCGGCTCTTTTTCGATCACTTCATGGTGGTTTCCACCCGCCACATAGTACATGGTGTAGGCGCGTCCCAGATAATCCATCTCATAGAGATTGGTTGTCTGCGGTTTGTCCTGGGATGGCATGAAGGCTTCATTGGAAGCAACTATCATCCTGTTATTTGACAGCATGTAAATTCCAGAAGTAAATTCTCCGCTCATGTACCAACGGATATCTCCCATACAGTCATAAGCAAATGGGAAGGTTGTCCGCTGTCCATATACCATAGTCAGTTCAAATGCAGATTCACCGCTTGTTTTCACCGGTTTCACAGCATCATCCAGTTTATCCGGAAGTTCATCCGTTGTAATAGTGATTTCCTGGGAATCTGTAACCTTGCCTGATTTATCCAGAAGCTCCAGAACAACCGTGTTTTCCATTGCCGGGTAAAGACCGATCACCGGGATTCTGTGTGAAACAGCAGCTTCCACTTCTCCACTGATATCTGCGGCTTCCGTTTTTCCCTTGACCGTAAAACGCACCGCACACTCTTCTTTTGTGTCGAAAATAATCACCGCTGTCAATGGAGAAACCTGATAAGGATTCTGAATCACCATAGGCTCCTCCCAGCTGTATCCATTCTCCAGCTCGGCCTGCAGCTGCTGGTCGATTTCATAAGAGGATGCTATACGTGTGGTTTCTTTTGGAATATCTGTTTCGATCTCATTTGCAGAATCGTCCTTCTCAGTTATGTAAACCGGATTTTCCAGATTCATGGAAGCATTCAATTCCTGATCATAATATCCATATTTTTTCATTCTTTTTTCCTGGACAGAATACGGAATCTCCTGACCAGTAAGCTTCATATATGTATTATAGATTCCACGGCGCTTTTTCCAGCATAGAGCGGCAAATAACGCCAGTAAAATTAAAAATATAACTAATACTGTAATTTTTGTTTTCTTATTCCACTTTCTCATTTTCCCAAATCCCTGATTTCTGGAAGCTGAAGCCAGAACAGTACTCCGTTCTCCATATTTTGGACTCCGCAGCTTCCTTTATGTTTATTCACGATCTTTCGGACCACAAAAAGTCCAAGACCGATGTTACGTACTTCATTCTCAGATGTGACCGGTTTCTTCTTCTGGGAGGTTGTGTAAAAGCTGTCCCAGATATGCTCCATCTGCTCTTCTTTAATCCGCTCTCCATCATTGTAGACTTCCATGCGTATCTGCTTTTTCTCTTTCTTCAGAGTGATCCGGATCCGCTTTCCCTGCTCTGTGTGCTGAAACGCATTCATCAGATAATTGTTTACTGCTCTTTCCAGATACATGCGGTTTCCGTATGCGAAACAGTTCTTTTCGATTTCCTGTTCCACTTTGATCTCGTTTTTGCGGAACATGGCATCATATCGAAGAAGCAGATATTCTATCATTTCTGATACGTTTACACGACTCATTTCCATGGAACTCATCTGATTGTCCAACATGGAAAAATCAAGAAGCTCTCCTACCATTCTGGACATTTTGTCCAGTTCCTCGTGAATGGAGGAATAATAGTAGGAACGATCGATCTTATCTCCTGCGATTTCCAGCATTTCCACCTGGCTGGACACTACTGCAAGAGGTGTTTTTAATTCGTGGGAAATATTCGCCACAAATTCTCTCTGGCTTTCCAGAAGCTGATAGTCAGACTGCTTTGCTTTTTTCTCGGTACTTGCTTTACTCTTTTTTTCCAGAAAGTAACTTAATCCCACCATCAGAAGCAAAACAATTGCCAGATACAATCTGGTTCCTTCAATCACTTCCAGCACTGACTGCACATCTTTCCGCAGGTAGACATAGAATGTATGTCCATCCTGTATAATCTTCCCACGGAACATCAGAATATGCCTAGATTCCATGCGACGCTGTTCCAGAGTTCCTTCTTCTGTGTACTGGGCAATTTTGTTTTCTATGTACTTACGGGCATGCGTGGTCTTCAGAGATGATCTGGACGTATAAATCTGCTCATAATTTTCATTCGCAATTACAGTCTCAAATTTTTCTTTCTGATAATCACCAAGTGTTTCTTCGTCGTCCTCGCTAAGTTCCTCAAGATCCATGTCATGGATATCTTCATACAGCTGACGCATGATTCTGGCCTTTGATGAAGTATATATGGGATAGCAGCACACGCTATACAGCATGACTGCCACCGCAAAGGCAATAATCTGAATCCACAGAGCTTTCCCATCTCTCCAGAAATCTTTTTTAATTTTCATGGATGTCCTCCCCGAAGATGTAGCCAACGCCGTAAACAGTCCGGATATAATTGCAGCCTTCTCCCATTTTTTTCCGCAGCTGCTTCACCAGAGTGTCAATGGTCCGCACATCACCTGTGTAATCGTATTCCCACACCGCATTCAGTATGGTATCTCTGGGCAGAACAATTCCCGGATGCTCCATGAAATAAACCATCAGATCAAATTCCTTCCTGGTGGTGGGGATATGCTGCTCTTTGTAAAATAAAAGCTGTGCATTTACATCTGCCTGCAGATCGTTGTATTCCACCATAGTCCGCAGCTTCCCGGCACGCTTCAGCACCGCCTCAATGTGCATTTTCACAAGTGCCAGAGTAAAGGGCTTGGTGATATAATCGTCTGCACCTTTCTCAAATCCGCTCATCTGATCTGCCACGGCCGACCTTGCAGACAAAATAATAACCGGAACCTCCGATATTTTCCTGATCTCTTTCAATACGGTATATCCGGAAATATCCGGCAGCATAAGATCCAGAAGGATCAGATCCACCTTCTGCTTATTCTGGCAAAAATATTCCAGGGCTTTGTTCCCGGTCAGTGCTGTCTCTACTTCATAGTTCTGAATCCTCAGAAAGTCAGAAATCGTCTGTGCTAATTTCGGTTCATCCTCTACAACAAGAATCTCTATTTTTTTCACGGCTCTTTCCTCTCTCTTAAAGCCTGTCGCTAGAACGTGTCTGAAAAAGGCTTTCTGTATTTCAAACAGGCTTCAATGCTCTGTAAATCGTTGCGGTTTCCTATCAGACAGAAGCCACAATTTACTTTAATATAGTATCATGTGATTTTGATGGAAATATGAGAAAATAAGTTTTCTTTCGGCGCAGAAAAAACGAAAATGCCACAAAATCACCATTTCCTGTGACTTTGCGGCATTTTTTCTTAAGCAACCACTTCCAGATTCTGTTTTCTCATTACTCCCTAAAGGACTTCTATCTGGCAGGCTTTCATCGCTTCCAGCGCCCGCTCATGGCTCTCCGGCGTCACTCCGGCGCAGCAAAGAGAATCTACCATGATCGGTACCTCCGGCAAAAATGCTTTCAGCAGCATAGCGTTGGAAATCACGCAGATATCTGTGCAAAGCCCGACCAGTGTAATGCTGTCAATGGTCTCTGATTTATTAAATTCTTTCAGGACTTTTCCCAGAGTTTCGCTGCCAAAGGTTGGCTTATCAATGGGTCCGGACTCCAGAAGCTCTGCAATCTCCTCCCGGATCTCCCAGCCGTAGGTGCCGCGGATGCAGTGCTCTACAGGAAGCATTCTGCCCTCCTGGGTCTGCAGATAATCCCCGCCGTGAGTATCCCTGGTCGCCAGCACAAGACCATTGAAATTCTTCACTCTGTCCACCACATTAGGCACAATCGCTTCCGCCTCCGATGTTCCAAGCGCTCCGTCAATAAAATCATTCTGCATATCAATCACAACTAAAATATCCATATTTTCCCCCGTACTTCATATGTTTTCTGACACAATTTTTCTCAACTCAGCCCAAACGCCACATATTTTTGTAAAGCTTATTTAGATTAACTATACCACTTTATTAGAATTTCGTATACCGAAACGGTCAGATTTGTGAAAGATTTTAAAAAATACCTTCCATATAAATTTTCCAACCATTATGAATAATAATGTTTTGATGAATCTCTTCGCATATAGTATAATACAATTAACAACCACAAAAATTTAACACCACTCACATACAAGGAGAATTACCATGACCAAGGAGAAATCCCCTGCCCGCCAGGGACCAAGATACATTTTCTATTTTCTGATGCTCGCCATTCTTGGATGGTTCATTTTCATGCAGTTTTTCGGTGCTGATGAAAGAACTGTCAGTGGAAACTCTCCGTCCCTCCTCTATCCCGGAACCTTTACCTGGGAAAAGTCTGACGGCACCACTGAAGAAATCACAGTTCCCGGTTCCTATGATGTTCCCGCAGGCGAAACCATGGTCATCACATCTACCCTTCCGGCAGATTTTGATGCCTCATCTATAGCGATTCGTTCCTCCTTGCAGGACATAAACATCTACATAGACGGCACCTTAAGAGAGCAGTACAGCACCAGTAAAACCCGTCTGATTGGGAAAAATTCCGCCAGCCGTTTCATTTTCTGCTCCACCTCCCATGAAGATGCCGGAAAGGAGCTCCGCATTGAACTGACCACCTACACCTCCAACTATTCCGGTGTTGTGAACCAGATTTTCTGCGGAGATAAAGCTGACATCTGGCAGCTGATCTTTAACCATTACGGACAGGCCACTTACATCGCATTTTTCACCCTGTTTGCAGGACTGACCACCATTCTTTTCAGCCTTACCCTTGGTTTTGTGTACCACACAAGCTTTGACATGGAATATCTTGGCTGGTGCATGATAATGGGAGCAACCTGGATGCTGGGTGAGTCCAAGATCCGCCAGCTGCTGATTCCAAACTCATCTGCCCTGGCTTCCTTATGCTTCGTTATGATCCTTCTTGGACCGATTCCCCTTCTGCTTTATGCAGACAATGTACAGAATGGGCTTCACCGCAGACTTTATCATATTGTAATCGGAATCTCCCTACTGGATTTTACAGTCTGCTCTATTCTGGCCATAGCAAATATTGCAGACTACATTGAAACCCTCCCCCTGGGACAGATCATACTGATAGGTACATTCCTGATGGTGTTTATCCATCTCTGCCTCTACATCCGCCACAGAAAAAAAGCCTCAGACCATCTTCTGCTCCTGGCTCATTTGCTCGTTTTGCTTTGCGTTGCAGCTGAATGCGTCTCTGTATATTTTGTCACATCCCTGTCCGGTCTTTTTATCGGCATTGGAATGCTCATTCTGCTGTTTGTCAACATTGTCCGGACTCTTCGAAGCATCCAGCGTATAGAGAATGAGCGCCAGCAACAGGAACTGGAACGCAAACAGAAGCAGACAGAGATCCTTTCTCTGCAAATGATGCAGACTTTGTCCACCACTATCGAGGCCAAGGACGAGTACTCCCGCGGACATTCCTACCGGGTTGCAGAATATGCCGCACTTATTGCAGCCGAGCTTGGATGGTCTTCAGAGGAAATCCAGCAGTTAAAGCATGCCGCTTACCTTCACGATATTGGAAAAATTGGTATTCCGGATCTTATCTTAAACAAGCCCTCCAGACTTACAGATGACGAGTATAATCTGATAAAAAAACATACCGTCATCGGTGCAGAAATACTGAAGGATATTACCTTTGTCCCTCATATTGTTGAAGTGGCCAGAAATCATCACGAACGGTATGATGGAAATGGATATCCAGACGGGCTTTCCGGTGTCGAAATTCCCATTCATGCACGCATCACCGCAATGGCAGACAGCTATGATGCCATGAATTCCCGCAGAATTTACCGAAATGCACTTCCTCCGGAAATGATCCGGGAGGAAATCAGTAAGAACCGCGGGAAACAGTTTGATCCGGAAATTACAGATGTATTTTTAAAGCTATTAGATGAAAAGCGTGTTGTTCTCCACAATATCCGCACACAGGAAATAACAGCTCCACCAGAGGCTGACCACACCATTAACAAATTCATTTCAGAAGTAGTCAGCACCATAAAGAACCAGGAGGATTCAAAGAATTATGATTTCCTGACCGGTCTTCCTATGAGAAGCCTTGGAGAGCGGCTTATTGCAGAATTCATGCAGGAACATAACGGCTGTCTTATTTTCCTTGATATGGATAATCTGAAAAAAATCAATGACGTTTATGGACACATGGCCGGTGACCGCGCCTTAAGGAATCTGGGAACCCTGCTTTCACGCTATACAGCCAACGGTATTGCCTGTCGTCTTGGTGGAGATGAATTTCTTCTGTTTCTGCCAGACATAAGTGCTGAAAATGTGTCGAAACTAACGACACGGCTTTTCCACCACTTCCATTCCATCGCAGAAGCTGATCCTGAAATCAAAGATGCTGCTCTGTCTGCCGGTTTGTATATGTGCACTACCAGCGATACCTTTGCAGACTGTTATTCCAAAGCAGATAAGGCATTATACAATGTAAAGCAAAATGGTAAAATCACTTTTCCTTTTATCATCAGATCAGTCATTCCTCTTCCGATTCACCAGGTACTGCCAGGGATCTTCAGCAGGTGGCAGACGCGCTTCGCAAAAGTGGCAGCTATGCAGGTGCTCTTGAACTGAATTACCGGGATTTTTCCAGACAGTATGAATATATGCAACAGCTCATTATCCGAAGCGGAAGCCGCTGCTACCTGGTAATGCTCACACTGGAAGCCACTTCGGACACTCCCGCTCATATTGAAGAAATTGAGCAGACACTTTCCCATATGGAACAGGCTATCCAAAACACCATCCGGCGTGTGGATATCTGTACCAGATACAGTTCCATGCAGTATCTGATCATCCTGTTTCAGCCGGTTGAATCTCAGATTCCCAATATTATGGAACGTATTTTTATGCAATACTATAGAAAGGCAAAAAGCACTAACTTTCTGCCCACATATAAATATCTGTCTATGGCAGAAAATAATATGGATACAAATCAAAAATAAAAGCTTCTGACAGATACAGGATTTTTCAGTCCTGTGTCTGATTCAGAAGCTTTTATTTTTGGGGGATGACCATATCACTTTGAATATTTCTCTACTTTTTCCTCATACTCTTCCTGACTTGTTATCTCATGCTTCACAATATGCCCATGGTTCTTTTTCTTTGCAGTCAGATTTCTGCCAGGTCTTGGTGCATACTGATCCTCCGGAATCTCCAGTGCATTTGCAACTGCATGAATAATCCCATTACTGCTGTAGGTTGCTCCACTTACCGCGTCTACATTCAGACTCTGCTCAGCCTTCATCTGCTCGATTACAGCTGGTGCTGCCCTGAAAAAGTATTCCTCTGTATCACAATAGGAAAGAATGGAAATATCCGTTACCTTCTGTTTTTCAACTGTAACCTGAACCTCCACATCACCTCGAAATGCATCGGCCGAGCCGGTATAAATGCCATCTGTCAGATTCTGAAAACGTCCAGCCTCTATAAAGGATTGCTTATCTTCAGATTCTTCCTGTTCGGGTTTCTTCCCTTCACCTTCCTCATTTCCCAGTGCTTTATTCACAGCTTCAATCAAGCCGTTACTGCTGTAAGTCGCTCCGGAAACTGCATCTACATCTGTATTCTGCCTGCTGATCATCTCCTGGAAAATCCTGTTTTTCGCTCTCTCCATATAAGACTTATCATCTGCATAATCATCCAGTACAAGCTCCGTTATCTTCCCATCGGCAACCTTTACCGTAACCGTCACCTTGCCTCTGTAGCCCTCACCGGTTCCTGTGTAAATACCATTCTGAAAGTTACCTTCAGCATTATTTTCTGCCGTTTTTTTCACTGAATCTGCCATTTTCTCTCTAGCCAGATTTCCTGCTATAAAGAGCTGTGACACCATGATTGTAATACAGGTAACGCCCACTCCGATCAGCACTCCATATCTGCTTCTAAAGCGCGCATTTCCTTTCGGACACCAGCTTACACACTTCTGACAGCTGATACATTCTCCTCCGGCAATCCGGTCTTTCTTCGTAAGATCCATCCCCATGGGGCATTTCGAGGTACATAAATGACATTTTCCGCACCCGTCCCGCGGCTTATCAATTTTCAGGAAAGACGCCTGTGAAATCAGTGAATAAATTGCTCCCATAGGGCAAAAATATCTGCAAAAAAATCTCTGCACAAACAGTGAGCCGATAAAGATCACAAGAAGCAGAATTCCTCCAACAGAAAGCAAAGGCTTCAGTCCCGGCCAGTGACCAAATGAAACATACTGCCCAAACACCTGCCACAGGCCGGCTGTTTTCACAGCTGTTACGCCACTCCATACGAATATTATAAAGTAAAAAAGCACTGCATACTTGGCAAATCTGAATATCCGATCAGCCTTTTTCAGATTTCTTTTTCCCGGAAATAATGCCCGCAATCTATGTGAGCCAAACCATAACAAATCCTGCACTGCCCCAAAGCTGCAGAAAAATCCGCAGAAAAACCTTCCCACAAGTACTGTTGCCGGCACAGTTGCCACCAGCATCCATACAGAATACTTCACACTTTCCCAGGAAATATTTCCCTTGTATATGCAGGAAACAATATTTCCCACAGCTGCAAATTCCCCTTCAAATAAGCCCGGAATTAAAGCGAAGGACAATATCTGGATAATCACTTTGATCCAGTTGATTTTCTTATTTTTCAGAAAGTTTTTTCTGTTCATTCTTTATACTCCTTAGAGCGGGTCTGAAAAAGACTCTAATACAAGTCTTCGATTGTAAGCAGCACCGCGTTTTCTCGCACCGCCCTTTCCTTTACTGACTCTGTGAAACCAGATTTGCTAAAAAACATAAGATACTTTTCCTCTGCATTTTTAAACATTTCTGCAGCCATAACCAGGTCATCATACTCTTCCATAGGCATTGGTTTATTTCGAAACTTACATTCACAGAGCAACACTTTCTTTCCCGTTTTATCAAACGCAAGTATATCAACATCATCCTGCGCTTTTATCAATGGATTATTCCCCCACCATTTTCCCATTTTATATGGAATAAACGGAAGTTTCTTCGCACGCGCAGCCCGAATCAGATATTGTTCACATATTTTTTCAAAAACAGGTCCCATATAATCATTCACATTTTCCAGAATCTCTTCGCAGGAAAGCTCCAGACCCAGCATGGAATAATAATTCTGATTTGTAAAAAGGAATCGATACCAGAACTTATAATAATTATCTGTTATTTCATAAATCCCTTTTTTACTTGTTTCTGGCTCAGTACAGGGAACACACTTCTCAATCAGTCGCAAGGTCTGCAATGTAAGCATGTATTTGCTGCACTTGCTTTTCTCTTCATGGATTCGGTCTGCAATCTCACAAACCTTATTACATCCATTAGAAATCGCCTCTAAAATGGAATTGTATACTGAAGGCTCTCTTAATTCAATCCTCAAAAGTGTCTGGGGTTCATCATTCAAAAAGGCCCCTTCCATAAGCAGATTATTTTTTATATTTTCCTCCAGTGAAATCTCAGAGGAAAACGCCTCCAGATATCTTGGAACACCGCCCAGAATTCCATAAGCAATCGCTTTCTCTGTTTTACTATAATTTGGGAAAAATTCCGCACTTTCCAAATAATCGAAAGGCTTTACTTCCATATTTCCAGTAATTCTGCCATATAACGGACTTTTATATCCCATAACGTCATTTAGCATAAAACTAACACTGGATCCACATAATATAAGAAAAATGTTTTTTCCTTTCCAGACATGGTCGATAGTATGCTGCAAAATACTCTTAATTGAAGGATTCGGTTCTGCCAGAAAAGGAAACTCATCAATAATCAATACTAATTTTTTGTCTGAAATTTTTCCTGTAATATATTCAAATGCAGCTTCCCAATTTTGAAAAGAAGATATAAAAGAGCCTTCGAAAAATGTTTGCACCATCTTGGAAAAGTCCAGAAGATTCAAAGAATCATTCTTCTCCTGTGCAGAAAAAAACAGGGCTTTATGCCTGCCTGCAAATTCTCTTAATATAGTTGTTTTACCAATTCTACGTCTTCCATACATTGTCAGAAATTCAAATTTGGAACTATTATAAAATCGCTCTAATTGATTTAGCTCGTCTAATCTCCCTATCATAAGCAGCCTCCTCGTTGTTAAATCATAAGCAACTCAAACAAAATATACTACTCACGAGTAGCATACTCATAAGTAGTATATTTTATTCTGTGATATTTTTCAATCAATTTTTCATATTATTTTCAGAAAATATGTTCCCCGGTTTCCATGTCTTCTACATCCAGGTAAATTGCCCTAACTCATCACTGAAGTAACGAGAATGCGACGCACAGGTTTTCAATATAATACTTTTTCTCATCTGATGATCTAAGCCCCATGTCAATAAAATCATCAATTGTCATAAAAGAGTATCTGGCATTATGATTATAACGAATCGCATCCGTGATCAGAATATCTGGTTCCATAGGACACATAGGGCATTCTCCATTTAAAAGAATAAACAATCTCTCTTTGATCTGCCCACTAATGCAACATAAAGCCGCAAACATGGATTCCTGCTGCTCCATCGGTGTTAAGGAGCTGACTTTAATGAATATAAAAAACAATAGACATTACAGGTCGTATATCTATAGGCTTTCCCGTACCATCATTAATGCATATCCCAGTAAATTTTGTCCATTCCAGTTCTCAGGTTCAAATCGATCAGGATTTTTCATGGATAATCCAATTCCCCATATTTGATCTCTTACCGCACATTCTGCCAGTACATTATTCCCCGTCCCCAGCAGCTTTCTTTTTAAATTAAATCCTCATTCTGCTTAAATTTTGCCAATAATCCTTCATAAACAACGATCTGTCTTATTCCGCTCCAATAACTATCATTATAATTTCTAACTAGCCGTCCAAGTGCCTTTATCCTTGCCACATCTGTGGAACCCAATATTTTTTTCGCAATATCATCATCTTTAAAGCAAACCGCCTTTTTATACATCATATATTGTTCCATAGAAGAAAATTGAATTCCATTTATACTAAATTGAGATAGATACCAATTACTTAAATAGCCATTCTCCTCATCTGGATTATGAAAACATATAATATTCATTTGATCAGCTCCATTCTTCCTCGCATTAACATTGGCTTTGTATACAATAAGTATACTATAATATTCTCATATATGCTATATATAAAATGCAATTTCTGCCATTCCCTCTTTGCTCTAAAGCAAAAAACATCTTCCATCACAATCATATTTCTGTACCTTTTGATATTGATGATAGCTCTGATATTTACAAAGATAAAAAGCCTCATATCGGAATAAATAACATTCGCCTAAATCACCCGTACCATCATCAGCGTATTACTCAGTAGATTTTAAGTTGACACCCTATAAAATAGGGCGTAATATAATAGTAGAAATGATAGAAAGGTGGATACTAATGACGAGAACTTTTATTGAAGTTCCACTTTTTACCAAACGCTGGAAGGAAATTGGGCTTGATGATAATGATTTGCATTCTTTGCAAATCATGTTATTAAAAGACCCTGAATCCGGTCCTGTTATGGAAGGGACTGGTGGAATCCGTAAAGTTCGTTTTCCTCTTGAAAATAAAGGAAAAAGCGGAAGTGTACGTGTCTGTTATACAGATTTTGCAGAATATGAAATGCTTTATCTTATTACAGCGTTTGAAAAAAAGGAGCAGGAAAATCTTTCTACAGAAGAAAAAAATGTGCTTAGAAAATTGGTAAAATCTTTAAAAAATGAGGCTGCCAAAAATAGGAGTTGATTTTTATGAGTACATTATTTGATGATTTAAAGCAAGGCTTGCAAGAAGCAATTGCATATGAAAAAGGTCAAGGCACTGCACGTATTAAGACTTATACGATTGCACCTGTAAAGGAATATTCCAGTGCAGAAATCCGAGACATCAGGATGAAAGCAGGAATGACGCAAAGTGTTTTTGCTGCATATATGGGCGTATCCAAGAAAACAGTCGAGGCCTGGGAGGGAGGACGAACGCATCCTTCCGGTCCGGCATTCCGTTTATTGGAAGTATTAGCTTCTGATAATCCGGAGAGAACCAATTATGTAGTGGTAAAATAATTTTTAGTCGCCCTACGAGCCTTGAATGCTAAGCCAGCGCCTTAAGGCGCTGGCTTTAGACCGTAGATAATAATATACACCCTTTCAGCAACTGCACTGCCCCCTCCATAGGTCTTTTCGTGCACATATGCACCTCTGAATTTAAAACTTATACTCTTTAATTTCTGATCTTTTGAGGGCTCTGTCAAGAGCTTGTTCCATAATTATTCTACCTCGGCCATCTTTCTTCCTTCGGCGGCAATGGACAATATTTTGACATCTCCCTGTCTTCCTGATACCAGTAAGCTACACTTGAAACATCATCCTGACGTTCAAATAACCCATTATGAGACATTCCAATCTGCTGAACCGTTACTTTAATATTCTGCTGGAAATAAATCGGATCCGGAATATGAAATCTATACATTCCACGCATTGGTGGACAGTCATCATTATGATACGGATGAACTGTTAAATCATCATGATTAGAATAATAAGGATATCCCAGAAATGGAGTCGAATACGTCTGCTCTGTCATTTTTTCCTGGTTCTCTTTTGCAAAGCTCCAGGATCCTCCTACATAGTCTTCCATTCCAGTTCCACAGATGGTAGGATATTCCTCATCACCATCCAAATAAAATTTTACTTCTCCTTCTCCCCACCAATATCTTTCCAATGTCTGTAGTGCCAGATAGGTTCCTACATAAATTCCCTTTCCATATACATTATCCAAAATCGTATAATCTTTCTTTTTAACAGTTACAGATTCTCTGTTCCATTTTGCGAAAAAATATAACATGGTATCTGGCAATGTATCATAAAGACAGTAATCAATCTGATAGAAAAACGCAGGGATTACATTTTTATGTTGACTAACCAGCTCAATTCTGGCTTTTTTCCTAAATGGCATTGAAAAATAAGAATTCAAGCCTCTTGATGGTGCAACTACTATTGGGTAGGAATTAATATAACATTCTTTTCCGAACCCACAGCAAAAAAAATCACCCAGTGGTACTTCTACTGCCGGACTTTTGGCATCGTCCCAAAACATGCGCAAAATAAGATCCCTCAGTACAAAGCAGTCTCCATCAGTTGTTTTATTATCCACAGTAATCCAAATGTGATTAATTACTCCACATCCTGAAATATCCGCAAGTACAGTAGTACTTCCAGGTTCTATGTTTTTAAGACATGGACTTCCCTTTCTTCCCTTTCCAAGATTACTGGAAGCCATTCCTCCTTTTCCTTTCTCTCCTGTTGGATTTTCTGCATTAATTGCTCTCGATTTTCCAAATACGCCATATGGTAAAATATTTTGAAATATATTCATCATTTGCTCCTGTCTGTAATATTCTCACTCTGTGCTATGGTTTTTCTATTTTATTTTGTTCTTTTCCCTCAAAGACTTCAAATTCATCAATCTGAACTTCCCCCATATTCCACAAAAACGCCAGTATGTCCTGCTGTATAATCATAGCACCCTCATCAACCAGTTTTTTCAGCTAATACTATTCTTGTCAGTTTTGATCAGCATTTTGCAAAACTTCATAATATATTTCCAACTCCATTCTCCCAAACTTCTTTACTTTCTCCCAATAATAGCATCTTTTTGGGAGATAATCAAATGTGTTGGGATAATAATATTATTGTCCTTTTTCTTATCCCTTCAGCAGCTGCACCGCCCCTTCCACAGGTCTTTTCGTGCACATATGCACCTCCAGTTTCCCCTGACAGATGCAGGAAAGAGCTTCCTTCAGCATCGACAGATACCCCAAGGAAGCAGCCTTGGTCAAAATGGAGCCGGAAAGATATACCGGAATTTTCTCACCGAAAAAATGAAGTTCCCGAACTGCGGCATCGATGGAGTATGCCGCGCACTTTATCATCTGATTTGAAAGAGCCTGCGCCTCTGGATTAGAGCGCTCGAGAAGTTCAAAAAAGAGCCGGATGATCTTACGATGCAAAGCTTTACATTCTGCATTCTCCCCGTCTTTCAAATCTGACCATGAATTTATAAAATCGACCTTACTGCCAAGATTCATTGCTTTCATATATTCCATTACCAACGACGTACTAACATCCTTTAAAATCAGGTTTTCGTAAACCTTGCGATACATCTGCATCACAATCCAGTTTCCGCCTCCTGCGTCCCCTGACCATTCATCCATTCCTGCCAGTTTGATCCGGTTACCTGAAGGATCAATTGCCGCACAGCACATTCCGGTTCCGCAATTAAGAGAAACTCCCCACGCAGCCGGGCTCTCGGCTGCAATGGGGAGATATCCATCGTTAATCGCAAGAAAACGGGAAATGCCAGCTGAAGAGAAACACGCATCAGCCTGCTGCTGATCCCTGGCAGTATCCAGCCCGGAAATACCAGCCGCTGCTGCCTCAATATCCGAAACAGTCAGACCATTACGCTCCAGCAAAACATCTATGGAAGCTTTTAAAGCCAACGAAACATCTGCCCATCCATTTCCCAGAAGATCATGGTTCAGACAGCCGCCCAGATAGTGATCCACTACCTGGAAATACTTATCCAGAAGCAGATATTCTGTCTTCGTTCCACCTCCGTCAATTGCAATATACATACTCTATATTCTCCTTATTTTCCTGCAAAAAGAACAACCTTCACAGGTCCGTTTGAATGTCTTCCTGTAAGGGAAACATCCACGATCAGCTCCAGCCGGCTGTCACTAAAGCCCTCTGTACTGATTTCAAATTCTTTTTCCGCACAGGAAAGATACAGGTTATTCAATGGCAGCTCCGCTGTAGATGCACCCACAGCAGTAACTCCTTCCGGAAGATACAGCCTGATTTTTACCCACTGCTGCTCTCTCATGGTATTGGAATTTACAACCTTAATCTTAAACTTTCTGTTCTCGCCAGGTGTAAAGAAAACAGAGTCCTCATAATCCACCATAACACTAAATGCGGGGAACTGATATCTTGCCACATAGGAAGAAAGAGCACACAGATCACGGATCGGCAATTCCTCTGATTTTCCGTTTCCATTGATCAATGGCAGATAATCTGTTGTCTTATTGCAGAACAGAGCATCTTTTTCCAGGCACTCAATGGTCATTCCGCCCTCTGCAAAAGCATCGCAGAGATCCTGTCCCAGAAATCCCGGAACTACACGAAGAATACGCTCAGCCAGCTCTGTCGCCGTATCCGGAACCCAGATTCCATGACTTGTTTTATCAATACACATGGTTACAATTTTGTCATCAAGTGGTTTTGTCCATTTCTCCGGAAGTCCAGAAGCACCATAAATAATACCCAGAAGTGCGCCAAGAGTTGCACAGGTACAGTCCGTATCTTCACCGCAGTTATTGGCAATAATAAGACTCTTTCCAAAATCACCTTCTCCGTAGAGAAGACCAAGTACTACAAAGGCAACGTTTTCCGGTGCATCAAAGCCAGGCTCTCCAATCTCCATTCCCTCATTGTTTTCCTTTGGAATCTCACTCAGCTTGTACTCCTGAATACCAAAGGTTCCCGGAGCAGTATTATGCACGATTTTTCTTGCTTCCAGATAATCAATTCCATTATGGTAGCATTCTACAGTTTTACGGATTGCTCTTGCAACAGCGCAGTCCTCCGGAATATAAGAAAGTCCGATATCGATCAGTTTTTCACGGTCACTTTCTGCAAACGCCGCACTCTGAAGCGCAGATGTGAAAATTTCACCATACATTCCCTCGTTTGCATGATCGACAATTGCATCCTCAAATGCATATCTGGTTGCAATTTCCGGATGTCCAGGTGCCAGGCACGCCCAAAGCTCAGAACGGATCCAGCAGCCATTGCTGTTCTTATAAGTATTGTCAACATCACCACACATAGGCGGAACAATTCCTGCCTTAAGGTTCGCCTTGCCAGTTCCATACTCAACCCAGTTCGGGATTACATAGGACAACCAGTACTCACCAAGGATAGACGCATTTACATTTCTGCCGTAGCGCTCAACTGCTGCCAGCCATACAATCTGAAGATCCAGATCATCATTTGCAGGTGGTCCCATGGAAAGATCCTGGATATAGAAATCCACATCAGGAACCATTCTCTTACACTCAAAAGGTGCACCAAGAACACCGCCTACATTTTTTCCTGCCCAGCATCCAGCCAGTTTGTCACGGAACTCGTTTAATTTTAAAACCATAATCTTACCTCCCATATATTTTATTTTCGGAACTGCGAGGGAGTAACTCCCACAATCCCCTTAAATATTTTCGTAAAAATACGATAATCACTGAACCCCACTAATTCTGCTACAACAGTAATCGGTTCGTTGGTCTGTCTCAGATATTTTTTCGCCTTTTCCACACGAACCTGGTTCAGGTAGGCATGATATCCACATCCCAGCTCTTTTTTAAACAACTGGCTGATGTAATTCGGATTCATATTCATATTTTCTGCAAGCAATGTAAGCCGCATATCTTCATCAGAAAGATTTTCATTTACATAGTCCACAATCTTTTTCAGGGTATCTGACAGAACCACCTGACGGTTAGGATTCTCCATTACCTTTTTCACAACACCCTCTATCACTTCACCAAAAGCATCAAAATCAATTGGCTTCAAAAGGAAATCCGAAACTCGAAGCCTTAGTGCCTCCTGGCAATAAGAGAATTCATCATACCCGGTAACTACGATCATGTAAATGGGATGATCTGCCGGAGCAGTCTCCTGAATGGCACGTATGGCTTCCAGCCCGTTAAGCTTCGGAAGATTGATATCCATAATTACAATATCTGGCTTTAACTCACGGGCTTTCTCCACTGCCTCACGTCCATCCATGGCAGTCCCCACAACCTCACACTGATATTTCTCCCAGTCGAAAAGTAATTTATACCCTTCCAGGATCGCGGCCTCATCATCTGCTAAAAGTACTCTGCAATTATTCATGTCTCCTCACTCGCTGTCTTAATCTTAATTTTTACAGTAGTTCCTCCAGTCTCGTTCCGCATATAGATCACTTCCGCATTCTCCTGATAATAAAGCTTCAGACGGCTGATCACATTGATAACACCCAGGTGGGTACGGTCACCCTCAGTTCTGGTCTGCACACGATAAAGAGCTTCACTGTCCTTTGCATTATACGCATTCAACTCTGCCATTTTGTCATCTGGAATTCCTATTCCATCATCGATCAGCCAGATGTTCAGTTCATTTTTGTCCTGCTCATTTCTATATATTTTAAGAATGATCGTTCCCTGATACCGCCTGTCCTTCAACCCATGCATCAGACTGTTTTCCAGCAGCGGCTGAAGAATAAAGTTGGGAATCTCTATATCCAATGCCCCAGGTTCAATTTCTGAACGATATATAATATCTGAATACCGATAGCACATCAGACTCATATAAGCATCCAGCATTTCTACCTCTTTGCGCACTGCCACCATAGAATCATACACCTTGGTACTTAAACGGTAAAAGCTCACCAGCTTCATCAGCATCTGAGACACTTCCGTATCCTTATTAATAGCAGCTTTCAAACGGATCATATCCAGTGTATTATAAAGAAAATGAGGATTGATCTGCTGCTTCAGATACAGCATTGCCATTTTCTGCTCAGAAATTTCCGCTTTCTGAAGCTCATCCTTTGCCTGATACTCCGAAATGACCAGATCGTTCAGGCGGCGAATCATTTTATTAAAGGAATCCTTCAGTACGCCAACCTCATCCATATATCCCACATCATACTGTCTTGTAAGATCTCCAGGCTGGAAATTCTGAATATCCAACGAAAAATCCGTAAGCCTTTTCAGATTTTTTCTGGTAAAACCATATGCACAGAACAATACAAAAAGCGCACTTATCACCGTGATCACAATACAGGTTATCACCAGAATGCTCAGTTCATCATAAATAGAATCATAATTTTTCAGCGTGATCAGAAGCATATTGCTGTAATCAGAACGCTGGTAGGCACAGAGATACTTTTCCTGATTCAGAGTCAGGCTAAAAGATCCTTTTGCACCATTCACCTGTTCCAGAAGCTCTGGATAAATGTCCTCGAGATTATTGCTAATAATTTTCTCGTTAGAACTGCATGCAACATTATTATTTTCATCAGCAACAATATAGGAAATATTATCTTCCAGATAATTGCTGCATATTTTCTGTAAAGTAAGGATAGGCGTACGCAGTGCAATGTAACCGATAACTTCGAACGGTGAAAAGCTGCGAATGGGACGGACCAGATAAATATTATTCTCCTGGAAAATGTTCTTTGTATAAGTCTGTGTGTACTTAAATCCCTCAGGCAGCGTACCCACATACATATGGCATCCCGAAATATTTGTAGAAAGGTCAGAATTTATCTTTACATCCTGAAAAAAAGATTCTACATTCCAGTCAAATCCCAAAAATGGATTCCAGGTATCACTGTAAAACACCATATCCTCATTATTAAAAATATAAATTCCCCGCACATCATCCCTGATTGAAATCATAGAAGAATAGAGTTTTTTAAGATACTCTTCGTTCTCCATTTTCTCATCAAAAGAATAATCAGTACCTTTCAGAATATCCTGCACCGTCTGATCGGAAAACGCGATCAGCGAAACCCTTCCCATATCTTTCAGAGTATTATCAATCGAACTTAGAGTATTGGAAATATAGACCTTCATCATCTGTGCATCCCGGTCAATATGGTACTCCACATTCAGCTTTAAAGTTGCCACAATACTTAAGATACAGGCAATGATAAAGATTCCAATATTCGTAATGCTGATACGTTTCACAATACTAAGCGTTTTGTGCGAAGAATTTTTTTTCATAAAACAGGCCGTCCTTTAGCTTAACCCTTCACAGCTCCTGCAGTAAGTCCTGCCATCAGCTGCCGGGATGCAAAGATATAGAAAACCGCAATCGGCAAAAGACAGATAATACACGCTGCAAACAGGTTATTAATAGTAAAGCCGGAACTGGAAGTTGTCTGTGCAAACCGAAGCGGCACAACAGAAAGCGGCTGTTTCGAAGTATCATTAACGAAAATGATCGCCATCTGAAGTTCATTCCATGCAGATAAAAAGGTCTGGATCAGTACAAAAACAAGACCTGGTTTTGCAATTGGAAGCATGATCTGTATAAATGTAGTCCACTTATTTGCACCATCGATTTTCGCTGCATCGATCAGTTCATCCGGCAATGCATTGTAGTAGTTGGTCAGAACCATAAGATTAAAGCAGGCACTTGCCGTAGCATATGGAAATACCAATGACCATCCGGTATTGTTCAGATGAAGTCCCCTTACGATCTGATAAAGCGGAAAGATTAATGCAGATGTAGGGATCATCATACCTGTAAGAATCAGATAATAAACAGCCTGCTTATGTGGAAATTCCAGTTTGGAAAATGCGTATGCTGCCATGGAAACTACAATTGAGACAACAATAAGCGTTCCTCCTACCACAATAATACTTGTAATAATATTGGGAAGCAAGTTGAAATACTCAAATACTTTTGTATAGTTTCCAAGTCCATTAACTGCCAGGGACTTTTCTACCATCAAATACAGTGGAAAGACTAAGATAACCAGCAGAATCACACAGATAACCTGAGTAACTATTTTATAAGATAGTGAATTTTTCATCGGCTAGTTCATCTCCTTCCTGTCTTTTTTATAATAGATTTTCAACTGAATAACGGTCAGCACCATAGCAATCAAAAACATAAATACAACAATGGTGGAAGCCTGTCCCTGTTGAAACGTACTAAATGATTTCGTATATATATATGTAGAAAAAGTCTCAGTAGCATGTGCCGGTCCACCATCAGTCAATACATAAGAAAGATCGAAAAACTTCAGCGCACCCAGAATGTCCAGAATAATCAGGGTAATGTGAGTACCGCGAAGAAGTGGGAAAGTTATGTAAATAAACTGTTTAAAGCTGCCTGCACCATCAATAGTCGCTGACTCATAAAGATCCTGTGGAATGTTCAGCATGTTGGTGTAATACATCAACATACTATAACCGGTCCACTGCCAGATATTTACAAATAAAAGACATGCAAGTGCGGTCTTCGGTGTTGCAAGCCATTGCTGACAGAGAAAATCCAGATGAAGTGCCCGCAGGATCACATTCAGGTAACCACGGTTTGTTTCGAAAATTTTCGAAAATACAGTACCAACAATTGTGGAGGTACAGATTGCCGGAAGATAAAAAAGGATTTTATAGAACCCGGAAAACTTTATCTTTCTGATGAAAAAGGATGCCAGCATAAGTCCAAGTGCTGACTGAACAACCGTAGTGGTTATTGCAATAATGACAAAATTTCGAAATGTTTTCTGCATTACAGGATCAGCCCAGAGCTTTTTGTAGTTTGCGAAACCTACGAAAACTTTTTCTACGCTGATTCCATTCCAGTCATAGAAGCTGATGACAATGTTATAAATAATAGGATAAGCAAAAAAAACAAGAAACAATGCCAAAAGGGGAAGTACAAACAGAAAGCTGGTAAAGCAATCTTTCCTTTTTCGAGCTGAGGCCATGATTTTCCTCCTTTTTTATAAAAGGCTGCCCAAAGTGAGGGCAGCCTTTTTATACTTAATAAAATTTATCTTTCCTGTGCCTGGGAAGCTGCTTCAATCGTCTCTGCTGCCTCTTCTGGTGTAACATCTCCCAGAGCAAGTTCTGTAAGCTCATTGCTGATTGTCTCTTTCAGCTCTGCATAAGCCATTTCTCTGTATCCGCCTACATTATTTTTACCCTGCTCTACACAGTATTCAAGATTTTCAGTACCATTCTCGTTCAGACCTTCTACATTAAGCTCCATGTCGTTACGTGCCGGCATGTACTGTAACTGTCCGTTTACAAGAGTATCTGCGCCTTCATGAATCATCCAGTCAACAAATGTCCATGCAGCATCTTTAACCTTGGACTGATTGTTGATTGCCAGAGATACATCAACAGCTTCTTCCACTGGTGCAATCTTTCCATCGTTATTCCAATCCATTAAGAATATCTTATGGTTTGCACCTTCACTGTTATAAACTTCCTGGCTCTGCTCATCACTATCCATGTAAGCGCCAAGTGCCCAGGAACCATTGAGAATCATAGGAATGGAACCTTCCTTCTGGTACATATCAGTGGAATCTGTATACATTCCTACGCCAAGTGCTCCATCCTGGAAAACACTGTCTGTAAAGCAGTTCTGCCAGATCTGGAAGGACTGAACCAGGTCCTCATCTGTAAATGGAGTCTCGCCTTCAATTGCGGAATACAGCTTCTCAGTATTAATATCAGCTGCAATATTCATCCAGGTATCAATGTTGATCCAGGAATCTTTTGCTCCAATTACCAGAGGATATTCACCATTGTCACGGAATGTCTGGCATACTTCTTTCAGTTCATCATAGTTGGTCGGAAGCTCCAGATTATATTTATCAAAGTAAGACATGTTTGCCCATACATATCCGGCATAGCTGAGTCCCAGAGGAACTGCGTAATATTCGCCGTCATCACCCTGAAGAAGGGACATTGCATATTCATTGAAATTAGAGGTCCAGTCATCACCGTATTTCTCAGCCATATATGGGGTCAGATCTTCTTCGAAGTCACGGAATTCTTTATACATTGCTCCGGTCTGAACTCCATAAACATCTGCAGCATCTCCTGCTGAAAGATCAACTTTCAGCTTCTCTACATGATCTGTATACGGCATAAAAGTATAATCAATCTGAATGTCCGGATGCTCCTCTTCGAATTTCTCCAGCATTGCATGTGTATATTCCTCATCCCCTGGGTTCCAGGTCTGGAATTTTACAACTGTTTTCTCTCCGCCGTCGCCCTCTGCGAAGACCATCTGTGCCGGTACAAGTGAGGCCATAACGCCTGCCATTAAGATGCATACCATTTTCTTTTTCATGTTTTAATTCTCCTTTCATTTAAGAATCACGTTTGTTTTATTTGACTATAATTTACCATTTACACGAGTAATCTGATAGTCATTTTTATTATAAAAATGTGTCAAAAAATTAGTTTTTGTATGAAAAATAGTTTCACAAGCTTCATACTCTTTTTCTTAATTTTGTGGTATTATAAAACAGCTGCATAAAACAAGTCCCTAACTCTATCTTCAAAAAAATAGTGCGCATAACTCATCACTGAAGTAACGAGAATGCGACGCACAGTTATTCAAAGTTTTAATTCATGAATTTTCAGTTGACGCCCTATAAAATAGGGTGTAGTATGGTAATATAACTGATAGAAAGGTGGATACTAATGCCAAGAACAGGAGTTGATCTTTATGAGTACATTATTTGATGATTTAAAGCAAGGCTTGCAAGAAGCAATTGCATATGAAAAAGGTCAAGGCACTGCACGTATTAAGACTTATACGATTGCACCTGTAAAGGAATATTCCAGTGCAGAAATCCGAGACATCAGGATGAAAGCAGGAATGACGCAAAGTGTTTTTGCTGCATATATGGGCGTATCCAAGAAAACAGTTGAGGCCTGGGAAGGAGGACGGACTCATCCTTCCGGTCCAGCGTTCCGCTTATTGGAAATGTTAGCTTCCGATGAGCTGGAGGAAACCAATTATGTAGTGGCAAAATAACAGCTTCCATTAAAGGGTCTGGTTCTCACCAGACCCTCAAGAGCTTTGATTATCCACTGGACAGAAAAATGTAGGCGGTGCCACCTTTCGGTGAACACCAGCCTACATTTTTCTGAGGTTTTTTCAAAATTTTATAGCAATTTCTATCTTCAGCTTAATTTATTAACCGCTTCTGCCAGTTTCAGATACTCCTGGTAATGTTTCTTATACCAGTCTTTCTTCTCAGAATCCGGTTTGTAAATCTTAATACATTTCGCTGCCATATGCTCTGCTGCCACTTCCAATGTCTCGTAAATTCCAGCTCCCACAGCGGCATACATAGCGGCTCCCTGTGCACATGTCTGGTCACTGTCCAGAATGTGTATCTCACGTCCGCTTAAGTCAGACAACATCTGCATAACATAAGGTGATTTCTTGGAAATTCCACCTACCGCGATCACCTTTTCAATATCAATTTCCTGTTTCTCGAAACCTTCAATCAGACGGTACAGACCACATACGGCTCCAAACACAAGACTGCGGTAGAGATACGGCGCATCCATTCCCAGCGATAATCCGGAAATGGCAGATCTCTGGAAATCGTCTGTATTTGGATAACGGCGTCCATTAAACCAGTCCAGTGCAATTGGGAATGGCTCTTCCGGAAGTTCTTCCGCCTTCTTCTGCAGCATAACCAAAATCCGATCTTCGACTTTTTTGTATAGTTCATCTGAAATACCAGAATTCTCATCAGCTGCAAGTTCTGTCAGCGGCCACTCCAACAGCCTCTTAAACCATGCAAATATATCTCCAAAAGCCGCCTGTCCGGTCTCCACGCCTACGTATCCAGGCAAAATGGAATTCTCAGCCTGTCCACAGTACGCCTGAATATCTTTTCCCTTCAGGTTCTCCGGCTTCTCCACGAACATATCCACACAAGAAGTTCCCATCGTACATACAAAAGTCTTCTTCTGAATACCAGCACCCACAGCGCCTGCATGAGCATCAAAAGAGCTTCCTGAAATCACAGTACTCTCTTTTAATCCCAGTTTCTTAGCCCATTCCGGACAAAGAGTTCCAACCTTCACAGTAGACGGCTGCGGTGCATTTCCATACCGCTCGCGAACCTGTACCAGATACGGATCCAGCTGTTCCAGAACAGAAGCTGCCGGCAGACCATTCCACTCGCTGTGCCACAAAGCCTTATGACCAGCTGCACACGCACTGTGGTAAATTTTCTCCGGTCTTGTTTCCCCGCAAAGAATACCAGTCATCCAGTCACAATGCTCCTCCCAGGTATAAGCTGCCTGGCGGATTGCTTCATCATGTCTCACTGCATAAAGGATTTTTGCCCAGTACCATTCCGCACTGTAATCTCCTTGGTATTTGGTATAGTCATTCTCACTGTTGTTCCTGAATAACTTGTTTATCTCGTCCGCCTCAGCAGCTGCAGCGTGATCCTTCCAGAGGAAAAACATGGCGTTTTCATTCTCTGCAAACTCATCAAGCAGCGCCAGCGGAGTTCCATTTTTATCTACCGGAACCGGAGTGGAACCAGTAGTGTCCACTCCAATTCCAATCACATGATCTTTCTGCTCTTCGGTAAGCTCTGCCAGTGCTGTCGTAATGCATTTTTCCAAAGATTCCAGATAATCTAATGGATGCTGGCGGAAAATGCTGTACTCCGGATGCTGATAGAGTCCAGCTTTCCAACGTGGATAACAGGCAACACCCTGTCCAACATTTTCCCCAGTCTCTGTATTTACAATAAGCGCACGAACAGAATCACTTCCGAAGTCAACTCCAATTACATAACTTTCTGCCATTTGCTTAACCGTTTCTTTCCTGTAATTATTTTCTGGAAATTGCTTTCTTTGCTTTCTCAGCAATATTCTCAGGGGTTAATCCGTAATGTTTCAGCAGCTCTGCCGGAGAAGCGGAATGTCCAAATGTATCCTGAACTCCAACAAACTCAGTCGGAACACTCTTGTTCTGAACCAGAACTTCTGCAACAGCTGCTCCAAGTCCGCCGATCACATTGTGCTCTTCTGCTGTAACAATTGCACCGGTCTCTTCTGCTGCTTTGAGAATGATATCACGGTCAATCGGTTTAATTGTATGCATATCAATAACTCTTGCACTGATTCCCTCAGCCTCCAAAAGTTTCTGTGCTTTCAGAGCTTCCTGAACCATAAGGCCACATGCAATGATTGTAACGTCTTTACCATCTTTCAGCTGTACGCCTTTGCCAATCTCAAATGAGTAATTCTCAATTGTATCAGTTACACACTCAACTGCCGGACGCCCTGTACGGAAATAGCATGGCCCCTGGAAATCAAGCATAGCCTTTGTTGCAAGACGAGTCTCATTTGCGTCACATGGAACAATTACAGTCATTCCCGGAATTGTACGCATAAGGCTGATGTCCTCAAGAGCCTGATGGGTTGCACCATCCTCACCAACTGTAAGGCCAGCGTGGCTTCCTACTACCTTTACATTTAATCCTGGATAGCAGACATTGTTTCTTACCTGGTCATAAACACGGCCTGCTGCAAAAATAGCGAATGTATGTACCAGAGCAGTTGCTCCACATGTTGCAAAACCAGCTGCTACATCTACCATGTTTGCCTCAGCAATACCGATGTTGTAAAAACGTTCCGGATATTTCTCTGAAAAATAAAGTGTCATGGTGCATTTCTTTAAGTCTGCGTCAAATACATAGATGTTCTCATCTGCACCAAATTCAGCTAATGCACGTCCATATGCTACTCTTGTTGAAATATTCTCTCCCATTTTATCAGTCCTCCAGTTCCGCAAGTCTAGCATCCAATTCAGCAAAACATGCCGGCCACTGTTCCGGTTTTGGCTGTCCGCCGTGGAAGTCAACATTATTTTCAAATAAGGAAACGCCTTTGCCTTTAATAGTATGTGCTACGATTGCAGTAGGTTTTCCGGTTACTACAGAAGCAAGCTCTACAGCGTCTGCGATCTGCTCTACATCATGTCCGTCGATTTCGATCACATTCCAGCCAAATGCTTTGAATTTGTCACCGATCGGGTATGGAGACATAACTTCTTCCAGAGAGCCATCCAGCTGAAGATTGTTATTATCTACAAATGCGATCAGATTATCAGCTTTATAGAAGCCTGCACACATAGCAGCTTCCCAAACCTGGCCTTCCTGAATTTCACCATCTCCCATGATACAGAATACACGGTTTCCAGTCTTATTTGCCTTTGCATACATAGCCATTCCAAGAGCCGTGGAAAGTCCCTGTCCAAGAGAACCCGCAGACATATCAACACCTGGCACATGAATCTCTACATGTCCGGAAAGATCACTGTCCAGTTTACGGAATGTAGAAAGATGTTCTACCGGGAAAAATCCCTTGAGAGCTAATGTTGCATACATTGCCGGTGAGCAGTGTCCTTTGGAAAGAACAAGTCTGTCACGGTCTGGCTGGTCCGGGTTTGCCGGATCTACATTCATTTTGTCGAAATACAGTACTGACATAATATCACAGATGGAGAAAGATCCTCCAATATGTCCGGAACCTGCAGTCTGGATTGTCTGCAAAGCTGTTTTACGAATTTTTGCAGCCCATAACTCCAACTCTTTTTTCTTCTTGCTGTCCATTTGTTTAGTCTCCTTTTTGAATTTATATGATTATTTTGCTGCGTTCTGTTTTTTCTGTTTCACCATATCAACATAAACTGCTGCGATGATGATAATTCCCTTTAATACAAACTGCCAATAAGAGTTGACATGCATTAAGTTTAATCCATTTGAAATAAGTCCGATGATCAGAACACCGATCAGAAGTCCACCTACAGAACCGGTACCACCGAAGAAAGAGGTTCCACCAAGTACTGCTGCTGCAATCGCATCTGTCTCATAACCTTCGCCTGTGGATGGCTGTCCGGAAGCAAGACGGGAAGCAAGAACTACACCGCAGAAGCCAGCAAGCGCACCACTGATTGTCCATACAAGAATTTTAATCTTCTTTACATTAATACCGGAGAAACGAGCGGATACTTCGTTTCCACCAACTGCATAGATATGACGTCCTGTCTGGGTTTTATTAAGGAAGAAATAGTCCAGGATCAGGAAAATGATCATATATACAACTGGAAGCGGAACTGGTCCAAGAGAACCCTGTCCGATTTTTGCGAAACCATCGTTACCATAAGCTGTTACAGGAGATCCGTTTGCTACCAGATAAGCAGTACCACGACAGAAGGACTGCATTGCCAGTGTTACAACGAATGGATGGATTCCTGTGTAAGCAACAATTACACCATTCAGTAAACCGATTACAACACCAATCAGAATACCCATAAGAACAGCAAGCTGTACCGGGAATCCCCACCACTGGAAAGCTGCAACGGTCATAACACCACTCAACGCTGCAAGTGCACCACCGGTCAGGTCGATACCAGCAAGGATGATTGCCATCTGAACACCGATTGCAAGGAAGCAGTTTGTTGCACATGTTCTTAACAGGTTAAGAATGTTTTTCTGTGTCAAAAAGTTATTTCCAAAGATGGAAAAGATTACGCAAAGAATTGCTAAGCCTAATAAGATTCCCCAGTTCTGGGAAAAATAGTTTTTTACAGCCCGGTATTAATTGTAAAATATAAGCGTACTAAGAAATGAGCGTTTAACAGTCCATACGTTTGGACTGGGAACCTTAAGAAAGGATAGGCAAATATGGAAAACAGGATTTATTACAGAGTTACTTTTTACAAGCCCGGCTGTTGTTATGACAGATGTTTCACCAATGAGGATAAAAGAAACAGATTTGCTGACAGCATGAAAAAGGCAGGTTTTAAAGTAACTGTCTATAATTCATAAATCTATAGAAAGGATGGGCTATATATGTTTACGGCATGGGTAATGGATTTAGATGGTGAAGTACGAAAACAGTTTGATGATTGTATGCAGGTTTCCGTATTGACAGAAGAACAGATGCAAATGAAATATCCCGAGATCATTGACGCAATCGGCTACGCTAGCAATTATGTCTGCCTGGTAGACTCGCAGGGACCCCATTTCTACCCCCTGTACATCTATAGTGTAAACATAGGCTGAGGGTTACGGCATGGACTTACTTACACTTTTGAAAATGTTTCTTTTCCTGGGGTGTATCTGTTACACATTTACAATACTGTCCTTTATTAAAAGGCATTTCCCCAGGATAACCTGGAAAAAGGATTCACGAAAAAAGGAGAATAAAGAGGATGGGCGAAACACAGAAAACTGAGATTGTTGCTGAAATGGAAAACGCAGAAGTTACCGCTTTCGGAAAGAAAGATTTACGAACTTTCAACACCTTAAAGAGCAATATCGAGAAAGGCTTTTCAAGAGCCAGTGACGCGTATATCACTATCGGCTGTGCCCTGTGGCAGATTCACCACGGCGAATATTACCGCATTGACAATTACAAGAACATTGCAGAATTTGCCCTGGATGCCTACGAACTGAAAAAGGCAACTACCCACAACTACATAAAAGTAATCGAGAAATTCGGTGAAATCGTTGACGGTAAAGCTATCGGTTTAAAGGAAGAATACAAGCCCTTTAAGTGTTCACAGCTTGTCAACATGACTGCATTCACCCCAGAACAGTTGGAACAGGTAAAGCCCGACTGGTCAGTCCGTCAGATTATCGAATTCGGCAAGGAGCCCCTTTCCATTGACACAGACGCAGATGGTGAAGAGGTCATTGATTCAGATTCAGAAGAAATTGAAGAAACTGACAGCCAGGACGCAGGGGTTTACATGACCGCCCCAGAACTGGAAAAAGGACGTACACAGCTTATGACCTGTGACAGTCTGGATGATCTAATCAAGAATCGTGAGGTATTGGAAAATGCCTTTAACGATATGAAACAAGACAAGAACTTTGCAAAGAAAAAAATCCGCTTTGTTTTGGAACTCGCATTTGAATAATGACAGCAAGGTAAAAGATAGCGGAACCACGAAAAGAAAAGGAGAAAAAACTATGACTATTTACACAACTGCGACCAAACCTGTTGAGGTTATCACAAAGAATGCTACCCCATATGACGTAGATGGAAACAAGGGTATTACTTACCGCCTTGTAGTTATGGCTGACAATGACGTGGAAAAACTGAAAGTCGTTGACGAGAAAACCTATAACCTGTTTCAGCCAGGACAGAAGTACCTGCTTACCGGACAGTTTGACGTTCGAAACGCACGTTGTGGCGAATGGAAAGTAAACGGCTACGCGCAGAAGTAATGGTAGTCAGTCCATACGTATGGACTTTCTATATATCTTTTCCCATGGGGTTAGGAATCGCCTATCCCCTAGCCCCATGTAATCCCGAAAAGGAGAAATAGGCGTGAATGATACATTTACAGACGAAACACAATTAGACATAGATTCATCTTTCACAGATTCCCCACCTGCTGAGGAACCGTCCACGGATATTGTAGAAATCCTCCCGAATGGCGACGAACCTGTGATAACTCCACCTGTGGTACAGATCACGGCGACCCCTACACCTGTTATGGTAACGGCAACGCCCACCCCTGTTCCAGAGGTAACCACAGCTCCCCCAGAACAACCAGAAGCTTCTGTTCCCCCCACGGATGCGGAAACTTCCCTGGGGGATTCCTCCGAAACTGAAACAGACCATACAATTGATGATATCTACACGCTGTTGTCAGAGCGCGTCAAGGCACTGGAAGAACAGGAACTAAAACAGGAAGAAACAAGGGCAGAGGAAACACAAGCCCTTACCGAATACCGTTCCTATATAGTGGAACAGTCAAAAAACGTCCTGTCTGTTTCTTCCCTTATTTTTATAACTCTTGCGTTCCTGTCCGGTCTTATCCTTGCAAGGATAGTCTGGCGCAAATTGTAGTCCATACGTTTGGACTGCCCCGATATTATCCGTTTCTAAGGAGTGACAAAAATGCAATTTCTATCTATCGTGAGTACCGTGATAAATGATGGTGAAGCTTTCATATCTGGAAATGAACCCGAAACATTTGTAGGTGCTGCCGAAACTGCCGGTTCTGTAGCTTCTGACTTCCTGGATAAGTTTATGAACATGGATTTCATCAAGGAAATTTTCACAAGCTATGCCGGTGTCTTTGCAATCGGCTTTGCCTTTGCAACTGTACTCATATTAATTACCTTTGGCGTTTTCAAGGCTTTTAGCCTTGTACGCATAGATTAAAAATAATTCAAGGAGGTACAATACCATGGGTGAAGCGTTAACAGGTGCTTTTACTACTGCTGTAGGCACAATCAAAACTGACGTTACTACAATGATTAGCACAGCCCTCCCGGCTGGTCTTGCTATCATGGGTATCGGTCTTGCGGTTCGTATCGGAATTAACTTCTTCCGTTCTATCGCGAATTCCTAAGTAGGAATTGCCAGGGGTGCATTGCTGTTCAAGGTCACAGCTTTGCAGTTACCCCATGCACCCCTGGCACTATTCGAACAACAATATACTTTCGTATTAAGTATTAACATCAAGAATCAAAGTAACATCAAGAAGTACACAATAGTAAAATTAAATAAAATGAGGGTATTCTTTCCCTATCCCAATTCCCCCTACTCTTGGGATAGCCTAACCCCTGTCAAGTAATTTACTCTTTTTCCCTCACTGCTTCTCTTAGGATAAAAAGCCTCCTGTGGGGAAAAGGAAGAAATTACTTTACAGGGTGCAGGGAAATAAGAATGGATGTTGCAAGGGCTTGACGGTTTTACCATCAAGCCCTTGTTAACTACCAGGGTTTTGTTTTTCCCTGCCCCACTGCTGTTCAGTCCATACGTTTGGATTGTCCACAGCCAGGAACAGGGAAGCCTAAGCCCCCTATGGGAATCGGGCAGAGGGGGTTGGGGGTGACGGAATGGTACCCAAATAATTATTTTAATCATCATAAATATAAACATAATAAACCTAATATTCATAATAATCCATTAATTCATATAAACAGAACCTTGATAATAAAATACGGATAATAATAGTTAGCCCTAGCTTGATATAAATTCCCATATACTGTATAATTATGTTATTATACATATGGAGGGTAAGGGAATGAAAAAGAAAGGTAACATGGATTTAGATAAACTAAATCAGTCTTTATTAAATGGTAATCAAAAGACCATTAAAAATATTGACACTCTTACACGCGATTCCGCAATGAATAAATCAGAAAAGAAACTGCATAAAACAGTTATTAAACTTTTCGGAAGGTAGGACAAAATGAAAAAGAGTTCGTCTAAAACATTAATTATTGTACTGCTGTCCCTGGTTATTATCTACATGATATTTAGGTATGTAATCCCCAGGCTGTTCGCTTATGTGTTTTTGATATTTGCTTTCATTCCGCCTTTAATCAGTTCAATTGCAGGTATTGCAGTTATTATTTTGATTTTCTATCTGATATATAAATTATTACGTAAGAAGTAGGGCAAAAACCTACTTCTTTTTTTGTGAGGTGATTTCTTGAAAAAAATACTATGTTTTACTCTTGCTCTTCTGCTATGCCTATCCAGTGTTTGCACTGCATACGCCAGTAGTACCGATAGCGATCACGGCGGTACCGGTGGTTCGCTCGGTGACAATCATGGAGGTACAGGTGGTTCTATTGACTGGGACAAATTACAACCTTGTGACGACGAGTTGATAAACAAAGCCAAAGAAACACTTAATTATATGATATTTCCAGACAAGGCAGGTGTAGCTGCGGAATTACTTAGTTTACTTGGCTCTAATGATTTAGATGATGATACAAAAAAATATATGGATGATAATTTAAAAGATAATGTCAAAACTGATGGCACGTATTTTTATTATAGCCCCACCTATATCCAAAATATTAACCATAAAGTCCAAAACCGCGTTCACGCGCTGAACGGTTTTTATTTGTACGATTCCAGCGGTGCTATTAGTTATAATGCTGTCAATTCAGTTTGGAAAAAATTTTTCCCTAGTTATTCTCATTACTTTGATAATCTCTCTAGTGGTAATTACCAAAAAGTTATTAATTTTATTTCTAGTGGTGGGTCTTTTCTTTTTTTCATTCAAAATAATGTTTTTTATATTTATAGCATGATAAATAGCAAAGCCTCTACGCTATATCCTTGTTTTAATGGTGGTGGCTATATAACTTTTTATGATACATCTACCAATGATTATATTTCATCAAATTCTATTTCGTATTTATATGTTAATTCTGCAAGTCTCGCAAATGATCCCGGCACTGGGCGCGATTCTGAAATTTGGCGTAATACTTCAAATATTGTTGCGGTTTATGGTACTCCCTTGAAAGTTTTCTATACTCCCCAAGATGTTCGTAATTATGCCGGACAAGGTCAACAACATTATTCCCCCAACCTACCAAACAAAACAATCAAAATTCCGATAAACTACACCACCATAGCCCCAAAATTAAATCTGGATTTTGATATTTCGGGCAAGCTTGCGGACGAAATCCAGGGACAGCTTGACCTAAACTTTAACGCCTGGCTTGACAAACTTGCTGAAATAAACGTGAATCCCACTAACCCAACCCCTACGCCTGGTTCTTCCGGTGGTGGTTCCGGTGGCGACCATGGTGGAACCGGTGGGGATTTTGGCAAGCCCACTCCCACACCAGACCCGGATGGTGGCTTCACTTCCGGTACTTATGATCTGTTAGACCAGATTTATAAATGGCTTGTTTCTTTCGGTGAAAAACATGATATTTTCGCTAAGAAAATAACAGACTATATCGAAGCGAATGACGGTAAGCTCGACCAAATAATTGAAGCAATCAACGCTTTAGGTAATGGTAAGACAGAAACAGAAAATAATGGTTGCAAGTATGATTTTACTGTTTTGTCAGATTTTATGACAAAGCTGTGGAATGAATCAGATAAAAAATTCGATAACATGGTTTCCCTGTTAGAAGAAAACAACAAGTATCAACAAAAACTTGTAAATTCCCTAAATGAAATCAAGGCTATCCTTGTTACCCAGACTGTCCTTGAACTGTTCCAAGACCGTTCCTCAGAAACGGCGAACAAGGCAAAAGACAAGTTTCCCACTTCCCTGCCCTGGGACATTGCAATGGTAGTCAATGCAATGGCGGCTGAGCCCCAGGAAATCAAGATTGATTTACCCATTGAAATCCAATCCCTTGGCATCCATGAGGAAATCAACATAGACCTATCAAGCGGAGAGTGGGAAAAGCTTGCAAAAACCTGTAGGTATCTGCTTTCCATCCTGTTCATTTTATTTATGATACATCTGTCAAGAAAGATGTTCTTTAATGGAGGTGACGACTAATGGCTGAAGCGGTTGTATCTGAACTTGCGAAAACGGCAATCGGTTTATTTTTCGATATTGTGGACGTACTGATTTCTTTACTGCCCTCTGCCCCTTTCCGTATAATGCTTTCACAGCTTTCGGATGATTCGGGTATTAATGTATTGGGCTATGTTAACTATTTCATACCTTTCAAATTCTGCGCGACCTGTATCAATGCCTGGCTTGCCTGTGTACTGGCTTATTATGTCTATAAGTACCTAAAACAGGCAATCACTGATTACAGGCAGAAACACAATATCTAAGCAGAATGCTATTGTGTCTATTTTAGACATAATTAGCCTTTCTGCAGAAACTATTTTCTGACAATTCACAGTCCATACGTTTGGACTGATACCAAAGGGGGAAACACATGATTTACTTTTATTCTGGGCGTCCTGGTTCTGGGAAGTCCTTACATTGCGCTAAGATGATAGATACCTATCACAGGAAGGGAAAAAACGTTATCTGCAACTTTGAAGTAAACGAAAACTTCTGGAAACACCGTCATTGCAAAAAGAACAAGCTTCTAGGCGATTATGGGAAAATTGCGCAGCTTACCAATGAGGAACTTACAATAGACTACCTCATGGATTTTGCCAACAAGTACCACAAGCGGAACGCCAGAGGGCAGATTATCGAAAAACAGACTCTTCTAATTATTGATGAGTGCCAGACCATGTTTAACTCACGCTCCTGGAATCAAAAGGGTCGTTCCCAGTGGGTAATCTTCTTTACACAGCATAGAAAGTTTGGGTATACCGTTATCCTGGTATCACAGCACAAGGACTTGATAGACAAACAAATACGTCATATCTTCCAACATGACTATGAACATAGGAACGTAAAAAACTTTAAACTTATCGGCTGGTTCCTCGCCCTGCTCTTCGGCGGTAACCTTTTTGTCATTCCAGTAAAGTCCATGGACACTGGAAAAAAAGACCATACTGAGTTTATGATAGCGCCACGGAAATATTATAAGCTTTACGACAGTTACAAGATTTTCGATACCACTACACTAAAACAGTTGTAAACGTTAGCCAGGTCTTGGGCTGTTCTGCTGTCTGCGGAGCTTGGGGATTAAGGGGCCCCAACTAGCGGACGGCAGATCAGAACAAGACCTAGCTAACGAAAAAATTGTGTTGCGTACTTGACAATAGCAACACTTTTCAGTCAAGGGGGAAACTAAAAAGTGAATTACAATGTCAAAACGATTGAATACGTGGATTCTGTACAAGTCCGCACTTATAAACGACCTGTCACAGTTTCCAATAAAATCAATCTTCCACAGCCAAAACAAAAACACATATCAGAACCAAAAGAAAGAACTAAGTACCAGATTGAACACAGTATAAAATCATCTGTAAACAGAACCGTCAACCAGATTTACACCATTTCCAGGGCGAACAAGTGGGAATATTTCATAACTCTTACCATTGACCCAAAGAAATTAGATAATACGGATTTTAACCTGGTATCGGAAAAACTGAACATCTGGACAAACAATCTGAAAAAGCGGTATGCTCCAGATTTAAAGTATATCATTGTCCCGGAACTGCATAAGGATAAAAGCAAATGGCACTTCCATGGACTGTTTGCAAATATCGGTAAAATACCCCTTACCTTTTCCGGTAAAGTGTGCGTTGGCAAATTCGTATACGATTATGTAAAAAAGCCTTTCGCAACTAAAATTTACAATATCCCATTATGGAAATATGGCTTTTCTACTGCCACTATCATCCGCGACAGCTCAAAGGCAAGCTCTTATATCACAAAATACATTACTAAGGACTTATCCCACATCCTGCAAAATCAGCACCGGTATCTGGCAAGCCAGAACATAGACAAGCCCCTGGAACGTGTATTCAATATTGATTATGACGAACTGTCACGGATTTACAGCAAGTACCTAAGTCATATAACCTATATGTCAGATGTAAAGCTCCCAGGTGCAGGACAGGAGATTTTATACATGGAACTGCAAAAGGGTAAAGGGAATCCTGCCCCATGCAAAACAAACTTTTCCATTTTCGAACCGGAGCTGAAAAAGCCTGTCTGCATGGATAATGATACCCAGATGTCCCTTGCAAAACAACAGTACCAAAACTCCACACAAAAGGAAATCAAGCTTTCCTCTGCTCCTGCATCCGCAAAGAAGTATCTACGGCAGTTAAGGGAACTAAAAGCCTTTTTAAAGGAGCATCCAGAAGTAAAAAGCGTATACCGCGATATCAACATAGACTTTTTAATATTACAGACCAAAAGAAAAATCATGTATGAGGAGGAAACCGAAATTGAACAAGATAGACAAATTAGCAATGACTTTATCCCGGCAGTTGGAGTACCATTTTTATAAATTCCTATATTTTTTCATGTTCCGCGATTGCAAAAACTGTAAGTCTTTCTGTCTTACCTGCAAAGAGTTTGACAAGTGCATGGAAACAGTCAAGCGGACTTATAAACAAAAACATCCTGCTTAACATCAGTCCATACGTTTGGACTGAGTAATCCCATGAGGGCGCAAATCAAGGTAATAAACAAAAATAGTCCTGTCAATGATTCCAAAGGAACAAAGCCTGTCATTGACAGGACTATTTTTGTTTATTAGGCTCCCCAGAATAAAGGGGGAACTATGAACATGCGAAAATATTTCAAAGAATGGGAAAGATACCAGTTAGAAGCTTTACTAAAAGCTAAAACACCGGTAAAGGAAATCTGCAATATCTTAAAGCGTTCGAAAACCTGTATTTATCGTGAGATCAAAAACGGCAGTGTTAAAATGTTGGATTCTGACTTAAAGCCTTATACGAAATACTGTGCTGACCGTGGACAGCAAGTCCAGGACGAAAAGTCCCATAGCAAAGGCAGGGAACCCAAAATCGGGAACGACCTGGATTTTGTAAAATTTATTGAATCCATGGTATTAGAAAAGAAGTACAGTCCTGTTGCTATCCTGGCATACATCAATAAAAACCACCTTACCTTTAAAACAAAAGTCTGTTTTAAAACAATCTATAACTATGTCCACAATGGCATTTTTCTAAACATTACAAGAACTAATTTGCCTATGCCTAGAAAGAAAGTCGAAAAAGAAAAACCAAAGAAGAGGCAAGCTTATTCCCATATTCATACATCTATTGAAAAACGGCCAAAAGAAATCTACGACCGCCTTAACTACGGTCACTGGGAACTTGACACGGTAGAATCTTGCAAGGGTGATAATACCTGTCTTTTTGTATTCACTGAACGTATGACAAGGGAAGAACTGATTTATAAAGCGGAGGGCAAAAACCAGAAATCCCTTTTAAAAATCCTAGACCGTATCGAGCGCAATCTTTCCGCTCCTGTATTCCGTGAAACATTTAAAACAATTACCTGTGACAATGGCGTGGAATTTCTCGATATGGATGCCATGGAAAAGAGCTATTACAACAAAGTAATGAAACGAACTAAGGTTTATTACTGTCATCCGTATAACGCCTGTGAACGCGGCAGTAATGAAAATGCAAACAAGCTCATTAGGCGTTGGATTCCAAAAGGCTCCCATATCAGCAAATTTACAGATAAATACATACAAGATTTACAGGACTGGATAAATACATATCCCAGAAAAATATTTGATTACCTCTCATCCCAGGAATACAAAGAATTAGTCCTGGTATCGTAGTCCAAACGTTTGGACTGACAGTATAACATACAGGCGCAAACTAAGGGACACTTTGCAGTGTTCCTAAAAGTCGTGCTTAAAAGAATAACGGCGACTGACCTTTGGGGCGTGATCTCATGTGAAAAATCTTTCGTATGAGATCGCGCCCCATTGGGAAGTCGCCGCCGCCAAAAATTTGTCAATTTTGTTCAAAAATCTTTTGTTTTTTTGTGCAATTCATAGAAAGTTAATTTTTTTCCGCTTTCCTATTGCAATTTACATTTTTTACAGCCCGGCCTACGTAGCTCTGTGATTTTTTATTATTCATTGTTGGATACCCCCATAGCGTACTTCAAAATCCGTTCCTGATCATACTCATCGTGACTTAACTCACCCATGATGTGACCTTCTCTCATGATCATCATTCGGTCACTCATGTTCATTACTTCAGGCATCTCTGAAGAAATCAGAATGATTGCCAGTCCCTGTTTCGCCAGGTTGTTGATGATGGTATAAATCTCTGCTTTTGCACCGACATCAATTCCTCGAGTCGGCTCATCCAGGATCAGAATCTTCGGATCAGTAGCCAGCCATTTCGCCAGCAGTACTTTCTGCTGATTTCCACCTGAAAGAGTAGAACAGTTTACAAGAGATGAAGGAGTCTTAATGTGAAGTTTCTCGATTCCGTCCTCTGTGATCTCATCTTCTTTTCGGGTATTTACTACCAAATTCTTAATGAAACGATCCAGTACAGCAAGTGTAGTATTGAACTTGATGGTATTGTTTAACAAAAGACCTTCTGTCTTTCTACTCTCTGGAACAAGGGCAATACCATGTTTCTGCATGTACGCCGGATCATGTTTCTTTGTTTTTTCTCCGTTCAGATAAATCTCTCCGGAATCCATAGGATCAAGTCCCATGATTGCTTTCATAAGCTCAGATCTTCCGGCCCCTACCAGTCCGTAGAAACCAAGTATCTCTCCGCTTCTTACCTGGAAGCTGCAGTCAATTGCTCTTTTTCCTGCATTAATGTTCTTAACTTCCATCATGATGTCGCCTGGTTTATTATAAGTACGAACATAGTAGTTACCCAGGTCCCGACCTACCATCAGGGAAATCAGCTCACTCTCTGAACATTCAGCTGACTGACGTTCTCCCATAAATTCTCCATCTCGCATAATGGTAACTGCATCACAAAGCTGGAATACCTCTGCCATCTTATGTGTGATGAAGATAATGCCCATTCCCTGTTTCTTAAGGTCTCGTACTGTATCAAACAACACATCTACCTCTTTTTCAGAAAGAGAAGATGTCGGTTCATCCAAAATTAAAATCTTCGCATTCAGTGAAAATGATTTTGCAATTTCCACCATCTGCTGCTGTCCAATAGAAAGTCTTCCTACAAATTCATTTGGGTCTACATCAAGACCAACTCTCTCAAGAAATGGTCTTGCGGCTTCTGCCATTTTATCTTTACTTACCATACCAAAAGAGTTCTTCATCTCTCTTCCAAGAAAGATGTTCTCTGCAATTGTAAGATATGGCTCCAGCGCAAGTTCCTGATGGATAAATGCAACTCCCAGAGCCTGAGATTCATGAATTGAATGGATTGCTACTTTTTTTCCTTCAATATAAATGTCTCCTGAATCAGCCGGAAAAACACCGCCCAGAACATTCATCAGTGTGGATTTACCGGCTCCGTTCTCACCCATAAATCCCATAACCTCTCCGGCGTGAACTGTGATTGCTGCATTGTTCAACGCTTTAACACCGGGGAAAGTTTTTACTATGTTTTCCATACGTAAAAGTTCTTTTTGCATATTTGTGCTCCTCTGAAAAACTGCCAGAGATTTCACTCTCTGGCAGCCAGTTTTCATTCCTGTCTTCCGATATTTCGAGACAATAACGGATTATGGATTACTGCCAATCTGTTACATCGAAATCAGCAATATTGTCTTTGTTGATCAGAACTACGTCTACAGTCTGGTCATGCTCTACTTCTTTGCCATCCAGAGTATCAATTGCTGCGTCAAGAGCTTTCTGTCCGATTACAGATGGCTGCTGAGCTGCAGATGCTGTAGCAGAACCGTCAGCAACATATCCCATGAAGTCCGGGTTACCATCAACACCATAAATCAGGATGTCATCTTTGCCTGCTGCCTGAGCGGCCTGTACACATCCAAGAGCGCCCATATCATTGATGCAGAAGAATGCTGCAAGGTCATCATCAGCTGTTAAAACATCCTCTGCTGCTGTCATTGTCTTAGCTGTGTCACCTTCTGTATCTGTTGTAGATACGATTTCGAAGTAATCACCAACTGTATCAAGGAAGCCCTGCTCACGCTGTACACAAGCTGTTCCGGATGGCTGATCCATAACTGCGATCTTGGAACCCTCGTCCAGTTTGCTCATCATATCGTTTGCACACTCAACACCTGCTTTGTAGTTATCGGAAGCGATAATACTAACAACTTTGTCGGATGCATCAACTGCTGTGTCTACGTTGATAACCGGGATTCCAGCATCTTCGCAAGCCTGAAGAGCCTCTGTTACTGCTGTACAATCCATAGGAGCAAGGATGATCGCATCAACTTCCTGAGCGATTAAGTCGTTTACGTAGTTGTTCATGGTTGCCTGATCGCTGTTTGCATCAACTGTTACAAGCTGGGAATCAACGTCCATTCCTTTTGCTTCCATCTCTTCTTTGATACCGCCAAGCATTGCGGTCCAGAATGGGTTGTTCATTGTGGTCGGTACATATGCGATTGTGTAGTCGTTTCCAGCTGCATCATCAGATGCATCGTCTGCAAATACAGTTGCGCTTCCTATTGTTGTCATTGCCATTGCCAGTACCATTGCTAATGCGAGATTTCTTTTTTTCATTTCGATTCTTCTCCTTTTTTTACGTTTCTGCTCATTTATTTTATCTTCTGATTATAACTTTTCGAAAAGATGTTCATGGACTCCGGATTCCATTAGCAGGTTCCCATATTTTGTTATAATCAGATGATCAGTACATGTTTCATTGCCTGATTTCAGGCTGGTTTCCACCGCGCACCCTTAGCGCTTCGGATCAGATCAAATATATTATCTCTTCTGCAGAGATTATCAAATGTATAGTAAAATCCACCCAACAGGAAAGAATCCTGACTGATTTTTGAATATCTTATAGAAGCATTTTCTTCCACAAATGCAGGTACAAAATTTCGAATAGCCTCCCGGATTTTGTTTACAAAATCTTTTGTATCCGGATAATCAGGTCCAATAATGATACAATCTGGATTGATCAGATAGATAATATTGGCAATTCCATATCCCAGCATCCAGGCTACTTTATGTACTGCCCATGTGGCCAGTGCATCCCCTTTCCGGTATGCATCAAATACTTCCAGATATGTACTTTTCTCATTTAAAATAGTGTCTGGAAATTCGAATAACCTTTCTTTCACATATCGTGCCGCGCTTTCTGAACCTGCACAATATTCAAAGGTTCCTTTATTTCCCCTTGCCTGGTTATAATTGATTCCCATGTAACCACCTTCACCGGCAAGCCCCAAATGACCATTCATAATATTTCCATTTACAACACATCCGGTACCAATACCAAATCCTCTGGATCGTACCACTACCAGACTTCCCCGCTCCTGACCTTTGATTTCCTCTGCACATCTCCACTCTGCGTAAGCGGAAAGTTTGGCGTCATGCTTGATCATAACCTTTCTGCCAAGTGCTTTTTCAAGTTCAGCTTTCACATTGATCTGGCTTAGCTCTTCGAATTCGGAAACCATGAAGATTTCTTCATTCTTCTCCGGTCTGTTGATAAACAATCCAGGCACTGCCAGACAGATTCCAAGGATACGGTTATTTCCATATTCATTTGCCATTTTCACCGCATCGGCTTTCAGGTTTTCAACAATTTCCCGGAAGCCATTCTCTTTTTGAAAATTGCAGCAGCTGTGTTTAATCATATTGCCGCTAAGATCAAAAATCGCCAACTGGTAATCCTTACGAGTAATTCCTATGGACATTGTATAAATGTCATCCAGTTTCAAATTAAGCTTCTCGCCTCTTCGTCCAGCGGCAGTCTCACCATTTACTTCAACAATCCCCATTTCAAAAAACTCATTGATGATATTGGTGATCGTTGCTTTCTGCAGGTTTAACTCTACGGCTAACTCTGCTCTGGTCATCATGCCTTTCTCCTGAAGAGTTTTAAAAACAAGGATCCGATTGTTCTTCTGCATCTCCATGCTATTCATTCCACGTCTCATTGCTGTCCCTACCTTTTGTGTTTTTTTATTAAACTTAAGACCGATGTGTTCGAATCATTAACATTCTGTAGTGTTCATTTCTCGTCTCCTTGCATTAATTATATTAACGCAAATCCCCCTAGTAGTCAATCATTTTGTGTTAAATTAATGAACAAATTTCGTGTATTAAGTTTGTGCATGTTTTATATTTTTCTATTTTTGTCGTGTAGAGTTCATTTGTTGAACATTATGCAATAATAAAGGTTCCTATTTCCGTTCATTTGGTTATAAACTTGTGTTCATAGGAAATCTTTTGTATGTTCATCATTTGAATTTTAATCTGATTGGTTCTATTATACGGCAGAAAGAAAATATGAGCAACGAATAACAAAAATTAAAGTAATCCATACCGCACAAAAGGCAATGAACCATTTCTGGTTCATTGCCTTTTACTTTACCTACACTGTAATTGCAAATAATAACAATAAAATTTATTCTCCTTCTCTTCAAAAGAAACCATAATGCGTCACCTCAATTTGACCTCTACAGCCGTAACCCTTTAATATCTTTAATCCGTGATAAGATTGTATTGCAGCTACAGCTGATAATGCCGGGCAGTGTATCAATGACATTGTGCAGGAAGTGCTCCATTTCATCACTTGATGAAGCAACAGCATGTACATGCAATTTGTCTCTTCCTGTGACACGGTAAATCTGTGTGACTGTATCATCTTTGTATAAAATATCCGTCACCTGTGACAAATGATCTGGTTTTATTTCAATTTCAAAATAACAGGATACAGCCCCACTGATTTTTTGCGGATTTATTATTGTTGTATATTCTTCAATTATCCCCTTTTTCTCCATAGCCTGAATCCGGGCTTTTACTGCCACTCTGGAAATGCCGGTTTCTTCACCGATATCTGAGTAGGAGATACGTGCATTTTCTATAAGTAACTGGATAATCTTCTGATCCAGTTCATCTAAATTATCCAGGTACATAAGTGCCCTCCTGTAAAATAATATACGTCAGCTTTATTCGATTTCCCAACCAGCTTTACGGCACAATCTCAAGCCAGTAGCCATCTGGATCTACGATGAAATAAATTCCCATTGCTTCGTTTTCGAAGCAAATGCACCCCATCTCTTTGTGCTTCTTGTGCGCCGCCTCGTAATCCTCCGCCTGGAATGCCAGGTGGAATTCGCATTCACCCAGATTATATGGCTGTGGATGATCCTTAAGCCAGGTAAGCTCCAGCTCAAAATCACTTACATCATTGCTCAGATACACGATGATAAAATCATCTGTAGTCTTTCTTCTTACCTCGTGCAGATCAAGGGCCTCATTGTAAAATTTAATAGATCGGTCCAGGTCTGACACATTGTAGTTTTCGTGAATCATCTTAAATTTCATACTTCTTCTCCTTTTGTACATTCTGTGTTTTTAATGCGTGACTTATATTGCGGATATTCAGTAATAAACCGCTTAATTACATTGGCATCATTCCAGTAATGCATTGGAAAAATGACATTGCAATCTACATTTTTAAGGAAATACAGGATCCCGTCAGCATAGTGATCTCCCTGCCTCGGATCTAAGGGAACAAATGCAGCATCAAAATGCATACCCTTAATTTTCCTGATCTCTGCACGATATGCAGAAGTAAGTCTCTGGTTGCCAGCTTTCAGCTCACCATCCCAGTACCAGTCGTTTAAATCGCCGGCATGATAAATGGTGCCTTCCTTTGTTCTGACAATGAATGCGACACCACTATCGTTAGACAGCAAGGTATCAACTTCAGTACCATTATCCAGATTATAAGTCTGATCATGATAAACATATGTGATCTTCAGATCCGATAAATGATTCCTTTTTCGTATATCATTCGCCAGGACTGCCTGATAAGTCATCCCCATATCATCAAGAATCCCAAAGATTTGTGGGTTAAAATGATCCTCGTGGAAATGACTGCAAAAAACGATTACTTCTTTTTCCTTGTCAAGGTGCGGCAATTCACCCTTGTAATAATCAAAAATATAGTAGCAGTCTCTGGTCTCAATTAAAAATCCACTGTGATTAATGTAAGTAATTTTCATGATACCTCCTTCATTTCCCGCGTTCTCTTTCAGCTATTTCTGAAGCAGCACGTCCAATGAAAAACATTTTTCTATAGCATGTTTAAAAAAAACTTTCTGCAAAATACAGCCAGATACTATAGACTTGATGATCTCCTGAGCGCCACATAGGATATTAAAAAGTTCGCAAACCAACCTGCTGGTACAGCAAGCCAGACGAATTCAATACCAAAACGCGGTGCAAAAATCAAGGCAACAGACAGGCGAATCGCCAGGTTTACCATGTTTGCAATAAGGAACGGACGCATGATTCCGAGACCACGAAGGACTCCATCGGTTGCCATTTTGATTCCCATAAAAATGAAGAAATAACCAAGCCATCTCATATAATCCCCGGATACCTGATAGGCCAGGGCGGTTCCGTCTTTACCAAGAAACAGCGAGGAAATTTGCGTATGCAGCGTTTCAATAACGATGAAAGCAAGTGCTGCAAAGCACACATCCAGCACCAATGCAGCCTGATAGCCTTTTTTGATACGCTGGGGTTTGTTTGCGCCCAGGTTCTGGGAAACATATGGCGAAACTGCATTACCGATAGATACAAAAATCAGGGAAAAAACATTCTCTACCCGCATCGTCGCCGCATATCCCGCAAGTGCCTGTGTGCCGAAGGGATTTACAACTGCCTGCACGATCATCATACCAATAGACACTGTAGACTGCTGGAGAACTGACGGAACTGCAATCTGAAGCATGGAATGTAGCTCCTTCCAGTCAAATCGTTGAAAAGGGCTCTTATATCGCCGCATCCGATATAAGAAAATCAGAAGCGAAAACACGGCGGAAATACCTTGTGCAATCAAGGTTGCAAGCGCCGCACCCAACACGCCGAGATCAAGACCAGCCACCATCCAGAGATCCATAAAAATATTTAAGACTGACGAAAATATCAGGAGTCCCAGTGGAATTTTTGATTCGCCTATGGAAGTAAACATCGTTGAAAGAATGTTGTACATAAACAAAAAAGGAAAGCCCACGAAATAGACCCGCAAATACAGCACTGCGTCATCCTGTATATCTGCAGGGGTTTGTAACGCGCTCATCATCCAATGGGAAAAGCAAAAGCCAAAAATACCAAGGACTATGCTTAGGATCAAAAAACTAAACAAAGACGTTGACACGATGGTTTTCATTTTTCCATACTCCCTGGCACCGAAATAACGGCTCACGAGCACACCGGCACCCACACCGGCACCCAGTGCCACACAAATGAAAACATTGGTCAGCGCTGCACATGCACCGACAGCTGCAAGTGCGGAGGAGCCCACAAACTGACCGACGATAATGGAGTCAGCCATATTGTATATTTGCTGAAAAAAACTGCCAAGAATCATCGGCATTGCAAAGACCGTCAGCGCTTTAAGAGGCGCATCTGTGATTAAATACTCATCTTTTGACATTATCATATGCCTCCACATGTTTCATAATTTCATTTATTCTTCCCTTCATAAAAATTTATTTGTTTATTCGAAATGTAAGTTTTAAGTTACGTTCCGAAACAATTATATGTGGTTGCAACGAATAAGTCAAGTCGCCGTTTACTCTTAGTTACTGGTCACCCCGTGACCAGTAACACGCTTCGCGATGCACAGAAATCATGCATTCGCATGATTTCGCGCCGCAATTCTCGGGTTTTCTGTGAACTTTGTTCACAAAAAACACCTCGCGGAACGTTACCAATGAACAGTAACACTGATCTTTCACCTTATATACTTTGCTATCACCGGTAAAAGTACATTCATATCAATTGGTTTTGCCACATGATCATTCATTCCCATCGATATTGCCTTCTGCCTGTCCTCTGCGAAGGCGTTTGCTGTCATTGCAATAATGGGGATGGAGGCTTTTTTCTCATCTTTCATTCTGCGTATCCTGGCTGCAGCATCATATCCATCCATCACCGGCATCTGAATGTCCATAAGAATCATATCATAATATCCGGGAACTGCTTTCTCCAGCTTATCCAGACACTCTGCTCCATCCTTCGCACGATCTACAACGATCTTTTCTTCCGCAAGCAGTTCTATCGCAATCTCTGCATTCAGATCATTATCCTCTGCAAGAAGAATACGTTTTCCTTCCAGCTTTTCTAATACATCTGGCTGTTCAGATATCTGATCCCTATATACATCCGATTCTGATGCCATATCAAAAGAAATATCTACCGTGAATTTTGTCCCGACACCTTGCGTGCTCTCTACCTGGATGCTTCCTCCCATCAGCTCAATCATGGATTTCACAATAGGAAGGCCCAGTCCTGTACCCGCGACCTTGTTCTCTGTGGTTGTATGCTCTCTGGAAAATTCTTCAAAGATATGTG
>OCPR01000078.1_pt1 | contig 157002 bp, 110 predicted proteins | sample 1538611 | NCBI WGS metagenome assembly OCPR01 (sample SAMN04571711, study PRJEB22368) | human gut metagenome | biome: human gut; material: stool | host: Homo sapiens | place: Luxembourg | collected 2012-09-28
AAGGGTTGGGCTGTTCGCCCATTAAAGCGGTACGCGAGCTGGGTTCAGAACGTCGTGAGACAGTTCGGTCCCTATCCGGCGTGGGCGTAGGATATTTGAGAGGAGCTGTCCTTAGTACGAGAGGACCGGGATGGACTGACCTCTGGTGTACCGGTTGAACCGCCAGGTTCACGGCCGGGTAGCCAAGTCGGGAAGGGATAAACGCTGAAGGCATCTAAGCGTGAAGCCCCCCTCAAGATGAGATATCCCATTCTTTAAGAAGTAAGACCCCTTGAAGACGACGAGGTAGATAGGGCAGGGGTGGAAGTGCCGTAAGGCATGGAGCTGACTGTTACTAATCGGTCGAGGGCTTGACCTGAATGGTTGTGTTCACAGAAATGGAATGATAGATGTGTAGTGTATGCGGTTTTGAAGGTATATCGGAAAGGCCATCGGAGAGATCCGATGGTTTTTTACTGTTAAAAAATAAAAGAAAGAGCGCTGTTAATGAGAAAAAATACTCATTAACAGCGCTTTCAATTTCACAGAAAAAGCAGTATTATGGGGTTAGAAGAGTCTAACACAAAACAGACTCTTACACACTCAGGAAAAAAGATGCAGGGAGGAAAGTTATGTTTCTTGAGATTAATAACCTGAAGAAGAGTTTTGGAACCGGTGAAAGCCGTGTGGAGGTCTTAAAGGGAATCCAGTTTTCTGTGGAAAAAGGTGAAATCTGTGTTCTCCTCGGTCCATCCGGTTCCGGTAAATCGACACTGTTGAATATTATCGGCGGAATCGACGAGGCGGACAGCGGTTCGATCGTGATTGAAGGCGAAAAAATTGAGGATATGAATGAAAAAACGCTGACACGGTATAGACGAAAACATTTAGGATACGTTTTCCAGATGTACAATCTGATTCCAAACCTGACGGTGAAAGAAAATATGGAAGTTGGCGCATACTTAAGCGATCATCCGCTCGACATCAACGATCTGTTAAAGACACTGGGGCTCTATGACCACCGCAACAAGCTGCCGAACCAGCTCTCTGGCGGTCAGCAGCAGCGTACTTCAATCGGAAGAGCTATCATCAAAAATCCAAGCATTCTGCTCTGTGATGAGCCGACAGGTGCACTCGATTACCATACTTCAAAAGAAATTTTGAAGCTGATCGAGGACGTCAATCAGAAGTACGGCAACACCGTCATTATGGTAACACACAATGATGCGATCAAAAACATGGCGGACCGCGTGATTCGTCTGCGCGACGGCCAGATCCGTAAAAACTACGTCAATGAGACCAAAATCGCCGCCGGCGATCTGGACTGGTAAAGCGGGGTGGAAGTATGAAAAATCCATTACGAAAACGCCTGCTGCGGGAACTGAAGAACGATATTGGAAAATATCTCGTTATTTTTCTGTTTATGACGGCGACGATTGGCTTTGTGTCCGGTTTTCTCGTTGCGGATGAGAGCATGCTGTATGCTTACGATGAAAGCTTTGAAAAATACAACGTGGAAAACGGAAATTTTACAACAGAACAGAAGCTCACCGACAACCAGAGAACACGGCTGGAAAAAGAGAAGGTAACGATTTACGAGAATTTCTATAAAGACGAAGATGCCGACACAGATCTGGATTCGGAACCAGAGAGCACGATTCGTCTTTTTAAAAACAGAACAGAGGTCAATCTGGTCTGCCTGATGAAAGGCGAAATGCCGCAGCAGAAGGATGAAATTGCAATTGACCGTATGTATGCGGACAATAATGACCTGCAGGTCGGTGATGTGATCTCGGTTGATAAAAAAGAACTGACGGTTACCGGTCTTGTGGCACTTTCAGATTACAGTGCGCTGTTCAGCAATTCAAGTGACATGATGTTCGATGCGGTTAAATTCGGCGTGGGAATCATGACCGAAGAAGGGTATGATGCCATTACCGATGACCATATCAAATACTGCTATTCCTGGAAATACGATACGGAACCGAAAGATGAAAACGAGGAAAAAGAATGGTCCGATGATTTCGTCGAGGTTCTGGCGGCTCATTCCTCGCTGACGGGTTATCTGCCGCGCTACGGCAATCAGGCAATCAAATTTACCGGCGACGATATGGGCGGTGACAAGGCGATGGTGGAGATACTGCTGTACATCCTGATTGCCATCATGGCGTTCATTTTTGCAGTTACGACAAACAATACGATTGTAAAAGAAGCGTCAGTGATCGGAACGCTGCGCGCATCCGGCTATACGAGACGGGAACTTCTGCTGCATTATCTGTCCCTGCCGGTACTGATTACGATTTTGTCGGCGGTGATTGGAAATATTCTGGGATACACCGTGTTTAAAGATATCTGCGCCGGTATGTATTATGGAAGTTACAGTCTGCCGACGTATCAGACGCGGTGGAATGCCAATGCATTTCTGCTCACGACCGTAATTCCGGCAATTCTGATGTTTGTGATCAACGCGGTGCTGATTTCCGGCCGTCTGCGTCTGTCACCGCTGCGTTTTCTGCGCCACGATTTTGCAAAGAAAGGAAAAAGCCATGCGGTGCGTCTTCCGAACTTCCGGTTCTTCTCGCGGTTTCGTCTGCGGATCCTGCTGCAGAACAAATCGAGTTACTTTACCCTGTTTCTCGGTATCATATTTGCCAATATTCTGTTGCTGTTCGGTATGATGATGAAACCGCTGCTGTCACATTACCAGACGGAGGCGGTGGAAAATATGCTGGCAGATTACCAGTATATTTTAAATGTCCCGGATCCGATCGATGAGGATGATGAGTACACGCTGATGGGAATTGTGCAGAAACTTCTGACGCCATCGCTGAAGACAAATACGGAAGGCGTGGAAACGTTTGCTCTTACATCGCTGAAAAATATTCCGAAAAACCGGGAGGGCGAGAGCATTTCGGTATATGGAATTCAGAAAGACAGCAAATATGTTTCCGCTGAACTGTTTGAGAACGGCGTGACGATTTCCGACGGTTATGCCGAAAAATATGGAATGAAAGTCGGCGATACACTGGAACTGAAAGAGCCGTATGAGGACAAAACGTACAGCTTTGAAGTAAAAAGCATTTATGCCTACCCGGGAGCCCTTGCGGTATTTCTGCCGATGGATGTCTTCTGCGAGGAATTCGATCATCCAGAGGACTACTTTAACGGCTATTTCTCCAACGAGCCGATCACGGACCTGGAGGAATCGTATATCGCGACGAAAATTACGGAAGATGATATGACAAAGATTTCACGGCAGCTCAATGTGTCGATGGGAGAAATGTTCCAGCTGATCAATGTTTTCTCGATTGTACTGTTCATGCTGCTGATTTATCTGCTGACGAAGCTGATCATCGAGAAGAATACGACTTCGATTTCGATGGTAAAGATTCTCGGCTACGAGAACAGGGAAATTTGGAGTCTGTATTTGACGGCGACAACCTGGGTTGTGATCGTCTCAATCGGTGTCAGCCTGATCATTGCCTCCGCGCTGATCCGCCAGATTTATGTCATTATGCTTTCCGAGTACAGCGGCTGGCTGACATACTATATTGATCCGGCAATTTACGGAAAAATGTATCTGATGGGCCTTGCGGCGTATGCTGTTATCGCTGTGCTGCAGTTCCGCCACATCCAAAAGATTCCGATGGACGAGGCACTGAAAAATGTAGAATAAAAAAAGTTACAGGAGAAATCTTGACAAGCCCGGGCAAAGTGTGGTATATTGCTCTCAAACTTGGTGTGGATTTTTCAACTTGTAATAAAGTTCTTTTCGCCACGCAATTATCGAAAGCAGATAATTGCGTGGCTTTTTTTGTGGCAATGGAGCAAAGTCCGTGCCTGCACGTAAGCCCACCAACAGAAAAGATCACAAATGGAGGTAATAATGAACGAAAACTTTATGAAAGAAAAGCCAGTATTTCCACTGCTGGTTTCGATGGCGCTTCCAATGGTAATCTCGATGCTGGTCAATTCCTTATATAACATTGTGGACAGCTTCTTTGTCGCACAGATCAGCGAAGATGCCATGACGGCGCTCTCCCTGGTTTATCCGGTACAGAATTTTGTAAATGCCGTTGCCATCGGTTTTGGAATCGGACTGAATGCGGTGATTTCGTATTATCTGGGAGCGGGTGACAAAAAGGCAGCCGGCTGTGCTGCAACACAGGGCCTTGCCCTTACCATGCTGCATGCGGTTATTTTAACGATCGGAAGCCTTCTGGTCATCGAGCGTTTCCTGCGGATGTTTTCTTCTTCCGAAACTGTCATCGATCTTGGTGTCCGGTATTCACGGATTATCTTTCTGTTTACCATAGCAATCATGGCAAACCTTTACTTTGAAAAGGTTTTTCAGGCAGTCGGCCGGATGAAAGTGACGATGACCGGTATGATGGTCGGCTGTATTGTCAACATCATTCTGGATCCGCTCATTATTTTCGGAATCGGACCGTTCCCGCGTCTTGGAATTGAGGGTGCGGCACTTGCAACCGGCATCGGTCAGGTGACACCGGTCGTGATTTACTGGATCATTTACAAGATCCGCCCGATTTCGGTCAAAATCCGTCCGGAATATTTAAAAGAAGGAAAAAATCTGGTCGGAAGACTGTACGCGATCGGCGTCCCGGCGATCCTGAACCTGGCGCTGCCGTCTCTTCTGATTTCCGCACTGAATGGAATCCTGGCCGTGTATTCCCAGAGCTACGTTGTCGTGCTCGGCATTTACTACAAGCTGCAGACGTTCATCTATCTGACAGCAAACGGCATTGTACAGGGCATGCGCCCGATTATCGGCTTCAACTACGGCGCAGGCGAGCATAAGCGTGTGCGGAAGATTTATGAGATCACCCTGATTATGTGTGCGGTGATCATGCTTATTGGAACCGGCATCTGCCTTGCCATTCCGGAACAGCTGATCGGACTGTTCAGCAGCAATCCGGAGACCATCCGTCTTGGCGGACAGGCGCTGACACGCATCAGCGCGGGCTTTTTGATTTCGGCAGTTTCCATCACATCCTCCGGTGCGCTGGAGGGACTCGGAAAAGGCGGATCTTCCCTGATCATTTCCCTCTGCCGAAATGTCATTGTCATTCTCCCGGCAGCTTACCTGCTGTCCCATCTGGGAGGCGGCGTTTTCGTATGGCATGCCTTCTGGATCACAGAGGTCATTTCCGCAGCGGTTTCTCTTGTGGTATACCGCCGCGCAGTACGAAGATAAAAAATATAAGAAGAAAAGAAAAGCGGCCTCTTGTGGAAGGAGGCTTTTCTTTTTATAATAGATAATACAGACGTAAGAATTAAGTAAAGATTTTTTTGAATATTCATGGTACCATTACGGTAGTTAAAAACAGAGAGGATGGAAACGACGTGGAAGAAACAAATATTTTAGTTGTGGATGATGAAAAAGAAATCGCGGATCTGCTGGAAATTTATCTGATCAGCGATGGATTTCAGGTATTAAAAGCGTACAGTGCAAAAGAGGGACTCCGCATTCTGGAGGAGAAAAAAATCGACCTGGTGCTGCTCGATGTGATGATGCCGGATATGGACGGTATTGCGATGTGCCGCCGCATCCGGGAGACGAACAACATTCCGATCATCATGGTAAGTGCCAAAACGCAGGATATCGACAAGATCGTCGGTCTGTCAACGGGAGCAGACGATTACGTGGCAAAACCGTTCAATCCGCTGGAGCTGATGGCGCGTGTAAAATCCCAGCTCCGCCGCTACCGCGAACTGAATCCGTCGAAGCCGCACGAGCGCCAGGAAGTGATTTCCTTAAAGCATCTGGAAATCAACAAGGTAACCCATCAGGTTGTCTGCTACGGAGAAAGCATCAAGTTGACACCGATTGAATTTGATATTCTGTATCTGCTGGCCTCCAACCCGGGCCGCGTGTTCGGTACAGACGAAATTTTCGAGCGCGTCTGGCATGAAAAATTCTATGAGGCGAACAACACGGTTATGGTACATATCCGCCGTCTGCGCGGAAAAATGAAAGACGACACAAGAGAAGATAAGATTATTACAACAGTCTGGGGAGTGGGATACAAAATTGAAGCCTGATTTTATAAAAAACTTCAGCCAGAGGATGGTCTTTGATCTGATTGTAAGTGCACTTGTCACGGTACTTGTAGTGACGCTTACCGACGGGATTCTGACCTTTTTCGGCAATGGACTGATGAACATCGGTTACCGGAGCGCCTGGATCGGACCGGGAGGCCTCCGCCCATCGGTGCGGACGATGATTCTGACGGCGGCTGCGCTGCTTTCGTTCTGCCTGACCTTTTATTTCCTGATGCGCGAAACCATCCGATACATTGGGAAGATTCTGGAAAAGGTAAAGGAGATATCAGCAGGGGATTTTGATCATCCGATCGAGGTAAAGGGAAATGACGAGTTTTCTGTGATGGCGGAGAACTTAAATACGATGCAGCAGAATATCAAGGAAATTATGGAACGGGAACGGATCGCGGAGCATACGAAAAACGATCTCGTCTCATCCGTGGCACATGACCTCCGTACGCCGCTGACTTCGATTATCGGCTATCTCGGCTGGGTGCGCACGCGGACGGATCTGGATGAGGAGATGAGAAATCATTATATCGATATTGCCTATCAGAAAGCACTCCGTCTGGAGCAGCTCACGAACGAGCTGTTTGGATTCGTCAAGCTGGAGCACAAAGAGATGCAGCTGCATCTCGGAAAACTTGATCTGGTGCAGCTGATGGAGCAGATGCTCGACGAGATGACGCCGTCTTTTGTGAAAAATGAGCTTCAGGTGGAATTTCTGCATGCGGAACATGCGATTTTTCTCGAGGCGGACGGTGAGCTGCTGGCACGGCTCTTTGGAAATCTGCTGAACAATGCTGTCAAATACGGAAAAGAGGGAAAACAGGTCCGCGTCTCAATGGAAAAAGAGGGCGAATATGTGGTCACGCGTGTCATTAACTACGGACGGATCATTCCAAAACAGGAACTGGATCATATTTTCCAGAAATTTTACCGGACAGAGCAGTCGAGGAGCCGCGATACCGGTGGGACGGGACTTGGACTTGCGATTGTACAGCAGATTGCGGAACTGCATCACGGACAGGTGCGGGTAAAAAGTGATCTGCAGGGAACCGTCTTTGAGGTGGAACTGCCGGTCGGAATGCCAAAGGGGAAGAAAGAGGACGAAAAGCGATGAACAGGAAAAGAAGAAGCAAAATCTGCTGTCTGTCCGGTATTTTGCTGCTGATTCTGCTTCTGGCGGGAGTTCAGAGGGTGTCTGCGATGACAACGCGGACAGAACTTTATCAGAACACGCCGTCGGATGGCGGAAGAAGCGGCGGGAAAGAAAAGCAGCTTCTTGCCAACAGCTACGCAGGGGAATACCAGATTGATTTTTCTTATGGATTCGAAGGAAACTATCAGGATGGGAATCACGTACCGATTCGTGTGACAATCACAAATGAGAGCGCTGTTGAATTTGAAGGATACTTTGTTTTTCAGATAAAAAACGCCGCGGAATCGATTTACCGCGGAAACAGTGGAGAAGGCATTCTCTCAAAACTGTTTTTGGGGGTCAAGCGGTCGGGCGATGGAAGAAACAGCCTTTTTACGTACCGTTTTCCAATCTATATTCCGGCGAACGGAACCGTTACAAAGACTTTTTCTGCAGGGCTTCTGGTGGAAAATACGTCTTTTTGTGTCCTGCGCCTGGAGAACAGCCAGAGGGACACGGTGTACAGTCGGGAAGAAACGATTTCGAGTGAAGGCTTCTTCCAGTCCAAGGTGGAAGTCTGCGTTGTGGAAGAAGAAACTAATTACGGGCAGCAGCTGAATGGAGTTACGCTGAACGACGGGATTTATGAGGTGGAAGCTGCATCTGTCCGGGCAGAGGAGCTTGTCGGGCTTGCGGAGTCGTATTCGCCGGATGTGCTGATCCTTCTGGAGCAGTCCAAAGAAGAACTGGATGAGACAATCCAGAAAGAAATTGATCTCTGGCAGGCAGAGGGAGGTCTTCTGATTACCTTTTCGGGAAACGAGACATTTGCGGAAAGCCAGCGCAGTGCGTTTAAAGAAGCGCCGGTAGATTTTCTGAAAAATATTCTGGACGAAGAGACCACCAGCCGCCTTCTGGCAAAACGAAATATGAATTATCAGAAATACTATACGATTTCCGATATTCTGGAAAACACTAAGATCCGGAACCGTCCGAATACGGTGCTGTACGGCGGTCTGATTCTGGTCTATCTGGTTCTGGCAGGGCCGGGATTGTATTTCTTTTTGAAAAAAACAGGAAAACGTCAGTATCTCTGGGGGGCGATCTGTGCCTGCTCGGCCGTCTTTGTTATGCTGATCAGTCTGTTTGGCCAGAGCACGAGGCTCAAGGCCCCGGTGCTGACGTATGTAAGAGAAATCTGGCAGTACGATACATACCAGAAAGATTACATTAATTTCTGTGCACAGGCGCCGTACAATGCTTCCTATGAGCTGTATCTGGATCCGTCCTACGATCTGGTGATGTACAACCGTATGGACTATATGTCCAACAGCACGGCACAGCCGGAAACGGAGGATGCGGAATATGAAAAGACGGAGATCAGTTTTGGAGAACAGAAAAACAGGGCAGAAATTTCCAATCAGGCTGCATTTGCCCTGAATGAGTTCGGCATGCAGCGGATGGAAACGCTGGATGAAGGCAAAGGACTGAAAGGCACGTTTCATTTCTGGGATCAGAAGATCAGCGGAACCGTGGAAAATAAGACAGGCTATGATCTGGAGAGCTGTGTGATCGCCGTTCCAGGTTACTGTGCCCTCATTGGAGACATCAAAAACGGGGAGACGATCACGCTGGATGGAATAGAAGCGGACAGCGTGCGGGAGTTCGGAAATTGGAGTGCGGCAGAAGATCTGCCGGAGATAGAGAAAAATTATCTGGACGGCGTCATCTATATTCACATGCCAAACCGGAGTGACAACTGCCTTTTCTTTGGAAAGCTGGCAGGCAATGACGATACGTTCCAGCTTGACAGCGGATACGAAGCGTATGGAATCTCGTATTACTATCAGGAAGTGTCTGTGGACATGAAAGAGGCCGGCGTTGTGTACTGTCCGTATGCGCAGGAGTACAGCGGATGGGACGGTGGAAACACGGTAAGCTTTGAAATGGGACCGAATTCCGGCGGAATCTCGGAAGAGGAAACAGAAGTAACGTATTATCTGAACGGTGTCTTTGAAAACAACAACATCTGGTGTCTGTATGGAATGTATGCTAAAGGCGTGATGCAGCCGGATTCCGAGGGAATCTATGATCCTGCATTCTGGCCGTATGCGATGACGGCGTTAGAAGATAAGATCCAGGCGGCAGAAACCGGCGGGGGAGGAAAACGGGGAACCATTCTTTCGCTTGCTTTCGAGAAAGCCCGCACGGAGGATGGGACCAAGATCCGGAATTTCAATGGAATCATTGAGCTGTACAATTTTCAGACGGGAACGTATGATGAAATTTCCGACTGGGAGATCGATTTTGCGAGTGATCCGGCGCTGGAGGCGCAGTATGTGAATGCGGACAACCAGATCCGTGTGCGGTACCGTCTTTCCGAAGAGGAAAAGGGAGAAGAGTATCATGAAAATTATGGATACTATGAGGCACCGAATCTGATCGTAAAGGCGAAAGAGATCCCACCGGAGCAATATCTGGAGAACCTGTTAACGGAGGAGCCAAATGCCGATACTGAAAATTGAGAAACTGACCAAAAAATACGGAAAAACATATGCCCTGAACGGTCTTGATATGGAAGTAAAAAAAGGCGATATTTACGGCTTTGTCGGACCGAATGGTGCGGGAAAAACAACGACGCTGCGCATTATTTCAGGGCTTTTAAAGAGCGACGGCGGCGATCTGTGGCTGGACGGCGTGCGGACGACAAAAAATATTCTGAAGCAGAAAAGCCTGATCGGCTTTGTGCCTGATTTCTTTGGCGTCTATGAAAACTTAAGCGTGATAGAGTATCTGGAATTTTTTGCCGCATCGTATGGAATTTACGGGCGGGCAGGAACCGTCCGTGCGCGGGAAGTGCTGGAGATGGTCGAACTATCGGGAAAAGAGGAGCAGATGGTGGATTCGCTCTCAAGGGGCATACAGCAGCGGCTCTGTCTGGCGCGCGCGATGATCCATAAACCGAAGCTTCTGGTGCTGGACGAACCGAATTCCGGTCTGGATCCGCGTTCAAGAAAGGATTTTCAGCTTCTCCTGCAGCGATTGGCGCGGGAGGATTATACGATTCTGATCAGCTCCCATATTCTTTCGGAATTAGCAGATCTGTGCACCAGCATCGGTGTCATCAACGGAGGTGTCATGGTACAGCAGGGAAAGCTGGAAAACATTATGCTTGCGATCGACAGCTCCAATCCGCTGCGCATCACTGTGCTGAACCAGGTGCCAAAGGCGCTGGAACTATTGCGGCAGGATCCGCAGGTCAGCCGCCTTTCTGTGGATGAAAACAAGATTGCGGCCTGGTTTTCGGGAAGCCGGGAGGAGGAGGCGTATCTGCTGCAGAAACTGGTGGATGCCGGAATCCTTGTGGTTTCATTTGCACGGGAACACAACAGCCTGGAGTCCCTGTTCTTCCATCTGACCGGGGAAACGGAACAGAAGAGCCGAAACACAGAAACGTTCGGAAACACGATCGGATAAGGAGGGAACGAAACGTGCGGTTAAATCCTGTATTTGAAAAAGAAATGAAGCGGAACTCGCGGTCATCGCGGATTTCCTGGATTATTTTTGTCTGCAATCTGCTGCTTGCCGTGGTTGCGTTTGTCTGCTATTTCGGGGAGAGCAGCCAGCTTGGCTATCTGGCACCGGTCAGCTACAGCGTTCCGATGAACTGCTATATTCTGATGACGTATCTTCTGTTTATTCTCGTTGTCCTTTCGGTTCCGGCGGTTGCGGGAGGAAGCATTTCGCTGGAGCGTGAGAAAAAAACGCTGGATGTGCTGCTGACGACGAACCTGAACCCGTGGAGAATCATTACGGGAAAGCTGGAGGCATCGCTTGGCGTTGTTCTGATACTGACGGTTTCGGCACTGCCGGTGCTGTCCCTTGTTGTGGTGTTCGGCGGTATCGGCCTTGGCGGACTGCTTCTGATGGCGGGAGGACTTCTTCTGACCGGAATTTTTGTCGGCAGTATCGGCATTTTCTGTTCGGTTGTTTTTAAGCGGACCACACTGGCGACCGTTCTTTCCTATGTCATTGTCGTTTTTCTGGTCGTAGGAATATGCGCCTGCACGGGGCTTGCCTACTACGCAGGACTGCTGCAGCAGGAGATGACGGCAGCTTATCAGCAGATCGATGTAGGAGGTGTAATTTACCTTCTTCTTTTCAATCCGTTTACCTCGTTTGCGGGGATCATCAGCCGCCAGCTTGGGAATGGAAGAGAGATGGAACAGCTCTGCTATCTGCTTGGAAATTACGGACAGAATCCGCTGATCCATTATCTGCCGGAGGCGAGTGCCGTTCTGCAGCTTCTGATATCAGCCGTTCTTCTTGTGACGGCGGGAAGAAAGCTGAATCCATTAAATAAATAACAGGAGTAAAAGAGAAGATGAAACCATTTTGTTTTAGCCTTTCCGGAATTTATGAGTCCGAAGGATATGCCTGGGAGCAGGCGGGAAAGATCTGGGATCTGAGAGAGCTCCGGGGAACTGACGGTTATCTCGATCCGGAGACGGAGCAGTTTCTGGAAGCGGAACTTGGCCGAAAAAAAGAAACGAAAGAGCTGCCGCGGATCCGCCTTCTGGATTCTGGCAATTATCACTATATGAGCAAATTGCTGCTGGGACTGGAAAAAGAAGATTTGTTTTTAGCCGTATTCGACCACCATACCGATATGCAGCCGCCGGCGCTTCTTCCGGTGCTCTCCTGCGGTTCCTGGATCCGGGATGCTGCCGGGGCGTATCAAAACATCAAAGGAATCTGTGTAATCGGCCCGCCGGAGGCGTCGGTGCGGGAAACGGAAGCGATGGAGCATGTCTGGTTTGTGACACAGGAAGAGCTCGACGACGGAAGCGGAGCGGCGAAGATCAAAGAGGTTTTTGCATCCCATGCGGGAACATTTCCGGTATATCTGTCGGTCGATAAGGACATTCTGTCAAAGGAGGAGCTTGATACGAACTGGGATCAGGGAAATGTGCGTGTGGATGAGCTGCTGTCCCTTGCAAAGGACTGTCTTGCGGGGAGAAAGGTGCTCGCGGTCGATCTCTGCGGAGAGCCGTCGGCGAACGCGCCGGAGGCGGAGTGCAGCGCGGCAAGTCTGGTAAACCAGAAGCTGTACGGCGCGCTTGCGGCAAAAATCGAAGATTGACAAAGCCTGGGCAAAAGAGTATCATAAATTTATACCCAGACGGGGTATATAGAGCGACGGAACACAAGGAGGAAACCTCATGGGTGAATGTTGTACACACTGCAGTGAATGCGACCGGAAAAAAGTGCGGGACGAAAAAGAATACAAAGATCTGATCCACCGTCTTTCGAGAATTGAAGGCCAGGTGCGCGGAATACGGGAAATGGTGGAGAGCGACCGCTACTGCGTCGATATCCTGACCCAGGTATCCGCGATCCAGTCTGCATTAAACAGCTTCAACAAGGTACTGCTTTCCAGCCACATCAAATCCTGCGTTGTGGAGGATATCCGGCAGGGAAAAGAAGGCGCCGTGGATGAGCTCTGCAAAACCATCCAGAAGCTGATGAAATAAGAAGGAGAAGAAGAAAATGAAAGCATATGAAAGATTACTGAATTATGTTAAAGTGCCGACACCGAGCAATGAGAAGAGCGGAACCCATCCGTCTTCCGAGTGTCAGAGAGTCCTGGCAGACCAGCTTGCAGAAGAAATGAAAGCGCTCGGCGTATCGGATGTCCGTGTAGAGGATAAATGCTACGTCTATGGAAAAATTCCGGCAACAAAAGGATACGAAGGAAAGACAAAACTGGGATTTATCGCACACATGGATACGGTATCTGATTTTGCAGATCATGCGGTAAATCCGATCGTACATGAAAATTATGACGGAAAGGATCTGAAGCTGGCTGACAGCGGAAGAACACTGGAGGTTTCGGTATTCCCGCATCTTCCATCCCTGGCCGGCAGAACGCTGATCACAAGCGATGGAACAACGGTGCTCGGTGCTGATGACAAGGCGGGCGTGGCAGAGATTATGACACTGGCAGAAGCCCTTCTTGCCGGAGAAATCCCGCACGGTCCGATTTCCATCGGATTTACACCGGATGAGGAGATCGGTGAAGGCCCTGACTTTTTTGATGTTCCAGGCTTTGACGCAGAGTTTGCCTATACCGTGGACGGCGGCACAGAGGGAGAAATCGAATTCGAAAACTTCAATGCAGCCGGAGCGAAATTCACGGTGACCGGATTTAACATCCACCCAGGCGGAGCAAAAGACACGATGATCAATGCAATCGCTGTTGCAAGCGAGATCCAGTCTCTTCTGCCGGAAGCAGAGTCCCCGAGAAATACCGAAGGATATGAAGGCTTCTATCATCTGACCAGTATGTCCGGCGATGTGGCACATGCCGAGTCCGAGTACATCATCCGTGATCACGATGCAGAGAAATTTGCAGCAAAAGAAGAGAATCTGCGCCGGATTGAAAAAGCAATGAATGAAAAATACGGCGAGGGAACGGTAAAACTGGAGATCAAAGAGCAGTACCGCAACATGGCTGAGAAGATCCGTCCTTGCTACCATCTGATTGAGAATGCCGAAGAGGCAGCCAGAAGAGCCGGCATGGAGCCGATCGTTCTTCCGATCCGCGGCGGCACAGACGGCGCACGCTTAAGCTTCATGGGGCTGCCGTGCCCGAACATCGGAACCGGCGGATATGCATGCCATGGACCGTATGAGCACATTACCGTTGAGGGGATGGAAAAGACGATGGCAATGCTGAAAGAACTGGTTAAGATCTACGCAGAATAAAAGAGTTGTCAGAAAAAAGGAAAAGTCCGGCAGAAAACTGCCGGGCTTTTTTGCTGGCGTTTATGATAGGAAGAAAAAAATCAGCACAGCAAAAAACGGAGCCATGCAGGCTCCGATTAAAAGCAGTTCGTAGGGGAATCGAACCCCTGTTTTCGCCGTGAGAGGGCGACGTCTTAGCCTCTTGACCAACGAACCGTATGATATAGAACAGAATTTTTAAAAGAGAAGGAAGTCTGTGAAACCTTCAACAGTTCGTAGGGGAATCGAACCCCTGTTTTCGCCGTGAGAGGGCGACGTCTTAGCCTCTTGACCAACGAACCGTATGATATAGAACAGAATTTTTAAAAGAGAAGGAAGTCTGTGAAACCTTCAACAGTTCGTAGGGGAATCGAACCCCTGTTTTCGCCGTGAGAGGGCGACGTCTTAGCCTCTTGACCAACGAACCGTATGATATAGAACAGAATTTTTAAAAGAGAAGGAAGTCTGTGAAACCTTCAACAGTTCGTAGGGGAATCGAACCCCTGTTTTCGCCGTGAGAGGGCGACGTCTTAGCCTCTTGACCAACGAACCGTACTCGCTTATAATACACGATGTCTGGAGAAAATGCAAGTGTTTTTTTGAAAAAAATTTAAAAAATTTCAAAAAGTAGCGAAATTCGCATTTTACTTGCATTTTTTGCCAGTTATGGTATGATGAAACAAACAAATGTTCTAAAAAACAGAAATACGTTCTAAAAAGAAAGAAAAAAGATTAGAATAGAGAAGGAGAAGACAAATGAAACAGTACAAAGGAGCCATTTTTGATCTGGACGGAACACTGCTCGACTCGATGCGGGTCTGGGATGACATCGATGTTGCATTTTTAAAGAAGAGAGGACTTGAGGTTCCGCCGGATTATCAGGAGGCGATTACACCGCTCGGCTTTCTGGAGGCTGCCCGCTACACGATCAGACGGTTCGGCTTTCCGGAAACGCCGGAAGAGCTGATTCAGGAGTGGCATCAGATGGCGGTCGACGCCTATACGTATGAAGTGGAGTTAAAAGACGGGGCAGCAGAATATCTCCGCTATTTAAAAGAAAAAGGAATCCGCATGGCGGTTGCTACCTCATCGAGCCCGGAGCTGTATGAGCCGGCCTTAAAGAGAAATGGGATTTATGAGTATTTTAAAGCATTTGTCACCGTCTCGGAAGTAAAGCGCGGCAAGGGCTTTCCGGATATCTACGAGAAAGCGGCTGAAAAGCTGTCTCTTCCGCCGGAAACGTGTGTGGTATATGAAGATATCCTAGCGGGAATCCGCGGCGCCAAAATGGGCGGATTTGCGGCTGTGGGCGTGTATGACAGAAGCGGGGAAGGAAACCGCGCAAAGATGGAGCAGGAAGCAGACCGCTACGTGACTTCTTTTAAGGAGCTGATGAACGGAGGAGATTCTTTCTTCTAAAGAAAATCTTGCTATTCCGGGAAGAAAAATGATATAATAAAATACTGTGCCCCAAAATGGGACAGACAGAAGTATTTTTAAGAGAAAAAGACAGTAACACATAAGTGAGGATAGAACAGTTATGCCAAAAAAAGAAACGTATGATGCCAGCAGTATTTCCGTGCTGGAAGGTCTCGAAGCAGTGCGTAAGCGCCCTGGTATGTATATCGGAAGTACCTCGCGGAAAGGCCTGAATCATCTGATTTATGAAATTGTAGACAATGCGGTGGACGAGCATCTTGCGGGCTACTGCGACACCATTCACGTAACACTTGAAGCAGACGGCTCGGCGACCGTGACCGACAACGGCCGCGGAATCCCGGTCGGCATGCATGAAAAAGGCGTTCCGGCGGAGCGTCTCGTTTTTACAACCCTGCACGCCGGAGGTAAATTCGACAACAATGCGTACAAGACAAGCGGCGGTCTGCACGGTGTCGGTTCTTCGGTTGTCAATGCGCTTTCCACCTATCTTGACGTACAGGTCAGCCTCGGCGGCTGGGTTTACCACGACCGCTACGAACGAGGTGTTGCCGTACAGGAACTCGATGAGGATGGGCTGCTGCCGAAGATCGGAAAAACGAAGAACAGCGGAACCCGCATCAACTTCCTGCCGGATCCGGAAATCTTTGAGAAAACGCGTTTTTCCGCAACAGAGGTCAAAAGCCGTCTCCATGAGACTGCATATCTGAACCCGGCGCTTACCATTTATTTTTCCGATCTGCGCGATGGAAAAGAGGAGCACCTGACGTATCACGAGCCGGACGGCATTGTTGGTTTTGTGCGCGATCTGAATAAGAACAAAGAGGCAATCCACGATCCGATTTATTTCAAAGGGGAATCTGAGGGCATTACCGTGGAATGTGCGTTCCAGTATATCAACGAATTCCAGGAAAACGTGCTCGGCTTCTGTAATAATATCTACAACGCTGAGGGCGGTACCCATATTTCCGGTTTCAAATCGACCTTTACGACGATTATGAACAGCTATGCCAGAGAGATCGGTGTCTTAAAAGAAAAAGACAATAACTTTACGGGATCGGATATCCGAAACGGTATGACCGCTGTTATTTCGATCAAGCACCCGGATCCGCGGTTCGAGGGCCAGACAAAAACGAAGCTGGACAACCCGGATGCGGCAAAGGCCGCCGGAAAAGTAACGGGCGAGGAGATTCCGCTGTATTTCGACCGCAATCTCGAAGTGCTGAAAAATGTTCTTGCCTGCGCTGAGCGATCTGCCAAAATCCGCAGAAGCGAAGAAAAAGCCAAGACGAATATGCTGACCAAGCAGAAATATTCGTTTGATACGAACGGCAAACTGGCAAACTGCGAGAAAAAGGATCCGTCGCTGTGCGAGATCTTTATCGTCGAGGGAGATTCTGCGGGCGGTTCCGCAAAGACGGCGCGTAACCGTAATTTCCAGGCGATTCTGCCGATCCGCGGTAAGATTCTGAACGTAGAGAAGGCTTCTATTGATAAAGTTCTGGCAAATGCCGAGATCAAATCCATGATCAATGCATTCGGCTGCGGCTTTTCCGAGGGTTACGGCAACGACTTCGATATCACAAAGCTCCGTTACGATAAAATTATCATCATGGCAGATGCCGATGTCGACGGTGCGCATATTTCAACGCTGCTGCTGACATTGTTCTACCGTTTCATGCCGGAGCTGATCTACGAGGGACATGTCTATATCGCGATGCCGCCTCTTTACAAGGCAATGCCGTCCCACGGAAAAGAAGAGTATCTGTACGACGACAAAGCACTGGAAAAATACAGAAAGATACACAAAGAAAAATTTACGCTGCAGCGCTACAAAGGTCTTGGCGAGATGGACCCGGAGCAGCTCTGGGAGACGACACTGAATCCGGAGACGAGACTTTTGAAGCGTGTGGAGATCGAGGATGCCCGTATGGCCTCCGATGTGACGGAAGTACTGATGGGAACCGAGGTTCCGCCGCGGAAAGCATTTATTTATGAGCATGCAACCGATGCAGAGCTGGATATTTAACAGGAAGGACAAAGGAAGATGAAAGAAAAATCAGAAGATCAGATTATACGGACCGAATATTCTGAGGTCATGCAGAAATCTTATATTGATTATGCGATGAGCGTCATCATTTCCCGAGCGCTTCCGGACGTGCGGGACGGTTTAAAGCCGGTACAGCGCCGTACTCTGTATGACATGTATGAGCTCGGCATCCAGTACGACAAGCCGTTCCGAAAGTGCGCGCGTATCGTCGGCGATACGATGGGTAAATACCATCCGCACGGCGACAGTTCCATTTACGATGCTCTTGTCGTAATGGCACAGGATTTCAAAAAAGGGCAGCCGCTTGTGGACGGTCACGGAAACTTCGGGTCGATTGAGGGTGACGGTGCCGCTGCAATGCGATATACCGAGGCGAGACTGCAGAAAATTACACAGGAGGTCTATTTAAAGGATCTCGACAAAGACGTTGTCGATTTCGTACCGAACTTCGACGAGACGGAAAAAGAGCCGTCTGTTCTGCCAGTGCGCGTGCCGAACCTTCTGTTGAATGGCGCAGACGGTATCGCTGTCGGTATGGCAACAAGCATTCCGCCGCACAACCTGTGTGAGATTGTGGATGCGGTCAAGGCCTACATGAAAAACAACGACATCACCGTCAAAGGTCTGATGAAATACATCAAAGGACCGGATTTCCCGACCGGCGGTATTGTCGTCAATCAGGATGACCTGCTGTCGATCTACGAAAAAGGTGTCGGAAAGATTAAAATCCGCGGAAAAGTGGAAGTGGAGAAAGGCAGAAACGGAAAGCAGTATCTTGTGATCACCGAAATTCCGTACCCGATGATCGGTGCGAACATCGGAAAGTTCCTGAACGATGTGGCGGGGCTTGTGGAGAGCAAGAAAGCGCCGGAAATTGTCGACATTTCCAACCAGTCCTCGAAAGAAGGAACACGCATCGTGCTCGAATTGAAAAAAGGCGCGGATGTGGAGCGGATCACGAATCTGCTGTACAAGAAAACACGTCTGGAAGATACGTTCGGTGTCAACATGCTCGCCGTGGCAGATGGAAGACCGGAGACGTTAAGCCTTAAACAGGTGATCGAGCATCACGTTGATTTCCAGTTTGAAGTGGCAACCCGCAAATACCAGAACCTTCTCCGCAAAGAGATGGAGCGCCGCGAGGTGCAGGAAGGTCTGATCAAGGCATGCGATGTGATCGATCTGATCATTGAGATCCTGCGCGGAAGCAAGACACAGAAGCAGGTCAAAGAGTGTCTGATTATGGGTGTGACCGATGGTATCCGCTTCAAATCAAAGTCAAGTGAGCGTATGGCAGCACAGCTCTGCTTTACGGAACGCCAGGCAACGGCGATTCTGGAGATGCGTCTGCAGAAACTGATCGGACTGGAAGTGGAAGCACTCTTAAAAGATCATGAGGCGACTGTGGCGAAGATTACGAAGTACGAGGATATCTTAAATCATTACGACTCGATGTCGGAAGTTATTATGGAAGATCTGACGCAGATAAAAAAAGAGTACGGCCACAAGCGGAAAACGGCGATTGAGAATGCTGAGGCGATTGTTCTTGAGGAGCCGAAGGTCGAGGAGATGGATGTTGTCTTCCTGATGGACCGCTTCGGTTATGCGAAGACGATCGATACGTCTGCTTACGAGCGGAACAAAGAGGCTGTGCACAACGAGAACAAATATGTGTTCCAGTGCAAAAACACCGATAAGATCTGCGTCTTTACGGATCTTGGCATGATGCACAGCATCAAAGTAATGGACATCCCGTATGGAAGATTCCGTGACAAGGGAACGCCGATCGACAACCTTGGAAATTACAGCAGCCAGAAGGAGCAGATGATTTACGTCGATGCACTGGAAAATATCAAGAACAATAAGCTGCTGTTCGTCAGCGCGGCCGGTATGGTAAAACTTGTCGATGGATCCGAGTTTGATGTCGTAAAACGAACGATCGCGGCGACGAAGCTTTCATCCGAGGAGGACCGTCTGATTCTTGCCGAGGTCTGCCAGGAGCAGGAGTATGTGGTTCTGCAGACGAAAAACGGTGTCTTCCTGCGCTTCCTTACGAGTGAAGTGCCGGAGAAGAAAAAAGCAGCCGTTGGTGTGCGTGGTATCCGTATGGCAGAGGACGACGCGGTAGAGCATGCGTATCTGCTGGCAAGCCGGATGGATTACACGATCACGTATCACGACAAAGAGATTTCTCTGACAGCGAAGATTAAGCTGGCAAAACGAGACACCAAGGGAACAAAGATCCGGGTATAACGCAGAGTTTTGTTTATAACCATGAGAAGCACGCTCCGCGGGTTTTTCGAGAGATCACTTGGCAATAAAAGGACACCTGCCCGATACCAGAACGGTATGGGCAGGTGTCCTTTTCGCATAATTTTTTAGTTATTTGAAAAACTGTGGGAAGTCTTTCTTGGGGTTCTTCTTTCAATGGCAACGTACGGACGATGATGACCGACATATTTATAAGCCGGACGGATGATCTTTCCTTCGTTGACAAGCTCTTCGATCCGGTGTGCGGACCAGCCGGAGATACGGGAGATAGCAAAGATCGGGGTGTAGAGCTCTTTTGGAAGGCCAAGCATTGCGTAGACGAAACCGCTGTAGAAATCAACATTTGCACAGACTGGTTTGAGCAGACGGCGCTTTTTGGCGATACACTCGCCGGCAATGCGTTCTACAGACTCATAGAGAGCAAATTCTTTCTCGCGGTGCTTCTCAGCGGAAAGCTTCTTTGCATATTCTTTTAGAATCACACAACGTGGATCGGACAGGGTATAAACAGCATGGCCCATACCATAGATAAGACCCGTTCCATCGAATGTTTCACGATCAAGCATTTTGGTCAGGTAGGTGCGCAGTTCGTTTTCGTCTTCCCAGTTTGTAACATTCTCTTCAATATTTTCAAACATCTCCATAACCTTCAAGTTGGCACCGCCGTGGCGCGGTCCTTTTAAGGAACTTAAAGAAGCCGCAACAGCAGAGTAGGTATCGGTTCCGGAGGAGGAGACAACGTGTGTCGTAAATGTTGAGTTATTTCCGCCGCCGTGGTCTGCGTGAAGAATTAACGCAACATCGAGAACCTTTGCCTCCAGAGCAGTGTATTCTCCATCCGGGTGAAGCATCTGCAGAATGTTTTCAGCCATCGACAGCTCCGGTTTCGGATTTCGGATGATCAGGTTCTGGTTTTCGTGGTAGTGGCGGTATGCATGGTAGCCGTAAACGGCGATCAGCGGCATTTTGGCGATCAGACTCAAAGCCTGGCGGAGGACGTTCGGAATGGAAATGTCATCCGGCTTTTCGTCGTAGGAATACAGGGTCAGCACACAGCGCTGCAGAGTATTCATCATGTTTTTGCTGGTTGCCTTCATGACAACGTCGCGGACAAAAGTGTCCGGCAGCTCGCGGTAGATACTTAAAATTTCGTTGAAATCATTTAACTGCGGTTCTGTCGGAAGAGAACCGAACAGAAGAAGATAGGTAATCTCTTCAAAACCGAAGCGTCGTCCTTCCATACCTTTGATCAGATCAGCGACGTTATAGCCCTGAAAATAGAGACGGCCATCGGTCGGAACTTTTTCGCCGGTGCGCTCATCAATATCGAAGCCGATAACATCGGAAATTTCGGTCAGGCCGGTGAGAACACCTTTACCAGTGGAATCACGCAGTCCCCGTTTTACATCGTACTCAGTGTATAAAGATAAATCAATCTTTCCGGAATCTTTCGTATACTCTACAAGCTGACTGAGCTTGTCTTCCAGATTATCGTATTGCATGGTCATGACAACAGCCCCTTTCTTCCTTTAGTTAAAAACTATACTTACTTTTTTGGCGGTTGTCAATGCTTTTCTTTCAAAATACATTAATTTTTATAAGGAAAAGGGATGGTTTTCCTTAATTTTTGAAAGTAAGGACAAAGTTTATGCATAAAATTTGCGTCAGGGAGGTGAAAACAACAGGGATGGAAACGGCGGGAAATCAGTGGGGCGGAACAAATTCTAGAAAAAGATTCATAAATTTCAAAAAAATGCTTGCAATTTCAAAAAAATACGGTATAATAATGATTGTGTCATTCAGGAAATGAATTTCACAGGCCGAAATAGCTCAGCCGGTAGAGCACTTCACTCGTAATGAAGGGGTCGTCAGTTCGAATCTGATTTTCGGCTTATTCTTTAGAAACCCGCAGGACGTAAGGTTCTGCGGGTTTTCTGGTATCATGAGAAATATGACAGAAATACGAACGCCCTTTGCAGGAAAAAGATCTGCTGCAAAGGGCGTTTGCTGTTATAAGTTTCAGGAAGATCAGTTCGTACAGCATATCCTGACGGAGCTTTTGGCCGGACACTTCAAAGAGCACATCAGCTGTTGCCATTTTCCTGTGCTGCCACCCGTGCGTCGCGTTCCCGGCGGGAAAAGACGCAGCCGCAGTAGTCCTGGCGGTAGAGGCCGTATTCGTGGGAAAGTTCGATGGAACGCTGGTAGCCGCCCCGTTTCTTGAAATCTGAATTGAGATATGGGATCCCGTATTCGGCGGCAAGCCGTTCTCCGATTTCATTCAGCTTTTCCGCGTTTTTCAGCGGGCTGATGGAGAGGGTTGTTGTAAAGTAGTCGAGTTTGAGCTGCTTTGCCATTTCGGCCGCTTCGCGGAGCCGCATTTCATAGCAGACAAAACAGCGCTCGCCGCCCTCCGGCACATTTTCCATCCCGCGTGTCAACTCATAGAACCGGTCAGAATCGTACGGGCCGGGACAGAAGGAAATCGGATGCACGGCGGGAAGAGAGCGGATCAGACGCTGCTGTTCCTCCACGCGGTGCTCGTACTCCGTCGGCGGATAGATGTTGGGATTATAGTAAAAGAGCGTAATGGAAAAATACTGTGACAGATATTCCAGCACGTAACTGCTGCACGGCGCACAGCAGCTGTGCAGCAGCAAGGTCGGAACTTCACCGTGAAGTCCTGCAATCTTCGCATCCAGCTCCTTCTGGTAATTTCTTTTATTGGCCATAATGTATCTTCAAACCTCCTGGTATCTTTCAATCCTTTCTATTATAGCCTCAGCGCGGCTGGGATGCAAGCTGCATATGATATCTTATAGATAGAGGAGGATGCAAAAAAATGGATGATCAAATCCTGTCATTAGAGCATATATCACTGTCCTATCACACCATGAAAGGAGAAACACCGGCGCTGTGCGATCTGACCTTTTCGGTAAAACCGGGGGAATTTGTTGCTCTTGTCGGACCGAGCGGCTGCGGAAAGAGCACGATCCTGAACTTGATTTCCGGTCTTTTAAAGCCGGAGGCGGGAACTCTGCTGAGCCGCGGACGGCCGATCACGGAGGCGGATCTCCATATCGGCTACATGCTGCAGAGAGACCACCTGTTTGAATGGCGGACCATCTACAGCAACGTTCTGCTGGGCCTTGAGATTTCGCGCACGCTGACACCCGAGCGGAAAGAAAAAGTCGGGGAGATGATGGAGACATACGGCCTGAAATCCTTTTCCAATGCCCGTCCGTCCGAACTTTCCGGCGGTATGCGGCAGAGGGCGGCACTGATCCGTACACTGGCGATGGAGCCGGATCTTCTGCTGCTTGACGAGCCGTTCTCCGCTCTCGACTACCAGACGAGGCTGAACGTCTGTGATGATATCGGAAAGATCATCAAAAAAGAGGGAAAGACAGCAATTCTCGTGACACACGATATTTCGGAGGCCATCAGCATGGCGGACCGTGTGATTGTTCTGGCGGCACGGCCGGCATATGTGAAAAAAAAGATTCCGATCCGGTTTGCGATGGAGGAGCGCACGCCGATGAAAGCGCGCAGTGCGCCGGAATTTAAAACGTATTTCAATGCCATCTGGAAGGAGCTGAATGAAAATGCGTGAGCAGGCAAAAACGCCGGAGAGCAGCTTTCAGAGGGCGTATCTCCGGCAGAAAAAAAGAGAACGGGAGCAGGTGCGGGGGTTTCGGGCTTTGCTTCTCGTCAGTTTTCTGGTATTATGGGAGGTGGCGGCGGATCTGAAATGGATCGATCCGTTTATCTTTTCCAGCCCTGTGCGGGTGGGAAAAACGTTCGTGACCCTGCTGACGGAGCAGAACCTTCTGCGCCATATCGGGATCACGGTGTATGAGACGGGAATCAGCTTTCTGCTCGTCTCGGCACTTGGCATGGCGTTCGCTGTGCTTTTGTGGCTCTTTCCGCGCTTTTCTGCGGTGATGGAGCCGTACCTGGTAGTCCTGAACAGCCTGCCGAAATCGGCGCTCGCCCCGCTTCTCATTGTGTGGATGGGGGCAAACGTGAAAACGATCATCACGGCCGGCATTTCCGTTGCGATATTCGGCTCGGTGATCAGCATTTACAGCAGCTTTCAGAGTGTGGAGCCGGATATGCTCCGCCTGATTGCAACACTCGGCGGAACGAAGAAGGATATGCTGTTCCGCGTTGTGCTGCCGTGGTCGTTTCCGGGGCTGCTCGCCGTGTGGAAGGTCAACATCGGCCTGTGCCTCGTCGGTGTTGTAATCGGAGAGTTTATCGGGGCAAGAGAGGGGCTTGGCTATCTGATTATCTACGGCAGTCAGGTGTTCAGATATGCACACGCAAGAGAAGGGAGGATGACAGATGATTGGAATCGTATGTCTGGAAGAACGAAGAGGAATGCAGTTTGGCGGACGACGCGTTTCGCGGGACCGCGTGGTAACGGAAAAAATCTGCGAACTGTGTGAGGGGAAAACGCTCTGGATGAATCCGGCTTCGGAAAAGCTGTTCGCGGAGCAGAAGGAGAGTGGGAAGGTAACACTTCAGGCGGCGGCAGATTTTCTGGAGCAGGCAGGCGAAGGAGAATACTGCTTTGTGGAGAATACGGGACTGCAGGCTGTGGAAGCGAAGATAGAGAAAATCATTGTTTTCTGGTGGAACCGGCATTATCCGTCTGACCGGAAATTCGACCTGAATCTTTCCAAATGGAATAAAGTGTCCGAGGAGGAGTTTGCAGGCTATTCCCATGAGAAAATAACGAAAGAGGTATATGAGAAATGAAAAAACTAAGAAAACAGCTTCTGCTGCTGGCGGCGCTTCTTGTTCTGATACTGACCGGCTGTGAGGCGCAGGATCTTCTCTCGACGGCGAGAGCAGATTCCGGTTCGGAGGTTACGGCCGCTTATACGATGACGGAATCCCAGATTACCGATCAGGCACCGACGGCCGTTTCAGTTCTTGATGTTCCGGAGTTTTCCGGTGAACCGTATGTCGTTTTAAACGGAAATGAGCCGGATTTTACCGATGAGGAAAAGACGACCGAGTCGTACGAGCATTACAGCGATCTGGACAGCCTGGGACGATGCGGCGTGGCAGAGGCGAATATCGGCCAGGATCTGATGCCGACGGAGAAGCGCGGCGCGATCGGCCAGGTAAAGCCGACGGGCTGGCATACGGTAAAATACGATCAGGTGGAAGGTAAATATCTGTACAACCGCTGCCATCTGATTGGATACCAGCTGACCGGTGAGAATGCAAACGAGAAGAATCTGATCACTGGAACACGTTATCTGAATGTCGAGGGCATGCTGCCGTTTGAAAACATGGTTGCCGACTACGTCAAAGAGACCGGAAACCATGTGCTGTACCGTGTTACACCAATTTTTACCGGGGACAACCTTGTAGCGGACGGTGTGGAGATGGAGGCACTTTCCATGGAAGATGACGGCGAGGGCATTTCCTTCCATATCTTCGCATACAACAATCAGCCGGGCATCTCGATTAATTATGCAACGGGAGACAGCACGTTAAGCGAAAGCAGCGGAACGATGACGGATCAGCAGGAATATGTCATGAACACATCCAGCATGAAATTCCACCTGCCGTCATGCTCCAGCGTCAGCTCGATTAAGGATGAAAACAAGGCGACATATCAGGGACCGCGCGAGGACCTGATCGCCGAAGGCTATGAGCCGTGCGGACGGTGCAATCCGTAAAAGAAATTACAAAAAGAGGGTCGGAACTTTCCGGTCCTTTTTTCTATATAGTAAAGAGAAGCATCTGGAAAGTGAGACAGGAGATGGAAGAGGAGAAGCTGCGTGCGGTTTATTATGCAAGGTGCAGCACCGAGGAGGAAAACCAGAAGGATGCGCTGGTAAGGCAGGCGGCGGAGGCGGAAGAGGCAATCCGGGCAAGAGGATGGAGACTTGTGGATGCCTACGTGGAGAGCCGCTCCGGTACGAGCCGGAAGGGCAGATGGGAATATAACCGCCTGTACGAGGATCTCGAGCAGAACCGGTTTGATGTCGTCGTAATCAAGTCGCAGGACCGCCTGATGCGGAACACGCGGGACTGGTATCTGTTCGCAGACCGCTTAAACTGCGCCGGAAAGCGGCTGTATTTTTATCTGGAGAACACATTCTATTCGCCGGAAGACGCGCTTCTGACCGGCATTAAGGCGATTCTGGCGGAGGAGTACAGCCGGGAGCTGAGCAAGAAGATGAATCTGGCGCACCAGAAACGGCAGCAGAATAATGGAAAGCCGGTGCTGACCTCAAAAAGTTATGGTTACCGGCGGACGGCAGACGGAGCGATTGAGATCATCCCGGAGGAGGCCGCAGTGAAGCGCCGTATGTACGAACTCTGTGCAGACGGTCTCGGCGGACGGAAAATTGCGGCGGTTCTGGCAGCGGAGGGCGTCCGCAGCCGCGCCGGAAAACCATTCTCTGGAACAGACATTATCCGCATGGTGCGGAATCCTATGAATAAAGGCACCGTAGTCATGAACAGGAAGCATTACGATTTTAATACCGGAAAAACGCTCCCTACACCGCCGGGCGGGCAGTACGTCTATGCGGGGAAAATTCCTGCTATCGTCTCTGAAGAGCTCTGGATAGCGGCAAATCGGGCGGCTGACGAGCGTCTCTGCCGCAAAAAGGTGGGCAAATCTGTTCAGACTTGACTGGGTAATCCTGTCCATCCTGATCCTCTGCCTCGTTGCGGCAGGATTGTACGGCATCTTGGGCCGGCTGGAAAAAAACTACACAAAACGCCGAAATTCGGGAAAGTAGGTGATTTGACTTGCAAATGAAGGTTGGATGCTTGTATAATAATGCATGATAATTTAAAAAACTTACAGGAAAAGAGGAATGAAAATGGCACAGTTATGGGGCGGACGGTTCACAAAAGAGACCGACAAGTTAGTGTATAATTTTAATGCATCCATCAGCTTTGATCAGAAATTCTATAAACAGGACATCAAAGGCAGCATGGCACATGTAAAGATGCTGGCAAAACAGGGCATTCTGACAGAAGACGAGAGAGACCAGATTCTTGCAGGACTGGAGGGGATTCTTGCCGACGTAGAGAGCGGAAAACTGGAAATCACCAGCGAATATGAGGATATCCACAGCTTCGTGGAGGCAAACCTGATCGACCGCATCGGAGACGCCGGAAAGAAGCTGCACACCGGAAGAAGCCGCAATGACCAGGTAGCCCTCGATATGAAACTTTATGTCCGCGATGAGATCACAGAGATTGATGTGCTCGTAAAAGAAGTCCTGGTAACGCTTGAGAAAATCATGGAAGAAAACGTTCACACGTATATGCCGGGCTTTACGCATCTGCAGAAAGCACAGCCCATCACACTGGCACACCACATGGGTGCTTACTTCGAGATGTTCCGCCGCGACAGAGGCCGCCTCGCAGATATCTACAAGAGAATGAATTACTGTCCGCTCGGTTCTGGTGCGCTGGCTGGTACAACGTATCCGCTGGATCGCGCTTATACCGCAGAACTGCTCGGCTTTGACGGTCCGACGTTAAACAGCATGGATTCTGTATCCGACCGTGACTATGTCATTGAACTTTTAAGCGCTCTTTCCACCATCATGATGCATCTGTCGCGTTTCTCCGAGGAGATTATCATCTGGAACACCAACGAGTACCAGTTCGTGGATATTGATGACGCATACAGCACCGGAAGCAGCATTATGCCGCAGAAGAAGAACCCGGATATTGCAGAGCTTGTCAGAGGAAAAACAGGCCGCGTTTACGCAGCGCTGATGTCGATGCTCACAACCATGAAGGGCATTCCGCTGGCATACAACAAAGATATGCAGGAAGACAAAGAGCTGACGTTCGATGCAATTGACACCGTGAAAGGCTGTCTTGCTCTGTTCAATGGTATGCTGTCTACGATGCATTTCAAAAAAGACCGCATGGAGAACAGCGCGAAAAACGGATTTACCAACGCAACGGACGCAGCTGATTACCTTGTTGGAAAAGGCGTTCCGTTCCGCGATGCACATGGCATTGTCGGCCGTCTCGTTCTGTACTGCATTGACAAAGGAATCTCCCTTGATGATATGAAACTCGAAGAGTACAAAGCGATCAGCCCGGTCTTCGAGGATGATATTTATGATGCCATCAGCATGAAGAATTGCGTAGAACGACGCAACACGATCGGTGCGCCGGGAGCAGATGCGATGCTGGCTGTCATCGAGCAGAATAAAAAATATTTACAGGAAAATTGAAAAAACAGTTGCAATTTTGAAAAAATTGGTATAGTATGACATGAGACGCACAAATGTACGCCACAGAAGAACAAGGAGATGAAACCAATGGAGCAGAAATTGAGAGTAGGAATTTTAGGAGCAACAGGTATGGTAGGTCAGAGATTTATTTCTCTGCTGGAGAACCATCCGTGGTTTGAAGTTGTGACCCTGGCAGCAAGTCCGAGAAGTGCCGGAAAAACATACGAGGAAGCAGTCGGCGGACGCTGGAAAATGGATACTCCAATGCCGGAAGCAGTGAAAAAGCTCGTTGTGATGAATGTAAATGATGTAGAGCATGTGGCATCTACCGTAGATTTTGTGTTTTCCGCAGTTGATATGTCGAAAGACGAGATCAAAGCGATTGAAGAAGCATATGCAAAGACCGAGACACCGGTTGTTTCCAACAACAGCGCACACCGCTGGACACCGGATGTTCCGATGGTAGTTCCGGAAATTAACCCGGAACATTTCGATGTCATCGAGTTCCAGAAAAAACGTCTGGGCACCAAGAGAGGATTTATTGCGGTAAAACCGAACTGCTCCATCCAGAGTTATGCGCCGGTTTTAACTGCATGGAAAGAGTTCGAGCCATATGAAGTGGTTGCAACCACATATCAGGCAATTTCCGGAGCAGGAAAAACCTTCAAAGACTGGCCGGAGATGGAAGGCAACATCATCCCGTTCATCGGCGGCGAGGAAGAGAAGAGCGAGCAGGAGCCGCTTCGTATCTGGGGTAAAATCGAGGACGGCGTGATCGTAAAAGCAACTGAGCCGAAGATCACCTGTCAGTGTATCCGTGTTCCGGTATTAAACGGACACACCGCAGCTGTTTTCGTAAAATTCCGCAAGAAACCGACGAAAGAGCAGCTGATCGAAAAACTGGAGAACTTCAAAGGCCTTCCGCAGGAGCTGAATCTGCCAAGCGCACCGAAACAGTTCATCCGTTACATGACAGAAGATAACCGTCCGCAGGTAACACTGGATGTCAACTACGAGAACGGTATGGGAATCAACGTAGGCCGTTTAAGAGAGGATTCCATCTACGACTGGAAATTCGTAGGTCTGTCCCACAACACGGTCCGCGGCGCAGCAGGCGGAGCAGTACTTTGTGCAGAGACACTGGTTGCAAAGAAGTTTATCGCTGCAAAATAATGCTTAGAATGATATAAAAAACGCCTCTGAAACGTTTTGGGTTCAGAGGCGTTTTTTGTGCATGGATCAAAAGAATATAGCATGTGTTTGAAACATCGTTCCTGCAATCTGCACGCCCAACTTTGCAGGATATCGAAAGCAGCAAAAAAGAAGCGCCATACGGGAAAATTCCCGCGGCGCTTCTTTTTTGCTCAAATAATTTTATTTACGCAAAGTTTGGCTAATCTTAGAATTTGCCAGCTTTTGCTGCCTCTTCAACAGCAACAGCTACAGCAACAGTCATACCAACCATTGGGTTGTTTCCTGCGCCGATCAGACCCATCATTTCTACGTGAGCCGGTACAGAAGAAGAACCTGCAAACTGAGCGTCAGAATGCATACGTCCCATAGTATCGGTCATACCGTAGGAAGCAGGACCTGCTGCCATGTTGTCCGGGTGAAGAGTACGTCCTGTACCACCGCCGGAAGCAACGGAGAAGTATTTTTTACCAGCTTCGATACGCTCTTTTTTGTAGGTACCTGCAACTGGATGCTGGAAACGAGTCGGGTTGGTGGAGTTTCCGGTGATGGAAACGTCAACGTTCTCTTTCCACATGATAGCAACGCCTTCACGAACGTCGTTAGCGCCGTAGCAGTTAACTTTCGCACGCGGTCCATCGGAGTATGCTTTTCTGAATACTTCTTTCAGTTCTCCGGTGTAGTAGTCATACTCAGTCTCTACATAAGTAAAGCCGTTGATACGAGCGATGATCTGAGCAGCGTCTTTTCCAAGACCGTTCAGGATAACACGCAGAGGTTTCTGACGTACTTTGTTTGCTTTTTCAGCGATACCGATAGCACCCTCAGCAGCTGCGAAGGACTCATGTCCAGCCAGGAATGCGAAGCACTCGGTGTCCTCTTCCAGAAGCATTTTACCAAGGTTACCATGGCCAAGACCAACTTTACGCTGATCTGCTACAGAACCCGGGATACAGAAGGACTGAAGTCCCTCACCGATTGCTGCAGCAGCTTCAGAAGCTTTGCGGCATCCTTTTTTGATTGCGATTGCTGCGCCTACAGTGTAAGCCCATTTTGCATTCTCGAAGCAGATTGGCTGAATGCCTTCGATCATTTTGTATACATCAAGGCCAGCAGCTTTTGTAACTTCTGCAGCTTCTTCGATGGAGTTGATTCCGTACTCAGCAAGCTTAGCCAGAATCTGTTTCTCTCTTCTTTCATATGATTCAAATAAAGCCATTTTCCTATCCTCCTAAATTATCTGATTACTCTTTTCTCGGGTCAACGATCTTAACAGCATCAGCAACACGTCCGTACTGTCCGCTTGCTTTTTCGAAAGCTGTGTTTGCATCATCGCCGGCTTTGATGAAGTCCATCATCTTTCCGAAGTTGATGAATTTGTAACCGATAATCTCATCATCTGCATCCAGAGCGATACCTGTTACATAACCGTCGGTCATCTCCAGATAACGAGGTCCTTTTGCAAGAGTTCCGTACATGGTACCAACCTGGGAACGAAGTCCTTTACCAAGGTCTTCCAGGCCTGCGCCTACAACCAGTCCGTCCTCGGAGAATGCACTCTGGCTTCTTCCGTAAACGATCTGCAGGAAGAGCTCTCTCATAGCAGTATTGATAGCATCACACACAAGGTCAGTATTCAGTGCCTCAAGGATGGTAAGTCCTGGCAGAATCTCAGATGCCATAGCTGCAGAATGAGTCATTCCTGAACATCCGATGGTCTCAACGAGAGCTTCCTGGATAACGCCCTCTTTTACGTTCAGAGTCAGCTTGCAGGTACCCTGCTGCGGTGCGCACCAGCCAATACCGTGAGTGAATCCGGAAATGTCTTTGATTTCTTTTGCTTTTACCCATTTTGCTTCCTCCGGAATCGGAGCTGCACCGTGATGCACGCCCTGGGCAACCGGACACATCATTTCTACTTCGTGTGAATAAGTCATTGTTAAACTCCTTTCAAATATGTACTTATTTGAGCTTTTGTCTTTCGAACGGACTGTTTCCAGCCTGTTCACAGACCTATGGCTATTGTCTCACAAAATTGGCCATTCGTCCAGCCTATTTTGATAAAAAATTGCAAAGACCGCCGAAAAACGATAAAATTTCCGGCGGCCTTTTAAATCAATCGGTTTGGTTTTCTCTCGATAAAAGAGAATTTTTTTAATTATCAGATTTTTTTGACAATTTCTTTCGCATTCTTAAAAATATGACCTGACGGGATCATACCGCGAACACAGGAGAGTGGATAAATGTTGGAATTTCTTCCGACAACCGTTCCCGGGTTCAATACGCTGTTACAGCCGACCTCAACTTCATCGCCGAGCATCGCACCGAATTTTTTCAGTCCGGTTTCGATCTGTTCATCTGCGCCTTTGACAACAACGAGCTTCTTATCGGATTTTACATTGGAAGTAATGGAACCGGCACCCATGTGCGCTTTGTAGCCAAGAACAGAGTCACCGACGTAATTGTAGTGTGGAACCTGTACTTTATTAAAGAGAATGACATTTTTCAGCTCGGTGGAGTTACCAACGACAGCGCCCTCGCCGACGATGGCATTTCCGCGGATAAAAGCACACTGGCGGATCTCCGCGCCTTTTCCGATGATGCATGGGCCGTTGATGGAAGCGGTCGGTGCGATACTGGCATCTTTTGCGATCCAGATATTTTCACCGCGTTTTTCGTATTCTGCCGGATCAAGCGTCTCGCCGAGTTCAAGAATAAAGTCCTTGATGAGCGGAAGCACTTCCCATGGATACGTTTTGCCTTCAAAGATTTTTGCGGCAATGGTCTGGGTTAAATCATAAAGTTCAGAAATGGTTGCATCTTTCATGCGTGATTCATCCTTTCTTGTTTTAGTTCCTGTTTATCTTACCACATTTCAGGAGTTCTGTGCGCCCTTTTTTCCGGCGGTGGAATAGGACTTTGCAGAGGAGTCTTCTGCAGCGGTACGTTTCCCGGTACGGGAGCGCGTGGAAGAGGCTTTTTTGTAATACGGCGCGGACGCATCAAAGCTGCTCTTTAGCTGGAACTGATTCCGCAGCTGCTTCACATTTACCGTGTGGCGTGTCACAAAGTTTTCCAGTTTTCCCATATATTCCTCGGAGGTAATGGAGCCTTCCGCTACATAGGTAAGTCCCTTTTCCCAGCTTGCCGTCAGCTCCGGATTCAGAAGCGGGCGGATCGACTGGTGTACGACGTCGTAGATCATTTCGCCAAGCTGTGTCGGGGTGATAACCTGCGTCTTTTTGTTCAGAGCAAGATATTTGATAAAGACAAGCTTTTTCAGAATCTCAGCACGCGTCGCACTCGTTCCGATGCCGCTTCCCTTAATCTGTTCGCGCAGCTCCTCGTCTTCAATGAGCTGTCCGGCATTTTCCATTGCAAGGATCATCGAACCGGAGGTGTAGCGTTTTGGCGGAGAGGTTTCTCCTTCCTTGATAGAAAGGCCGAGAAGATTCAGCTCGCTGCCTTTCTGCAGCTGGGACAGCGCTGCAAGAAAAGAGGGATCGCAAGTCGTCTCGTCCTCCTTTCTGCCCTCGTCGTCCTCCTCTTTCTTACGGAAGAAAGAATACTGCATGGCTTTTAAATAGCCCTCCTGCACGAGAACGCGGAAGTTGGAGAAAAACTGCTCGCCGCCGATTTCGGTGACAAGAGCAACTTTCTGATAGACCGCCGGCGGATAGAAGATACCGAGAAAACGGCGGACAATTGTCTCATAAACTTTTGCGGAGAGTTCCGAGAGGTTCCGCAGATTGTTAAGGCCCTGTCCGGTCGGAATGATCGCATAGTGATCGGTAATCTGTTTATCGTTTGTATAGCGGGTGGAACCAATCTTTTTCCAGCTTTCACCCTGCAAAATTTCATTTGCAAGGCCGCTGCAGATGCCGTACTGCTGCAGGCCGCGCAGGTTTTTGCTGATTTCCCTGGCAACGGCAGAAGAAAGCACACGGGCATCGGTTCGCGGATAGGTAACCAGCTTTTTCTCGTAAAGCTCCTGAACAACTTTCAGCGTTTCATCCGGACTGATTTTGAAAAAGCGGGCACAGTCGTTTTGCAGCTCCGCAAGGTTGTAAAGCAGTGGCGCATTTTTATTTTCCTTTTTTCGCTCCATTTTCAGGACATGCGGGATCAGAGGATTCTGCACGCTTAATTCCTCGATCAGTTTCTGTGCGTCCTCTTTTTTCTGGAAGCCGTTCTCCTTATAGAGAAGCGGAGAGTTGAAGTAGCGGCTGCCTTTTACGGCGCGCCATTCCCCCTCAAAATTGCGTCCATTTAAGGAAAGACCGGCGATGACACGGTAGAATGGTGTTTTCACAAAGCTGCGGATTTCGCGCTCCCGGCGTACGACCATGCCGAGCACACATGTCATAACACGGCCGACGGAAATAGACTGATATTTAGTGCCGAGATACGATGCGACAGCGCTTCCGTATTTGAGCGAGAGAAGACGGGAAAAGTTAATGCCCATCAGGTAATCTTCTTTGGCGCGGAGATAAGCGGATGCCGAAAGATTGTCGTATTCACTTTCGTCCTTCGCTTCGCGGATACCGCGCAGGATTTCTTCTTCTGTCTGCGAGTCGATCCAGACACGCTTCTGTTTCTTGTCTTTGATACCGGCCATCTGCGCGACGAGACGATAGATGTATTCTCCCTCACGCCCGGAGTCGGTACAGACATAAATGGTTTCAATATCCTCCCGGTGGAGCAGGTTACTCACAATGGTGAACTGCTTTTTTACTTCCGGGATAATTTCATATTTGAAGTTTTCAGGCAAAAAAGGCAGGGTCTCGAGACTCCACCTTTTTAACGCAGGATCATATTTTTCCGGATAGCTCATCGTAACCAGGTGACCGACGCACCAGGTTACGACGGACTGATCCGACTCTAAGTATCCATCCCTGCGCTGCATATTCTGTTTTAACGCTTTTGCGAACTCCTGAGCAACGCTCGGTTTTTCCGCAATGTATAAAGATTTTGTCATTTATCTGCACTCATCATTCGAAGCGGCCAGGCAAGGAGCACACCGCCTCCTATTGCGTTTCCTATAGTTACAATGACCATACTTTTCAATGCGGCAGTCAGAGAAATGCCGCCTGGGACCAGAAGTGCAGCGGTAACAAAGGTGGCCATATTGGCAACGCAGTGTTCAAAACCGGCAACAACGAATCCGGTGATGCAAAGTATAATCATGAAAAATTTGGCAACTTCATTTTTGCATTTCATGCCGCAGGCAACGGCAAGGCAGACGAAGAAGTTGCAGAGAATGGCACGGAAAAACATTTCTCCGGCAGGAATGGAAAGTTTATTTCCAATAAATCCTGCGTAATAATCGGCAGTACCGGAAGCACCTGCCAGTACGAAAATTACGGAGAGAATCAGGCATCCGACAAAGTTTCCGATGTAGCTTACCAGCCATACTTTTCCAACCTGTGCCCAGGAGACTTTTTTGTCATAGGCCCCAAATGCCATAACAAGATTGTTTCCGGTGAAAAGCTCTGCACCGATAAAAACGATCAGCAGAACCGCAATGGCAAACACAATACCGCCAAGCAGTTTTCCCCAGGCAGGATCTGTACTCTGGAACGTATTGCCTACCACGTTGGAGAAAATCATGGCAACCACGATAAAGAAACCGGCCATGACTGCACGGAGAAAGTATTTCCCCGGGTGTTCTTTCAGCAGCCTTGCTTTGTTTACGGCTGCCTCTGAAAATTTTTGTACGTCATCATAAGGCATAGAATAACTCCTTTCTTATGTCCCGTAGGATGGACATATCCCCTCTCTTTTTGTCCGGGGGATGGTCTTTTTTTCCGAAGCAGCTTGCAAATGCTTCGGATTTCGCGCTTTCAACTTTGGCTATTATAGCATTTCCCGGAAAGATTCGCAATGAAGGAGGAAGAAAAAAGTATATTTCCACAGAAATGTCAGAAAATAAGGGGTGAAACGACAGATTGTATGATGAACTCAGAGGGATTGAAACAAGGATTGAAAGCTTTTTTTATGTTCTGTTTTACAAACATCTCGGACACAGTGAAATTGTAAACCATGATGATCCGGCGTTTGTGAAACTGGTTTATCATCTGCACTGATGTTCATTCTTAGCAAAAACCTCATCGGCTGTTTTCATACAAAAGATAAAACGGCAGGTGAGGTTTTTGTAATGGGCCTCTGGAAAGGATAAACTAAAGCCGTATAGTATCCATTACACCGGATTTTTTCCGGTATTCTAAAGGAGTCATATGATACTGTTTTTTGAATAAACTCTGAAAATGAGGCTGGCTGGAAAAGCAGAGATAACTGCTGATTTCAGCCAGACTTTTTGTACTGTAGGTTAAAAGCATTTTAGCTTCTTCTAATTTACATCTTGTAATGAAAGCACCTATGGTAAAGCCGAGCTCAGTTTTGAATTTTTTCATCGTGTAGGAAGTACTTTTCTGAATGGAATCCGCGACATCATTCACAGAGATGGATTCGTTTGTATGTGTACGGATAAAATTCATACAGGTATAAACTTCTCTTGAGATTCCAGCAGGGATTTTGGTTTCACCTGCCTGCTGACAAAAATCCAGAATCATGGAGTATTGCAGTGCCTGGATTTTTTCCAGTGACTGCAGTGCCTCGCATTCCTGAATATAAAGATCCAGAAGCTGATATGTTTTTCAATATCTACTCCTCCCGGAATGGCGCCAAGAACAGCGGTTTTGATTGCTGTCACGATAAAAAGATTTTTGGCATGGCGAATCGGGGTTTTTGCAAGTCTGCCTTCTTCTAATTGTAATGTATTATTCTTCAAAAAATTCTGCAAAGCATTTACATTTCCGTTTTGAACAAACTGAAAAAGTTCGCATTCAAACTGGTAAGTGTTATGCATCTTTTTATTTTCCATATTTTCTGTAATGGATTTCAAATGCTGCTGGCTCTGCCGCAATTGCTGGGGTGCACGCTGTCCCAATAATTTCAACACACTGATTTCCTTGTGGTTCACACATTGATGCAGGAAAACAAGATGCTGACAAAATTGGATATGTGATAACCGGGGAATGGAGGCGAGAGCCTCAGCGATTACTTCCTTGTACTTCAGGGGCGTGGCAGAGTCATGCATATAACTGCGGACGAGCTCATCTGTCACAGGAACGGAAAAAACCGGGCCTAAGATGATATATTCACCAGTAGCTTCAATTTGGACAGAGCCATATACAATGTCGGGAGATGCAAAACGAAATTCGGGATTATAATCGGATGGATAAAGCGGATAAGGACTCTCTGTTGAGATGTGGAGCTGTTCTGATAAAGCAGAGTAAATAGCTCCTGCTTCAGTAATTAGATTCGTAGGAATTCCTGTAACGGCATAGTAATTTTTACAAAAAGTAACATAATTCATATGATATTCTCCTGGTATCTGTGGGATGCAGTGGATCAAATTTTCGTTTGAAAGTTTCTGCAAAGCAATTCACGATTCCTTCACTTCCAAATTTAAAGTATAAAATGGAAAAAGAAAAATAACAATACGAAAACATATAATTTTGTATGTTTTTATGTAATATCTTTCCTTTCATTTTTGATAAAGTGCGATTAGAAAAAAGGAAAGGCGGATCATACGCATGAGACAACCGATTAAAATTAATAAAACGAATCCAAATAAAGGTGTTCTCGATTATTCTTATCTTTTGGATGCACCAGCTGGAAAACATGGATTTGTAACGACAAGGAATGGCCATTTTTATTTTGAAGATGGTGTAAGGGCAAAATTTCTTGGGTTTAATGTGGCTGCAAGATCAAATACCCCGGATCATGAAACCGCAGAGAAACTGGCGGAACGTTTTGCGAGCCTGGGCGTGAATGTGATTCGGCTCCATGCAGCAGATGCCCCAATCAGCGAAGAACCACGCAGCTGGTCCAGCTGTAAAGAAGCTCCACTTTTAGATTATGAAAAAGGAAACGGGAGAGAATTTCATCCGGAAGGTCTGGATCGATTTGACTATTTTGTCGCAAAATTGAAAGAGCGGGGTATTTACCTTCACATTGATCTTATCGTTGCAAGAGATTTTGTAGAAGGAGATGGACTGGACTACCCAGGAAATGCGGGAAGCTGCATCAAACGTTTTCCCATGTACAATAAACGGATGATAGAGCTGCAAAAAGAATATGCCAGAAAGATTCTCTGTCATGTGAATCCTTATACAGGTCTTGCACTGATTGACGATCCGGCGGTGATCACGGTTCAGATCAATAATGAAGATTCTGCGATTAAAGGAACGATGGAAACGGATCAGCGGGAAGAGATGCAGCCATATCGGGATGAGGTACAAAATCGTTTTAACAGCTTCCTCTTGATGAAATATGGAACAAGAGAGCGTCTGAAAGAAGCATGGACGTTTGAAGGAAAATGTGCGCTTGGCGAGGAAGAAGATCCGGAGAAAGGAACTGTGCAGGGAGCCGCAGGTAATTTCTATCAGCCGGAATGCGACCCTTTGGGAAAATGGGAAGAAAATGAAAGTCCGGCCCGCTATGCTGATTTTATGGAATTTGGCATTACGATGAATCGTAATTTTTATCAGGATATGAAAGATTATCTTCATTCCCTTGGAGTAAAAGTTCCGATCGTGACAAGCAATCTGGTTGCCGGTGCAGCGGATGTATATGGCCATACCGACGGGGATTTTATGGAAAATAACAGCTATTTTAATCACCCGCTGCTTCCGATCCAGGAGGCAAATACCTATCTGGTTGCAGGGCCGGCCGAATATGTGTCAACGAACCCGCTGACCATGCAGACAGGAGTTGGTTCTATGGCAACAACACTTTTAAATCTTGCTTCCGTTGCCATTGTAAAAGGAAAGCCTTTCATGCTCAGTGAGTGGAACGAATATGGGGAACATCCTTTCCATTCGACAGCATATGTGCACACGGTTGCCTATGCATGCTTGAACGACTGGGACGGACTGATTTTATACAATTATCATACGTCGGAAAAGGCGGACGATCAGCCGGACGATGAAATCTGGAGTGTTTTTGATGTATATAATGATCCGGCGGTTATCTGTCAGTGGGGATTTATGGCATCTGTATTTCTCAAAGGGCTGGTATCGGCGGCTAAAAATCGTGTAGATGTCGTATATACACAGAACGATTTGAAAACACTGCCGAAAATGCACGCAATGCCAACTACTTTTTTACCTTACATCACATGTATGCGAAATGTATTCCTGGACGGAGGGGATACCTATCAGGGAGACGCGGCTGTTGCAGTGAACGCAGGATTTTTGAATGGGGCAGATCTCTCGGAGGCAGAACACGGTGTGTATTATGCATGGTCACCGTATCGTGACGCATGGCGGAAATATAAAGACCACAACAGGCTGAAACAGGCAGCGAAGAATGCAGAAGAGATACGAGAAGGCGTGTATCTGGGAGCGCAGGCACTTGTCTTTGATGAAATTCAGAAAATCGCAGGCACAGGAGATTATCGTGAATTTGCTGCAATTCTTGACCGGGCAATGAAAGAATGGAAGATACTTTCGGAGGAATGTGGTCTGGTAGATGGAAAACTGATTTCTGATACAAAAGAGCTGGTGTTTGATCCGGCACATGCCCGGTTCGTAATTCATACACCGTATTGCGGATATTTCAGTGGAAGCCCAGCAGAAAGTCTGCGGCTGTCTGAAAAAATTGAGATCCAGTCAGAAAATGAGCGGATTACGCTGGCACTTCTTCCAGTGGGAAAGGAAAAACTGGAGCAGGCAGAGGAATTTGTGATCACTGCGATGGGAACAACGGGAATGGACAAGACAACGTATCAGGAAGGTGCACAGATGATGGGCTTTCCGTTTACTGCAGTACACTTTCAGGGAAAATTATATGCCGAAACGCTGGAAGGAAGAATCTACGTAAAAGCTAAGGAGGCCGTTCTTACAGCATTAGATCCAATGGGAAATGAAATTGGAAGAATAGAAGGAGAAGAGACAGAAAAAGGAGTATGTTTTCTTCTGTCAGGCAATCTTCCAAGTGTTCAATATAATTTAAAAATAAAAAAAGAATGCCCAAATATATAATATTAAATTGCTATATGTAATAAAAGAAACAAAATACTTGATAGAATACAAGTATAAAACAGCGGCTGTAAAAAACGATGGGAGAAAAAGATATGGGAAAAAAGAAACAAAAAGTCCTCTATGATGCAGACGGGGCAAGAAGAGTTATGAGAAAAAGAGATTATATGGCTGATATGGGAGGTCAGTTAGCGATAGGCGTGATGGCCAATCTGGTTGGCCAGCTTACTTACTTTTATACAGATAAAGTCGGCATGGCGGTAGGCGGAGTCGGAATTGCGATGATGATCGCTAAGATTATAGATGCACTGACGGACGTTCTGGTGGGAAATATGATTGACCACTCCAAAGGTGGGAATAAGAAATATTACTCCTGGATGCTGAAAATGGCGATTCCTGCAGCAGTCATCATCATTATGATGTTTACGGTCCCGATTCAGGCAGGACAGACAGCGGCATTGATTTATGTACTGGTTACCAATCTTCTTTTAACAGCAGTTATTTATACTATGATTGCCACACCGTTTTCAGCGGTTATGATTGTGCGTACCCACAGCCAGAGTGAGCGAAGCAATATGGGGCTGTTCCGTGCAGTCGGAAACTACGGTGCCGGAACAATCATTGCTATTATCACAATTCCGGTAACCAATATGCTGGGTGGCACACAGAGTGCATGGATCAAATATGGTGTTGCGCTTGCACTTGGCGTTTTATTACTTTTCCTGATCTGCTACAACAATGGAAGAAAAGCAAAATTTGCTTCGGATTATGAAAGCGAATCGGAAAACGCATCAGAAACAGCACCGACAGAAACAGAAGAAGAGGAAGCAGTTCCATTTAAAGATGCTATAAAAATGTTATTGCAGAATAAATACTGGGTGATCGTTCTTCTGTTCAATTTGATTACCAATATTACCGCTGCAGTGGCAGCAGCCTCGGGTACATACTATGCAAAATGGATTTTTGGCAACGATAATCTTGTTGCAGTCATAGGAGCGGCAGGTATGCTGGCAACGGTAATCGGATTTGTGGTTTCCAAGCCGATCATTTCGAAGCTGGGTGTTACAAAAACAATTCAGCTTGGGTTAATGGGAGCTGCCATTCCATCCCTGATCCGCTGCTTTATTCCGGAAAACTTTATGGTTTATGCAGCAACCAGCCTTGTGGCGAGCTTTATCCAGATTCCACTGATGTGTCTGTACGGCGTATTAACAGCAATGACGGTAGATTATAACGAATGGAAATATGGAAAGAAATTAGTTGCAATGTCGGGCGGAGCCATAGGATTTGGAAGTAAAGTGGGAAGCGGCCTTGGATCTGTTATCTTATCCGCATTTCTTGCCATTGGCGGATATCAGGCATCGCTGGAAAGTGCAACTGCTTCCATGCGATATTCGATTTATGGATTTTCCAACTATCTTCCGCTGGTTGTAAACCTGGCTATGTTCCTGATTTTTACCAGATTTGATCTGGAAGAAAAATTACCAAAGATGCGGGAAGAAGTACTTGCGAGAAAAGAGAAAAAATAAACGGAGAAACTACAAGGTCGGTACAGGAAAGACTGTACCGACTTTGCAGTTGTCATTCAATTTACAGAAACTGCCAGTGGCAGGCTCTGTAGGTTAAAAATAAGGAGAATTGAAAATGAGCGATACATTATGCAATGAAAAAAAGAAACCTTATACATTTTCAGAAGATGGAAATTCCTGCATTATAACAGAAACCAGAACACCAAGATACTGGTATAATTATCTGTGGAATGAAAATCATTACTGTGCGCAGATTTCCCAGACAGGACATGGGCGCAGCTATTACCTCAGTGAAAAAGCAGATATGTGTATGATGAATCAGGACGATGCAAGATATATCTATCTAAGAGACGAGAAAAGCAAAGAATGCTGGAATATCGGCGAAGGTCCATTAAATACGGAAGTAGAAAATTATCAGTGCGTACACAGCATTGGATCTTCCAGAATCCAGTCTTCTTATCAGAATATTGCAAGTTCCTGGCGGCTGTTTGTACCGGAAGACGGATACCAGGAAGTGTGGACTTTGAAAATAAAAAATACAGGGGAAAGACAGCGCCATCTCAGCATATTTTCAGCAGTCAGCTTTTATCTGGAGGGCTTTTCTTATCCGCGATATTATGAAATGTATCGTTGTATGGAAACAGATTATGATGAAAAGTTAAAGGGTGTATATTGCAGATCCGCACATCCTTTCGCACCGCACAAAAGATACAACGCATTTCTGGCAGCATCAGAGCCGGCATACGCATATGATGGAAATCTGGAAGCATTTTGCGGGACAACCAGTACCATAACAAGGCTGGATGCATCAGCAAGCGCGCTCTTCCAGAGACCGGACATTGTCGTAAAGGGAAAAGACTGTACAAATTCCAAAGCGGCCCTTTTTATTCTGGGCGGTGTGCTGCAGCATAAAATTGTGCTACAGCCAGGAGAAGAAAAAGAATTACAGTTTGTATTTGGAATCAGTGAATCACTTGAAGAGGCAAGGGCGGTATCGGAAAAGTTTTCCAATTCTGCAGTTGTGGAAAAGGAACTTGAAAAAGCAGAAACGCATTATCTGGAAAAATATCGTTCGCTGACCGTGGAAACGCCGGATGAAAAAATCAATCACATGATGAATAACTGGGTGAAAAAACAGGTGGATTTTTGCATTGTCGGGAAAAAAGGAGTCCGCGATAATCTTCAGATTGCAGTTGGCCTGTTAAACTATCGGCAGGAAACAGCAAAAAAAGAGATTCTGGAATGTCTTCGCCATCAGTTTCGGGATGGTCATGGAGTTCTTACGTGGTATCCTTATGATGATACCCGGTATTCCGATCAGCCGTTCTGGATCATATGGGCTGTCTGCCAGCTGATAAAAGAAACGGGAGACTTTTCTATCCTGGATCTGGAGATTGAATGGCAGGATGGAGGGAAGGCGGCTGTTCTGGATCATGTGAAAGCGGCTGTGAATCGATTGCTGCAGGATAAAGGAAAGCATGGACTGGTACGGATTTATTTTGCGGACTGGAATGATGCACTCAATGTTACAACGGATGAATATGCGGAATCCGTAATGCTTTCCCATCAGTTCTGCCTGGCATTGAAGGAATTAGAAGCATTACTGAAGAAAAAAGGCGATCAGGTATATGCCGGAAAAATAGCAGAGGAATATCGTATCTTACGAAACAGCATTAATGCATATGCATGGGATGGAGCGTGGTACATGCGGGCGTTAAGTGATGTGGAGAATATTGGTTCCAAAAACAGCGAAGGAAGCAAAATTTATCTGAACGCGCAGACATGGGCTGTTTTAGGAGATGTTGCAGATGCAGAGAAATTACCAACGATATTAAAAGCAGTGGATTCCATGGAGCATGATTTTGGATTTCCGTTAAATCTTCCGCCGTATCAGAAGTATTCGCCCAATGTAGGGAGAATGTCCGGCATGCTGCCAGGATTGTTTGAAAATGGTGGTGTATACTGTCATGCTACAGGGTTTAAAATTCTGATGGACTGCAAGGTGGGGAGAGGAAGCAAAGCATTCGAAACACTGAAAAAAATTATGCCGGACAGTGATAAAAATCCATCCATGCAATCCGGAGCAGAACCATATGTTTTTACAAACTGTTATTCTACTAATCCCGGATATTATGGAAGATCCTACCAGTCCTGGACAACGGGAACTTCTGCGTGGTGCATGATGGGATTGTACGAAGGAATTCTCGGAATCAAACGGGATTACGATGGACTGCGGATCGATCCGTGTCTGCCGAAAGAATGGGAAAAGGCAGAAGTGACCAGACATTTTCGAGGTGCTGATTATCATGTAATCATCGAAAATCCAGATCATCTGGAAAAAGGAGTGCTTGAAATTAAGACAGACGGAGCAGTTTGCGATATGTCCGACAAAGCAGATGGGTTTGTGCTGCCTGATTTCAAGGATGGAAAAATGCATGAAGTCCATGTTATATTGCGTAAATAGACAAAAGAGGCTTGTTTATGAAGACATCAGCAGAAAGAAAGGAAAAGAGATGAAAAAAAGTATTTTTCAGGAACTTGTGGAAGAATCAATTGTTCTTTTGAAAAATGAAGAGCAGATCTTGCCATTAAAAGAAAAAAAGGTGGCTTTTTTGGGACGGGCACAGATAGAAACCATTTTTTCGGGAAACGGTTCGGGAGCATCCAAATCCCTTGCAAACAAGAATCTCTTATGTGAATGTGAAAAAAGAGGAATCTGTGCAGAAGCAGGGTTAAAACAATTTTATACCAGCCATCAAAAAAACGAATCGGAAAAGTTTGTGATTGACGGTATTGATATCACAAATGTAGAAAATATGAACTGTGGTTTTATGTATGAGATCTTTGGAAAATATCAGCCGATGTGGACAGAGTATCACATTCCGGAGCAGCTGATGCAGAAAGCCAGGGAGTTTACCGATACCGCTGTTTTTGTGCTGGGAAGGAATGCTGGTGGGGAAGAATGTGACAGGCACATCAAAGGTGATTATGAACTTACCGAATCCGAAAAAGAACTGCTGGAACAGGTGTGCTGTGTTTTTCCACATGTGATCGTTATACTGAATATTAATGGAATGATCGATATGCAGTGGGTGAACGCCTATTCCGCAATTAAGGCCGTGGTGTTTCTGGGAATTCCGGGCGAAGAAGGCTGCGGAGCATTAGCTGATATTCTGACGGGGGCTGTGAATCCATCTGGCAAATTAAGTTTTTCCATGGCAGAGTCTTTCAAAGACTACCCGACAGCAGAAAATTTCACCTGGAATAAAGAACAGGAAGATGAAATTTTAACTTACGAAAATTATGGACTGGATGCAAAGGCAAATGGAAGTACAGGATATACGAAAAGCCCGGTAACGGTGTATCAGGAAGACATTTATCTGGGGTATCGCTATTTTGATACTTTTCGGAAACAGGTATTGTACCCCTTTGGATATGGAATGTCTTACACATCGTTTACGATTCTTCCGAAAGAGATGAAACAGGAAAAAGAAGAGGTGGAATTTATTACGGAGGTAACAAATTCCGGAAATTATGCAGGAAAAGAAACGATACAGCTTTATTTGTCCTGCTCTGGTACAGAGTCGGAAAAACCGGAAAAAGAATTAAAAGGCTTTGCAAAAACGAGACTTCTTGCTCCGGGGGAGAAACAGAATATTTCGATCCGAATATCCATGCAGGATCTGGCAGGATATGTTGAGACATCTGCATCATATATCCTGGAAAAGGGAAAATATCAGTTTTTTATCGGAAATTCATCCCGTGAGACAATTTTTGCAGGAGAAATCCAGATAAGAGAAGATTACATAATTAAAAAATGTGTGAATCGTCTTTGCGTACAAAACTGCAATGTAGAGCATTTGCAGGTACTATCTGCAAGAGAAGGACGAAAAAAGGTCCGAATGCATGAAAAGAAAAAAGAAGAGACCGATGGTTTAAAAGAGCAGGAAAGATATGATCTTTTACGGGATGAAATGGAACAAGTAAAAAATTTCAGTATCGAACAGCTGGCTGCATTGTGTGTGGGGTATGGACCTGGGATTCCATTTGCAGCGTTCAGCAAACAGGAACAGCCGGAAACTATATTGGATGGTCAGGGAAATCCACTGACCAAAAACGATCATCCAGTCGGAGCAAAAGGATATGTCTCCCCGGCTATGCCAGAAAAAGGTATTCATTCCATTTTTTATAAAGATGGACCGGCAGGTGTGGGAACGGGGGCCTGGCCAACGGCTATGCTGATTTCCTGCGCATTCAATAAAGAACTGTGGGAAGCGTTTGGAAATGCGGTTGGCGCAGAGTGCGAAAAGAAAGCGGTTGACGTATGGCTGGCACCAGCAGTCAATCTGCACCGGAATCCGCTTTGCGGGCGAAATTTTGAATATTTTTCGGAGGATCCTTATCTGACCGGAATCTGTGCGGTCCAGATTACAAAGGGCGTTCAGGAAAATCATCCTGTCCGCGTCTGCCCCAAACATTTTGCCGTGAATGAACAGGAAACGTATCGAAGAGGAAGTGCGAAGAAGCGGTACGATGCGGTAGATTCCATCCTTACGGAACGTGCATTGCGGGAACTTTATCTGAAACCTTTTGAAATGTTGGTTCGAGATGCCGGAGTATCTTTTATTATGACATCGTTTAATAAAATTAATGGGGTTCTTGCAGCTGGAAATCGAGATTTGTGTACGCATATTTTACGGGAAGAATGGAACTTTGATGGTGTTGTCGTTACTGACTGGGGCGATATGGATATTGTCGCAGATGGCGGCGATGCTGTGGCAGCGGGAAATGATATCGTGATGCCGGGTGGCCCGCCGGTGATCCGGCAGATTTTGCAGGCCTATCAGGAGAGACGGATTACCAGAAAAGATCTGGAAAGGAGTGTTGCAAGATTGTTACATGTTCTGAAGTTATTTGAGAAAGGGGAGCGTATTTAAATGAAATCATATAGGGATCATACACTGGGTGCCAAAGAAAGAGCCTCTCTTCTGCTCAAAGAAATGAGCCTTGACGAAAAGATGGCACAGATTAACTGTGTTTTTCCTTTTGATCAGGATGCCTATAACTTTGAAAAAATTCAGCAGGAGACAAAATACGGAATGGGAGAAGTAAGCACGCTGGAAATGCGCAGGATGGAGACACTTGATGAAGTGGCTGCATGGCAGAGAAAAGTGCAGAAGATTGTGATGGAAAACAGTGCCCATCAAATACCGGCAATCTTTCATATGGAAGGATTGTGCGGGGCCTTCATTCAGGACTCCACCAGTTTTCCGTCTGGGATTGGCAGGGGAGCAAGCTTTGATCCCAAGCTGGAAGAACAGATTGCAGAAATTGTGAGCAGACAGGAAACGGCCTGTGGTATTACCCATATACTGGCACCGGTTCTGGATGTGGCAAGAGATCCGCGTATGGGCCGTTTTGGAGAAAGTTATGGAGAAGATGCTTCCCTTGTAAGTGCGATGGGGGCAGCGTATACGAAAGGAATACAAAAGAATACAGTTGCTTCAAGAAAAGCAGAAAGTGTGGCAAAACATTTTGTGGCTTTTCATAATTCGCAGGGTGGAATTCATGGAACTCACAGCGAAACGCCGACGCGACTTTTAGAAGAAGTGTTTGCAAAACCTTTCCAGGCAGCAATCACAGAGTCAGAGCTGAAAGGTATTATGCCTTGTTATTGCTCTGTGAATGGAGAAGATGTATCTGCTTCTTATAACATGCTTACGAAACTGCTTCGGGAAAAAATGGGATTTGACGGCATGTGCATCAGCGATTACGGTGCAGTGGGAAATGCGCATAGTGTACATCATATTGGAGAAACATTTGAAGAAGCCGGTGCGATGTGTCTTCATGCGGGAATGGATATCGAGATGCCGTCCTGTACTGGCTATAATGAGAAATTAAAAGAGATGTTTTCAAGTGGAAAACTGGATATCCATATTTTGGATACAGCGGTTTTGCGGGTTCTGGAAGGAAAATTCAGAATGGGCTTATTTGAAAATCCCTATGCGCTGGAAGGAAAAGAGCTTCATGCTCTTGTAATGCAGGAAGCAGACAGGAACACTTCCCTGCGGTCGGCCAGAGAATCCATGGTACTGCTGAAAAATGACGGCGTATTACCGATTGCGGCAAAAGGGAAAAAAATCGCGGTGATCGGACCGCATGCCGGGTATGCCAGAAAAATGTTTGGTGGATACACACATATGTGCATGATGGAGTCTACCTATGCGATTGCCAATTCTATTGCAGGTGTAAGCGGAGTTGTACAGGCAGATGCAGATGAGATTATTACGGTTCCGGGAACCAATATTCAATCTGATGAGACAGAGCAGTTTGATCAGATCCTGAAAAGACAGAAACCGCAATGCAGAAATCTGTATGAAGAATTCCAAATCCGCTTTCCGGAAAGTGAGATTTTATATGCATATGGCTATCCGATTGCAGGAAACGACGAAAGTCATTTTGAAGAAGCGCTGCAGGCAGCAAAGCAGGCAGACATTGTGATACTGACGCTTGGCGGTAAGCACGGAACGTGTTCCATGGCATCAATGGGAGAAGGAATTGACAGTACTGATATTAACCTTCCAAAATGTCAGGATGCATTTATTCGCAAGGCTGCGCAGCTTGGAAAACCATTGGTTGGCGTTCACTTTGATGGAAGACCGATTTCCAGTGATGCTGCAGAGGAATATTTAGATGCTATTCTGGAAGCATGGAGTCCATCGGAAACAGGAGCAGAAGCAGTAGTTGATATTTTAACCGGAATATATAATCCGGGAGGAAAACTTCCGGTTACCGTTGCTTATGGAGTGGGACAGCTGCCGGTTTATTACAATCATCCATATGGTTCCTCCTGGGATCAGAGCGGCAGTATCGGTTTTGCCAATTATGTGAATATGCCGCACAGACCGAGATATTATTTTGGATACGGACTGTCGTATACAACATTTACATATTCGGATTTACATATCTCGATGGGAAATGAAAAGGCAGCAGATACGGTTCAGATCTCCTGCGCTGTTGAGAACACGGGAAGCTGTGAAGGAGATGAGGTCGTCCAGCTTTATTTACGAGATGAATATGCCAGCCTGACAAGACCAGTAAAAGAACTGGCAGGTTTTAAGCGCATTCACCTGCGAAAGGGCGAAAAGAAAACGGTATGCTTTGAGGTGAAAACGAATCAAATGGCTTTTCTGGACATTGATATGCACTGGAAAGTGGAAAAAGGACGATATGCAGTAGAGGTCGGAAGTTCTTCAGAAGATATTCGTTTAAGAGGAAGCTACTGTGTGAAAGAAAATAAATGGGTTGCGGGAAGAAACAGAGCGTTTTGGGCAAGTGCCGCAGCGAAATAAAAAGAACAGAACCGGATGCCATTTTATACAAAGCGGCATTCGGTTCTGTTCTTGCGGTATTCCCGTGGGGAGCAGTTCATTTTTTCACGGAAACATTTTCCCAAATAGGACTGCTGGCTGAAGCCGGTCTGCAGGACGATCTGTCTGATGGGAAGTGTGGTTTCTGTTATCTCCGTGATTTGTTTTCTATGTTTTGGCAATATCTTAATAATTTCTGCAGATATTTTCATATTATTTTTTCGATATAATAAGTATACTTGCTGTAAAAAGGATTGTAAAGGTAGTCTAAATGGACAATAATAGTTTATCACATACAACGTGGAATTGTAAGTACCATATGAACCAGAGCAGGAAAACCTGCCGTCGCTGATCACACTTGAAAAAATATGTGTAGCTTTGGGCGTGACATTATCGCAGTTTTTTCGGGAAGATAATTCAGAGAATCTGACAGAAAAACAGAAAGAAGTTCTAGGGATATGGAATGATCTGAGTACAAATGAGCAGGAAACAGTAATGTCAATGCTGCGTGGACTTCGGAAGTAAGAGAACAGTTCGAGTATATGTATCGGCTGTTCTTTTTTTGTTTTTGAACGTTAAAATGTTAATTTTTTTCTTGTGTATAGTAGAACACTAAAGTATAATAAAATCAGTTTTTTACATAAGATTAAAGCTATAATAAGGAAATTGGCAAACCAGATGAAAGTCTGGGACGCAAAGCTACAGGGCCTGTAAAATGGCAGCCAGTTGCATAAAATGAGATGCACTGTCTGTCTGACGGTGCTTTTTTACGGTGTTATTTCATAGACGTAACAATAATGATTTTATCAGGAAAGAATGAGGAAAATAAAAGTATGAAAAAGGCAAAACGTTGTCTGATAGCAGTGGTGTCAGGTGTACTTGTAGCATCTGCTGTCTTGTCTGGATGTGGACAGTCAAAGAAAGAAGTATCTATAAATGATGATCATCTTACCGTTTATCTGTGGGAAAATCGTTTGATGAAAAATATTGCACCCTATATCCATGAACAGTTTCCAGATCAGGATATTGAATTTATTATAGGTAACAATGATACCGATTTATACAGTTATTTTAAAGAACATGATGAATTACCGGATATTATAACAGTACGTCGATTTTCTGGAACAGATGCACAGGACTTACAGCCTTATCTTATGGATTTTGCTTCTTATGATGTTGTTTCCAAGTATTATTCTTATGCGGTGCAATATTATAAGAATGCGGAGGATGAAATCCAGTGGCTGCCAATCTGTGGTATTCCGCAGACGATCATTGCCAACAAAACACTGTTTGATCAGTATGGCGTAAAGATTCCAGAAAATTATGAGGAATATGTACAGGCCTGTCAGCAGTTTTATGATAATGGCATAAAACCGTATTCCATGGATCTTGGGGAAGACTGGTCTAATAATGAAATCATCCAGGCGGCGGCAATCGGTGAGTTTACAAGCCTGGATGGTATTGAATGGCGAAACGGTGCAGAGACTGCAGCGGATGAAGTAAAGTTTGATGATGTATTATGGAAACGTATTTTTTCAGAAACCAGTCAGTTTCTTAAGGACTCGCATTTTGGTAAAGAAGATATCAATATTGACATCAATACAGGAACCCAGATGTTTGTCGAAGGAAAATCAGCAATGTTTCATGGACATCCGACGGTTATGCAGCAGCTGCAGAAACAGATGGATGCGGAGCTGATCCGTATTCCTTACTTTTCACAGACATCGGATGAATCCTATGTGTACATGACTCCGTCCTTAAACATTGCATTTAACAAAAACCTGGAAAAAGATCGGGAGAAACTGGATACTGCGCTGGATGTGCTGGATTGTATGATTTCAGAAGAGGGGCAAAAGCTGATTGCGGATGGAAGCGGTGTTATTTCATTGAATACAGATGTTCCAACCATGATGCAGGATGTGCTTGGACTGGAAGAGGAAATTAATCATAATGCTGTTTATATCCGATATTCCGCTCAAAAATCATTTGATGCAAGTCTTGAGGCTGTTCACGGATTACTGTCAGGGGAAATGGATGAAATACAGGCTTATGATACTTTTCGCAGTGTAATGAATCGTAAAGATCCAGAAGAAAAAGCAACGGTGAATTTTGAAAATGAATATTCCATTTCACTGAACGATAGAAATGGCCGTGATGCAGCATCTTCCATTTTAACTACGATCAGAGAAGAAAATGATGCACAGCTGGCTCTGGCACCATATTATTATTTCACTTCTTCTATGTACAAAGGAGAATGCACCAGCAGCCGGGTTGGCATGATGACAGCGAAGAGTTCAGATACACCATTATATGTTGCAAAAATCAATGGTAAACAGGTTTATGAACTCGTGGAAAATTATCTTGCTGATGCTGATGAGAATTTTTACATAACCAATAAATACGAATTACCAATTGCATCCGGTATGAAAATGATCGTCAATCAAGAGGAAAGTGGATTTTCGTTAAAGGACTTAACAGTTAATGATAAGAAAATAGACAAAGAAAAGGAATACTCGATTCTTCTTACAGACACCACAATGTCTGTTTTGAAAAAAATAAATCTGAAATGTGAGATTGAGCAGCTTAAAGATACAACATTATCAAGTGCATGGACCGAAGCAATGTCAAATGGACAGCAGCCGTCAGCACCGGAAGACTATATAGAGGTTGAACAGTAAAAGTGGAGATAGAACAAAAGGTAAACAAAAGAAAAAAAATAACAAGGCTGTTGCTTATACTACTTATGATTCTTTTAAGCTTAGTTTGTATCAAGTATCTTATAAGTAAGTCTAATAAGTATATCAGCGAAAATGGAAAAAGCAGTATGGGAGCTGTTGTTGAACAGATACAGCAGACCTATGATCTTCAGGTGAGTGGATACTACAGCCAGCTGCAGTTGGTTGAGGAATTCTTACTTCATGAGAGGGAACTGTCTCTTGAAACGGATACGAACAAAAATTTCTTTGAAGCATGGGAAAAAGAATCGGAAAGTACTCTTATATTCCTTCAGGAAAATGGTCAGGCAATATCAGCAGGTGGAACAAAAATGCGGATTGATATGCCAAGTAAACTTCTGCTGGACTTAAAGAACGGATACAATATTGGAAAACTGGTGCGTCTTGATTATGATCAGAAGAAAAAAGACGGTTATCTGGTTGCGATTCCATGTCAGGAATACACGATCAATGGAGAAACTTATACGGCAATTGGAACTGTGTATGATCATTCGAAACTGGATTCCATGTTAAAATTGAAAGGTTATCATGGAAAAGCATATTTGTTCATGCTGGATCATGACGGAAATATTACGTATACGAACCAGAGTGGAGATAAATACCTGCGTAATTATTCTTTGTTAAAACATTTAAAAGGGGAACAGGCTATTACAGAAGAAGAGGCTGATTTGTTCAAAAAGAAGTTTGATAACAGAGAATCCGGAGTTGCACTTTTGGGAAAACAGAACCCTTATTATCTGGGGTATTGTCCGATAGAAAGCAACAACACCATTTTGGTGTGCATTGTGGCCAAGGGAGTTGTGGACAATGTGCTGATGGATTACCAGAAAACGGTGTTGTTTACAACAATACTCATGGCAGGTTTTATACTTTTACTTTTTGCCGGATTATTCTACAGTATTTCCAGACTTAGTCTTGCAGATCAAAAAGCAGAATATGAAAAAAGAAATAATGAACTTCATTTACAAACAATGAAGGAAATGGAAGTAGTCAATCAAAAACTGAAAAAGGCAAAGAACGTTGCAACAGAGGCTTTACAGACAGCTGAAAATGCAAATAAGGCGAAAACGGATTTCCTGTCTAATATGTCACATGATATTCGTACTCCTATGAATGCAATCATTGGTATCACATCTTTGATCAGACATGATGCAGGTAATAAAGCAAAAGTTATAGAGTATGCAGATAAAATAGATATTTCATCACAGCATCTGTTGGGAATTATCAATGACGTTCTGGATATGAGCAAGATTGAGGCAGGAAAAACAGTCTTCAAATATTCTGACTTTTCTATTCTGGATCTTGTACAGGAACTTAACACTATATTTCATACTCAAATATATGAAAAGCAGCAGACCCTTACAATCATAAAAGAAAATATTCAGCATGAGTGGGTGAATGGGGATCAGGTTCACCTGATACAGATTTTCAGCAACCTGCTTTCCAATGCAGTGAAGTATACCCAGGAAGGTGGGGAAATTCAGTTCTTTGTAGAAGAATGTGAGACAAAGTCATCTGTCTATGCAAAGTACCGTTTCTTAGTTAGCGATAATGGTATGGGAATGTCGGCAGATTTCAAGGATACAATTTTTGATGCGTTTACCCGTGCGGAAAGTTCCATTACAAATAAAATACAGGGAACCGGACTTGGAATGGCGATTACCAGAAATCTGGTTGAGGCAATGGGAGGTACCATTGATGTGGACAGTGAACTCGGGCAGGGAAGCTGTTTTGAGGTTCTCATAGATTTGAAAATTGCAGAGGATAGAACAGCTGCTCTGGCGGCACAAGAAGAAACAGATGAGCAGGATGGAAATATTCTGCAGGGAATGAGATTTCTGTGTGCAGAAGATAATGAGCTGAACGCAGAGATCCTGACGGAACTGTTAAAGATTGAAGGTGCAAAATGTACCATCTGTGAAAATGGCGAAGAGATTTTGAAAGCATTTGAACAGTCTGCTCCAGGTGATTATGACATGATTCTGATGGACATACAGATGCCAGTTATGAATGGTTATGAGGCAACGAAGGCAATCCGCAGAAGTTCCCATGAACTGGCAAAGACGGTTCCGATCATTGCCATGACTGCGAATGCATTTTCAGAGGATATTCAGCATTCTCTGGCAGCAGGTATGAATGCACATGTTTCAAAACCGGTTGAGATGAAGGTGCTGGAAAAGACGATCAGAAGCATAAAATCCGGCGGGGGGGTACCGAACCGCAGGTCACGGAACAGTAACAAATGGAAAATAATCGGACATAAAAGAATCGAAAAGGATAGTTAGGGATAGAAGGAAAATGAAAGGAAAAAGAGTGATTGCAGGCATTCTGCTTGCGGGAATTTTAGCAGTCACCCTGGCAGGGTGTAAAAACACAGATAACACGAAAGAAGAAACCGAAAAGCCTGTTATTACCCTCGGCAGCGACAACTATCCACCATACAATTATCTGAATGAGGATGGTGTACCGACGGGAATTGATGTAGAACTGGCTGCGGAAGCTTTTAAAAGAATGGGATATCAGGTGGAGGTCGCCCAGATCAACTGGGAGAAGAAAAAAGAACTGGTGGAGAGCGGAGAGATTGACTGTATCATGGGCTGTTTTTCCATGGAAGGGCGTCTTGATGATTACCGCTGGGCGGGACCATATATAGCAAGTCGTCAGGTGGTTGCTGTAAATGAGAATAGTGATATCTATAAACTGAGTGACCTGGAGGGAAAGAACCTGGCTGTTCAGTCCACGACCAAACCGGAAGGTATCTTTCTGAACCGGACGGATGAGAGAATCCCAAAGCTGGGCAATCTGATCAGCCTGGGACACAGGGAGCTGATCTATACATTTCTGGGAAAAGGATATGTAGATGCAGTCGCTGCGCATGAGGAATCTGTTGTCCAGTATATGAAGGATTATGACGTAAGCTTTCGAATCCTGGAAGAACCTTTGATGATCACCGGGATAGGTGTTGCTTTTGCAAAAGATGATGACAGAGGAATCTGTGAGCAGATGAGCCAGACTCTGGAAGAAATGCGGCAGGATGGCACATCCCTGAAAATTATTGAAAAATATCTGGATGATCCCCAGAAGTATCTGGAGGTGGATGATCTTGGATATTAAGAGAATGAAAAGAGAAAAACGAATCCAGCTGATCGGTGGTCTGATTGGAATCTGTGTGGCAGCAGTCTCTCTGTTTTATTTCTTTCATGCGGAGAAAGCGGAAGCAGAGAAAAGAATGGTAGAGATTGTAAATTATGTCAAAGTGCAGTGTTCCACCTACACCCATTATAATGAATCTTCGGAATCCAAAAGTCTTCTCCGTGCCATTGAAAGTGCCAGACAGATGAGTACGAATATCGATATGGAAATAGAAAACGGCGGTCAGCTAAGCCGGGATTTCCTGAAGGAAAACCTGCAGACTCTATGGGTGGATGGTATCATTGTACTGGATGCAGAAGGAAAGACGGACTGTGAATACAGCACGGATGAGTCTCTGGCTAATGAGATTACGGAGTATCTGCAAAAAGAAATTATCATGGATTTTGCCGGATATGAAGAAAGAAGCTATTCGGAACGGTTTACCAGGGAAGATGGATCCTTTATTGACATTGCAGCCTGCGCCAGAAAAGATGCACCGGGTATCGTTGCAATCTATTATTACACATCTCCTGAATTTGCCAGAAACTATACGCTGACGATACAGGGGCTTTTAAATGGTTATAGTATCCAGAAAGATGGAACGATTATCGTTGCAGATGACGGAATCGTTGTTGCCAGCAATAATGAGAGCCTGTTGGGACAGAATACAGCCGACAACGAAGTTGTTCAGGCAATGAAAAAGCATACAGACAGTCAGCATATCTATCATTTTAGGAAGGAAGGAATTGGATGTTATGGAATCATGCTGAAACAGCGTGATTATTATATCTACGCATATCTTCCGGATACGGAAGTGTTTTGTAATCTTCCATTAAGTGTTATAGGTGTTATTTTTCTTTATTTTCTGATGTCCGGCATATTCTGGTTCTGGACATACAGAACCAATCTGGCGCACCGGAAACAAGAATTTGAAAAAGATGAAAAATATAAAGCAGAACTTCTGATAGCAGCAAAAAAGGCAGAAGCCGCCAATGAGGCAAAAACAGAATTCCTTCATCGTATGAGCCACGATATCAGGACTCCGATTAATGGAATCTACGGTTTGATCAATATGGCAGACCATTATGCAGATGATATGGAGAAGCAGAAGGAATACAGAACAAAGGTTAAAGCGGCATCCAATCTGTTACTGGAACTGGTAAATGATGTTCTGGACATGAGTAAGCTGGAGTCGGGTGAAGTTGTTCTGGAAGAGAGTTCATTTAATCTGAGCAAAATCTCTGAGGAAGTGCTTGTTGTAATCGAACAGATTGCTGCAGAACAGAATATCCGGATTGTATGGGAGAAAAAAGAAATCATACACCGTGATCTTATTGGAAGTCCGGGGTATGTAAAACGTGTGATGATGAATATCCTGTCCAATGCAGTGAAATATAACAGAGAAAATGGACATATTTATCTTAGCTGCATGGAAGTCCCATCCGAACAGCCAGGAATGACGACAATGGAATTTATCTGCCGGGATACAGGAATCGGAATGACTGAGGAGTTTCAGAAACATATTTTTGAACCATTTGCACAGGAATATACGGGAAGCCGCACAAAGTTTGTCGGAACCGGACTGGGAATGGCCATTGCAAGGAAGCTGGTCGAGAAAATGGGTGGAACCATTACTTTTGAAAGTGAAAAAGGCGTAGGGACGACATTTGTGATCCGGGTTCCATTTAAAATAGATCCGGATGCGGATAAACGTGAAGAACAGAAGGAGGTATCCGAAAAATCTATAAAGGGATTGCATATTCTTCTGGCGGAAGATAATGAGCTGAATATGGAAATCGCTGAATTTATGCTTCAGAATGAGGGCGCGGACGTGATTAAAGCGTGGAATGGGCAGGAAGCGGTTGAGCTGTTCAGAAAAAGTGAACCTGGTGAATTTGATGTCATTCTTATGGACATTATGATGCCTGTAATGAATGGTTATGAAGCCACAAAGATGATCAGGTTTCTGGACAGAGAGGATGCAAAGGAGGTACCGATCATTGCAATGACAGCAAATGCGTTCACGGAGGACAGAATAAAAGCAAAAGCAGCAGGGATGGATGAACATGTTGCTAAGCCAGTTGATGTGGAATTACTGATAAAAGTAATTCATAAATTGATGAAATAAAAGATGTTATAAGAATGTTAGGGGGCAGTTACTGCAAACAGTAACTGCCCCCTAACTAGGATATTTATGTAATTATTTCTGGTCCAGTACGGACTGAATCTGCTTCATCAGCTGATCGTAGTTTGACTGATCGTCAATGCCACCCATGAAAGGTTCCCCAACGATATTTCCGTCTTTATCTACAAGAACGGTTGTAGGAAATGCCATGATGTTTCCTTTTCCAGCATAGTTTCCAACTGTTGAATTAGAATCGAAAGTCAGGTTCTTGTAGGAAGCGCCCTGAGCTTTCATGATTTCTTTTGCCTCTTTGATTCCGGCTTCATTGTTGTCTAAAGTATCCATGTTGATACCAACAACTTCGCCACCCATTTCTTTGAGTTTCTCATTTAATTCATTCAGCTTAGAGAGCTCTCCGACACATGGCTTGCATCCACTGAACCAGAAATTTACAACTGTAACTTTATTTTTAGCGAAAAGACTGTCATCTACATCGTTTCCATCCAGATCTTTTCCTTTGAAACCTTTGAATACAGCTGTGGATTCGTTTGATTTGGAGGAAGAGCTGTCAGAGGAATCGGATGCAGCAATCTCTTTCTCAAGCTTGGCAATTTCTTCTTCAATTCCGCGGATTGTCTCGATGTCTTTGCACAGAGTTTCATATTCTTCTTTAGAGAAAGAGTCTTTGTTAGATTCCACTGTGCTTGCGAGGGTATCAGCATAGTTTCCGCTCTTGTCATCACCGGCAGCGTTCTTGTTCATAAGACCAAAGGCTTTGTCCCATGCATCTTTGTGATCAGCAAAAAGCTGGTTTTCCTGCTGGTAAAGGTCATCCCGTTTTTTGTTCAGCTCGTCTGCGCTGCCCGTTTCTGTTGTGGAAGAAGATTCCTGTTTTGTGTTTGTATTGTCTGTTGAGGAGGAATTTCCGCAGCCTGTAAACGCAAAAAGTACAGAAATGGCAAGGGATGCAGCAATTACCGTTTTTAATTTCATTGAGTTTGTTCTAAGTGTTTTGTTTTTCATGATTTTAAATCTCCTTTAAATTACGTTTTATTAGTTTTTATTTTCAGCCTGTTTCTTAGTTGAAAATCCGTAATGATAGCAGATTGCATCAGTCGGACAGGCTTTCATACATTCTCCGCATCGGATACACTCCGGATGGTTTGGTGTGTCTACTACATTGACATCCATCTTACAGACACGACTACATTTTTGGCAGCCAACACATTTCTCATGATCAACCTGAATCTTAAGAAAAGATACCTTGTTAAACAGTGAGTAAATAGCACCCAGAGGGCAGATCCATTTACAAAATGGACGGTAAAACAAGATGCTCAGGATGATGAAAAGCGCAAGGATTGTGAACTTAAATGTAAATAAATGTCCGAGTGCGGAACGGATTCCTGAGTTGGCAAGTGCCAGCGGAATTGCGCCTTCAAGTACGCCCTGTGGGCAAATGTATTTGCAGAAGAAAGGATCTCCCATACCAAGTGAATTGGTTACAAATGCCGGAAGTAGTATAACAAAGACGACCAGAATCACATATTTCAGATACCGCAGAGGCTTCAGTTTTGCGGTGGAAAGTTTCTTGCCCGGAATCTTATGCAGCAGATCCTGGAACCATCCAAACGGACAGAGAAATCCACAGATAAACCGCCCTAACAGAACACCTAACAGGATGAAAAATCCGGTGATGTAGTAGGTAAATTTGAATTTTGAAGAACCGACCACGGCTTGAAAAGCTCCAATCGGACAGGCACCTGTGGCGGCAGGACAAGAGTAACAGTTTAGTCCCGGGACGCACATCGTTTTTACATTTCCCTGATAAATTTTCCCTTTAAACAGATTCGGGATGTGAATGTTGGTCAGCAGTGTAGCAGCTGCCTGAATCCATCCGCGGAAGCGGGCCAGAAAGTTTTTGTTTGATTTCATTTTCTTATCCAATTCCTACACACTCCATACATAATTTTATTGCCTTGCTAAGAACAACCGCTGCTTCTCCGCGGAAGATCCCGACAAGGAAAAACACCAGACCGGCTGCAAGTAAAAGAATCTGTGTTGCTTTTTCAGATTTCATTAAAATACTCCTTTCAATGTTCAAAGTCCGTTTATTGACCTTTCGATGTTTGCATTGTACAATAGAGGGTGTAAAATTCCTGTTAAGAAAATGGAGAAAAATAAATTGAGATTATTAGTTGTTGAAGATGAGAAGAAATTATGTGTAGGCCGATTGCTTATGTTCAAGGAATGTCTGAAGTACAATATCGTTCCGTTCATGATCGAAGAGGATCTGAAGATGTTTTATTATCGTGGTTTGAAAGAATGGAATAATGAAAAAGGTTATCTGATGGATACCTGTCTGACAGCGCAGGATCGGTATAAGGCATATTTAGACTATTTTAGGATTTCGTATTCATAACTCATTTTGAGAAGAGGAATGTTGAAAAGATGGAAGGACAACAGATCAAAGATGAAGTATTAAGATAAGCGGAAATTCATGACGTGGAGTTTCAAGTGATTAAAAAATTTATGAAAATGAATAAGTGGAAAGTTGCATGTCCATTGACATGGCTTTCCACTTATTTTTATGAATTCCTATGCGCCAGACGAGCAGACAACAGAAATTGGCATCTTACCCGCGAATTTCTGCATTTCACATCATGCAGACTGGACGAATGCTGTAAAATCATATATAAAAGAAATAGGAATAACTGGGGGTGAGATGGATGAAATGTGAGGTGGAACAGATTGATCCAAAGCGGGAAGAACATGTTATGGTATATTGCCACAACAGGGAAGCATCCTGGGTGCAGAATGTTCGGGAAGCTGTATTTGGACAAACATCGGTATGTGGATATAAAAATCACGTTTTGTATCAATTGAAATTGTCTGATATTTTTTATGTGGAACAGCAAAGAAATCAAAGGAGAGGGCAGGCGTAATGGAAACAGATATGATTAAAATCACTCATTTAAAGAAAAGCTTTGGTGATGTAAAAGCAGTCAATGATCTGAGTTTTCAGGTGAAAAAAGGAGAGCTCTTTGCATTCCTTGGTGTAAACGGGGCAGGGAAGAGCACAACGATTTCGATCATCTGCGGGCAGCTTCGCAAAGACAGCGGAACGGTTCAGATCCAGGGCACAGATCTGGATAAGATCGGAAGGAAAGTTGGAACAATGCTTGGCGTGGTATTTCAGGACAGTGTGCTGGACAAGCCACTTACCGTCAGGGAAAATCTGAAAAACAGAGCAGCGCTTTATGGAATAACAGGAAAAGCGTTTGAAAAAAGATTGCGGGAACTGGTGGAGATTTTTGATTTCGGAGATTATCTGAACCGGCCGGTCGGAAAACTGTCCGGCGGACAGAGAAGAAGAATTGATATTGCAAGAGCCTTGCTGCATCGGCCCGAACTTCTGATTTTAGATGAACCAACGACAGGACTTGACCCACAGACGCGGCTTTTGATCTGGGATATCATTGAAAAACTTCGAGTGGAAGAAAAGCTGACAGTTTTTCTGACTACGCACTACATGGAAGAAGCTGCAAATGCCGGTTATGTGGTGATTCTGGATAAAGGAAGCATCGTGGCAGAAGGAACTCCTTTTGAGCTGAAAAATGAGTATGTGCAGGACACTATGTCTGTTTATGGTGTGACAGAAGAAGAAATCAAAACACTGGGCAGAGAGTATAAAAAGATCCGGGATGGCTATCAGTTAAAAGTAAAAAATACCGCAGAGGCTACCCGGCTGATCGTGGAACATCAGGAAATATTCCGTGATTATGAAGTGGTAAAGGGCAGAATGGATGATGTATTTCTTGCTGTAACCGGAAAAACATTGGGAGGTGAGCACAGATGAAGGCAGTATTTGCACTTATAAGTCGAAACAGAAAATTGTTTTTTAAAGACAGAGGAATGTTTTTTTCGGCTTTAATTACTCCGGGAATTCTGATTTTGCTGTATGCTACATTTCTGGCAAACGTATACAGAGATTCCTTTGTGTCCGCGATCCCGGACATGATTACAATCTCAGACAAACTGATCGATGGAACGGTGGCCGCACAGCTTGCCGCGGCTCTTCTGGCAGTCAGCTGTGTGACTGTGACATTCTGCGTGAATCTTACGATGGTACAGGACCGGGCAAACGGAACAAGGAAAGATTTTAATGTATCGCCAATCAGCAAAGCACAGCTTTATCTTGGGTATTTTTTATCTACTGTAGTCAATTCCCTGCTGGTGAATGGGCTTGCGCTTGTATTATGCCTTGGCTATATGTACAAAATGGGCTGGTATATGAGCGCTGTAGATGTACTCTGGGTTCTTCTCGATGAAATTTTACTGGTACTCTTTGGAAGCACGTTGTCAAGCATCGTCAGTTTTCCACTGACAACCCAGGGTCAGTTATCCGCAGTGGGAACGATCGTAAGTGCCGGGTATGGATTTTTATGCGGAGCTTACATGCCGATTTCAAATTTCGGCAGCGGCCTGCAGAAAGTACTGTCGTATCTGCCAAGTACCTACGGAACTTCTCTGCTGAAAAATCATATGCTCCGTGGAATCTTCGAAGAGATGGAGAACAATCAGCTGCCAGAAGAAATGATTACTGCGATTCGTGATACACTGGATTGTAACCCGAAGTTCCAGGGGTCTGTAGTAAGTGTAAATCAGATGGTGATGCTTATGGTGGGATGTGTTGTGGTATTTGGAATTATTTTTTTGTGCATGACAGCTCTTCCGGAGAAAGATGGGAAATAATCGCAGAATTGCGGAACACAGGAACAGAAGGAGATGAGAGGATTTATGGTACATTTGAAAAAAATCACAGAGGACAATTTCCTGGATGCATTCAACCTGCGCCTGGCCAAAGGGCAGGAATCATATGTTTCCCATCCCGTCCGAAGTCTGGCACAGGCATACGTTTACCGGGATCAGTGTCAGCCATTTGGAATTTATAATGAGGATAAAATGGTCGGTTATGTGATGGTCGTCTACGATTACGATATCCCGGAATATGATATCTGGCATATGATGATCGATGCTTCCTCGCAGGGAAAAGGATATGGAAGTGCTGCTCTTACTCAGGTGATCGATTACATTGAAACAAAACCGTTTGGTGATTCTGACAGAGTGACACTTACCTGCAAGCAGGAGAACCAGATTGCATTAAAGCTTTATCATAGAGCCGGGTTTGTGGAAACTGGGGTGGAAGAGGATGGAGAGATAGAACTTTCGCAAATATTAGGAAAAAAATTTGTGAATGCGGAAGAAAAAAGCAACAAAGTGACGATCCGCAGGGCCAAAAGCAATGATTTATCAAGAATCGCTGAAATATTTGTTCTTAACAACAGAATCCACTATTTTCCGATTTTTCAGGATCCGGAATATTCTTTCAGCGAATTGCAGGTGGTTTCTGCGATCAATCATTACTTTGGAAAAGAAGAGGTACTGTCTCATACGTATGTCTTTGATGACGGACTCATCAAAGGTTTTATCCAGATTGAGGAAAAAGAAATCGTAAAACTGTATGTGGATCCATTTTTTCAAAAAGAAGGAATCGGTCATGCGCTCCTTCAATTTGCGATGGAAGATAAGGATGCGGCGTATGTATGGGCACTGGAAAAGAATATAGGAGCGATTTCTTTCTATAAAAGACATGAATTTTGTCTGACAGGGAAGAAAAAGTATGAGGAAGGCACTACGGAATATCTGGTAGAATTAGCTTTGAAAAATCATGAAAGTTAAAAAATCGTCAGACACGAATTTAAGTTTACATTTTAGGGAAGTAAGCAGGAGAGTGGATTGCGAATATCCGCTTGTCAGTAACAAATAGAGAGCTGCCAATTCTGAAGAAAAATAATTCAGAGTTGGCGGCTTTTCTTATTTCTTTGGGATAAATGCTGTTTTCGGATAAGAATATATGATATGCTATCGAATAGCGATGGAATGTACCAGAGCGTGCCCCAAAATCATTTCTGCCGCTTTGAGAAAAGGAGAATGGAATGGAAAAATTAATGCTCGAAACACTTATGGAACAGCAAAGAGAGTATTTTGCATCTGGAGCCACATTGCCCGTGAAGGCGCGGATGGAGGCGTTGAGCAGATTGGAAATGGCCTTGCAAAAACAGGAGCAGATCCTCTGCAAAGCGCTGCATACGGATCTTGGAAAGAGCAAGATGGAGAGTGTGATGTGTGAAATTGGTCTGGTGCAGGGGGAAATCCGCTGGATGAAGCAGCACTTAAAGCGGCTTTGCAGACCGAAAGGTGTTAAAACGCCGATAGCACAGTTCGCTGCGAAAAGTTATCAAAGCCCTTCTCCTTATGGCAATGTGCTGATTATGAGCCCGTGGAATTACCCTGTTCTGCTGACGTTAGAACCGCTGGTAGATGCCATTGCGGCAGGAAATACTGCGGTGGTAAAGCCAAGTGCTTATGCACCGGCCAGTGCAAATGTCCTGAAAGATCTGTTAGAAGAATGTTTTCCACCAGAATATGTTGCCGTTGTTTTAGGCGGACGGGAGGAAAATCAGGCACTTTTACAGGAAAAATTTGATAAGATTTTTTTCACAGGAAGTGTAGCGGTCGGAAAGCAGGTCATGGAAAGTGCTGCAAGACATCTGACGCCCGTGACACTGGAACTTGGCGGAAAAAGCCCATGCATTGTAGAAAAAAGCAGTAAGATCCGGCTTGCGGCAAGACGCTCTGAGAAAACTTGCAAGTAAGAATTTCTATGACGGTAAGAATAAAATTGCGTGTAAAAGAGCAGGCGAATTTCCGCCTGCTCTTAAAAAATCAAGGATGAGAAAAAATTTATAAATATCATAGACAGAAAAACTGCATCAGACAATTTTCTCACGAAGAACCTCCACCTTACATTCATGAAGTTTTTTGATATCGTCTTTATGGTAAGCAATACCCACCGCGAGAATACGACCGGTATATTCCGCTTTTTCGCCAAATTTTCCTTCAAAACGTAATGCATACTGCCGGTCTTTGATTTGCTGGATGGCTTCATCAGCAGAGTGGTTAACTTTTAATTCTATGATAATGGCATCATCATTTTTTTGAAATGGATAGAAAATAAAATCAACATAACCGATACCGGCTTTATCTTCCCGTTCAATACGATAAAAATCTAAAGCCTTCAAATATACCCAGCGAATGATAGAAGCCAGTTCCGCTTCATTGTTATACAGTGTCAGCGGGCTGTGGGTGTTGTGTGCGTATTCCAGCAGTTCGGCCATTGTTTTCGTATCGCCGGCTTTTGTAGCTGCAAGCATTCGGCCGGATTCTTTCGCAAGCTTGTAAACATTTCCAAGGGATGGTTCTCTTTGAATTACTTCGGCAAATTTGTCCATCAACTCTTTGTTTGGTATGGATATATAGCCCTTGGAATAATTTAAAAATCCATAGACTACCATGGCAGAAAAAATTTCATCTTTTGTTTTCAGTTCCATAGACGTTGCCGCATATTCCTGAATTTTGGCAGGAACGGGAATGTCGGCGACCATAAGAGCAATATCATCTTTTACAGCATCTACATTTGCGCCGATATAATAGAAAATTTCATCGTACGGACCAGAACTTGTCCAGTAATTTCCCAATTGATTGTCACTTAAAGCCCCTACGACAGAGCGTGGGTTATAGAGTTTTTTCCCGCCTGCGGTCTGATAGCCATCGTACCATAATTCCAATCCTTCCCGCGTAACGGAAGGATTTTTTTCTATTTGCAAATATCTTTGATATAACAGATCGACTTCATCGTCCGTGAACCCAAAATATTCGCTGAATTTTGCGCGGGTTGCCATAGAATATTCAAAAAACATGTTCAGTTCAGAACCGCTGGAATATTTTGCAATTGGCAAAATACCGGTCATATAGGCCATTTCTACATAAGCTTTATCTTTCAGAAGATTGCTCAGAAATTTGGTATAGGCAGTCTTATCTGCATCGGTCATATAAGGCTGATGATAAATGTAATCCCACTCATCTAATATAAAAATAAATTGTTCCTGGTTACAATATTCGTAAATTCTGGTCAACGCATCCCATACCGAGTCCTCTTTTTCAATCGCAGCATCTGGGTAAGCTTTTTGCAGATCCAGAAGCAGCGTTTTTTTTATGCGGTTTATATAATGGTTATAATCGGTGATTTCAGCAGGAATCTCATTGAACATGATATGAATCACATTATGCTGGTTTAAGTGCTTTTGATACCAGGGATACTGAGAGACAGCTAATCGATCAAAAATTTTACTGCTGTCAATTCCTCTGCCAAAGTAGGAAGCAATCATATTGGCCATGACGGTTTTTCCAAACCTGCGCGGTCTGGTAATCGCCACATATTTTTGACTGTTTTGAGAATTCAAAACGGTTTTTTCCGGATCATAATCATCTGATTCAACGAGTGGAACAAGTTCTTTTAAGATAGAAGATTTATCTATGAAATAGGTTGATAGACAATCTCTGCGAAATAATCCAAAAGCACTGCTGCTGTTTAGATAGATTCCCATCGGGGGTATTTGCTCCTTTCTAAATGGAAGTGTCTGCATGATTTACAGACATAGCTACGAATAAAAGTCAAATCTAAAGATATCTTAACCTTATCATAAAGGGCATTTAATTACAAGGGAGAAAATGTTACTGTTCACAGGTATCCTGCGAACAGTAACGTAAGCAGCCCTCATTTAGAGTTTTGCTTCGCAAAAGGAGGGCTGCTCACACCTGAATCACATTCTTACGTACCTGAACAGCAAGTGTTCAGGTACTGAGTGAACATTAACGAGAAAATTCATCTGACAGATGAATGAAAAATATCCGTTTTCATCTGACGGATGAATGCGAAAAGGTAAGGAGTGTGGTACCTTTGTTTTAAGGATACCTGACGAAAAAAACAGCAAACAGCGAAGGAAAGCAGCCTTGCGCTGAAGATTGGAAGGGGAGATATAAGATGAAGGAAGCTGTTTTAAACAAAATGAATCCGAAGGAAAGAAAAATCCTGGAAGCAGAATTGCAGAAAGTGTACACAAAACAGACGCACTCTTTCCGGGATGCAGGAAAAGCGGTCTGGAATACAAAAGGAATCCGCGAACTTCTGGACGGATGCACCGAATACGCTGGTTGCTATTTTAAGTGGCAATATTGCACTATTGCAGGCATTTGAAAAGGAAAGACAAATGGAAGAAGAGGATGAAGAAGAAGACCTTGGCTGGAAGGAAGAATTTGCCCCTTGTAGGAGCAGAAAGCTGCCTTGCTATACGATAGGCCGGGAAAACGTTTCGAAAAAATTCTGTATTCCAAATGTACTCACCGCACTCATTCTCTCAGGGGATATGGGAATGCTGGAATATGGTTTCGACCATTACAAACTGGAAAACCCGGTAGTCTGCAGGGGCAAAATCGAAGCATTGGGAGAGGCGCTTCTTTATGGAGATGAAACAAAAAGAACAGGAAATTAACAAGAGAAAAAAGAGATTATTATGGAAGGAAAAACGAATGAAAGAGACAGTCTTAAATGCAATGAACCCAGTAGAAAGAGAGATTTTTGAGAAAGAACTGCAGAAAGTACACCTGAAAAAATCCACAGCCTTAAATGATATCGGAAAAACAGTCTGGGATACGAAAAAGATCCGGGAACTCCTGGATCAGGACGCAGAACTGGAAGAAATCAAGAGATTCTTTGATGAAAATCAACTGAAACCAGACCAGTATAACCGAAATGCCATTCCGCTGGCCGCCTATACTTACTGGTATGGAAGAGGCTGCGGCAGGGAAGATGTCTGCCTGTGGGCATTCGAATCTGCCACAACGATTGACGGACTTCTTCAGGTACAGGAGCCGTCCCATCTGGAGAAAATTGCAAAGAAATTTATCAGCATGGATAAATACGGTGTCGTTGCGTTCCGAAAGATGTATCTTCATGAAGAACTGTGCTGGACCGATGCGCCCAATTATCTGGCGGCTGTGATGAGCGGAAACGTTTCCCTGCTGCAGATGTTTGAAGCAAAAGACGAGGAAATGACGGAAGAAAATATGGAGTACTGGGAATACACCTGTGAATGGGATCGTATTCCGGGAGCCAGAAAAACCTATTACAGCATTCGCCGGGAAACGATTGTCGGAGATTTTTATATCCCGGGTATTCTCACAGCGGCGATTCTGTCCGGCAGTCCGGAGATGCTGGATTACTGCATCGACCATTATGATATCGATGGCGCAAGCCTGGCGTACGGAGAAAAAGAGGCACTGGGTCAGGCAGTTGCCGGTGCGGGGAAAGAGCTGACAGAATACATGCTGGAACACTACACAGGATTAATCGAACTTGCAGAGCCGGATCAGGTGATGAAAGCCGGAAATGTGCCGCTGCTGCGTTATCTGTTAGAGACACATTTCGAGCATCTGAACTGGTATGCAACTCTGTTTTTCAATCTGAGAGACATACGGACACCATACATGTCAGCACCGGGATTTCCAAGAGACGTCGATACCGATGTGGAAATGTACCGTGCTTTTTTGGAATGGGAGAGTCCTGCATTTTCCATGGACTTTATTATCGGCCAGATGCGCGCGGAACTGGCAAAGCCGGCAGAAAGAGAAATTGATCTGAAGTATTACGGAGAACAGGAGATACAGAAACCTTATCATGTGAACGACCTGTTTGCCAGAAAGATGACGTATGAATGGATCAAAGTGCCAGACTGCATGGAGCGCAAGGTGAGATTGCTTGAATTTTACCAGGAACTGGGCGGAGAAATAACAGAAGAACTGAGCGAAATAACCGGTTATATCGAGCATTGCAGACGAATCGATGAGCTGTTTGCGGAGGATTGAAAACGATTAGAAGACGATTAGAAGCAACGATTAGGAGCAGATGAAAAAATCTGCATCTGAGCGATATTTTTCCGGGGGAGAAAGCAGTACTCTCCCGGAAAAATAATTTTAAGAGACGCAGCCAGAGCATGTAAAAAACATATGCAGGCTGCGAAAGGCCGTTTCAAACACGCCCAGGAGAAAGAATGAGGGAAAGAAAATGTCAGTATTTTTTGAAAACGAATTTAAAAATGAATCTGAAAATGAAATCAAAAACGAATCCGAAAACAGATGCATCATGCTGCCGGAAGAAGTCAAAGGGAAGGATTACTTTGCCCTGACGGGAAGCAAACTGAAGGCGTATGTAGAGAAGTGGCTGGACGGGATTGATGAGGAACGGGATTTTGTGGAGGAAATCCTTAATTACTGTAAAAGATCCAGAAAGACAGTGTATAGAAGGGCAGCGTATAGAAAGGCAGTGTATGGTATAACAGGATTGCCTTCAACAGGAAAAACAACGGGACTATTACAAGCAATCCGAAAACTTGCAGCATACGAAAAGTGCGTATATATTTCATTTGATAGAAAAACAGATGGAGACTTGGATACGCTACAGCAATTGTTAGATCGTTTGAATGATGACCATAAATATGTGTTTATAGATGAAATAACCTGTATGAAAGATTTTACAAATCGAATTGGTATTTTGATGGATCAATATACATCCAGGGGTAAGAGAGTAGTTATGTCTGGTACAGATTCCTATGCTTTTCTGAAGGTTGACAGATGCTGGTACATAGGGTGTTTCCGTTCTATTTCATTTATGTCATATGAAGAAGCCAGACGAACGACAAGAATGGATTTTTCATCGTATTTAATGTCTGGCGGACTATATGGCACAGAGAAATACAAAGGAACAAAAGGTTTGTGGAATTATATCAAAGACTCAATCGTAGACAATCTGGCCTTCTCGGTAAGAAGGAATCCTATCGAATGCAGCTTTGCTGATATGTCTGAAACAGAACTGTGTCAGGCTGTATTTTTGACGATGTGTATTATAGTGTGCAGCTGGGAAGAAGATCTGCAGCTTGACGGTTTACTGGATACCATATTCACAGGTGAGAGAAGTACACGCCGGAGTAAAATCATTGGGAATTTAGGACAGGAACTGGGAATTACGTTTAAAAGAGTAGAAAGACAAGTCATCGAAGACATATTAAGAATGCTTGAAGATATGAAGGTTGTTGTAGTCATAGGGAATCTATATAGAGACAATTATGGCACAAAATATATGATCACAGTACCATTTCTCGTAAATCAGATTGCCTGGTTAATCGCAAATCATGTAGTAAAAACAGGGGAAAAACGGAAAGAGGAAAGCGTCCGTCAGATAAACGAAATTGCGTTAAAATCTGTGGTTATTTCGCATACGGCATATCATTTATGGCATAAAACATGCTATTACTATAGAGATGATAAGACAGAAGTCGATTTGGTTTTACTAGACCAGGAAGATTTGAGACTGGAGGAACTACAGGCGTCCTTAGTGGATATCAATATAACCAATCATGCAGATACCGCATATGAGAAAGGACAGCGTATGAAAGAGGTGAATCCGTATTTCTTTGAGGAGCTAGTATATGGAATTGATGAAAGAATTATATTGTACCTCGGCCCGACAAATAAAAAGAAAGGCCTGACGAATGTGATGGATTTTTTGGAGAGCTACCAGCAAAGAAATATAAAAACGGAAAAATATCTTGATGAAATGGAAAAAATGCTGATGGATGAACAAAAACAATGACTGTGCTATTCTTACCTTAAGGACAGGACAGCTAGCGCCAAAAACAGCAGACGGCTTAAGAAACGTAAACTTCAGCCTTACAATTGGAAGGGGAAAGGAAGATGAAAGAGGCGATCTTAAATGCAATGAATCCGATAGAAAAAAAGATTCTTGAGAAAGAAGTACAGAAAATACATATTCCGGAGGAACCCATACCATTCGATGACTTCGGGAAAAAAATCAGGTATGTGAAAAAGATCCGGGAACTCCTGGATCAGGACGCAGAACTGAAAGAAATTAAATTACTCTTTGGCCGAAAAGGCCTGCACCAGGGCTGGTACTACAAAAATGAGACTCCACTGGCATCCTACGTTTACTGGTATGGAAGAGGCTGTGGCCGGGAAGATGTCTGCCGTTGGGCAGTTGAAGCCAGTACAACGATCGACGGACTTCTTCAGGTACAGGAACCGTCCCACATGGAAGAAATTACAAAACTATTTGTCTGCGCGGATAAAGATAATGCCGTTCCGTTTCGAAGGATTTATCTGCGGGATGAATTGTGCTGGACCGATGCGCCCAATTATCTAATTCTGTAGTGGACGCTGGAGCGTGTTTGAAAAATCATTTCCGCAGTCTGCATGCCCCGCTTTGCGGTACAGGAAGAAAGCATTTTCCCCGGAAGAAAAGAAGATCCTCTTCCGGGGAAAATGCTTTTTAAAGAAAAGTAAAATGAAATGGAAGAGAGAAGAGGACAGACATGACATTAGAAGAATCATATGAAATTTTAGAAAACTATTATCAGAATATTTACGGTATGTACGATGATAACTGGATTGATTACGATTTAGATGTAGCATTTACAAAATTGCAGCTGGAAAAAATCATTCAAAAAAGATATAAGCTGGATCACCAGGAGAAAATGATTCTGCAGTGGCTGCTGGAAGAAGACATGGAACCAAAGGTATGTGAGGCTATTCGGGTGATTCTGGAAATGGATGTTTGAGGAAAGGATGGAAAGGTGACGATGAAAAAGACAGATGTAAAAAAGACGGAAAGATCAAAAGAATTTCTGGCAGAGGAATGGCTGGAAATTGTACTGAAAGGCCAGGATAAAGGAGAAGGGCGGTTCTGCCGGCATGGTGTGTGCAGTTTTATGGGAAGACAGCCATTAACATTTCGGCCGGTAAAGAGAAAACCGGAATTGGAAAAGCGATTTATAGAGAGTCGAATCATGGAAAGTCGAATTATGGAAAGTCGAACCATGAAAAATCGGTTCAGGGGGACACGGAACAGCTGGTTCGGACAGGAAGATCTGGACAGTGAAAGAAACGGATATGGGGAAAGACTGCGCGCTAAAACAGAACTGACGGAAGAAGCAAAAGTGATAGAAGAAACAGAAATGGAAGGACAGCTGATGCAAAAGTATCAAACAGCACGCTGGGAGGAAGCTGTGAGACATGTTCTTTTGTTCCTTCCGGAAGTGCTGGTTTATCTGGGCAGTTTTTTGTTGTTTTGGGAAAACGAAGTACTGGCGAAAGTTGTCGGAGTTTTTGAGTTTTATGGAAGAGAAAACGCTGTGAGAAGACAGTGGGAGAGGGAAGAAAAGGAAGAGAAGAAAGAAAATCTGGAAGGAAAGCAGAGAAACAGTAAAAATAGGACAGCTTTGGATACGCAGAAAGAGGAAACGATGGACTGGAATACGGCGTTTGCAGTGTTGCGGAAGTTTTATGAAGAAAAATGGGACTATTTGAATGGATGTCCGAGAAATGAAAAAGCGTGGGATGAGGAAGGGGAACTGCAGTGCAAAATATACATATCAAAAAAGAAGGGGCTGGATCGGGATCAGAAAATGGAAGTGATGAAACTGTATGAGACGGTGGAGGACAGGAAAGTGCAGGAGGCTGTGCGGACGGTTTGCGGATAGGAATAATCTGGTACAGGTTGTAATAAAAGGGAAAAATTCAATCCATCTTTTGTGCGAAACGCACATAAAAACTGGAAAGATCGAAAAAATAAAGAGTTTTTGCATAAAAAACATATGTTGGATTATGTACAGAAATAAAAACATATGGTATAATAACTTGCGTTAGTGAGGGAACATAGTATGCGCTCAAAACACGGTGAGTAGCTATATTATTGCAGAATTAGAAAAAAGTAAATAATATGTTAGGAAAGATTAAAAAATGTGAAAGGAACAAAAAATGGAAGACCAAGATAGCACTGTAAAAGATACGTTGAAGAAGATAATAGGGGATAAAAAAGACGGAGGGATTCCGATTAATGAAAAAGGAAAATGGTTAGATAAAAAGCAGCGTTTTGATTTTACACTCCAAGGATATAAATTTAAAGTCTATAGTAATAATAAAATTACTAATGAACAATTTAAAACGTTAGTGTATGGTGATTATAATTATGGGATAATCTATAACACACCCAATACAGATATCCCGAAGACTTGGATTTTTGAAGGTAAAGATTGGTTTCTAAAGTTGCAGAATGTTAATGCTATGTATCAACGAGCGAAAAGAGAAGAAAACCTTCTTAAACAAGAAGACTTTGAAAAAAAATTTAAAAAAATAATAAAGGAAATAATGGGAAAGGATCTGATAAAAATGGGAGATAAGCGGGATGATTTTACTTATTTACGAAGTTTAGTAGAAAATGGTGCAACACAAATAATTTTAACCGGTGCTCCTGGAAACGGAAAAACTCGATTGGCAAAGAAAATTGCAGAGGAGTTTTGCCAGGAACAGACTAAAAAGTATGAATTGGTTCAATTTCATCCATCTTATGACTATACAGATTTTGTCGAAGGCATTCGACCGGTAGAATATAAGGACCAGGATGGAATTGAAAAAGTTGAATTTCGAAAAGTTGATGGTATATTCAAAAAGTTCTGCCGAAAAGTTGCGAATGATGATTCAGATGGAAAAAGCAATGAAAAATATTTTTTCATTATTGATGAAATTAATAGAGCTGACTTATCAAAAGTATTTGGTGAGTTGATGTATTGCCTTGAGACGGATAAACGAGGTTCTGAAAATCGTATTCAGACGCAATATGCGAATCTTCACACATATAATCCGGAAGAAGGCGATTACTATTCTGAAGATATTTTTGAAAAAGGATTCTACATTCCAAAGAACGTTATTATTATTGGAACTATGAATGACATAGATCGATCCGTTGAAAGTATGGATTTTGCACTAAGACGACGTTTTGTATGGAGAGAGATAACAGTACAAGAAGATGAAACAAAACTTGCAAAAACTATTATGGAAATATTGTTTCCAGATGAAACATGGGATGAGGAATCGCTGAAAAGCAAAATTAGTTTGCAAGTTGCAAAATATATTCTTTATATAAATAAACAACAAATAGATAAGCAGAGGGGATTAAATAAGCATTATTATATTAGTCAGGGACAATTTTCTAATATTCCGGGAGTAGAAAAGTGGAAAGAAGAATTATTGCTTGAAGAAAATAGTACAGATGAGTGTGTTAAAAAATATGCTGAAAAACTGATAAAAGATGTTTGGAACCTCCGATTAGAGTCTCTTCTTTACGAGTATGTACGCGGAGAAGGAAATGAAGAGAAGTTTGTGAATGAGTGCAATTTGGAGGCGTTTAAGGAGTGGGAAAAGGTGCAAAAGAATGCTCAGAATAATACTCCGTCAGAGGAAAAGGAATGATTTACTTAAAAGATTACTCAAAATTGGAAGAGTGCATATCAGAAGAAATTAATAAAGAAAGTAGTTTGCTGCAAAGTATATATAAAGAAACAGGAGATTCCGAGGAAAGAGTAGATAGATTTGCGAAGCTAATAGATGGAGTTTCACAAAGTGATATTCTTGTACTTGGTGAAAACGACTGTGCGGCTAGAGAACCTTTTAAGATTGTGACCCAGGGCAATAAGGGAGAATATTGGACGCAACAATATATTGGACTGCTGCAGATAACCTCCGATGGAACGAAAGAAGAGGTTTTTATAAGAAGCCGCTTTGATAATGAGTCATGTGAATTTTCCAAGTATATATTAAATAAAGCGCTGGGTTTGAAGGCAAATATTCTTCAGAATGTAGAGCCTTCGGTGGGAAGAGGGGAGATTCTGGATTTGATTCTTGCAATTATTTTCACAATGCAAATTGCAAGGGCTTATAGAAAAGGAATCTATCGCAGATATCGAACGTATGAAAACAACGATTCGAAATTAAAAGGAAGAATCGATGTTGCACGCCATATTCGTCTCAATCCGATATTTAACGGAAATATTGCCTATTCCAGTCGAGAATATACTGCTGATAATGATATGAATCGTATGATTCTTACGGCATACACATCATTGCAAAAAAGACAGCCGGGCCGCATGCGTGAATTGGAAAAAAAATACGCACCGGTGAAAGATTTTATTTCACAGTTAAAAAATATCATGCAGCCTGCGTCGCGGCAGGAAGCGCGAAAACTGGTTCAGAAAGAACGAAAAAAAATCACGCATGCGGTATATTCGGATTGGGAAAGTGTCCGGAAAACGGCAATTTTGATTTTAAAGTATATGGGAATTGCGCCAGAGGACGATGGGACGAATGTCAATGGTATATTGATTAACATGAATTATATCTGGGAAAGATATTTGGTTCAAATTGTAAAGGAGAAAATAGAAAACAAATATCAAATAGAGGGAAAAAAATCATTTGGAATATTTTTCCCTAATGATCAAAGCAATGAAAGCCCTAGAGAGTTAAAGTTACAGCCTGGAGAGTTAAAGTTACAGCCTGATTTGGTCATTTCCGATAAAGACGAACCGCTCTTGATCATTGACGCAAAATATAAAAACGAATGGGAAAATGTTGCTTCAGATAAATTAGGTAAACCGGACAGAGAAGACTGTTTTCAGATTATGTCTTATATGTATAGGGCAAAGTGCAAGTTTGGTGGGATCTTTTGTCCACAAACTAAAGTACGGGATGAGTCAGATAATGGAAAAATGTCCTTGAAAGAGTATTTTATTTTCGAAAAGCGCGATGAAAAGGCAATCGTGACTCTTTTTTCATTACAGATTAATGGGGTTCAAGGAAGTAGTAAAGAATTCGCAGAGGAAATGAAAAAAAGAGAAGATGCTCTTTGCGGTGAGATTCGGAAAAAAATAAAAACTCATGAAGAATTGCGGAACCAAGAAATGAAAAAAATAAAAGATATGGCTGTATTCATGAACACAAATGGAATGGAAGTTAAAAAAATAGCCTACTATCTTAACGTAAATGCTCCAATGATTCAAGAATGGATTGATGAAAGCAGCATTGTGCAGTAAGTAATGATAAGCTAAAGATGTTACATAAAAACATAGAAAAATCATAAGAAGAAAATCAAGTGACCGGGTTCGGGGGGTGGGCAAAGCCCCCGGCCCGGTCACACCTCTCCCCGCACAATCCGTTCATGCACACTGGCCACGAAATCATTGATCTGTTTCGCATCCGGAACCTCCGGCAGATCGGTGTTTTCTTTTGCGTAATCCAGCCGTTTCTGAAGTTCATCCAAGAATTCGGAAAATTCTTCGGTCGGCTGCTGGCTTTCATCGAGAAATTTTCCGTTGCGGATTTCCATCAGAAATGGAAGATCCTGTTTGCGGTACGTGTGGATTTCTCCTTTTTCGAGAATATCAAATGCCATCAGGTAAAGTCTGACGAGGTGCATCATGTGTTTGGAAAGTTTGGCGTGTTTGTTGCGTTTTCCCAGTTTGTCATAGTCTCTGACGATGCTGTTCATCTCATTCCACATGGAGCGGTAGTCGCGGAGCGGATAATGCTTTAGGGAAAGATCCATATAAATTTCGGCTTCCATATCATCCCGCGGTGACGAATCGAGGTAAAGATGGATATTATCTTCGGTATAGGAAAAGTACCGCTCTTTAAAATCATAAGAAGCATTCTGGATACTGTTCAGGATATGCTGCTCCCGCTGTGCCTGTCCGGTGAGGCGTGCGGACTTGTTATCCAGTCTGCGCAGCTGGCTGTTGGCGTATCCGCTGAAGGACTGGATTGCTTTTTTAGACAGAAACAGGGATTTGTGATCCAGTAGTTCCTGTCCGATGGGTGAAATATAAAAATATTGTTCCGGTTCCAGACCAAGAATTTCGATGGTGTTGGGATTGCAGTTGCTAAGCAGCTGGATCAGCTTCCGGAAGGAATAAATGGTCGTATCGGTTTCTGTATTGCAGACCTGCTCAAAATCAGCTCCGGTCAGGATTTCGCGTTTGCTGTTTACGGCACAGCCGCGCACATCCAGATCGGAGTTTTCTGTGTTCGTGCCGTATGCATAAGAGCCGCCCAAACCGAGCAGAATGATGTTCTTTCCCAGATGCGGGTTGGTCCGCAGAAAATCGTATGCGGGGGTCTGCAGCTGTTGTTTCATTTCCTGTATTGTCATATGGTATTCCTTTCTGATAAGTAGAGGGAAAAGAGGAGAGAAGCAGCATGCCGGGATAGTGCTTTTCCTCTTTTTATGGAATCGATGCGTTACATATTTTGTTTCAAACTACAGTCGATAATTTCACGGAAACTGACGTGTCAGCAGAATGGTGACTGTGTTTTCCTCATTTCGTGCTATTATTTGTTGCATTTTTTCTTAGTATAGCGCAAAAAGAAAAAAGTGGCAATTCAACTTGCAGTTGAATTTTAAACAGCAGCCAATTCGCAGCTGCTGTTTTGCTACAGGGACAGGATCGTGTTTCATCTGACGGATGAAAGACAGACATCCGGCTTTCTATTATAATAGAAAGAAAAGGCAAACCAGAGCGTCTGGATTGCAGGAATGATTTTCCGGTCGCACTTTCAGGAAAATTGGATGCCCAGGGTTTGCCGCCGAGAAAGGATGGAAGTCACATGGAACATAAATACATCAATATTGAACGGCTGCGGCCAAGACATTCTTCCGGATTTCAGCCGGGGGATCATATTGTTGTGCAGGAGAAGATTGACGGATCGAATTTTCGATCTGCTATGACAGAGAGCAGGACCGGATCCGGGCTTTTGGACGGAAGAGTGAGCTGGATGAGAAAAATCATCTGCGTGGTGCATGGAGCTGGACGCAGAAACAGGATAAGGAAAAGATAAAAGCTGTGCTCGGGGACCGCTATATTCTGTTTGCGGAATGGCTCGTTCATCATGCGGTTCCATATCCGGAGGAGCGGTATGAAAAGGTATACTGCTTTGACGTGATGGAAAAAGAGACTGGAAAATATCTGCCGCAGGATCAGGTCAAAGAGATGGTAACGGAGCTGGGACTGACCTATGTGCCGGTCTTTTACGATGGACCGTTTGTGTCCTGGGAAGCGATTGAGGCGATGGTAGGAAGAACGGAGCTTGGCGGTGCTTACGGCGAGGGCGTTGTTGTGAAAAATATGACCCGCCTGAACGACCCAAACGAAAAGCTTCCTTTTTATACAAAAATCGTTGGAGCGGATTTTGCGGAAAAAAAGTCGATTTCCAGGACGCACATGGAGCAGATGTCGGCGGATGCAAAACGGCAGGCTCTGGCAGATTCTGTTGTGACGGAGGCGCGTGTGCGGAAGATGATCCTGAAACTGGTGGATGAAAATCTACTGTCGGAAAACTGGAGAGAAGAGAAACCGGAAACGATTTCAAGGCAGCTGACCCGGCAGATTTATTACGACTGCGTGAAAGAAGAGCCGGAAACGGTGGAGCAGATCGGAAAGCAGTTTGGAAAATATGCGGCTATTTCGACCACAAACCGGGTGAGAGAAATGATGAAAAACCAGAAATAAATCTGTGCAAAAAAGAACATAAAGATAGATTATCCTGGCGTGCATAAATCTAAGGCGATAAAAAGGTGCTAAGAACACCCCCTCTTAGTGGCAGAAATGAAAATAAAAAAATTTTTTCCTGACCTAGAAAATTTTTAGGCGGAACTGTAGAATATTTTATATCAGCAGGCGCTGAAAAAAATAACAGGAGGATGTTCAGAATGAATGAACATATTTGTGTAGCAGTAAACACCAAAGCAACAGGAGAGAAAATCCGGAAACTGAGAGAAAAATGTGGTTTTAGCAAAACGGAAGTTCAGGAAAGCCTTGGACTGGTAGGCGTGCAGAGCATTTATGATTGGGAGAATGGTGTGAAACTGCCCAACCTCGAAAATGCACTGGGTCTGGCACGGCTCCTTGGGGTAGATCTCGACCAGCTTCTGGTCGCCCAGCCGCTCGTGGAAGAAACTGTTTCGAAAACGGAGCAGGAGCTTTCAGACCGGTGCCGGATTTCAGAAGCAGTAGAAAAACTGGAACCAATGTTCGCGGACATGCTGCTGGAAGATGGCAGTGCCAGCGATCCGGCGGCCGACACGGAAATCCAGCTGGAAGACGGAACCTGGGAAAAGTATCATTACCCGGTACTGGAGGTGCTGGCTTACTATTCCGTCAGTCAGTTCCGGCTGGAGATTTGTAACAGGACGGACAACTACGCAAGATTTTATCCAAAAGAAAGAAGGTTTGTCGTTTCGGAAAAGGGTCTTGAGAATGAAGCATTGCTGCTGCACGAGATGATTCACATGCATGAATATGCGCTGAGCCAGCTGCCATCACAGTACCGGGAGAGAGTTGCCGCCTGCCTTTGTGAATCATTGCAGAAGAACATCTATGACGTCGACCAGATGGTGAAGGAAAACCTGTCCTTTTTCCAGGACAGCTCTGTAGACAGGGAAGGACACGATACTTTGTTCTACCTGAAGAGCCTTGATCTGGATATGCGTATGCATTACAAACTCGGCACCATCTATGCGTGCGGCCGGGAGCACAGGGCATGTGCCTGAACCGCAAAGTGTGTGACAGAATCACAGGCAGACGGATCCATACTGCTTATGTGCTCCGGTTAAATCGAGGGTATTGTAGAAATAAAAGAAAAAATTTGAAAAATTTCAAAAAATAGCGTTGACAAACAGAACAAAGCGTGCTAATATACGTATTGTCAGCAGGACATAAAAACTGCTGGAAAACAGATATGGGGTCTTAGCTCAGCTGGGAGAGCATCTGCCTTACAAGCAGAGGGTCACAGGTTCGAGCCCTGTAGGCCCCATACTTATGAAATGAATATGGCGAGATAGCTCAGTTGGCTAGAGCACGCGGTTCATACCCGCGGTGTCGAGGGTTCGAATCCCCCTCTCGCTATGAAAAGAGAAAACTCCTGCGGAAGCGGGAGTTTTTTTGCGTTATGATACATTCACAGAAAGGGTCAGGTAGAAGTATATGAAGTTATTCCATTTATCCGATCTTCACATCGGAAAACGAGTCAATGAATTTTCGATGATCGAGGATCAGAAATACATTCTGTCGCAGATTCTCCATGCTGCGAGAATCGAGAAACCGGATGGCATTCTGCTTTCCGGGGATATTTATGACAGTACGATTCCAAGTGCAGAAGCGGTTCAGGTCTTTGATGCGTTTCTGACGGAACTTTCCGCAGAGCAGATCCCTGCTTTTATCATCAGTGGAAATCACGATTCCGCGGAGCGTCTGGCGTTTGGCTCCAGTCTGATGGGAAAAAGCGGAATCTATTTTTCCAGGGTGTACGATGGAACGATCGAAAAGATTCCATTGCAGGATGTGTATGGCACGGTCTGGATTCATCTGCTTCCATTTTTGCGGCCTGCCGTGGTGCGCCATGCGCTGCCGGAACGTGCAGAAGAGGTGTCGTATGCAGCAGATGCTGTCCGAATCGCGCTGGAGCAGGATGCTGTTGATGGGAACGAGCGGAATGTACTCCTGGCGCATCAGTTTGTAACCGGGGCAAAACGGTGCGAGGCCGAAGAACTGCAGGTCGGTGACCTGGATCAGATCCCGGTGGAACTCTTTGAAAAGTTTGATTATGTGGCACTGGGACACATCCACAGTCCGCAGAAAGTGGGAAGGGAGACGGTGCGTTACTGCGGATCGCCGCTCAAATACTCTTTCTCGGAAGCCGGTCAGGAAAAATCCATCACGGTGGTCGAACTGAAAGAAAAAGGAACAGTGGAACTTCGAACCATTCCGTTAGAGCCGCTGCGCGACATGCGGAAAATCCGGGGCACGTATCTGGAAGTCACGGCAAAATCATTTTATGAGAACAGCAACTGTGAGGATTATCTTCTGGTGACGCTGACCGATGAGGAGGATGTGCCAGATGGAATGGCAAAACTCCGCACCATTTATCCGAATCTGATGCGGCTGGAGTATGATAATAAAAGAACCAGATCCTGCGCGGACATCGGCACAGCGGAACGTGTGGAGGAAAAATCAGAATTGGAATTGTTCCGGGAACTCTATGAATTGCAGAATAATCAGGGCATGACCGCGCAGCAGGAAGCACTGGTGGAAGAAATGTTACGGGGGTTGAAAGCATGAAACCAAAGAAATTAGTCATCAGCGCATTTGGACCGTATGCGGACCGGATGGAACTGGATTTTGAACGCCTGGGCGGCGGTGGCCTGTATCTGATTACAGGAGACACCGGTGCGGGAAAAACGACGATTTTTGATGCCATCACGTTTGCACTTTACGGAGAGGCGAGCGGAGAAGTCCGCAAAGGCGAGATGTTCCGCAGCAAGTATGCAAAACCGGAAGTGCGTACCTTTGTCGAGCTTACCTTTACGTATCAGGGAAAGGATTATACGGTAAAGAGAAATCCGGAATATCTGCGCCCGAAAGACCGTGGACAGGGAATGACGATGGAAAAAGCGAATGCAGAGCTGATTTTCCCGGATGAACGGCAGCCGGTGACGAAGATTTCGGAAGTGACAAAGGCGGTGACAGAGCTTCTCGGGCTGGATCAGCGTCAGTTCCGGCAGATCGCCATGATCGCACAGGGAGATTTTCAGAAACTTCTGCTGGCAGGAACGGCGGACCGGAGTGAAATTTTCCGGAAAATGTTTCACACAGAGATTTACCAGGCGCTGCAGAACCGTCTGCGGGATGAGGCGAAGGCACGCTGGAAAACGTACGATGAAAAGAAACGAAGTATCAGCCAGTACCTGGACAATGTTGTGTGCCCGGAGGATGCCAGATGGAAAAAAGAGTTTGACCGGCTGAAAAAAGAGAATTTTAACGGTCAGGTGATGCGCGGCATGGAACTGCTTGCGGAGTGTATCGAATGGGACGAGGAGCAGCTTTTCATGCTGAAAGAAGAGCAGCGTGCGATCCATGGCGAGATAGAAAAGAAAAACCAGCTGCTTGGAAAGATAAAAGACAGACAGACAAGGCAGGCGGAAAAAGAGCAGAAGGAAAACGAGCGGAAACTGCTGCTTCCGGAAGTAGAAGAAAAGAAAAAGAAAAGTGAGCGGGCGGAAAAAGAAGCCGGGATCTGTGAGAAGTTAGAAGAACAGATCCGGGAAGAAAAAGCGTGTCTGGAACTGCTGCGAAAAATGAAGCAGGAGCAGGAAGCGATGACGCAGCTGCAAAAGGAACTGCAGGAAACAGCGGAAGCAAAAGGAAAGCTGCAGGAAGAGCAGGAAAATGCGAAAAAGGAGCTGGAACAGCAGAAAGCACGGAAAGAAAAACTCTCCGGCACGGAAGTGGAACTGGCACGGACGGAGCAGAAAGAAACGTATGCCGCAGAGCAGGTGCAGCAGCTGAGCGCGTACTGTGAGAAAATTGGAAAGACAGCCGCTGAGGAAGTTGCAAAAAAAGAAGAGGAAAGTGCTCTTTGCGAAAAAATAAAAGAAGCAGAGCATACGGAAGGCAAGGCAGCCGAAGAGGCAGAAAAGCTGGCAGGGCAGGATAAAGTCTGCGAAAAGTTTCAGGAAGAAAAGGAAAGCATCAGGCGCAAAATCCTCACTTTGGCAGAAGCGAAAAAGCAGCTGGAAAAAAAGACGGATGAAGTGCAGCGGCTCGCAAAACGGCTGAAACAGTTACAAAGAGAAGAAGAGAAACTGCAGGCGGACAGAACAGTGACAGCAGAGCAGATGGCCAAAAGAGGCAGTGCTGCGCTGCTGCAGGAAAAATACCGTCAGGAGCGGGAAACACTGGAAAATCTGCTGAGAGGCTGGGAACAGGCCTGCCAAGAGCTGGAAGAGAAACAAAGTGCATACCGCGACGGAATCTGGAAGAGAGACGATCTGCGGAAAAATTATCAGGCGATGGAATCGTTATTTCTGGATGCGCAGGCGGGAATTCTGGCGGAAAAACTGACAGAAGGAAAGCCATGCCCGGTCTGCGGCGCGATTCATCACCCACAGCCTGCAAAACGGGCGGAGCATACGCCGGACAAAGCGACGCTGGATCAGAAAAAGGAAGAACTGCGGGAGCAGGAAGAAACAGCGGCAGGACAGAGCGAAGCGGCCGGAAACTGCGGCAGACGGGTAAAAGAACTGCGGGAGCAGCTGACTGTGTGTCTGGTAAAAGAGATGCCGTATGCGAAAAAAGAAAAGCAGGAAAGTGGTCTGACGGAAACTGACTTTATGAAATCAGCCCCGTATGCCAAAAGAAATGAAACGGATAGGAAATCAAATGAAACACAAAGATTTCTTCAAATGTCAGACTCCCTGTTCCGCCAGAAGGTAGAAAAGAAAGCAGAGCAGCTCCGGGAAGAAGAAAGTAAGCAGAAAGTGCGTCAGGCAGAATATGCGGAACTGGAAAAAACACAGACCAGTCAGCAGGAAAAACTGGAAACGCTGAAACAGGCAATCGCCGGGGCGCAGGCAGATCTTGGCCGGGCGGAAGGAACACAGAAAGCGCTGGAAGAACAGCTGAATAAAGAAATTTCAGAAGCAGAAAAGGAGCCAGGTTTTGAAGAAACAATAGTTTCTGCGGAGAAAAAGGGTTCTGCAGAGGATAAGGATTACGCAGAGACGGACGACAGAAACTTCCTTGCTGGTCAGATCGAAAAAGTGCTGCTCTTCTGGGAAAACAGGCAGAAACAGTGTGGAGAAGAATTCGCTGTGGCACAGGCAAAGATGAAACGCCGCACAGAATGCATTGCACTGCAAAAAGAGGCAGAATCCAGTCAGAAAAAGGATCAGGAACAGCTTCAGCGTGTGCGGAGTTGTCTTGAAGTCCTGCAAAGTGACCGGAAAAGATGGAATGAAAAGGAAGAGAAACTGCTGGAAACTCTGGAGCAGCAGAGAAAAGAAATAAAGTCGGCGGATCAGTTTGAGAATATTGCAGAGATTTCATTCACAGAAAAACAATTCCTGGAAATCCTGACAGATACAGAAAAACAACTTTGGGTTCGTTCGATGCAGGAACAGCGTTATTGGAAAGAAAAACAGGAGACGTTAGAAAAGCAGAAACGGAACCTTCTTGCGCAGAAAGAAGAGTTACAGAGAATCCAGCTGGAAATCCAGGCAGAAACGCAGAAAATAGAGCAGAGAGAAAAAACAATCCGCGAGAAGGAATTGCTGGAAGCAAAACGAAAGGCGGAGCAAAAGGCACTGCAGGAAAGAATTCAGGAAAAAGAAACCAAACTGGCGGGAAAAGAAGAAAAAGAACTGCTGGAGCATATCAAAGGATGGGAGACGCAGAAAGAACAGCGGAAAGCGGCGCAGAAAACGGCAAAAGAAGAACTGGACGCTGTGCAGAAAAAGCTGACGGAAGTACAGGCGGCTTTTGCGGCCATCCAGACGCTGGAAGCAGCGGATGAGGAAGCGGATTTACAGGGGCAGCAGCTCCCTTCAGAAACGGAGCTGCAGGAGAATCTTGAGATGCTTTCCGGGCGGAAGCAGGAACTGGATCAGCGTTACAACGAACAGTATCATGCGGCAAATACGAATCAGAACGTATACCAGGCTGTGCAAACGCAGCAAAGCCAGATGCAGGAGGTAGAGGAAGAATATAAATGGGTCAACGCGCTTGCGGATACCGCAACGGGAAATGTGACCGGAAAGCGGAAGATTGATTTGGAAACGTATGCGCAGATGGCGTATTTTGACCGGATTCTGCGCAAAGCCAATGTGCGTTTCCTGACGATGAGCCAGGGACAGTATGAGCTAAAACGGCAGGAAGACGGCGGAAATATAAAGAGCAAAGCCGGACTGGAACTGAATGTGATTGACCACTATAACGGGACGGAGCGAAGTGTCCGCACGCTTTCCGGCGGAGAATCTTTCCAGGCTTCCCTTTCCCTGGCGCTTGGGCTGTCGGATGAAATCCAGTCGTATGCGGGCGGCATTCAGTTAGACTCTATGTTTGTGGATGAAGGTTTTGGATCGCTCGATGCAGAGTCTCTGAACCAGGCCGTAAAAGCACTGGAAGGTCTGGCAGAAGGAAACTGTCTGGTCGGAATTATTTCTCACGTACCGGAGTTAAAAGACAGGATTGAGAAAAAAATTGTTGTGACGAAAAACCGGAGCCGGGATGGAGTAGGCAGCCGGGCTGTGATAGAATAAACGGCACAATCTGAAAATGCACCAGAAGTGTAAAAAGTGAAAAAGAAAATGTTACAGCTTGCGGGTTGCCAGTGAGCTGTAACAAGAATGCAGCAAGAGATCAGCTGGATTCGAGAGAATTCCTTGTCAGAAGGAATAGGAAATGCTATAATGGGTCCGTTGGGCAAAAAAAGTTGAACGAACAGAGCAAATCCGGCGAACTTGTGCCGGCTGCCATAGAATGGAGGAAACAAATGAAAACATCAGATTTTTATTATGATCTGCCAAAAGAACTGATTGCACAGGATCCGCTGGAAGACCGCAGCGCTTCCCGCCTGATGCATCTGGATAAAACGACAGGTGAATATAAGCATGGTCATTTCCGTGATATTCTGCAGTATCTGAAACCAGGCGACTGTCTGGTCATCAATGATACGAAGGTAATTCCGGCGCGTCTTTATGGTTCCAAGGTCGGAACGGATGCGGCAATTGAGATTCTTCTTTTAAAGAGAAAAGAAAATGACATCTGGGAAACGCTGGTAAAACCGGGCAAAAAATGCAAGGTCGGAACTGTAATATCCTTTGGAGACGGAATTCTGACAGGCGAAGTAGTCGATATCGTGGATGAAGGAAACCGCCTGATCCAGTTCCACTATGAAGGCATTTTTGAAGAAATTCTGGATCAGCTTGGTGAAATGCCGCTGCCGCCATATATCACACATAAACTGCAGGACAAGAACCGTTATCAGACGGTATACGCAAAACACGAAGGCTCCGCAGCAGCTCCGACCGCCGGACTGCACTTTACAAAAGAGCTTCTGCAGCAGGTACAGGATGCCGGTGTAAAGATCGCCCATGTAACCCTGCATGTCGGCCTTGGCACCTTCCGTCCGGTGAAAGTGGAGGATGTCACCCAGCATCACATGCACTCTGAGTTCTATGTGGTAGAAGAAGATCAGGCAAAACTGATCAACGATACGAAAGCAGCAGGCGGCCGTGTGATCGCAGTCGGAACAACGAGCTGCCGTACTCTGGAGTCGGCAACCGGCGAGGACGGCATTTTAAAAGCCGGAAGCGGCTGGACCGAGATCTTTATCTATCCGGGTTACCGCTTCAAGATGATCGACGGACTGATCACCAATTTCCATCTGCCGGAGTCCACACTGGTGATGCTGGTATCGGCACTGGCTGGAAAAGAGCATATTATGGCAGCTTATGAAGAGGCTGTAAGAGAAAAATACCGCTTTTTCTCCTTCGGCGATGCCATGATGATTGAATAAAAAATTCGTTTATGACAAAAATACGATGCTGAAAGAAAACGACCATATAGGAACACCCGTGAAGCCCTATATGGCCGTTTTTTTCTCTGCGAATCTTCTAAATCTTTCTTTTTCCCTGCCGAAAAACAGAAGATTTTATTAAGGTTTCTGAAAACGAGCGGAACTGGGTTGTGTCAGGGAATGTTTTTGCGTATACTGATACGTGTTTGAGACAAGGGAGGACGGATTTTGAAGAGAGACGAGAGAAGAAAGTTTCCATACTATGGTATCCTGCCGCTAATTCTGACGCTGACAGCGAATTTTATCGCTTATTTTGGAACGCGGCCGTTTACCAGTTCGTGGAAACATTACAATATAGAAACGGTGCTGGACCAGCAGATCCCGGTGATCCCGTGGACGATCGTGATTTATTTTGGCTGTTATCTGGTCTGGATTGTAAATTATCTGATTGCCGCAAGCAGAGAGAAAGAATTTGTCTGGCGGTTCTTTGCAGCAGATGTTCTGGCGCGGCTTGTCTGTATGGCATTTTATCTGCTGCTGCCGACAACGAACGTAAGGCCGTCGATCCCGGAACAGGGATTCTGGAATCAGATGCTTGCCTTGCTCTACCAGATGGATGCGGCGGACAATTTGTTCCCATCGATTCACTGCCTGAACAGCTGGTTCTGCTATATCGCAGTCCGCAGCAGACGGGAGATTCCGCGCTGGTATCAGCGGTTCTCTTTCTGGGCGGCACTTGCCGTGTTTGTCTCTACGCTGACAACAAAGCAGCATGTGATTGCAGATGTGATTGGCGGAGCGCTTCTGGCAGAAGTGACGTGGCAGATCGCGGGACGCACGCATCTTGGTGCATGGTATGGCATGATATTGGAACGAAGGAGGTGGAAACGCCGTGCAGAGTAAGAAAAAAATGATCGTGAATACCGTTTTTCTCGTTGTGATTTTTGCGTTGACGATATACGGTGTTTTCCACGGCGAAGACCTTGGCGCAATGATGGAAGCAATGCGGCGGGCAGATGTGCGGTGGCTGTTGCCGGGACTGTTCTGTGTCGTGTTTTTTATCTGGGGAGAATCGATCATCATCTGGTACATGATGCATTCCTTCCAGATTCCGGTGAAGAAGCGGACATGTTTTCTGTTTTCTTCCGTCGGATTCTTTTTCAGCTGTATCACACCGTCCGCAAGCGGCGGCCAGCCGATGCAGCTCTACTATATGAAAAAGGAGAAAATATCTCTTCCGGTATCAACGGTGATTCTGATGATCGTCACGATCACCTACAAAGCGGTGCTGGTCGTGGTGGGACTTGGGCTTGTTTTGTTCGGACAGGGCTTCCTGCACCGGTATCTGACGGAAATCCTTCCGGTTTTCTATCTGGGAATCGGTCTGAATGTCTTCTGTGTCACAGCCATGCTTATTCTGGTTTTTCATCCGGCGCTTGCGCGGACAATTCTGGTTTTGGGACTGAAAATCGTGGAAAAACTGCATTTGATGAAACGAAAAGAAAGCCGCCTGAAAAAACTGGAAGCTTCCATGGAAGTCTACCAGAATACGGCAGCGTATCTTGGCACCCACAAAATGGTGCTGGTCAATGTCCTTGCGATTACCTTTGCACAGAGGTTTGCTTTATTTGCAGCAACATGGTTTGTATACCGCGCCTTCCATTTATCAGGCATTTCCTTTATCACCATTGTGCTGCTGCAGGCGGTCATTTCCGTATCGGTTGACATGCTGCCGCTTCCGGGAGGAATGGGAATCAGCGAGACACTGTTCCTGAAAATTTTCCCGCCGGTCTTTGGAAGCGCGCTGCTTCTTCCGGCAATGGTGCTTTCCAGAGGGCTCGGCTACTACGGGGAGCTGCTGGTGAGTGCAGTCTTTACCATCGTCGCACAGCTTACGATCGGGAATACGAAAAGAGAAAAAAGAGGGGGAACTACATATGATAGGGTTCTATGATTATACCGTAATATTAACATATATCAGCTTTGCATCGTCCATCAGCGGCATTTTTCTTGCAACGCGGGGACACTTTAACTGGGCGATTTTTTGTCTTGCTTTTTCCGGACTGTGCGATATGTTCGATGGAAAAATTGCTCGGACGAAGAAAAACAGGACCGAAGATGAAAAGCGGTTCGGCATTCAGATCGATTCGCTCTGCGATGTGGTCTGTTTCGGTGTCTTTCCGATCGTACTCTGCTATGAGCTTGGCATGACACATTTTTACAGCATTCCGATTCTTATTTTCTACGGTCTTGCGGGCGTGATCCGTCTGGGATATTTTAACGTGATGGAAGAGAAGCGTCAGAATGAAACTTCGGAGAACCGGAAATATTACCAGGGACTGCCGATTACCTCGATGTCAGTGGCTCTGCCGCTGCTGTTCGTCTTTGCGCCGCTCTGCCGCGGATACTTTCTAATCTGGCTGCATCTGCTGGTGCTGGCGGTCGGCGTTCTGTTTATCACGGATTTCCGCTTCCGCAAGCCGACGAATAAAGAGCTTGCTGTGCTGGTAGCGGTCGTTGGAGTGGCTGTGCTCCGCGGACTTCTGATCTGGAAGGGAGGAAGAACGATTTGAGACTCTGCGCTTATCCTTACCGAAAACAGGGGAAAAATCATCCAAAGCTTGATCTGATCCGCGAGGAAAATGATCTGCAGGACCGTTTTCTGCACATGATGTACAGCCATGCCGCCGGAAGAGCCGCGATGCAGCCGCTGGTTCAGTCATTTGTATCTCGTGCGGCAGGCTGCTTTCTGGGCAGCCGCTTATCGGTGCCGCTGGTTGCACCGTTTGTAAAGAAAAATCATATTTCACTGAAGGAATGTACCGCAAAGCAGTTTATCTCGTTCAATGATTTCTTTGTGCGGAAGCTGAAAATGGATGCACGTCCGTTTTCCAATGCGCCGCAGGATTTTATCAGCCCGTGTGATGCGCGGCTTACGGTTTATCCGATTCATGAGAACGGGAAGTTTGAGATCAAGAACACAGAATATACGCTGGAACAGCTTCTGCGCGACCGGAAGCTGGCAAAACGGTATGAGGGCGGAACGTTATTTCTGTTTCGGCTTTCCGTGGACGATTATCACCGGTATCTCTTTGTGGATGACGGCGTCTGTTCGACGGAACGGCGGATTGAGGGTGTGCTCCACACGGTCAATCCGGCGGCGAATGATTTTTGCCCGATCTATAAAGAAAATACGAGAACCTACACGCTGCTGCAGTCCGCAAATTTCGGCACACTGCTGCAGATGGAGGTCGGCGCGATGATGGTCGGAAAGATTGTCAATGAAAATGCCGGAGCGGCGAGACGTGTACAGCGCGGCGAAGAGAAAGGCTATTTTGCCTTCGGTGGTTCGACAGTGATCGTTCTGGCACAGAAGGGAAGCGCAGTGCCGGAAAAACGGATCTGGAATTATTCGCGGCTTGGAATCGAAACGCGGGTACGGCAGGGAGAAACGGTTGGAACGGCCGGAAGAACAGGGTAAAAGCAAAAAAATGGATTGTGAGGAAATGATCTTCACAATCCATTTTTTGTTTAAACGTTTTTTATGCCTGCAGCCGTGTCAGATCCTGGTAGAATGTCGGATACGAGATATCCACACAGCCGGCGCGCAGGATTTCCGTCGGTGTCTCTGCGGCAAGCGAAGCGATTGCAAACGACATCGCAATGCGGTGGTCGAGGCGGCTGTCGATTTGGGCGCCGTGGAACGGTTTTCCGCCCTCAATGATCATGCCGTCGTCCGTGCCTTCCAGGGAAACACCCATCGCGGTGAGTTCGTTTACCATGATATTAAGACGGTTCGATTCTTTGACTTTCAGCTCCTCCGCATTCCGGATCACGGTTGTACCGTTCGCTGTGGCGGCAAGAACCGCGATGATCGGGATTTCATCGATCAGGGTCGGGATCAGTTCGCCCTCGATGACAGTGCCGGAAAGAGACGGCGTATAGCGCACGAGAAGGTCTGCAACCGGTTCTCCGCCGGAGTTCTGCTCATTCAGAAGTGTGATGTCAGCACCCATGGCGCGGCAGACGCGGAGCATACCGTCGCGGGTCGGGTTGATGCCGACATTTTTCAGGAGCACCTCAGAGCCTGGAACTATCAGCGCGGCGGCGATGAAGTAGGCGGCGGAGGAAATATCTCCCGGCACACGGACGAGATTTCCATGGAGATCCGGGTCCGGCAGAACCGATGCGGTCAGCCCTTCGGAGGCAACGTCGGCGCCGAAGAATTTCAGCATCAGCTCCGTATGGTTTCTGGAAAGAGCCGGTTCGGTAACGCTTGTTTTTCCGTCAGCATACAGTCCGGCAAGCAGGACACACGATTTGACCTGTGCGGATGCGACCGGCGAAAGATAGGAGATGGCGTGGAGCGGATGGCCGTTGATTGCAAGCGGCGCACAGCCGTTTTCCGGAATACTGCGGATGGAAGCGCCCATCTGGGTCAGCGGATTGATGATGCGTCCCATCGGCCGTTTCTGAATGGAGGCGTCACCGGTCAGTGTGCTGGAAAAGTTCTGGCCGGCAAGAATGCCGGAGATCAGGCGTGTCGTTGTTCCGCTGTTTCCGCAGTCGAGAACGGCGGACGGAGCCGAAAGCCCGTGCAGGCCTTTTCCATGAACGAGGATGCGCTCCGGCGTGTTCTCGATCTCAATGCCCATACTGCGGAAGCAGGAGATGGTGGAGAGACAGTCGGCACCCTGTAAAAAGTTTGTGACTTCTGTGGTTCCCTCTGAAATGGCACCGAACATGACGGCGCGGTGGGAAATGGATTTATCGCCCGGCACGGAGATTTCTCCGCGCAGAGGACGTACTGCTTTCTGGAACTGCATAACGTAACTTCCTCCTGTCAAGATATACGTGCTTTTAATTGCGGATATGAATGGTATAGCCATGGTCTTTTAAGACCTTCCGGGCAAGAATGCCTGCCTGCTCTTCATAAAATTCAATGCGGAGAGCACCCTCTTCGAACTCGCGGTTATGCGTAATGCCGATATTTTTAATACTGATCTGGTTGATGGCAAGAATTGTTGTAACGGCTGCGATTCCGCCGGCTTCATCGAGCAGGTCGCAGTAAACGACGTATTCTTTCTTTGTCGGTCCATAGGAAGAATCTTCCATGGAATTCCGGTACTCGCGGGAACTCTCAAACATATTGTAGAGCTCGTGGCCTTTTTTGTTGTCAACCAGGTATTTTGCCTGGACGAGAAGACGGATATAGGAATCCAGCACATTCGAGAGCTGCTTCTGGTTTGAGAGACAGATCTGCTGCCATACCTCCGGGGAGGAGGAAGCGATGCGGGTGATGTCCTTGAAGCCGCCTGCAGCAACGGTTTTCATCTGCTCTTCCGGTGTGTCCAGGGATGCGAGTGCATTGACCAGGGTAGCGGCAACGATATGCGGCAGATGACTGACACCTGCGGTGATGTAGTCGTGCTCTTCGTATGTTAAAACCATCGGGATCGCCTTTAAGGACTGGACAAGATCAACGAAAGCGGAAACTGTCGCGATCTCAACATCTGGTCCGGGTGTAATCATATAGTAAGCATTTTCCAGCAGGTAATCGGTGGCGTTGGAATATCCCGTCTTTTCGGAGCCTGCCATCGGATGGCCGCCGATAAACTGGTGCGTCATGCCGAGGGTCTCAACCGCCTGATGGATTTCTCCTTTTACACTTCCGACGTCTGTGATGATACAGCCCGGTTTTGCGATGCCTTTCACGAACGGAAGATAGGAGATGTTGGTGCTGACAGGAGCACATAAGAAGATATAGTCACAGTCGGCAAAGCGGTCGTCCCGTTCTTCCAGCGCGATATCAATCACGCCTTCCTGAATTGCCTCTTCGATCGTCGCTTTGGTGCGGCAGTAGGCCATCAGTTTATACTCCGGGTGAACCTTTCTGAGGGTTTTTGCAATGGAGCCGCCGATGAGGCCAAGGCCGATAAAGCCGATACAGATTTTTTCGGATGTATCACACATAATTCAAGTAGTCCTTTCTGACAATTTTCGTAGGTAAATCGTATAAAAGACATTGTAAAGCATCTGAAATCAAATGTCAAAGATTTCTTGCTTTAAAGTGACAAAGTATTTTTGAAAGGCAGCAATTTTGCTTGTTTTGCAAAATCCGGCAGATTCCACAGAAAAGCCAGACAGAAAAGCGGAAGAAAGGCAGAATAACCAGCTAAAATACATATAAAATTTAAAAATTCAGAAATATATTGTGAAATATGAATAATATACTTGCAAAAAAGCAAAAACTTTAGTAGAATAGTGACTATGACAAGAGGAACGGAAGACGTGAATCTTGATAAAAAGCAGAAAGGCGAATAAGAGCGGCCTTGCAATCTGCAAATTTACTTACATGGGAGGTATTACATATGGACGTTTTTAGAACTGACCGAATCAGAAATGTGGTGCTGCTGGGGCACAGCGGCTCCGGAAAGACAAGTCTGACCGAAGCTATGGCTTATCTTTCCGGTATGACAAACCGTCTCGGAAAAGTGACAGACGGAAATACCGTCAGCGATTTTGACAAAGAAGAAATCAAGCGCAAATGCTCTATTTCCACAACGCTTGTCCCGGTCGTATGGGGAAAAAATAAGATCAATGTTCTGGATACTCCTGGAATGTTTGATTTCGTAGGAGAAGCACAGGAAGCCGCTTCCGCAGCAGATGCCGCTGTAATCGTGGTATCCGGAAAGGCCGGCGTGCAGGTCGGAACCCAGAAAGCATGGGAACTCTGCGAGAAATACAATCTTCCGCGTATGATCTTCGTAACGGAAATGGATCAGGACGATGTCAGCTACCGAGAAGTCGTTGAGCAGCTCACCGAACTGTACGGAAAACGAATCGCACCGCTTCATATGCCTCTGCGTGAAAACGGTAAATTTGTAGGATATATCAATATTGTAAAGAACAAAGGCCGCAGATATATCGAAAAAGATAAAAAAGAAGAATGCCCGATTCCGGATTACTCCGTAGAATATCTGGAGAAGTACCGTGAAACCCTGATGGAATCCGTGGCAGAAACAAGTGAAGAGTTTATGGACCGCTACTTTGGCGGAGAAGAGTTCTCGGTAGCAGAGATTTCCGCAGCGCTTGCCATGAACGTAGGAGACGGCACCATCGTTCCGGTATGCATGGGCTCCCCGGTCAATCTGCAGGGCGTATCGAACCTTCTTGATGATATCTGCGGATACTTCCCGGATCCGTCCACCCGTCCGTGTGCCGGCATCAATCTCGATACGAACGAAATTTTCGAGGCAAATTACGACTTTGCGAAACCGAAGAGCGCGACCATTTTCAAGACGATCGTGGATCCGTTCCTTGGAAAATATTCAATGATTAAGGTTTGCTCCGGCGTTATTAAAAGCGATGATGTGCTCTATAATGTAGATCAGGAATCCGAAGAAAAACTGAGCAAGCTGTACGTGCTCGAAGGCTCCAAGCCGATCGAAGTACCGGAGCTTCATGCAGGAGATATCGGTGCCATCGCAAAACTCGGCGATGCAAGAACCGGCGATTCCCTTGCGACAAAGAACAATCAGGTCCGCTACGGAAAACCGGATGTTTCGACTCCGTACACCGCAAAACGATATAAACCGAAGAACAAAGCCGATGTAGATAAGATCTCCCAGGCGTTTGCCAAGATGATGCAGGAAGACCTGACTATGAAGGCAGTCAATGATTCTGCAAACCATCAGACATTGCTGTACGGCATGGGCGACCAGCACATCGATATTATCGTCAGCAAGCTGCTGGAGCGCTACAAAGTAGAAGTAGAGCTGTCCCGTCCGAAGGTAGCCTTCCGTGAGACGATCCGCAAAAATTCGGATGTAGAAGCAAAATACAAAAAACAGTCCGGCGGCCACGGCCAGTACGGTCATGTAAAAATGCGCTTCTCAGCTTCCGGAGATCTCGAGAAACCATACGTTTTCGAGCAGGAAGTTGTCGGCGGCGCCGTTCCGAAGAACTACTTCCCGGCTGTTGAAAAAGGTATCCAGGAAGCCGTACAGAAAGGCCCTCTGGCTGCTTATCCGGTAGTCGGCGTCAAAGCCGTTCTATATGATGGTTCTTATCATCCGGTAGACTCCTCCGAGATGGCATTCAAGACCGCAGCGATCCAGGCGTTCAAGAAAGGCTTTATGGAAGCATCCCCGGTTCTCCTTGAGCCGATCGTTTCGATGAAGATCACTGTAGACGATAAATACACCGGCGATATCATGGGCGATCTCAACAAACGCCGCGGCCGTGTGCTCGGCATGAACCCGGATCACAAGGGCCATACGATTATCGAGGCTGATGTTCCGGAACTTGAGATCTACGGATACGGCACAACACTCCGCTCCATGACAGGCGGAAGCGGTGATTTCTCCTATGAGTTTGCGAGATATGAGCAGGCTCCGTCCGATATCCAGGCAAAAGAGATTGAGGCAAGAGCTTCGAAGGTTGAAAAAGCAGAAGAATAAAGCTTTATAAAATAGTGTGATAAAACAGAGAAAATCCGGTTTCGGGAGCAGAATTCGCCCGGAAACCGGATTTTTCTGCTGTTTTTGAAGAAAAACGGAGGATATAGGAAAAAATAAATTGTAAAAACAGGGAAAGAGTGATAGAATACAGCTATATGTTCAAATGTGCATGCTGTCCTATGCGGCAGTGTGAGAAAAAAGAACTTTGAACTTGAACATGCAGGAGGTTACCCATGAGTAAAAGATATGAGCCACAGAACATTGAGAAAAAGTGGCAGAAGATCTGGCAGGACGAGAAAGCCTTTGCCGCCACAGATGATTATACAAAACCAAAATACTATGCACTCGTTGAGTTCCCGTATCCGTCAGGACAGGGACTTCACGTAGGCCATCCGCGTCCGTACACCGCACTGGATATCGTAGCCAGAAAGCGCAGAATGCAGGGCTACAACGTACTGTATCCGATGGGATGGGATGCATTTGGTCTTCCGACTGAGAACTATGCGATCAAGAACCACATCCATCCGAAGATCGTTACCAAAAGCAACGTACATCACTTCAAAGATCAGCTTCAGTCCCTTGGATATTCCTTTGACTGGGACAGAGAGATCAACACCACCGATCCGGAGTACTATCACTGGACCCAGTGGATCTTTCTCAAACTCTTCAAAGCAGGTCTTGCTTACAAGAAAGAAATGCCGATCAACTGGTGTACTTCCTGTAAGGTAGGTCTTGCAAACGAGGAAGTTGTAAACGGCGTGTGCGAGCGCTGCGGAAGCCCGGTTGTCCGCAAAGTAAAGAGCGAGTGGATGCTGAAGATCACCGAGTATGCAGACAAGCTGATCGACGGTCTGGACGGCGTTGACTATATTGAGCGTGTCAAAACTTCCCAGAAAAACTGGATCGGACGTTCCCACGGAGCAGAGGTTGATTTCTCCCTGAAAGATAAACCGGAGAAGCTGACCATCTACACCACACGCCCGGATACCCTGTTCGGTGTTACGTACATGGTACTCTCCCCGGAGCATCCGTACATCGACCAGTACAAAGATGAGATCAAGAACTGGGATGAGGTCTGCGCATACCGTGAGATGGCAGCCAGAAAATCCGATTTCGAGCGTTCCGAGCTTGCAAAAGACAAGACCGGTGTCATGATCGACGGACTTTCCGCAGTCAACCCGGTTAATGGAAAAGAGATCCCGATCTGGATTTCCGATTATGTACTGATGAGCTACGGCACCGGCGCCATCATGGCAGTACCGGCACACGATGAGCGTGACTGGGAGTTCGCAAAGAAATTCAACATGCCGATCATCGAGGTTGTTGCAGGCGGCGACGTACAGAACGAAGTTTACACCGACGTTGCAGAGGGAACTCTTGTCAACTCCGGTTTCCTGAACGGACTTTCCGTTGCGGAAGCAAAAAAGAAAATTCTTGAGTGGCTCGAAGAGAACCACGTTGGAAAAGCAAAAACAAACTATAAGCTGCGTGACTGGGTATTCTCCCGTCAGCGTTACTGGGGTGAGCCGATTCCGATCGTACACTGCGACAAATGCGGTTACGTTCCGGTTCCGGAAGAATCCCTTCCGCTGGAGCTGCCGGATGTAGAGAGCTACATGCCGACCGATAACGGCGAGTCTCCGCTGGCTGCCATGACAGACTGGGTCAACACCACCTGCCCGTGCTGCGGAGGACCTGCAAAACGTGAGACCGATACCATGCCGCAGTGGGCTGGTTCTTCCTGGTATTACATCCGCTATACCGATCCGAAGAACAAAGAGGCTCTGGCAAGCAAAGAAGCTATGAAATACTGGCTGCCGGTTGACTGGTACAACGGAGGAATGGAGCACACCACCCTTCACCTTCTGTATTCCCGTTTCTGGCATAAATTCCTGTACGATCAGGGCGTAGTTACCTGCCCGGAACCGTATCAGAAACGTACTTCCCACGGAATGATCCTCGGCGAGAACGGCGAGAAGATGAGTAAATCCCGTGGAAACGTTGTCAACCCGGATGATATCGTAGCTGAGTTCGGTGCAGATACCCTGCGTACGTACGAGATGTTCATCGGTGCCTTCGACTTAAGTGCATCCTGGTCTCAGGAAGGCGTAAAAGGATGCCGTCGTTTCCTCGAGCGTGTATGGAAACTGCAGGACAGCCTGGTAGACGGAGATTCCTACTCCAAAGAGCTGGAGTCCAAAATGCACCAGACCATCAAGAAAGTATCCAGCGACTATGAGTCCCTGAAATACAACACAGCGATCGCAGCCATGATGACCCTGGTCAACGAGTTCTACAAAGCCGGAAAAGTAACGAGAAAAGAGTTCGAAACCCTTCTGATCCTGCTGAATCCGGTTGCACCGCATATGACCGAGGAACTGTGGGCAGACCTTGGATACGAAGGCCGTCTGTATCAGACCGCATGGCCGGAGTTTGACGAGGAGAAGACCGTAGAGGCAGTAGCCGAGATCGCTGTTCAGATCAACGGCAAAATGCGCGGAACGATCAAAATCGCCAAAGATGCAGATAAAGAGACCGCAATCGCCGCTGCAAAAGAGGCAGTTGCAGACAAACTGACCGGAAACATCGTAAAAGAAATTTACGTACCGGGAAGAATTGTGAATATCGTTCAGAAATAATAATTATGTAAGCTGAAGAAAGGAGGCTGATTCTTGGAAAAAGAGTCAGTCTCCTTTTGCATAAATATTGCTGTTTAGTAAGGAGGGATACAAAATGGATCTTGAAACAATCAGACAGGAAGCGCGTGCCGTCGCAGAGGAGCTGATTACGACGGCGCAGATGAAACCGGGACAGATTCTGGTAGTGGGATGTTCTTCGAGTGAAATTCACAACAGTAAGCTTGGAACGGATTCCAGCCAGGAGATCGGGCAGGCGGTGTTTGAGGCGCTGTATGCGTGTACGAAGGAGCACGGGCTGTATCTGGCGGCGCAGTGCTGTGAGCATCTGAACCGCGCGGTTGTTCTGGAGCGTGCGGCGGCAGAAAAATACGGTTACGAGCCGGTATGCGCGGTACCGTGGCTGCATGGCGGCGGATCGTTTGCGATGGCGGCATACTATGGATTGGAGGACGCTGTCACCGTAGAGCGTGTGCAGGCGCATGCAGGTATTGATATCGGTGATGTGCTGATCGGCATGCAGCTGAAGGCAGTAGCCGTTCCGGTCCGGGTATCGCAGAAAACGATCGGAGATGCGCACGTTGTCTGCGCGCGGACAAGACCGAAATACATTGGCGGCGAGCGGACGCATTACGCGGAAGATCCGGAGATGAGAAAGTAAGAAACTGTGATTGGTAAATCAAAAAATGCCGTACAGGCGGAGGAAAAATTTCCAACGCTGTACGGCATTTCTGATGTTTGGTTTTACGTTTTATTTCGCTTTTCTCGCTTCCCGTTTTCGCAGGAAGAAAATTTTCTGCTTCCGGTAAAAAGAGGAAATGGAATCCACGAGGATGCTCAAATATCGCAGAACCGGCTCTGTTGCGACAGAGAATACGACCAGCAGCATGATACATTTTCTGGACATATCAGAAATGGCGAACAGCTGGTTCAGATAGGTACTGCAGAAAATGAAGGCAATAATCGAGCTGATCAGGATCGTCCAGCGCATCCAGTTGAGCGGCTTGCTGATCCGGTAGAGAATCATAAAACCGACAATGGCGAGCAGTACGGTGGCAGCGGTCGAAATATCTTCCGAGCCGACCGCAAATTCCTGGCCGAAGACGACGAGTGTTGCGACCATCAAAAAGTCGGTCAGCGCCGCAGGCAGGGCCCGTGTCAGAATGTTCGTGATAAAGTGGCCCGCGATCCGGTTTTTGTTCGGCATCAGCGAGAGCAGGAAGCCTGGAATACCGATCGTAAACATACTGATCAGCGAGATCTGGGACGGCTCCAGCGGATACGTCACCATCGAGATCAGTGAGAAGATGGACAGCAGGAACGAGAAAATGTTCTTTACCAGGAACAGCGTTCCCGAGCGCTGCAGGTTGTTGACAACGCGGCGGCCTTCCAGTACGACAGAAGGCATCTTCGAAAAGTCGTTGTCCAGCAGAACGAGCTGTGCAGCCTGTGCGGCAGCGTCACTTCCGGATGCCATCGCAACGGAGCAGTCGGCATCCTTTAATGCGAGCACATCGTTGACACCATCGCCGGTCATCGCAACGGTCTTGCCGTTTTTCTTTAAAGCCTGGACAAACTGGCGTTTTTGGTCTGGTGTGACACGGCCGAACACGGTGTATTTCAGGATTGCTTCTTCGAGCTCTTCCGGTGTCTTTAGAGTGGAAGCATCAATATAATCCTCTGCGTGCGCAATCCCTGCCTGGCGGGCAACCTCAGATACCGTTACCGGAGTATCACCGGAGATGACCTTGACATGGACACCCTGATCTTCGAAGTAGCGGAACGTTTCCGGTGCTTCTTTTCGGATCGGATTGGAGAGAAGCACGTAGCCAAGCGGCGTGACACGGCCGGAGAGTGCTTTTCCATCCGGTACAGTTTCGGATGTGCCGAAGACGAGGAGACGGAATCCCTTTGAGGTATACGCTTCAATTTCACTCTGATAGCGTGCAAAATCATCGCGGAGAACGAACTCCGGGGCACCGAGCACGTAGGAGACATCCGAAAATGTCACACTGGAATACTTGAATTCCGAGGAGAACGAAGTCATCGAAACGGCAGTTTTGCCGTTGTTGTCTTTAAAATATTCTTTCAGTGCCGCCATAGTAATGTTGTCGTTTGACATGGCAGATGCGAAATCACCGACCGCAAGGGAAAGCTCTTCTTTCTGCGGTGCGGGAGCATTTTCGCCGGATTCTGTATCAGGGACTGAACTGGAGCCGACCAGAATCAGGTCATGTACTTTCATATTTGTCTCGGTGATGGTTCCCGTCTTATCGACACAGAGCACGTTGACGCGAGCCAGCGTCTCGATACATTTCATATCATGCACGAGAACCTTCTGCGAAGCCAGACGCATAACGCTGACTGCAAGGGCAACGCTCGCAAGCAGGTAAAGACCTTCTGGGATCATGCCGAGCACGGCGGCCACCATCGAGGTAATGCTCTCACGGAACGCTTCGTGGGAGACGAAAAACTGCTGGCCGAAGAGCAGAAGACCGATCGGAATGATCAGAATGCCGACAACCTTTACCAGCTTGTTGAGGGAGCGGATCATCTCGGACTGTTCGCCCTCTTTCATGGCCTTTGCCTCGAGGGTCAGACGGGAAATGTAGGAATCTTCACCGACCTGGGTCAGACGGCTCTTGCAGCTTCCGGAGACGATAAAACTTCCGGACATCAGCTCGTCGCCCGGGCGCTTGGTAATCTCATCGGATTCACCGGTAAGCAGCGATTCGTTGACCTGTACCTCACCTTCAAGCACGACAGCATCAGCGCAGATCTGTTTTCCTGCGGTAAATACAACAATATCATCGAGTACGAGATCCTCCGCGGCGAGTGTTACCTCAGCCCCGTCACGGATCGCAGTAGCCTTTGGCGCGTTTAAAACAGACAGCTTTTCCAGCGTCTTTTTCGCCTTGATTTCCTGTACAATGCCGATCAGCGTGTTCGCGATGATGACCGGCAGAAACGTAAGATCCCGGAACGAACCGGCAAGGATCAGAAAGATGGCAATAATCAGAAAAATCAGGTTGAAATACGTACAGACATTGCTCTTTACGATCTCGGCCGTTGTCTTGGACGGAGGTTCCACCGCGCAGTTGGTCCAGCCGTTCTCGCGGTACTCGGCAACCTGCTCGGCGGAAAGGCCTTTGGAAGGGTCTGCCTCGTAGCGCGTCGTTGGAACACGGCGGTGAATGATTTCGGGAATTGTTTTGTTCATAACAGTTATATTCCTCTCCGGCTGTCCTGATAAAGAAGAGACAGCCTCACTGTGGTTTGGTTGAAAAAGATCACGTCTGGAATCTTTTTCCATACTAAGAAGTATACCATAGAGCATCGAAAAAGAAATGAAGGAAGTATTAAATTTTACGAAAAAAAGACTTTTCGCAAAGAGGAACAGATAGGAATGTGCGAAAAGTCTTTTGTATTCTGAATTTAGTCCTGTACTTCCTGAAGATTGCGGATGTTCGGCTCCGCCATCATGGAGTAATTGGTGTAATAAACAACGAAGCCCGGTTTGCTTCCATTTGGTTTGCGCAGGTTTTTCTTTAAGGTGTAGTCGATTTCCACCTTCGGTGCCTGTCTGCCTTTCGAGTAATAGGCGGCGAGAGCAGCGGCCTCTTCGTAGACGGAATCCGGCAGCTCTTTACCGTTCGTCTTTACGATGACATGGCTGCCCGGCTGGCCTTTCGCGTGGAACCACCAGTCGTTGCCGGAGGCGAATTTAAACGAAAGTTCCTCGTTCTGGAAGTTGTTCTTGCCGACATAAATGTCAAAGCCCTCGGAAGAGCGGTAGTGGAACGGATGGGAGGTGATTTTCTGCTTTTTCCCTGTCGGTCCCTTGCGGCGGATGTAGCCGTACTCGATCAGCTCTTCTTTTAATTGCACCAGATCCGCCTCATCGAGCGCAATATCAAGCGCCGTGCTGATGGATTCGAGATGGTCGATTTCCTCTTTCGTCTCGACAAGAAGTTCCTCGAGTGCCTCACGGGTCCGCTTCAGCTTTCCGTAGCGGTCGAAGTATTTTTTCGCATTTTCGCCGGCAGAGAGCGTTCCGTCGAGCGGAATCGTGATTTCCTCGCCGTTATAGTAATTGACGGCTTTCAGCGAAGTATCGCCCGGCTGGCAGCTGTAGCCGTACGTATTTAAAAGCTCACCGTAAATCCGGTATTTTTCCCGCTTGTCGGTGTCTTTTAACTGTTTCTGCTGCAGGTCGTATTTTTTGACATTCCGTTCGAGTGCGGTATTGACGACACGGCGCAGATCGGAAGATTTCTGACGGATGCGGGTGATGCGGTTTTTCATGGCATAGTATGTTTCCAGTACACCGGAGATCGAATCGTATGTTTCCTCCCGCAAATCCTGATACTGCGTCAGTTTCAGTGCGGAAAATTCTTTCGGCTCATCGCCCTGGTATACGATGTTCGGCGTAAATGCGCCGTTTTTGATATCCTCAATCAGATAAGAGAAGGTGCGGAACAGATGAAGCTTTGCATTTTCTTCGAGTGCATTGACCGCAAATCCGCCGTCGATGCCGGCGCGGCAGCAGACTTCCTCCGCCATCAGCGGGCTGAAGCCGGTAAGGGAAGTGTAGATTGCCTTTGCGGCAGCCATTGGTTTCGTGCAGACGAAATCGAAAAATTCTTCTTCTGTGATCGTGAGCGGATCTTTCTTATCCTGCGTGTGCGGAATGAACCAGGTGCGGCCCGGAAGAACCTCACGGACAGAACTCATGTTGGCGGAAATATGTTTGATACTGTCAAGGATCGTATTGTCCTCCTGACAGAAGATCAGGTTGCTGTGTTTTCCCATGATCTCCACAATCAGCTTCTTGCGGCAGATATCGCCGAGTTCGTTCAAATGCTCGAGCTCAAAAATAAGAATACGCTCGAGTCCCGGCTGGGTAACGGAGAGAATGCGGGCGCTGCCGATGTGTTTGCGGAGCAGCATACAGAAATTCGGTGCGGTCATCGGGCCGGGCTTATTGTTATCCGTCAGGTAGATCAGCGGAAGCGAAGCACTTGCCGAGAGGAGAAGACGGTAAACGGTACGGTTGTTTTTTATTGTAATCATCAGCTCGTCGTTTTCCGGCTGTGCGATCTTGTTGATCTTTCCGCCGACGATGGTCTGATTCAGTTCCTGTGCAATATTTGCAATGGTAATTCCATCAAAAGCCATAGAAAATATCTCCTTTGTTTGAAATTCTAGTATTTTCATTATAATACAGAAAAAAAGATTTGACTAGGCTTTCTGAATGAATTATAATAAATCCGTATGGGTAGATGTATTTTCTGAAAAAGACTTCAGAAGGTACAGGAAAGGACGGATTGTGGCAAAACTGATCAACATCGGATTCGGCAATGTCGTAAATTCGGATAAAATAGTAGCAGTGGTGAGTCCCGAGGCGGCGCCCGTCAAGCGTATGGTGCAGCGTGCAAAGGAAAGCAACCGCATCATCGATGCGACGCAGGGAAGACGCACGAAAGCAGTGCTCATCACCGGAGAAGAATTTATCATCCTTTCGGCTTTGCAGCCGGAAACGATCAGCCGTAGATTCAACGGCGGCTGGGAAACAGAAAAAGAGCGAGGGGAATCTGAAAATGAGTAGAGGAATACTTACTGTAGTATCCGGTTTTTCCGGAGCAGGAAAAGGAACACTGATGAAACGCCTGATGGAGGAGTACGACAACTATGCGCTGTCCATCTCCGTTACCACAAGAGACCCGCGTCCGGGCGAGGAAGACGGCGTATCGTACTTTTTCCGTACAGAAGAAGAGTTTGACCGCATGGTAGAAGAGGATGCCTTCCTCGAGTATGCGCGTTACGTAAAACATTCCTACGGAACGCCGAAGGCATACGTAGAGGAGCAGCTGGATGCCGGAAAAGATGTTCTGCTTGAGATTGAAATCCAGGGAGCACTTCAGGTCAAGGAAAAACGTCCGGACACCCTTCTTGTGTTCATCACACCGCCGACCGCCGAGGAGCTGGAACGACGCCTCCGGGGACGCGGAACGGAAACAGAAGAAGTCATCAAAGGCAGAATGGAGCGTGCAAAAGAGGAAGCACAGGGCATGGACCAGTACGATTATGTCCTGATCAACGACGACCTCGAAACCTGCGTAAAACAGATGCATGAGACCATTCAGAGCCAGCATTTCATGAGCAGCAACCAGAAAGACTTTATCGAACAGATGAAAAAAAGTCTGGAAAAATAGAAAGGAGCATTTATTATGATTCATCCATCTTATCAGGAACTGATTGCAACTATTAACGAGGGCCAGGATCTGGACGAGGCACCGGTTGTCAGCAGCCGTTACTCTCTGGTACTTGCAACAAGCAAACGTGCAAGACAGATCATTGGCGGAGCTGAACCGCTTGTAAAAGTGAAAAAAGGCATGAAACCGCTCTCCATCGCCGTAGAGGAGATGTACAAAGGAGAGGTTACAATCCTTCCGGAATCTGAAGTTGAAGCGGAAGAGGAAACAAAAGAGGAGCCAGTAATTGAATAATATGAAAATTCTGTTTATTTCCCTTGGATGCGATAAAAACCTGGTAGATTCCGAGCATATGCTGGGTCTTCTGGTAGAGCATGGCTTCGAGATCACCGATTCCGAGGAAGATGCAGAGGTTATCGTGATAAACACATGCTGCTTTATCCACGACGCCAAAGAAGAAAGCATTCAAAATATTCTTGAAATGGCGAAGTACCGTACAGCGGGAAGCTGTAAGGTTCTTCTGGTAACGGGCTGTATGGCAGAGCGCTACCGCGATGAAATCATTGAGGAGATTCCGGAGGTTGACGCCGTACTTGGAACGAACAGCTATGACAAAATCCTGGATGCCATTCAGGATGTCCTCGGCGGCGACCGTTTCCAGGAGTATGCCGATCTGAAAGGACTGCCGAAAATTGACGCACAGCGCGTTGTAACGACAGGCGGCCATTACGAATATCTGAAAATTGCAGAGGGCTGTGACAAGCACTGTACCTACTGCATCATTCCGAAGCTGCGCGGACCGTACCGCTCCGTTCCGATGGAGGAACTGATAGCAGAAGCGAAGACGATGGCAGAACAGGGTGTCAAAGAGCTCGTTCTCGTTGCGCAGGAGACAACCATTTATGGTATCGATCTGTACGGAAAGCCGTCTCTCCACCTTCTGTTAAAAGAGCTCTGCAAAATTCAGGAGCTCTACTGGATCCGGATTCTGTACTGCTATCCGGAGGACATCTATCCGGAACTCGTTCAGACGATGAAGGAAGAGCCGAAAGTCTGTCACTACCTGGATCTGCCGATTCAGCATGCCAACGATGAGATCCTGCGCCGCATGGGTCGCAGAACATCCAAACAGGAGCTGATCGACAAAATTGATTTCCTGAGAAGCGAGATGCCGGATATCACACTGCGCACCACGCTGATCACAGGATTCCCGGGAGAGACAAAAGAGCAGCACAAAGAACTCCTCGAGTTTATCAACGACATGGAGTTCGACCGTCTCGGCGTATTCACCTACTCTCCGGAGGAGGGAACACCGGCTGCTGCGATGGAGCATCAGATCGACGAGGAGGTAAAACTGGACCGTCAGGCAGAACTGATGGAGCTGCAGCAGGATATCTCTGCAGAACTCGGCGAGCGCAGGATCGGCCAGGAGCTTCTTGTTATGATCGAGGGCAAAGTGGCGGATGAGGATGCCTATGTGGGCAGAAGCCAGGCGGACGCACCGGGTGTAGACGGCTATGTATTTGTCAATACACCGGAAACACTCGTATCCGGCGATTTCGTAAGAGTGAAAATTACCGGCGCTCTGGAATATGATCTGATAGGAGAGATAAGCCAATGAATTTACCAAACAAATTAACGATTCTGCGGATAATTATGATTCCGTTTTTCGTGTTCTTCCTGCTGTCTGGCGTAGGCGGAAGCGCGTCCAAATGGATTGCACTGGTAATCTTTGCCGCTGCCAGCATCACGGATACTCTGGACGGCTACATTGCAAGACGTGACAATCTGATTACCGATTTCGGAAAGTTTATGGATCCGCTGGCAGATAAGCTGCTGGTATGCTCTGCACTGATCTGCTTTGTAGAGCTGGACAAGCTTCCGGCGTGGATGGTTATTATTATCATCGCAAGAGAATTTATCATCAGCGGTTTCCGCCTGGTTGCTTCGGACAATGGAATTGTCATCGCAGCAAGTTGGTGGGGAAAATCGAAAACAATCAGCCAGATGATTATGATCATTCTTCTGATCGCCGACATTCCGGCACTTTCCGTGCTGAATACCGTGCTGATCTGGGTTGCACTGATTCTGACCGTTGTTTCTCTGATTGATTACCTGGTAAAAAATAAAAACGTGCTTTCCATGCAGAACTAAGCAGGAAAAAGCACAGAATAAAAACGCTGACCGGTTTGGGATTCCAGACCGGCAGCGTTTTTTTGTTTGTAGTTTTTCAGCGTTTTTTCCCGGAAGCAGCGGAGCGGAAGAGGCGTACCATCTGGTCAATTTTTGCCGCTTCCTGTTTGGATTTTCCGGCTTTGATGGCAGAGATGATCAGGTCCGCCTCGGAGGCGGAAAACTGTGCGCCGCCCTGATTTCCCTGCATCAGGGAGAGAAGAAACGGCATCATTTCCGCCTGGGATTTTCCGCGGCTCTGAGAGGCCATCTGCTGCAGTGCCTGAAGCCGGGCAAAGTCAATTCCGGAAAGAGAGGGGTCCTGCGACCAGTCGTTTTGCTTATCATCCGAACTCATAGCAGATCCTCCTCATTTCCGGGATTTATATTCTGAAGCATCTGGACCATCTGCATGGTCTGAAACATCTGGGAGAGAAGATCCCGCTGCGGACCGGCGGCAAAACGGGAAATATCCTGCAGCATCTCAAGCGGAGAGACGTGCGGGGCATCAACAGACATCATGGAAAGGTCGGCCGGACGGGAAAAAAGCTGAATGGTCCGCTGGAGCTCGAGCCATTTGCTCAAAATCGCAAGGGAGGGCTGCAGGCCGAAGGAGGCGTAGGGAATGGCAGCCTTCAGCATCTGAAGCTGATCCTGTGCGATCATCTGGTCCAGCGGTGTCATCTGTTCCACATTTTGTTCCTGTTCCTGATTCAAATTAAGATCCTTCCTGGCAGCATTCCTGCATTTGTCTTTTTATTTCTCTTTATCTTATGTTCCAGGCCGGAAAAAATGACAGAAGGCGGGAAAAAACATATGATAAGAGGAAGAAAGAAAAAGGAGACCGCCGGAAAATGGATGGAAAAGAAACAGCAAAAAGAAAACAGGTACTCGAAGGGAATGCCTTTTATGAAATAGATCTGGAATGTATGAGAAAAAAAGAAAAAAGAGAAGAGATGGAAAAGCGGGAAAGAGAAGCACGGAAGCCGAAACGGTTTCGCTGAAAGAGAATTCTGGTGAAAAAAAGCCCCGGGGCGGTTGATCCGCACCCGGGGCTTTTTCTGCCCGAACATCTGGGAGGACTGAAAAAAGGTCAGCAGCCGCATCCACAGTTATTGCTGTTGCCGCATCCACAGCCGTTGTTGTTCCATCCGCCGCAGCAGAACAGAAGAATCAGAACGAGCCAGCAGTCGGAATTGTAGCCATTGTTGTTGTTTCCGCATCCACATCCGCCGCAGCAGGAGAGGAGAAGCAGAATCCAGATAATACTGCAGCCATTGTTTCCGAACAGGTTGTTGTTGGAAACACCGCATCCATTATCGCAGCCACAGCCGTTGTCACATCCGCATCCACAGTTTGTAGCAGCTAAATCACTCATGTTTGTTCCTCCAAAGGAATCATTTTGCTTACAATTCATGATATGAAAAACTGCCGGGCGGGGTTACTCTTAAAGAGAAAAATTCAAAGACCCTACAGACTGCGTCCCTGAAAATCAAAAAGCTCTTTCACCGGAATGTCAAGTGCCTCAGCGATATCGAACAGAAGATTCAACGAAATAGAGGTTTTTGTATTTGGCGCTTCGATGTTGCTCATATGGGTACGACTGATATGTACCGCCTCGGCAAGTTCGGCCTGCGTCATTCCTTTTGCTCTTCGGTAGTAGGCAATCGTAAGTCCAAGAAGGCGAAGATCGTTCAAGCGTTCGTAATTCATAGTCAGGAATCCCCCTTTTAGTTTTATAAATATAATGATAATACGTAATGATACAACGGAAAACAATCAAAAACAAGGCAGTTGCACATTAAAAGTTTGCATCAACAAACGGATATACCATAGAAGCAAACCTGTGAGCGGGAAAATCAGTTTGTCATAAGGCTTGTGAAGCTTTGATATAACTGTAATCGGCCATATCCCCATTCTCTGCTCGGATACGTAATAGTATCAGTTCGGTCTGCACCGCGGATCAGGTAGTTTTTTACCTCCTGTGCCGTGAAATAGCGGGCGGGAGTGCGCTGGATGCCCCATTGCAGAAAAAGAGCAGCGGCGCCGGATGTAATGGCGGCGGACGCACTCGAACCGCTGAAGCTTACATAGGAGCCGGCCGGTCCCGGTCCGGTAACGGAGACGCCGGGAGCGGCAAAATCGGGCTTGATTTCACCAAGCCGGGTAAAGCCGCGGCCGGATTCCGGGGAAAAACTGTTGTTTGCTGCCTGATACGTGGAGGGAGAAAGAACAGGAACCGTGGCAGAAGGTGTCGTCAGTGTCGTGTACGGATCCGGTTCCAGAAATGTCACATCGGAGGTGGAAAATCCGGTGATCGGGAGCCAGATGTGGAAATCCGGCGGCGATGGAAAAGCGCGGTAAACCTGAAGCGTCCAGATACCGGGGGTCGGATCCAGCATGCGGATCAGAATGAGCTGGCTGCCGGTCGTGGCCTGGACCACTTCGTAGTTGACATAGATCACGGTGCGCTCCAGAACGAAGGTGATCCGCTGTTCCTGATTCAAAGAGACGGGAATCCGCGGAATCGTCTCGCCGCCGGGAGAGCGGAAACCGACAGAAAAAAGCTGTGGAGCCTGTCCCCAGAGTTCCAGGGTGAAACCGCGGTTTCCTTCAGAAACGAGAAACTCTACATTTTTCGGGGTGTAAGTTTCGGATACAGAGCCATAATAATGGTGTGCTGCATTTCCTTCGTTGCCGGTCGCGCAGACGGGGATCACGCCAGGCGTGTTGCCGTAGCGCGCCAAGGTCAGAGAAACGGGGAGCGTGCCGGAGTGGCTGCCCTGATTCGTCCCGAGTGCCAGACAGAGGACGAGCGGTTTTCCTTCCGCAGCTGCGGTTTCATTCAGAAAGTGCATGGCGGAGAGCAGGTCATCTTCCTCGAAGACGGGAGCATTGGAGGACACAAGATAAAAATCTTTCAGATTCTGTTTGGCGGGTTTTAATTTAACAACGGCAAAATCTGCCTCCGGTGCGGCGCCGAGAAATCCGGCGGAGGCATCCGGAGTACCGCCGGCCACGCCTGCGACATACGTGCCGTGCCCGTCGGGATCGGTGACTGGAACAAGGGAGAGTGGATCGCCGCTTTCAAGTGCCGCGTCGAGATCGGACTTGGTATAGAGACTGCCGTAAGGAAACTGCGCCGGCGGCGTTCCCGTCCGGTCCGTCTGATCCCAGACGGCGAGAATCCGGCTCTGTCCGTTGGCATGCAGAAATGCGGGGTGGCGGTAATCAATGCCGGTGTCAAGAAAACCGATGATTACATTTTTGCCTGTATATCCGCCGCCGTAGAGATTCTGCGTCTGGACAATCCCGGAGACTTCCAGTGAGAGCGTGGAGAGCGGCGTAAAAAGTTTTGGAAGCCCGGTAAAGGGAACTGCGCCGAAGAGATTTTCCGGCAGCAGACTCCGCTCGAGAAAGAGAACGGAATACTGCGGGTTCAGCGTAAGAAGAGCACTTGATTCCGGAAACAGCATCTGGTACCGCTCGGACTGTGCCACGTAATTCTGGATCAGAATGTTGATGTAATCGTTGGAATAAATGATGTCTGTAAGATCCATGAAGAGATCCTTTGTTTTTGATGCTATTGTATGCAAACATTACGTCAAAGTATGCATGAAACAAAAAAGCCCCCTTACCTGACGCAGTGTCTGCGCGGTAAGGGGGACGAAATAGAATTAGCTTTCGAGAAGAGCGCTGATATCCTGTTTCGGTACTTCCATTGGGTAATGGCTGTCGAAGCATGCACGGCAGATCGGCAGATCGCCGACCATGTTCTGGAGTTCCTCGATCGGCATGTAGCCAAGAGAGTCGGCTCCGATCTGCTGGCGGATCTCCTCCGTGGAGTGAGAGCTTGCGATCAGCTGTTTGTTCGAAGGAACATCGGTGCCGAAATAGCACGGATACAGGAACGGCGGAGAGCTGATACGGACATGGACTTCGGTCGCGCCGGCTTTGCGAAGCATCGTGATCAGGTTGGAAATCGTTGTTCCACGGACAATGGAGTCGTCGACGAGCACGATCCGTTTTCCTTTTACAACAGATTCGAGAACGCTCAGCTTGATTTTGACGCTGGATTCCCGTTCCTTCTGGGTCGGCTTGATGAAGGTACGGCCGACATAGCTGTTTTTGTGGAACGCAAGACCGAACGGGATGCCGGATTCTTCGGAATAGCCCTTTGCGGAGGCAAGTCCGGAGTCCGGGACACCACAGACGAGGTCTGCATCAACCGGGTAGGTCTTTGCGAGAGTTGCACCGCCGCGGATTCTGGCTTCGTAGACACTGATATTGTCTATTTTGCTGTCGAGGCGGGCAAAATAAATATATTCAAAAATACAATGCGCTTTTTTTACGTCAACCGGCATAAATTCGGATTTCAGATTTCCGGTTTTGTCAAACGTTACAATTTCTCCCGGAGCGACATCGCGGACGAATTCGGCGCCGATCGAAGTGAGGGCGCAGCTTTCCGAGGCGAGAACCCAGGCGTTGTCCCGCTTTCCGATGCAGAGCGGTTTTAAGCCATATGGGTCGCGCACGCCGATGAGTTTTCTCGGGCTCATGATGACAAGGGCATAGGCGCCGCGGATTTCTTTTACTGTGCGCAGAATCGCTTCTTCTACCGTTTTGGAATGAACGCGTTCCCGCGCAATGCCGTAGGCGATGATTTCAGAGTCAATCGAAGTGTGAAAAATTGCGCCGGTGTTTTCCATCTGCTCGCGCAATTCCATAGCGTTGACCAGATTTCCGTTGTGCGAAAGGGAAAGGGAGCCTTTCAGATAATTCAGAACGAGCGGCTGTGCATTCTCTACGGTAGTGGAACCGGTGGTAGAGTACCGGACATGGCCGATGCCGATATTGCCGGACAGCTCTTCTAATTTGGATTCTTTGAAAACTTCGTTGACAAGGCCAAGGCCTTTGTAGGATTTCACATGGCCCTTTGGACCGCTGGTGTCAGAGACGGCAATTCCGCAGGACTCCTGTCCTCTGTGCTGCAGGGCGGAAAGGCCATAGTAGATCGAAGGACTGACGTCGGCACCATCCAGATCGTAAATGCCGAAAACACCACATTCCTCCCGGAGGCCGGTATCATAACAATTGTTTGACGATGGCTGCATAGGTATTCTCCTTTTTTCAGTTGTAGACCTGCATGTTTTAAAAACATTGATTATCATACTCATTTTTGCGGATGATGTCAAGAAAATCGTGATATGTATAAAATATGGTGCAGAAATTTAGGATTTCGTGGAAAATGTCGAAAATAATAAAAAATAGTAAAAAAAAGTTGCAGGAAATTCGAGATGTGTTATAATCGTTTTTGTTTTTGAATGAAAGCCCCGGACAGCAGCTATGAATGAGCCATGCTTGCATGAGCGAATTCATAGATATTGGGCGGGCAAGACGACATGAGTAAGTAGGGCGATAGCCCGGATTACGAATGTTGTCAGCAGTTACGGGAGCGACGCAGGCGCGGAGTAACTGGCTTTCATCATAGAGATGTCGCCGGCAGGCGACATTTCCTTTTAGAGAAACTTGTGACGGAAAAGAAAATATCAGAAGAGAAAAGCAGGAGGAAATCAATATGGCAGTAAAATATGTCTTTGTGACAGGCGGAGTAGTCTCCGGCCTTGGAAAGGGAATCACGGCGGCGTCCCTTGGACGGCTTTTAAAAGCCCGAGGATACAAAGTGACGATGCAGAAATTTGACCCGTACATCAACGTTGACCCGGGTACGATGAACCCGATTCAGCACGGCGAGGTTTTCGTTACCGATGATGGCACAGAGACAGACCTCGATCTCGGCCACTACGAGCGTTTCATCGACGAGAGCCTGGATAAAAATTCCAACGTGACGACCGGAAAAGTATACTGGTCTGTTCTGCAGAAAGAACGCCACGGTGATTTCGGCGGAGGCACCGTACAGGTCATTCCGCACATTACAAACGAAATCAAGAGCCGTTTCTACCGCGGAAAAGAAGTAGACGAGGAGCGTATTGCCATCATTGAGGTCGGCGGAACCGTCGGCGATATCGAGAGCCAGCCGTTTTTGGAGGCAATCCGCCAGTTCCAGCATGACGTCGGACACGAGAACGCCATTCTGATCCACGTTACCCTGATTCCATATCTGAAAGCTTCCGGTGAAATGAAAACAAAACCGACGCAGGCGAGCGTAAAAGAGCTGCAGGGAATCGGTATTCAGCCGGATGTCATCGTATGTCGGTCCGAGCATCCGCTGACCACCGAGATCAAAGATAAAATTGCTCTGTTCTGCAACGTTCCGTCAAGCCATGTTCTGCAGAACCTGGACGTGGAGTATCTGTATGAAGCTCCGCTTGCCATGGAGAAAGAGAACCTGGCGCAGGTTGTCTGCGAGAGCCTTCACCTTCCATGCCCGGAACCGGATCTGTCCGACTGGACCCATATGGTAGAAGCACTCCGCCATCCGAACAAAGAGGTGACGATTGCGCTCGTCGGAAAGTATATCCAGCTGCATGATGCATACCTGAGCGTTGTTGAGGCATTAAAACACGGCGGAATTGCAAGCCATGCAAACGTACACCTGAAATGGGTGGATTCCGAGCTGGTAACCGAGGAGAACGTGGCAGAGTATCTGAGCGATGTGGACGGTGTTCTGGTACCGGGCGGATTCGGAAACCGCGGTATCGAAGGCATGATCACAGCGATTCGATATGCAAGAGAGAACAAGATTCCGTTCCTCGGCCTCTGCCTCGGCATGCAGCTGACGATTGTTGAATATGCAAGAAACGTTCTCGGTTACCACGACGCACACAGCATCGAGATGAACCCGAACACCATGCACCCGGTGATCGCACTGATGCCGGATCAGGATGGAATCGAGGATATCGGCGGTACGTTACGTCTCGGCGCATATCCATGCGTCCTGGCAGACGGATCGAAAGCACAGGAGCTGTACGGTGAGAAAGAGATTTCCGAGCGTCACCGCCACCGCTATGAAGTAAACAACGATTTCCGGAAAGCACTGACCGAAAACGGCATGGTTCTCTCCGGTGTTTCTCCGGACGGAAGAATCGTTGAGATGGTAGAACTTTCAGATCATCCGTTCTACATCGCAACGCAGGCACATCCGGAGTTCAAATCCCGTCCGAACCGTCCGCATCCGCTGTTCCGCGGCCTGATCGCAGCAGCAGCCGAGTACCATGCGGCAAAATAATCGATAAATGGTATGAAAAATTAGGTAAAATGCAGTAATAACCTAAGAAAGTTAAGAAAAAATATAAAAAATTATATAAAAATTAAATTTGCTCTTTACAGGACGAAAAAAATAGAGTATAGTAAGGGCAATCCAGAAAGAACGGCGGGGAACAAAAGATTCCCCTCCATTCTTTTCAGAAAAGACAAAGGATAACCGAAAATAAGGAAAGTAAAGGAAGGGAAGCCGTATGACACAGAGCAAAGAGCGTGTCATGGGAGAAGAAGGGCTGTACCGTTCTTCCTTTGAACACGACAACTGCGGTATCGGAGCCGTCGTGAATATCAAAGGTGAAAAATCCCATGCGACCGTAGAAAACGCATTAAAAATCGTAGAAAATCTTGAACATAGAGCCGGCAAAGACGCCGAGGGTAAAACAGGAGACGGAGTAGGAATCTTGTTGCAGATATCGCACAAATTCTTTTCCAAAGCCTGTTCGACCCTCGGTTTTTCATTAGGCGGAGAACGGGAATACGGCGTCGGCGTATTCTTCTTCCCACAAAATGAGCTGAAACGGAACCAGGCAAAAAAGATGTTTGAGATCATCGTGGAAAAAGAGGGACTGGAACTCCTTGGATGGAGAACCGTGCCGACCGTTCCGGAAGTTCTCGGCCATAAGGCAAGAGAGTGTATGCCTTACATCATGCAGGCATTCATCAAAAAACCGGAGGATGTGGAAAAGGGAATCGCTTTCGACCGTCGTCTGTACGTCGTACGCCGTGTTTTCGAACAGAGCAACGACAACACCTACGTGCCATCCCTTTCCAGCCGTACCATCGTATACAAAGGTATGTTCCTCGTAGGACAGCTCCGCACCTTCTTCCGCGATCTGCAGGATGTCGATTATGAATCTGCAATCGCCATGGTGCATTCCCGGTTCAGCACGAACACGAACCCAAGCTGGGAGAGAGCCCATCCGAACCGTTTCATCGTACACAACGGCGAGATCAACACCATCCGCGGAAACGCCGACAAGATGCTGGCCCGTGAGGAGACGATGTCCTCCCCGATGCTGCAGGATGAACTGCACAAGGTTCTGCCGGTTGTCAACACCCAGGGTTCTGACTCTGCAATGCTCGACAACACACTCGAGTTCCTGACCATGAGCGGTATGGATCTTCCGCTGGCTGTCATGATCACGATCCCGGAGCCGTGGGCAAACAACGATACGATTTCCCAGGAGAAACGTGATTTCTATCAGTATTATGCAACGATGATGGAGCCGTGGGACGGACCGGCATCGATCCTGTTCTCCGACGGAGATGTGATGGGAGCAGTGCTCGACCGCAACGGTCTTCGTCCTTCCCGTTACTACATCACTAACGATGGATTTCTGATCCTCTCCTCTGAGGTCGGTGTTCTGGAAGTTCCGGAAGAAAAAATCGTCTTAAAAGAGCGTCTCCATCCGGGCAAAATGCTTCTCGTCAACACCGTACAGGGAAAAGTCTTAAACGATGAGGAAGTCAAAGAATATTATGCAAAGAAACAGCCGTACGGCGAATGGCTCGACAGTTATCTGGTACAGTTAAAGGATATCAAAATCCCGAATCTGCCGGTCGAAGAGTACACGAAAGAAGAGCGGATGCGCCTGCAGAAAGCGTTCGGCTACACCTACGAGGAGTACCGTTCCTCCATCGGAAAGATGGCATTAAACGGTGTCGAGGCAACCGCTTCGATGGGTATCGATACCCCGCTTGCCGTTCTCTCCCATGAGCATCAGCCGCTGTTCAACTATTTCAAACAGCTCTTCGCACAGGTAACGAACCCGCCGATCGACTGCATCCGTGAGGAGATCGTAACTTCCACAAGCGTTTACGTCGGACGTGACGGAAACCTGCTTGAGGAGGAGCCGAAGAACTGCCAGGTATTAAAGATCAACAATCCGATCCTGACCAATACCGATATGCTGAAGATCAAGAACATGAAAGTCGAAGGCTTCAAGGCAGTGACCGTTCCGATCACCTACTACAAGAGCGCACCGCTTGACCGTGCGATGGACCGCCTTTTCGTCGAGGTTGACCGTGCACACCGGGCAGGAGCCAACATCCTGATTCTCTCTGACCGCGGCGTCGATGAGAACCATGTGGCGATTCCATCCCTCCTGGCTGTATCTGCGGTTCATCAGCATCTGGTAAAAACGAAAAAGAGAACTTCTCTTGCGATTATTCTGGAGTCCGGCGAGCCGCGCGAGGTGCACCATTTCGCAACACTGCTCGGCTACGGTGCCTGCGCAATCAACCCGTATCTGGCACTCGACACGATCCATGAGCTGATCGAAGAGGGCATGATCAAGAAAGATTACTACGCAGCCGTTGAAGATTACAACCACGCAGTCATCTCTGGTATCGTAAAAATCGCAGCGAAGATGGGTATCTCCACGATCCAGTCGTATCAGGGTTCCCAGATCTTCGAGGCCATCGGTATCTCAGCAGATGTCATCGACAAATACTTCACCGGTACGGTCAGCCGTGTCGGCGGTATTACCCTGGAAGACATTGCAAAAGATGTCGATGAGCGTCATTCCCGGGCATTCGATCCGCTGGAGCTGTCTACCGATCTGACACTGGACAGTATCGGCCGTCATAAATCGAGAAGCCAGGGCGAGGAGCACCGCTACAATCCGCGCACCATTCATACACTGCAGGAGTCCACAAGACGCGGCGACTACAAGATGTTCAAAGAGTACACAGCAATGGTCGACAGCGAGGAGAGCGGCTATCTGCGGAGCCTGATGGACTTCGATTATCCGGAGCAGGGCGTTCCGCTCGAAGAAGTTGAGAGCGTAGATTCTATCGTAAAACGATTCAAAACAGGTGCGATGTCCTACGGTTCTATTTCCCAGGAGGCACATGAGACACTGGCAATTGCCATGAACCGTCTGCATGGAAAATCCAACACTGGTGAGGGCGGTGAGAGTGATGACCGTCTCGAATCCCCGGAGAGATGCTCCGCGATCAAACAGGTAGCATCGGGAAGATTCGGCGTTACCAGCAAATACCTTGTCAGTGCAAAAGAGATCCAGATCAAGATGGCCCAGGGTGCAAAACCGGGCGAGGGCGGCCACTTACCGGCCGGAAAGGTTTACCCGTGGATTGCAAAAACACGTCACTCCACACCGGGTGTATCCCTGATTTCCCCGCCGCCGCACCACGACATCTACTCCATCGAGGACCTTGCACAGCTGATTTATGACCTGAAAAACTCGAATGTGAATGCAAGAATCTCCGTTAAACTGGTATCCGAAGCAGGTGTTGGTACTGTCGCAGCCGGTGTTGCAAAAGCCGGAGCACAGGTTATCCTGATTTCCGGATATGATGGAGGAACGGGAGCAGCACCGAGAAGTTCCATCCACAATGCAGGACTTCCATGGGAGTTAGGCCTTGCCGAGACCCATCAGACGCTGATCAAAAACGGCCTCCGCAACCGTGTCATGATCGAGACCGATGGTAAGCTGATGAGCGGCCGTGACGTTGTGATTGCAGCACTCCTTGGCGCCGAGGAATTCGGTTTTGCGACCGCACCGCTTGTAACGATGGGATGCGTTATGATGCGTGTCTGCAACCTCGATACCTGCCCGATGGGTATTGCAACCCAGAACCCGGAGCTGCGCAAACGTTTCCGCGGCAAACCGGAGTACGTCATCAACTTCATGCGCTTCATCGCAGAAGAGATGCGGGAATACATGGCAAAACTTGGCTTCCGCACCGTTGACGAGATGGTCGGCCGTTCCGACCTCTTAAAGAGAAATGATAAAGTGACGAACGAGCACGCAGACCGCGTAGACTTAAGCCAGATCCTGAACAATCCGTTTGCAAAAGCAGGCGAGAAGGTAACGTTCGATCCGAAAGATGTTTACGACTTCAAACTTGGCGCAACCCTGGATGAGAAGGTACTCTTAAAGAAATTCGGTCCGGCAATGGATAAGAAAGAGAAGAAGACCGTCAAAGTCGAGATCACCAACACCGATCGTACCGTGGGAACGATTCTTGGTGCCGAGATCACCAGAAAATTCGGCACCTCTCTGGAGCCGGATACGTACACCGTACAGTGCAAGGGTGCCGGCGGACAGAGCTTCGGAGCATTTATTCCAAAAGGACTGACCCTGGAACTTGAGGGCGATTCGAACGATTACTTCGGAAAAGGCCTCTCCGGCGGAAAACTGGTTGTCTACCCGCCGAAAGCAAGAAAGTATAAACCGGAAGAAAACATCATCGTCGGAAACGTTGCCCTCTACGGCGCAACGAGCGGTGAGGCGTACATCAACGGTATCGCAGGAGAGCGTTTCTGTGTCAGAAACTCCGGTGCTTACGCCGTTGTCGAGGGTGTCGGTGAGCATGGATGCGAGTATATGACCGGCGGCCGTGTCGTTGTCCTCGGCGCAACCGGAAAGAACTTTGCAGCCGGCATGAGCGGCGGTATCGCTTATGTCCTGGATGAAAAGAGCAACCTGTACCGCAATTTGAACAAGGAAATGATTTCGATTGAACTGGTAGAAAGCAAATACGATATTGCAGAGCTGAAAAACATGATTGAAAAACACGTCGCACACACCGGCTCTGAAAAAGGTAAAGAAATTCTCACACACTTTGACGAATATCTGCCGAAATTCAAGAAGATCATTCCGAATGACTATAAGCGCATGATGATGCTGAGTGCCCAGATGGAAGACAAGGGCCTTAGCAGCGAACAGGCACAGATTGAAGCATTTTACGAAAGCATGCGTAAGTAGGAGGAAGAAGAATTATGGGTAAGCCAACTGGATTTATGGAATATCAGCGCAAGACGGGAAACACCGTTGCCCCGCTTGAGCGTATCAAAAACTTTAAGGAATTTCATCTGCAGCTCCCGAAAAAGGAGCAGCAGATGCAGGCTGCCCGCTGTATGGCATGCGGTGTACCGTTCTGCCAGGCGGGAACCATGATTGCGGGAATGGCCTCCGGCTGTCCGCTGCAGAACCTCGTTCCGGAGTGGAATGACCTTGTGTATCTTGGAAACTATGAGCAGGCATACCGCCGCCTCACCAAGACAAACTGTTTTCCGGAATTTACCTCCCGTGTCTGCCCGGCACTCTGCGAAGCAGCCTGTACATGCAACGTAAACGGAGACCCGGTCTGCACGAAGGAAAATGAACGCGCGATCATCGAAAACGCATGGGCAACCGGCCTGATTACGCCGCAGCCGCCGAAAGTGCGCACCGGAAAACGCGTTGCCGTTGTAGGAAGCGGTCCTTCCGGCCTTGCAGCAGCGATGCAGCTCAACCGCCGCGGCCATTCTGTTACGGTCTTTGAACGCCGCGACCGCGTGGGCGGACTTTTACGCTACGGTATTCCGAACATGAAACTCGATAAGAGCGTCATCGACCGCCGTGTGGATCTGATGAAGGCCGAGGGCATCGAGTTTGTGACGAATGCTGATATCGGAAAAGATGTAAAAGCTGACAAACTCTTAAAAGAATTTGACCGTGTCCTGCTCTGCTGCGGTGCGGCAAATCCAAGAGATATCAAGGCAGAGGGAAGAGATGCAAAGGGCATCTACTTTGCTGTCGATTTCCTGACTTCCGTAACGAAGAGTCTTCTGGATTCCAATTTTGAGGATCATGCCTACATCGATGCAAAGGGCAAACACGTTGTTGTCATCGGAGGCGGCGACACCGGTAATGACTGTGTCGGAACTTCCATCCGTCTCGGTGCCAAATCTGTGACACAGCTTGAGATGATGCCGAAAGCACCGGATCAGCGTGCCGAGAACAATCCGTGGCCGGAGTGGCCGAAGATCTGCAAGACGGATTACGGCCAGGAAGAGGCAATCGCCGTATTCGGCCATGATCCGCGGATTTACCAGACAACCGTAACGGAATTTATCAAAAACAAAAAAGGTGAAGTCTGCCAGATCAAGACCGTAAAACTGACACCGAAAAAAGATGAGAAATCCGGCCGCATGATGATGGTTCCGGTTGAGGGAACCGAAGAGATTCTCCCGGCAGATCTCGTTCTTATTGCAGCAGGCTTTTTAGGATCCCAGAAATATGTGACCGATGCATTTAAAGTGGAAGTCAACCAGCGCACCAACGTGAAGACAGATGACGGAAAATACCAGACAACAAAAGAAAATGTCTTCACCGCAGGCGATATGCACCGCGGCCAGTCCCTGGTCGTATGGGCGATCCGCGAGGGACGCGAGGCAGCAAAGGCAGTCGATGAATCCCTGATGGGATACACGAATCTCTAAGTTTTTCTTGACAAAACACGCGAAAAACTGCTATAATATGCCCAAAACAAGGGTGTTTTTACGCAAGGTGTCTTTCTGCCCTGCCGCGTGAAAGCACCCTTTTCGTTTAGAATCGTCTTTGATAAAGGAGAGAATCGATATGGCAAAGTATACGAAGGAAGCGATCCTTCAGATGGCGGAGGAAGAAGATGTTGAATTTATCCGCCTGCAGTTTACCGATATGTTTGGAATGATGAAAAATATGGCCATCACCGCCGGACAGCTGGAAAAAGCCCTGAATAATCAGTGCGTTTTCGATGGCTCTTCGTTCGAAGGATTTGTCACCATCGAGGAAGCAGACATGTTTCTGCACCCGGATCTCGACACCTTTGCAATACTTCCGTGGCGTCCGCAGCAAGGAAAGGTTGCAAGATTGATCTGTGATGTGTATGATAGAGAGGGGAATCTTTATGCAAAGAGTTCCCGAACCATCCTTCAGAAGGTAATTTCCGAAGCGAAAGCGATGGGCTATGAGTTTGAAATCTCACCGGAGTGTGAATTTTTCCTGTTCCACACCGATGAGGACGGCGGAGCAACGAGTGTAACGCACGACAAAGGCGGTTATCTGGATCTTGGACCGCTGGACCTGGGAGAAAACGCGCGGCGCGATATGGTGCTGACTCTCGAAGAAATGGGAATCGACGTTGAGTCTTCCTTCCACGAGGTAGCGGCAGGCCAGCACGAACTGGATTTCTGTCCGGCTGCAGCACTTCGGACGGCAGATCAGCTGATGACTGCCAAATTTGCTATCCGTACGATTGCAAAACGTCATGGCCTTCACGCAACCTTTATGCCAAAACCAAAAACCGGAGTTCACGGATCGGGTCTTCATCTTTCCTTCTCCCTGTTTCAGGAGGGAAAAGATGTGTTTGCCGACAAATCCGATGAATACGGGCTCAGCAAAGAGGCATATTACTTTATGGGCGGACTGATGAAACACATCAGCGGAATCGCAGCGATTACCAATCCGCTTGTAAACTCCTACAAACGTCTGACACCGGGATACGGTGCACCGATCTACGTGGCATGGTCTGCAAAGAACAGAAGCCCGCTGATCCGCATTCCGCTGACGGGAGACGGTATCATGGCCATTGAGCTTCGATGCCCGGATTCGGCAGCCAATCCGTACCTGGCACTTGCTGTCTGCATGGCAGCAGGACTTGACGGTATCAAACAGAAAATCGTTCCGCCGTCCCCGGTGGACCGCAATATTTCCGATCTGACAGAAGAAGAACGAAACGCGATGCAGATCACCCTTCTCCCGGGAAGCCTTGGAGAAGCGGTCGCAGAGTTAAAGAAAGACGATTTTCTGTGTCAGGTACTCGGCCAGGAATTTGTGGATGGATATATCAATGCCAAAGAAGAAGAGTGGCATGAGTATCTCCGCCAGGTATCCGACTGGGAGACCGAGAAATATCTGTACCGTATTTAGACGACGAAGGGGCCTGAAAATGCATGAGCAGCATAGTGATAGTACTTCCCAAAATAGAAGATGGAAAGCGCATCCGGGATATTCTGGCAAAAAGAGGATATGAAATCGATGCTGTCTGTTCGACAGCGGCAGCGGCGCTCGGAGAGATGAACAACTTAAACGGCGGTATCGTCATCTGCGGCTACAAGCTTCCGGATATGTTTTTTACGGATCTGAATGAGTGTATGCCGTCCGGCTTCCAGATGCTTCTGATTGCATCGAGCCGCGCATTAAGTGCGGTGGAGGGAACCGGAATCATGGCGGTTACGATGCCGCTTTCCGTGTACGAGCTGGTCAATACACTGGAGATGATGCTGCAGAGTGCGGCACGGCGCAGAAAGAAAGAGCGTGCAAAGCCCAAGGTGCGCAGCGCCGAGGAACAGCACATCATCGATCGTGCAAAAAGCCTTCTGATCGAACGAAATCACATGACCGAGTCGGAGGCCCATCGCTACATGCAGAAATGCAGCATGGACAGCGGCACCAATCTGGTTGAAACGGCACAGATGGTGCTGACGCTTTTGACAGAGTAAGAAAAAGTGAAAAGGAGCGACATAATAATGTTCAAAATCAATGACAATTATCTGAAATTGCCGGGAAGCTATCTGTTTTCCACCATTGCAAAAAAAGTTGCAGCTTACACCGAGGCAAATCCGGACGCGAAAATCATCCGTCTTGGAATCGGCGACGTAACCCAGCCGATCGCACCGGCGATCATTGAAAAGCTGCACGGAGCAGTGGATGAGATGGGACACGCAGAGACCTTCCACGGATATGCACCAGATCTTGGATATGCTTTCCTTCGCGATACCATCGCAAAAAATGATTATCGGGACAGAGGATGCGATATCTCATCTGATGAAATTTTTGTATCGGACGGCGCAAAATGCGACTGCAGCAACATTCAGGAGATCTTCAGCCTGGACAACAAGATCGCTGTATGCGACCCGGTTTATCCGGTTTATGTAGACTCCAACGTAATGGCAGGCCGTGCCGGTGACTACGACGCAGCAACCGAGCGTTTCACGAATGTGATTTACATGCCGTGTACTGCAGAAAACAACTTCACCCCGGATCTCCCGAAAGAAACCCCGGATCTGATTTATCTGTGCTTCCCTAACAACCCGACCGGCGCTATGGTTTCCAAAGCCGAGCTGCAGAAATGGGTTGATTATGCAAATAAAGTAGGAGCCATCATCCTGTATGATGCTGCATACGAGGCATATATCTCAGAAAAAGACATTCCGCATTCCATCTATGAGTGCGAAGGTGCAAGAACATGTGCCATCGAAATGCGCAGCTTCTCCAAGAACGCAGGCTTTACCGGTATGCGTCTTGGATTCACCGTTATCCCGAAAGACATCAAATCCGGCGATGTGACTCTGCACAGCCTGTGGGCACGCCGTCACGGAACGAAATACAACGGAGCTCCGTACATCATCCAGAGAGCCGGCGAGGCTGTTTACTCTCCGGAAGGAAAAGCACAGTTAAAAGAGCAGGTTGCTTACTACATGAAGAACGCAAAAGTCATCTACGACGGATTAAAGGGCGCAGGCTACACCGTATCCGGCGGCGTCAACGCTCCGTATATCTGGCTGAAAACACCGGGAAATATGACTTCCTGGGAGTTCTTTGATCACCTGCTTGCAGACGCAAACGTAGTCGGAACACCAGGATCAGGCTTCGGCCCGAGCGGAGAAGGCTACTTCCGTCTGACTGCATTCGGTACGTATGAGAATACAGTAGAGGCAGTGGAGAGAATCAAAAAACTGTAAATTGTGTGCGAAATACCAATAAAACGGAATTTCTGCGCAACTTTATAAACACACGAAAAAATAATTTTGTATAGATAAAATTCACGAAAAATGCATTAGAATTTATATAAAATCCGTAAAAATTAGGTGTTTACAAATGTAAAACTGCTGTGCTATAATGCACAGTATGAAAAAGGCAGTGAAGGAAACTCCGTATGCGGAATCTGACAGGAAGCCGATGTCACCGACTGAGAGCATCAGCATGGAGAAAACATACAATGGGGAACATTCCGGAGCCGGTCTGCTGAACATGAGATCCGAACAGGAAATCAAGTAGGCAGATCCGTGATACGCGTTAAGTATAAATGAGTGGGCGTTTTCCCCCGGAAAACCGGAGAGAAAAACGCAATGCGGGTGGTACCGCGGGAACATAAAATATCCCGTCCCGGAACAGTAGTTAAAAAACTGTTCCGGGACTTTTTTATTTGAAAAAGCAATCCGGGACAGGCGAGAAAGAGAGGAGAACAAGACATGGAATTTATGACAGGCGTAAAGAAAAAAGAAGACATCTCCGTAAAAACTCTGCTGGAGACACCGGAAGGCACAGAAGTAAAACTCGAAGGAGCCGTACACATCATCCGTGACATGGGCGAGGTTGCCTTTGTCATCTTAAGAAAGAGCGAGGGACTCGTTCAGTGTGTGTACGAAGAAGGAAGCGTTGACTTCCCGCTGAAAGATCTGAAAGAGGAATCGGCAGTTGCCGTAACCGGAACGGTCAAAAAAGAGGACCGCGCACCGGGCGGCGTCGAAGTCAGGCTGCAGACCATCACCGTTCTTTCCGAGCCGACCGAGCCAATGCCGCTCGCAGTCAACAAATGGAAAATGAACACCTCCCTTGAAGCAATGCTGAACATGCGGCCGATCGCTCTTCGAAACGTCAGAGAGCGTGCAAAATTCCGCATCCAGGAAGGCGTGGTACGGGCGTTCCGTGATTTCCTTCATTCCCAGGGATTCACCGAAATCCATACACCGAAGATCGGCGCGAAAGGCGCTGAGGGCGGCGCAAACATCTTCAAGCTGGAATATTTCCACCGCCCGGCTGTCCTGGCACAGAGCCCGCAGTTCTACAAACAGATGCTCGTCGGCGTGTTTGACCGTGTCTTTGAAGTCGGACCGGTTTTCCGTGCAGAGAAACATAACACGAAACGTCATCTGAACGAATATACCAGCCTTGACTTTGAGATGGGCTACATCGAGGATTACACCGATATCATGGCAATGGAAACCGGATTTTTACAGTACATGGTGGAGCTTCTTAAAAAGGATTACGCAAAAGAGCTGGAGATCCTGAAAGTTATGCTTCCAAAGACAGAAGAAATCCCAACTGTACCGTTCACGAAAGCGAAAGAGCTGGTAGCCGAGAAATACAACCGAAAGATCCGCAACCCGTTCGACCTTGAGCCGGAGGAGGAGCTTCTGATCGGCCAGTATTTCAAAGAGGAGTACGATGCAGACTTCGTATTCGTCACCGAATATCCGTCGAAAAAGAGACCGTTCTATGCGATGGACGACCCGGAGGATAAGAGATACACAAAGAGCTTCGACCTGCTGTTCCACGGTCTGGAGATTACAACCGGAGGCCAGCGTATCCACGATTACAAGATGCTCTCTGAAAAGATTGCAGCCCGCGGCATGACAGAAGAGGGCATGGAGCAGTATTTAAGTGCTTTCAAACACGGTATGCCGCCGCACGGAGGTCTTGGCATCGGTCTGGAGCGTCTGACCATGAAGCTGATCGGTGAGGACAACGTCCGCGAGACAACGCTGTTCCCGCGTGATCTTACAAGACTGGAGCCGTAAGCAGATCCTGCTGGAAAATAAAAAAGGAGAATGAGTGAAATGGCAAATGTGATTTCAGATGAAACGATGGAATATGTCGGCATCCTGGCAAAGCTGGAATTAAAGGATGAGGAAAAAGAATCCGCACGGCAGGATATGCAGAAAATGCTGGATTATGTAGATAAATTAAACGAGCTCGACACCAGCAAGGTCGAGCCGATGACCCACATTTTCGAGATGGGAAATGTATTCCGCGAGGATGAAGTAACCAATGGCGACGACCGCGATGCAATGCTTGCCAATGCACCGGAAGTCAAAGAGGGCCAGTACAAGGTTCCGAAAACGGTAGAATAGCAGGAGGAGATTGATATGGAAATCAAAGATATGACAGCAGTACAGCTTTCTGCCGCAATCAAAGAAGGAAAGATCACTGTAGCGGACGCTGTAGAAGCGTCTCTTGCGGCAGTCAAAGCATCGGAAGAATCAATTCACGCATTCCTTCTTGTGGATGAAGAGGGTGCAAGAGCACGCGCAGCAGAAGTGCAGAAGAAAATTGACGCAGGAGAGCTCACCGGTCCGCTGGCCGGCGTTCCGATCGCGATCAAGGACAACATCTGTACGAAGGGTCTTGCGACGACGTGTGCGTCAAAGATCCTGCAGAATTTCGTTCCGACGTACGATGCGGAGGTTATTACACGGCTTGAAGAGGCGGGAGCCGTTATCATTGGAAAGACGAACATGGATGAGTTTGCGATGGGAAGTACGACAGAGACTTCTGCGTACGGCGTGACGAAAAACCCGTGGAACACCGAACACGTTCCAGGCGGTTCCTCCGGCGGTTCCTGTGCAGCCGTTGCAGCAGGAGAAGTACCGATGGCACTCGGCTCCGATACTGGCGGATCGATCCGTCAGCCAAGTTCCTTCTGCGGCGCAACCGGCATGAAACCGACGTACGGCACCGTTTCCCGTTATGGACTGATCGCTTACGGTTCCTCCCTCGACCAGATCGGACCGGTCGCAAAGGATGTGACAGACTGTGCAGCACTGCTGCAGACCGTTGCTTCGTATGATGCAAAAGATGCGACATCAATGAAACGCGATGATTACGATTTCATGAGCGCTTTAAAAGAAGATGTCTCCGATCTGAAAATCGGTATTCCGAACAGCTATTTCGGCGAAGGTTTGGATCCGCAGGTAAAGGAATCCATTTTAAAGGCTGCCGATGTCCTGAAGGCACGCGGAGCAGAAGTAGAGTATTTCGATCTCGACCTCATTGATTATGCGATTCCGGCTTACTACGTCATTGCATCCGCCGAGGCAAGCTCCAACCTGGAACGATTCGACGGCGTGAAATACGGCTTCCGTGCCAAAGAGTACGAAGGACTCCACGATATGTATAAGAAGAGCCGTTCCGAGGGCTTCGGTCCGGAGGTGAAACGACGGATTATGCTGGGAAGCTTCGTGTTGAGCTCCGGTTACTACGATGCGTATTATCTGAAAGCGCTGCGCACGAAAGCCCTGATTAAACAGGAGTTTGACCGCGCATTTGAGAAATACGATATGATTTTAAGCCCGGCAGCACCATCGACGGCACCGCGCCTTGGAGAATCGCTTTCCGATCCGCTGCAGATGTATCTGGGCGATATTTACACCGTATCCGTCAACCTCGCCGGTCTTCCGGGCATCACCGTTCCGTGCGGCATGGATGACAAGGGTCTTCCGATCGGCATGCAGCTTATCGGAGACTGTTTCTCAGAGAAAAAACTGTTCCGTGCAGCGTACACCTATGAGCAGGCACGCGGTGCATTCGGGCAGCCAGAAAAACGGTAAGGAGGAAGCAAAACAATGTCAAAACAGTATGAAACCGTCATCGGACTTGAAGTACATGTGGAGCTTGCGACGAGAACAAAAATTTTCTGCGGCTGCTCTACCGCATTCGGCGGTGCGCCGAACACCCATACCTGCCCGGTCTGCACCGGTATGCCGGGATCCCTTCCGGTATTAAATAAGAAGGTTGTCGATTACGCCCTGCGCGTCGGACTGGCTGCAAACTGCAAAATCAACCAGCTCTGCAAATTCGACCGAAAGAACTATTTCTACCCCGACAACCCGCAGAACTATCAGATTTCTCAGCTGTATCTGCCGATCTGCCACGATGGATATGTGGAGATCGACACCGCAGCGGGAAAGAAGAAAATTGGCATCCACGAGATCCATATGGAGGAAGATGCAGGAAAGCTGATTCACGATGAGTGGGAGGACTGTTCTCTCGTCGATTACAACCGAAGCGGCGTTCCGCTGATCGAGATCGTCTCCGAGCCGGATATGAGATCCGCGGAGGAAGTTATCGCTTATCTGGAAAAACTGCGTATGATGATTCAGTATCTCGGCGCATCCGACTGCAAACTGCAGGAAGGCTCGATGCGTGCCGATGTCAACCTTTCGGTCCGCGAGGTTGGAAGCGAGAAATTCGGAACGCGTACAGAGATGAAGAACCTGAACTCCTTCAAGGCGATCGGAAGAGCGATCGAGGGAGAGCGTGCAAGGCAGATCGAGCTGATCGAGGAAGGAAAAGCCGTTGTCCAGGAAACCCGCCGCTGGGACGACAACAAAGAGTATTCCTATGCGATGCGTTCGAAAGAGGATGCGAAGGATTACCGCTACTTCCCGGACCCAGATCTGCCGCCGGTGCACATTTCCGACGAGTGGATCGACCGCATTGTGAAATCCATGCCGGAATTCCAGCCGGAGAAACAGGCACGCTACGTGGAGCAGTACGGACTGCCGCAGTACGATGCGGGCATTCTGACGGGTTCCAAGAAGCTCTCCGATCTCTTTGAGGAGACGACGGCGCTCTGCGGCAAACCGAAAAAAGTGGCAAACTGGCTGATGGGCGAGACCTTACGTCTCTTAAAGGAGAACGGCCAGGAGCCGGAGGATCTGCAGTTTTCACCGAAGCATCTGGCATCCCTGATCGAACTGGCAGAAGCCGGATCGGTCAACAACCAGGTGGCAAAAGAGGTATTTGAGCAGATCTTTGCAGAGGATGTCGATCCGGAAGCATACGTCGAGGAGCACGGACTGAAAACCGTAAACGACACCGGCCTTCTGGAAGAAACCGCGAGAAAAGTTCTGGAAAACAACCCTGGCCCGGTAGAGCAGTACAAATCCGGAAAGACAAAAGTCCTCGGATTTCTGGTCGGCCAGGTCATGAAAGAAATGAAAGGCAAAGCCAACCCGGCAGCAGCAGGAGAGCTGCTGCAGAAGCTGCTGTCTGAATAAAGAAAACAAAATTGCACGAATGGAGGCCTGGAAATGGTCTCCATTTTTCTGCCCGAAAAATCAAAGAAAATGCATAATCTGCCTCCTTTTGGGAAATTCTTTATAAAGAAACCGGAAGAGATAAAAAGACGATACAAAATCCGGAAAAAGGAGGTTTCTTTACATGAAAGGACTGGATTACACCGCACTCACCGTTGCAATCATCGGAGCCGTCAACTGGGGCTTGATCGGATTCTTCCGCCTCGACCTCGTCGCCCTGATCTTCGGAAACATGACGTGGCTGAGCCGCATCATCTACGCGGTTGTCGGCATCTGCGGCCTCTACCTGATCTCCGTCTACGGAAGAATTTCCGACCACGTACTGGGACAGGCGTAAGAACAGGAACCCTCTCATATACGCAGAGAAAGGCGGTATGAGAGGGTTTTCTTCTGCTGTTTTAGGAAGGACAAAACAAATATTGCGGCCCTCTGTATGGTTTTGAGCAGGGATATGGATCAGAAAAAGAAAAAATACCGGATGCTTCTGGTGCAGCTTTCCTGTGCCGTTCTTCTGGCGAGTGATGCCGCAGCGTGGGCATTCCGCGGAAGTCCGGGGAGTCTGGAAAGAGGTATTGTGTATGTGAGTAACTATCTGGTTTGAATGTGATAGATCTTGCTGAATGGATTGCCCTTGCAGCAATTTTTATCAGCTGGTTTGGAACAGGTATTTTATGCAACGGATCTGGATTGTTTCGTTGTGCTGGAACAGGATGGTGACACTCTGTTTTTACAAAGCGTGGTCTGCAAGAAAAAGACGGCGATGAAGAAAATCTTAAAAAGAATCATTATGAAAAAAGAAACCGGGAAATTTGTGAGAAACATCAAAACGGAAGCAGAGTTTCCGAACTCGCAGAGGAATATGCTTTATCGGAAAAGAGCATTCAGCGGATCCTGCGCTGCACAGCAGCAGGCGGAAAAAATACGGACTGAATACAAAAACGGAAAGACAGCCATGGAAGAACCCCCGGTCTGTCTTTTGTATTTCTGTTGCTTTTTTTCCGTTTTTCCTTGCATTTCAGAAAGATGCTGTTATAATAAGGGAAAGTGAATAAATATACATTACATGAGGAGAGAAGGAGATTATTATGAAAATGAATTTTGCAAAAAAAGCAACAGCACTTGCAATGTCCGTTTTGTTTGCTGTTTCGATGGCAGGCTGCGGAAGTTCTGCATCTACCGCAAAGAAAGTAGAAGTAACATCCGTAGAGGATCTGGCAGATCTGAAGATTGGTGTACAGACCGGAACAACAGGTGATTCTCAGGCGAGCGATGCCGTTAATGCAGATTCCCAGATGCAGCGTTACAACAAAGGCGCCGATGCTATTCAGGCACTGAAAAACGGAAAGATTGACTGTGTTGTCATCGATTCCCTGCCGGCAGAAAAATTCGTTGCAGCAAACGATGATCTGAAAATTGTAGAAGGCATTTTTGATACCGAAGAGTACGCGATGTGCTTCAAAAAAGGAAATGAGTTAAGAGACGAGTTCAACACTGCATTGGCAGAGCTGAAAGAGGACGGAACTCTTGATGAGATCATGAGCAACTACATTGGTGATGAAGTCGGCCAGCATCCGTATGAGTCCCCGGCAGACGTGGACCGTTCCAACGGAACGCTTACCATGGCAACCAACGCTGAGTTCGAGCCGTGGGAGTACAAAGAGGGAACCGATATCGTTGGTATCGATGCTGATATTTCCCAGGCGATCTGTGACAAGCTTGGCTATGAGCTGAAAATTGAGGATATGGCATTTGAAACTATCCTTGCATCCGTCAACAGCGGAAAAGCAGATTTCGGCGCAGCCGGAATGACCGTTACTCCAGAGCGTGAGGAGAGTGTTGATTTCACCGATACTTACGCAAATGCAACGCAGGTTGTTATTGTAAGAAAGTAATCTAATAAGAGGAAAAAGAGCGGCTGTCCGCCAGGCAAAATGGTGCAGCCGCTCTTTTTGCAGGAAATGAAACCACAAAGGAGAGATGTATTCTATGGAAAATTTACAGCATCAGTTTAACCGCTACTTTGTAGACAACGGTGCTACAGAGTGGTGGCTGACCGGTCTGAAGACGACGCTGCTTGTCACGGTAATTGCACTGTGCATCGGTGTTGTGCTCGGACTTCTCATCGCGCTGATCCGTTCGACACACGAGCAGACCGGTAAATTAAAACTTTTGAACATTGTGGCACGCGTCTATCTGACGATTATCCGCGGAACGCCGTCCATGATTCAGATTCTGTTTTTCTATTCCGTTATTTTTGCAACCGTAAACCTGAACAATATCGTGATCGGCGGAATTGCATTCGGTATTAACTCTGGTGCGTACGTTGCCGAGATCTTCCGTTCCGGAATTATGTCTGTGGATAAAGGACAGACGGAAGCGGGACGAAGCCTTGGTTTAAATTCGGCACAGACTATGCGTCTGATTATCATTCCGCAGGCGTTTAAAAATGTTCTTCCGGCGCTGATCAACGAGATGATCGTGCTGTTGAAAGAGACCGCCATCATCGGCTATATTGGAACCATCGATATTACAAAAGCAGCAACCCTGGTACAGAGCCGTACGTACGATGCGCTGGTTCCGCTTCTCTCCGCAGCGATCTTTTATCTGATTCTTGTTATGATTCTGACCTATTTCATGGGCAAACTGGAAAGGAGACTGCGTAAGAGTGACCACTAACGAAAAAGTATTAATTAAAGTTGAAAATCTGCAGAAGAGCTTCGAGGATAATAAAGTTTTAGACGGAATCAGCACAGAGATCCGTCAGGGAGAAGTTGTCGCCGTTATCGGTCCTTCCGGTTCCGGAAAATCGACGTTTCTGCGCTCCTTAAACCGTCTGGAAATTCCAACCGGCGGAAAAATTTACTTCGAGGGCGTTGACATCACGGCGCCGGAAACTGACATTGACCATGTGCGTCAGAAGATCGGAATGGTATTCCAGCAGTTCAATCTGTTTCCGCACAAAACCGTTAAGGAAAATATCTTGCTCGCTCCGGTGACGTTAAAACTAATGACACCGGAAGAAGCAGAGAAAAAAGCGATGGAGCTTCTGACCCGTGTCGGACTGCCGGACAAAGCAGATGCCTATCCGGGAAGCCTTTCCGGCGGACAGAAGCAGCGAATCGCCATCGCGCGCGCCCTTGCGATGAATCCGGATGTCATGCTGTTTGACGAACCGACTTCTGCACTCGATCCGGAGATGGTAGGAGAGGTTCTGGAAATTATGAAAGAGCTTGCCGAATCGGGCATGACCATGGTTGTTGTTACACACGAGATGGGTTTTGCCAGAGAGGTGGCAACCCGCGTCGTCTTTATCAACGAGGGAAATATTCAGGAGGAGAATACGCCGCAGGAATTCTTCGCAAATCCGCAGCACCCGCGCCTGAGAGAATTTTTATCGAAAGTATTATAAGGAAAAGAAATGAGAAAAACCGATGTTCTGTGAAAATAACACGCACAGAACATCGGTTTTTTGATGTTATAGAAAGAACTTATTTGGAAATCGGGCGGGTAGCTTCTTTCAGCCACTCTTTTTCGTCCCCTTCCAGATAAGGAGAAATCTTCTCATACACTTCTTTGTGGTAATTATTCAGCAGCTCGACATCTTTCTCTGTCATATACTGCGTATCGATACCGTCGAGGTCGATCGGAACCATGGTAACGAACTCAAAGCGCATGAACTGGCCATACATGTTCTTTTCTGCTTTGCGGCAGAGCATCAGGTTCTCGGTACGGATACCGTGGCTTCCTTCAATATAGATACCTGGTTCGTCGGAGGTCAGCATACCTTCCTCGAGAACGGCATTTTCCATGCGTTCCGGAACCATTTTCCAGCGGAAACCGTTTGGACGCTCATGGACATTTAAGAGATAGCCGACGCCGTGGCCGGTTCCGTGATTGAAGTCAAGGCCTCTCTCCCAGAATGCCTGTCTTGCGAGGTAATCGAGATTGATGCCGATGCATCCATGGAGAAATTTTGCGTTTCCAAGACGCAGGGTTCCCATCGCGGTGATGGTGAAATGCTCTTTTTCTTCCTCAGTCAGCGGTCCGACAACAATGGTTCTTGTGATATCGGTTGTTCCTTCATAATACTGTCCGCCGGAATCCACGAGGTACATGCCTTTTGGCTGTAGAACGGAGAAATCTTCTTTCGTTGCCTGATAATGGCACATAGCGGCATTCGGGCCGTAAGCGGAGATGGTTCCGAAGCTCGGCTCAATGTAGCCTTCCTGCTCTTTTCGGAAGGATTCCAGTTTCTCTGCAACGGAAACTTCGTCCATCGGGATTTTGCCGATGTTTTTCTTTAACCAGTAAACGAAACGGGTTACAGCAACGCCGTCTTTGATGTGGGCTTTGCGGATATTTTCCATCTCAACTGGTGTTTTCAATGCCTTTAAGGAAGAAGCCGGGTTCATCACATTGACAATCGTGTTTTCGCCCATGACGCTCTGGCAGATCGTGTAGTTGACTTTGGCTTTCTCCAGAAGAATCGTTTTTCCTGTGATGCCGGCAGCGAAATCATAGACAGCATCGTATGGATGAATCGAAATACCAAGACCGGCAAGATACTGTTTTACTTCATCATTTAAAGTTGCTTCCTGAATAAACAGATGGCCTTCGGTTTCGGTCAGAATGAGGTAGGAGAGGACAACCGGATTGCACGGAATATCGTTTCCGCGGATGTTCAGCATCCAGGCGATATCGTCGAGTGCGGTCAGGATATGCACCTCGGCACCGTTCTCTTTCATCTTTTCGCGGACTTTTGCAAGACGGTCAGCAGCGGACTCGCCGGTATATTTGGAATCAAGAATCCAGACCGGTTCTGCAGAAAGTGCTGGGCGGTCGGACCAGATTTCACCGATCAGGTCACTTCGATAGGAGAGAAAACGCTCCGGAAGTGTCTTTTCCAGTGTCTCACCGAGCATCTCATTGACAACACGGCCGTCGAAGCCGATGGTCATGCCTTCTTTTGTATTTGCCTGCAGGTATTCCTCTACGGTCGGAACACCTTCCTGGCCCATTTTCATTAAAGTAACGCCGGTTCCGGCAAGCTCTTTGGCTGCCTGTACGAAGTAGCGGCCGTCGGTCCAGAGGCACGCTTCATCCTGGGTAATAACGGCGGTTCCGGCAGAACCGGTAAAGCCTGTGATATACGTTCTTGCTTTAAAGTAAGTTCCTACATATTCAGATTCATGGTAATCGGCGGTCGGAACCAGATAAGCGTCCACGCCGTAGGCTCTCATTTTTTCGCGGAGAGCAGCTAATCTTTCTGGTATCATAATTTTTTCCTCATCTTTCTTTTCGAAAAATACTGCCGGCATTTTTTTCAGGATGCCGACATTTTTATTCTATCACATTTTCCAGATCTGTCAAAGTGATGATTGAGAATTTGTCTCACTGTTTCCGAAATTTTCTAAAATCGTTTCGCATTTGGAGATTTTTCCTATTTTTCAAGAGCTTTTTTGTACCATTTTGGTTAAAAAAGCAGTAAGATAAAAATAAAGTGAAAAGCGTGGTGAAACTACGCGAAAAAGCAGAAACTATGAAGAAAGGGGGACATACTGTAATGCATACAATATGTCTGAAAGACAACTGGACATTAACTGTCCTCGGAAAAAATGTTTACGATATTCCGGAAACTCCAATTGAAACGAAGGTACCGTCTACCGTTTACGGCACCCTTCTGGAGAAAGGCCTGATCCCGGATCCGTTTTATCGTGACAATGAGCTCGATGCACTGAAATTGATGGAGAACGATTTCGCATACGAGACAACGATCGTGATCAGTGAGGAAGACAGAAAAGCGGACCGTCTGTTTTTACACTTCGACGGAATTGATACCATCGCAGATGTTTATCTGAACGGAGAGAAAATCGGCTCCGCAGACAACATGAACCGTGTCTGGGAGTATGATATTACCGATCTTGTTGCAGGTGATGCAGCCGATACCGTATATCAGGTAAAAGTGGTTCTGCATTCCCCGACAAAATTCATCGCAGAAGAAGAAGCAAAATGCCCGGTTGGAGCAGCATCCGATGCAATGCCGGGATTCCCGCATATTCGTAAAGCAGCCTGCATGTACGGCTGGGACTGGGGTCCGCGTCTTCCAGATGCAGGACTGTTCCGTGAGGCTTCTGTTCTCGCAGTAAAAACTGCCCGTCTGGCACAGGTATTTGTAGGACAGGAGCATCATGTAACTGGAAAAACCGTTCATGGAAATGTGGTTGACTTCGTCCGCCTGACCGCAGATGCTGAAATCGAGTGGATGCCGGGTGTAACCGACGGTAAAGCAAAGATCGTAATGACCGTTACTTCCCCGGATGGAAAAACCGTTCTGACCGCAGAAAGCGGCACAATGGATCCGCTGACCAATTCTGCACCGGCAAAGAATCTGACCGGACTTACCTGTGATCTTCGCAGCAATCATGTACAGGCTTCCCTTACCGTAGAAAATCCGGAGCTGTGGTGGCCGAACGGCTATGGTGCACAGGCACTGTATCAGGTAAAGGTAGAGCTCGTTGCAGACGATATCCTGGATACCTGGGAGAAGAAGATGGGTCTTCGTACCATCACCGTAAATACTGACGTGATGGAAGATGAAGTCTTTGATGAGCACATGACCGGCCAGTCACCGGATTACGATGACGGCGACAACATGATCATGACCAACGGTGAGAAAAAAATCATCATCACCGATAAACCTGCAAAGACCGTAAAGGGCCGTAACTTTGCGTATGAAATCAACGGACTGCAGATCTTCGCGATGGGCGCTGACTACATTCCGGAGGACAATATCTTAACCCGTCAGACGAGAGAGCGTACCGATCTGCTGCTGAAATCCGCACAGGAGGCAAACTTTAACTCCCTGCGTGTATGGGGAGGCGGATACTTCCTCGATGACTTTTTCTATGATGTCTGCGATGAGAGAGGACTCCTCATCTGGCATGACTTCATGTTTGCCTGCGCATCCTACGAGCTGACAGATGACTTCGAAGAGAATATCTCCGCGGAGATCCGTCAGAATATGCGCAGACTCCGTTCCCATGCAAGTATTGCTCTGTGGTGCGGAAACAACGAGATGGAAACCCAGTACGAAACGCTGGCATGGCAGAAATCTAAGAAACAGACGTATGATTACATCCATCTGTATGAGTACATCATTCCGAAAATCGTCAAAGAAGAGGATCCGGAGAAATTCTACTGGCCGTCATCCCCGTCTTCAGGCGGAAATTACGAAAACAGCAATGCAGAGAACGTCGGCGATACCCATTACTGGGGTGTATGGCACGGAAGCGAGCCGTTCACCGCTTATCGTTCCCACCATTACCGTTTCCTGTCCGAGTTCGGATTCCAGTCCTTCCCGGCACTGCAGACTGTAAAACGGTTTACCGAAGACGGCGACCGCAACATCTTCTCCCGTGTCATGGAAATGCACCAGAGAAATACGGCTGCCAACGGAAAGATCCTGAACTACATTTCACAGACATACCTGTATCCGAAGAACTTCGACGAGCTTCTGTACTGCTCACAGCTTCTTCAGGCCGATGCGATCCGTTACGGCGTTGAGCATTTCCGTCGCTTCCGCGGTACCTGCATGGGTGCTGTTGTATGGCAGCTGAACGATATCTGGCCGGTAGCATCCTGGGCAAGCGTGGACTACTATGGAAACTGGAAAGCCCTGCAGTACGCAGAGAAGAAGATGTTTGCACCGGTCCTGCTTTCCTGCGAGGAGCACGGAGAGATCGATCAGAAACCGTTTGTCAACACACTGCCGCATCCAATTGATGTCAGTGCAGACCTTCATGTTGCCAATGAGACCGGTGAGCCGATCGTCGGAACCGTAAAATGGTCCCTGTGCCGTCCGGATTCTTCCGTAGTCAAAGAGGGAGCCTTCGAGGTGAATGCACCGGCTTATGGCGGACAGTGGATGCCGCATCTTGATTTCAACGATCAGGATCCGCTGGAAGTTCATCTGACCTATGAGCTGGTTGTTGATGGAAACGTAGTATCTTCCGGATCAACTCTGTTCTGCGCACCGAAGCATTACCATTTTGCAGATCCGAAGCTTTCTGTATCAGTAGACGGCGATACCGTAACCGTAACCGCAGAGAACTTTGCAAAATCTGTCAGCGTAGAGACTGAGAACGGTGTGCTTCGTCTGGACGATAACTTTGTGGATATGGAAGCCGGAACAAAGACCTTCCGCATTCTGCCGACCGCAGACTTTACCGCAGAGGGAACCGGCGTATCGGGCGCATACCGCGTAAGAAGCGTTTATGAGACTGCAGAGAGATAAGGAAAAAGTTTAAAGAAATACATAAAAAAGAAAGAGCGTGCAGCAAATGCCTGTGCGTTCTTTCTCTGAAAAAATTCGAAAACAGATGATCGTTACCGTCCAAGCCGGAGTTTTCGTGCCTGCTTCGGCGTGATGCCTTTCAGTTTTTTGTAGCAGCGGATAAAGTAACTGCAGTCCGTATAACCGACCTCCCGCGCGATAAACGAGATGTCGTGGCTGGAAAACAAAAGCATATTTTCGGCTGCATTGATCCGGGTTGCTGTAATGTATTCCTTGCAGGTCATATTGTATCGGCGGTAGAAATTCATGGAAAAGGTGGAGTGCGACATATTGCACATCGCGGCCAGTTTTTCTACGGTCAGCTCCTCAAAGTAGTGGGAATCGATGTATTCGGAAATCAGGTCAAACCCGATTTCATAAGAAGGATGAACGCCAGGAGCCAGAAAGAAATCACCATTTTTCTGCCAGATCCGCGCAAACTTGGTGACGATTTTCCGAAGATCGGCAGTTAATACCATCGAATAACCGAATTCTTTACTCTGATATTCAGAAAGAATATCGGAAAAAAGCGGAAAAAGATTCATTTGGGCCGTCTGTTCCGGAGAAAAGATACAGGGACAGCGGTAGGCGTGAATCCCATGCAGCATGGCGCGCAGATCGATTTCATCCGTTTTGCAGGACGGCAGAAGATTGGGATCGAATTTGATCACATCGTACTGAACTGGAGAAGAACCTCTCGCAAGAGCGATGGAGTGGACGCATTTGGGCGGAAAAAGAATGACAGCGCCCTTCGTGCAGGTGGATACGACATTGTCAAGGGAAACTTCGATTTCGCCTTTGCGGACGTAGAGAAGTTCTACATAATAATGCCAGTGCGCCGGAATCGGCAGGAGATCGCGGGTGCTGTCAAAAAGAAATGCCTCATAGGGAGAAGCAATTGGATCGATGTATTCGTATAAATTGTTCATGCCAGTGATGTAAAAACCTTTCGTCTAAGTTATGCTCTATTATAGCCGCATTTTGCGGTCTTGACAAGACGAGGGGGAATCAATAAAGAAACAGGAAATTCTAAAAGAGAAAGGACAGGATAGAAAAAATACCATGCAGAACACAACAAATGATATGACAAGAGGGAACAGCATGAAACTGATTTTTCAGTTTTTCCTGCCCATTCTGATCGGAAATCTGTTCCAGCAGCTTTACAGCTTCGTGGATTCCATGGTTGTCGGAAAAGGAATCGGAGATACGGCGCTTGCCGCAGTTGGAAACACAAGCTCCGTTCATTTTCTGATTATCGGCTTTGCCGTCGGACTGACGGGTGGCCTTGGCATCTGTATTTCGCATTCTTTTGGTGCAAACGATACAAAAAAGCTGCGGAAAGAGATTGCCATGTCGGTCTATATCTGCCTTGCCATCGGAATTGTGATCACAACGTTCAGCCTGCTTCTGATGCGGCGGCTGTTTATCTTTCTGCAGACGCCGGAGGATATGATGACGGATACTCTCGTGTATTTCGGAACAATCCTGGCCGGAAGCACCATCACGATTTTCAATAACTTTGTGATGACACTGCTCCGCTCGGTCGGAAACAGCAAGGTTCCGCTCGTCTCCATGGTGCTTTCTGCCATTGCCAATATTGTGCTGGATCTTCTCTTTGTGTTTCCGCTTCACATGGGTGTATTTGGAGCAGCACTTGCCACGGTTCTGGCGCAGGCGATTTCCGCGCTGTACTGCTTCAGGCACATCCTCCGTGCACCGGAATTGCTTCCACAGAAGGGGGACTGGAAAGCGGATGGAAAAATTCTTGCCGCGCTGACCGGAAAAGGTCTTCCGGTTGCAGTGATGAATTCTGTTACTGCCATCGGAGGAATGGTGCTTCAGGTCTTTGTCAACCAGATGGGAACCGCCTATGTGGCTGCGTATGCGGCATGCATGAAGGTATGCGGTCTGTTTGAGCAGCCGGGTGTGACCGTCGGACTGGCGCTTCTGACCTTTACCGGACAGAACTATGGAGCAAAGAAGTATGACAGAATCAAGAGCGGCGTATGGGCCGGTGTGATCTTGTCGATTCTGGTCAATCTGCCGTTTGCGGCGCTGGAAATTTTCGCGCCGAAATTCCTGGCATCTCTGATGCTGAACGATCCGACCGTCATTTCCTACACCTGTATCTTTCTTCCGCTCACCGGAATCGCATTGTTTCCGCTTGGATGGCTTTTCGTATTCCGAAACGCCTGCCAGGGCATGGGAAAAACGGTACTGCCGATGATTTCCGGTGTTGTTGAAGTTGTGATGCGTGTCGGCATCGTTCAGATTGCGGTTCCGCACTTTGCGTTCCGCGGTGTCGCATTCGCTGAGATTTCCGCATGGATTGGCGCGGGAGCGATGCTGATGGTTACGTATCTGGTGTATCAGGTGCGGCTGTCAAAAGGTGTTTCGAAGTAAAAATAAAAATCCCGGATTCTGGATACCTGCCGTAAAAGCAGGAACCGAAAATCCGGGATTTTTGTTTTTGAAAGATTTAGCTGTTTTCCACCGGTGTTCCCATGTAATAGAAACCGCGACACTCATCCAGATATACATTCTGCAGCGTGCCGATCAGGGAAGCATCACCTTTGAAATGAACGAGCGTATTGTTACTCATACGGCCGGTCACAAGGGACGGATCCTGTTCATTGATGCTCTCGACGAGAACTTCTTGAACTGTGTGGGTATGTCTTGCCGTTACCTCACGGGAGATTTCCTGTACTTCAGCAAGAAGACGGTCGAAACGGTCCTTCACAACATCGACCGGAATCTGATCCTCCATAGCGGCAGCCGGTGTTCCTGTTCTTCTGGAATACTGGAAGGTAAAGGCGCTGTCGTAGCGGACCTTACGTACCACATCCATCGTTTCGAGGAAATCTTCCTCTGTCTCGCCAGGGAAACCGACGATGATATCGGTTGTCAGGGAGACATCCGGTACTTTCGCGCGGATGCGGTCAACAAGGTCAAGATACTGCTCTTTCGTGTAGCGGCGGTTCATCAGCTTTAAGATGCGGCTGCTTCCGGACTGGAGCGGGAGATGAAGATGGAGGCAGACTTTTTCGCAGTCGCGCATCGCATCGATCAGCTCCTCAGAGAGATCCTTCGGGTGGGAGGTCATGAAACGGATGCGTTTCAGCCCTTCGATTTTATTAACCTCGCGCAGAAGCTGGGCAAACGTCATCGGCTCCTCGAGATTCTTTCCGTAAGAGTTGACGTTCTGACCGAGCAGCATGATCTCCACAACGCCGTCTGCAACGAGGCGTTTGATCTCTGCAACGATTTCCTCCGGTTTCCGGCTGCGCTCGCGGCCGCGCACATACGGTACGATACAGTAGCTGCAGAAGTTGTTGCAACCGAACATGATATTGACGCCGGATTTAAACGGATATTTCCGGTCAACCGGAAGATTTTCCACGATCTTGTCGGTATCTTTCCAGATATCGATCACCATGCGGTCCTCGGTCATACAACGGACAAGGTATTCAGCGAAGCGGTAGATATTGTGGGTTCCGAAAATCAGGTTGACGAAATGATAGCTTTTTTTGAGCTTTTCGACAACGAGCGGCTCCTGCATCATGCATCCGCAGAGGGAGATGATCATGCCCGGATTTTTCTTTTTGTATTTGCCAAGCTGTCCGAGACGGCCGTAGACGCGAAGATTGGCGTTTTCACGGACGGTACAGGTATTGTAAACGACAAAGTCAGCATCCTCGGTCTCCACAATGTGGTAGCCGACGGTTTCCAGGATTCCCTCGAGCTTTTCAGAATCGCGGGCGTTCATCTGGCATCCGAATGTTGTGATACAGGCAGTCAGGAATTCTTTGCCGTTCTTTTTCGCGCGTTCCGGGACGAGCTGCTGTTTTAAGAGCGCCATAAAGTAATACTGGCGCTGCGGTTCTGCTTCCGGAGCCGGGAGTGTGATATCAACGTCCATCAGGTCGATGCCGGAAACCTCTGCATCCGGAATCGTTCTAAGATCTATTTTCATAGTTGCTGTTCCTCTTTTCTGGGTAGTAAAAATCGTGGCAGAATGCCGAGAAAAAAGACCCGTCGCATCGGATCTTATCTGTCTGTTATTTTATCGTATCTGTGGGAAAATAGCAAGGAAAAAAGGCGCTGCAATCGAAGTAGAACAGCAAACCGAAAATTTTACGGTTTTTCAAAATTATAACAAAATTTCAGAACCAATTCTTGACAAATGACAAAAATCGCGCTAAAATTACAGCCGTCGTGTAAGATAAATTCTGGGAAGAGAAAAAGTAAATGCGGAAAAAGCGTTTGCAGAGAGCTGTCGGAGAAGGTGCGAGACAGCAGCGTGTCCGGATTGAATATCATCTCGGAGAAGGGAAACCCAAAGAACTGTTTTTATTGTTTCATTAAGATAAAGACAGGATTCCAGTAGGTTTTCACGGGAGTTTCCCGTTACAGAAACCGCGTATGCTTGTGCGTGTATTCGTACTTGTTTCAAAGGAGAGACAAGGGTGGTTTGCGGAAAAAATATGGTCCGTCCCTGGTTATCGTGGGGCGGCTTTTTTTATGCAGAAACACCGGTAATACAGCCTGGCAAGAAACAAATCCTGCTGCCAAACACGCGCAGACAGGAAAAGGGAGGAAACATATGAAAGTGTACAAAAAAATCATGAACGGCGTGGCATTTGTCGAGAAATTGATTCTTGTGCTGTCCACGATCCTGATTGTTGTGCTTACGGTCGGAAATGTCCTGTCTCGTAAGATTTTGCATCAATCCTGGTCATTTACCGAGGAACTCGTTGTTGCGGTATTTGTCCTGATTACACTTCTCGCTGCAGCGCTCGCTGCCCGTGACGGAGAGCTGGTCAATCTTTCTTTACTGCCGGACCGTCTTTCAGAAAAAGCGAGAAGAATTCTGCTGGTGGTCAACACGGCTTTCAGTGTTGCATTTACCGCAGTCCTGTTTAAATACGGCATGGACAAGGTTCTGACCCAGTTAGCCAACGGAAAGAGAACCTTCGTGCTGAACTGGCCGGAATGGATTTTCTGGTCCTTCGTACCGATCGGAGCCGCCTGCATGACGCTCCACATGATCGAGTATCTGATTGATACCTTTGTAAAAGCGAAAGAGGAGGGAGAAGAAAAATGATCAGTGCAATCCTTTTTATTTCATTCTTTATTTTCCTGATCCTTGGTATTCCGATCGGCATCTGCCTCGGTTTATCCTCGATCTGCGCAATTTTATATTCCGGCACATCGCTGACGATCGTTGCCACCAACATGTATTCCGGCATCAGTAAATTCCTGCTGCTTGCCATTCCGTTCTTTGTCCTGTCCGGAAATATCATGGCAAAGGCGGGTATCTCCAAACGGCTGATCCGTTTCGTTGATACATGTGTCGGCCACAAAAAAGGCGGTATCGCCATCGTGTGCGTTATCGTTGCCTGCTTCTTCGGCGCTATTTCCGGTTCCGGTCCGGCAACTGTAGCAGCACTTGGTATGGTTCTGATCCCTGCCATGATTGAGCGAGGCGGATTTTCTGCTCCGTTTTCCACGGCCCTGATGGCGACGTCAAGTTCGATTGCGATCGTCATACCGCCGAGTATTGCATTCGTTGTTTATGCATCCATCACAGGCGTATCCATTGCCGATATGTTCACAGCAGGTATTTTTCCTGGTATTCTGATGGGTGTGGCCCTTGTCATCGTTGTTCTTCTGGAGGCAAAGAAACACAACATTCAGCCGACCCAGAAAAAAGCAACAGCCAAAGAAAGATGGGATGCTTTTAAAGATGCTTTCTGGGGATTCTTAATGCCGGTCATCATCCTTGGCGGTATCTATGGAAGTGTTTTCACCCCGACCGAGGCAGCTGCCGTTTCCGTTGTATACGGTCTGTTTGTCGGAATCTTTATTTATAAAGAGATCAAACTGAAAGACCTGTGGGATCTGATGGTAGATTCTGCCAAAACAACCGGTGGAATTATGCTGATCGTCGCAAGTGCTTCTCTGTTCTCCTTTGTCTGCACAAAGTTTGGTATTGCGCAGGCAGCATCGGATCTTCTTGGAAGCGTTGCTCATAACCAGTTTGTATTCCTTTTGATTGTCAATATCATTTTCCTGATTGCAGGATGCTTTATCGATGCAAACTCTGCCATGTACATTTTCATCCCGATTATGCTTCCGGTCTGCAAAGCCCTTGGCTATGACCTGGTAGCATTCGGTATCGTGGCAACCGTCAACCTGGCCATCGGACAGGTAACTCCACCGGTTGGTGTCAACCTGTTTGTTGCCATTTCCGTAAAACTGAAAAAAGGAATGGAAGTTACCATTCAGCAGATTTCCAAAGCCGTTATGCCAATGATCGCAGCATCGGTAGCAGTTCTGCTTCTGATTACGTATGTTCCGCAGATTTCCACGTTCCTTCCAAAAGCACTGGCAAAAGACGGAGCTTATACCGGAGCGGTAGCTGCAGCAACGAATTCCGATACTTCCAGTGGCGATGGTGCGGATGGCAGCACAGCAGGAAATTCCTCCGGCAATGAGGATTACAATGATATCGCTGATTACAGTGACCTTGGATGGGAAGAGCAGACCTGGAACTTTACCTGCTCCACCACCGAGAACAGTACCTGGGCAGAAGGCGGACGCAAGTTCGGCGAGCTCATGGAAAAAGCAACCGGCGGCAAGATCAAAGTCAATGTATACGCCGCAGACCAGCTGACCAACGGAAATCAGTCCGAGGGAATCCAGGCACTGATGAACGGAGACCCGGTACAGATTTCGATGCACAGCAACCTGATTTACTCTGCGTTTGACCCGAGATTTAACGTCGTATCTCTTCCGTTCCTGTTTGATTCCGTAGAAGATGCGGATGCAAAACTGGACGGCGAGGCAGGCGAAAAATTAAAAGAGATCCTCGATGAGTACGGTCTGCACTGCATGGGAATCGCCGAGAACGGTTTCCGTCAGCTGACCAACAGCAAGCAGGAAGTAAAAACCGTCGATGATATGAAGAACCTGAAAATCCGTGTAGCAGGAAGTAACCTGCTGATGGAGTGCTACAAACGCTGGGGCGCCGATGCGACCAACATGAACTGGTCTGAGACCTACACCGCCCTGCAGCAGAAAACCGTAGAAGGCCAGGAGAATCCGCTTCCGGCTATCGATGCAGCCAGCGTACAGGAAGTACAGCCGTACTGCTCCATGTGGAATGCAATTTATGACTGCCTGTTCTTCTGTATTAACGGAGATATCTATAACAACCTGACCCCGGAGCAGCAGAAAGTTGTCGATGAGGCCGGACAGAAAGCCGTCGATTACGAACGTGCCATCAACCGTGCCGGTGACGATGAGATTATGGACCGCTGGCAGAACGAGAACGGTGTCAAGATCACCAAATACGAAGATATGGACATCGACTCCTTCAAACAGGCGGTAGACGGTGTAGATGCCTGGTATCAGAACGAACTGGAAAGCCAGGGCTATGACGATGCCAAAGATCTGATTGAAGCCTTTACAAAGAAAGATACATCTTCTGCAAGCACCTACGATGTAGAAGACAGAAGCGATCTCGACTGGCCGGAGCAGACCTGGAACTTCACCTGCTCCACGACAGAAACCAGTACCTGGGCAGAAGGCGGCCGGAAGTTCGGTGAGCTGATCGAAAAAGCAACCGGCGGCAAGATCAAAGTCAACGTATATGCCGCAGACCAGCTGACCAACGGAAACCAGTCCGAAGGTATCCAGGCACTGATCGATGGAGATCCGGTACAGATTTCCATGCACAGCAACCTGATTTACTCTGCATTTGATCCGAGATTTAACGTCGTGTCCCTTCCCTTCCTGTTTGATTCCGTAGAAGATGCGGATGCCAAACTGGACGGCGAGGCAGGCGAAAAATTAAAAGAGATCCTTAATGAGTACGGCCTGCACTGCATGGGAATCGCCGAGAACGGTTTCCGTCAGCTGACCAACAGCAAGCAGGAAGTAAAAACCGTCGATGACATGAAAAACCTGAAAATCCGTGTGGCAGGAAGCAACCTGCTGATGGAATGCTACAAACGCTGGGGCGCCGATGCCACCAACATGAACTGGTCCGAGACCTATACCGCCCTGCAACAGAAAACCGTAGAAGGCCAGGAAAATCCGCTTCCGGCAATCGATGCAGCCAGCGTACAGGAAGTACAGCCGTACTGCTCGATGTGGAATGCAATTTATGACTGTCTGTTCTTCTGCATCAACGGGGACATTTACAACAGCATGACCCCGGAGCAGCAGGAAGTAATCGATGAGTGCGGTCGTCTGGCAACACAGTACGAGCGTGAAATCAACCGCGCCGGTGATGATGAAATCATGAACCGCTGGCAGAATGAGAATGGTGTAACCATTACCAATTATGAGGATATGGACATCGATTCGTTCAAACAGGCGGTAGACGGCGTAGACGAGTGGTATCAGAAAGAACTGGAAGGACAGGGATATGATGATGCCAAAGAGCTGATTGAGACGTTTACAAAATAATGATAAAAATCCATCCATGACCTGGAGGTCTCCAGTGAGACTGCTTCCGGGCTTGGATGGATTTTTTATTTGAGTTTTCCAGAAAAACAGGTATACTGGAGGGTATCAGAAAACGGGAGAGTTGGAGCAATGAAACAGAAAAAAGAACGGGAAAAAGAAATCAGCCAATGGCCATGGATTTCCATGCTGCCGTTTGGAATCCTGGCGGGATACTGGGGAAAAAGGGAAGTGCGGATCACGGCAATTTCAGAATATGGCTTTCAGACCCGCCTTGCGGCACCGGCTACGGCGGAGCAGAAAAACGCACCGTGGGAACTGGCATTTTATGATCAGAAAACGGCATTCTACCAGCGGATTCTTCTTCATGATGCGACTTTTCTGCAGGAAAAAGAGGAAGATTTTGATGTTGTTTATACCTTCGCTACGGAACAGGAAGATTATCGAAATGCGGTACAGCACCTTGCCCTGCAATACAGCCAGTATATCCGTTGGAAAATGGAAGACGATGATGCCGCCCTTGCAGAGCAGATGACTGGATATCCCGCGGAGCAGGATGCGTTTCATCTGGAAAGCCTGGAAGAGCAGAAAAAAGTATGGTTTTCCGAAATTAGGAAGGCAACCTTTGTGGCATTGCAAAATGGCTTTGCGGAATCCGGGCAGCCGGTCGAGCTGGCACTCGAACTGGACCGGCCGGAATGGTATAAGGCGTATCTTTCGATGGAAAGTGCGGTGTTTTTTGATGTTTATTTTCGGAGAAACCAAATTCCGGATCCGCCGGTTTTCCACCCGGACCGGCTCTATATAGGAAATGCTTTCTGCCCGCATCTGGCGCCACCGGAAGAGGAACTGTTTGCATTGATGGATAAAGCCTGCCGGGAGTCGTTTTCAATTACGCTTACGTTTCCATTTTTGCTGGAAGAAAATCTGTCGGAAACACAGCAGCAGCTACAGCGTCTCACTGAATGGTGCGAACGAAAGAATAAAACCGTTGAGCTTGTTGTAAATGACTGGGGAACCGCTCATCTGGCCGCTCATTTTCCTGTGTTTTCCATCTGTCTAGGCATTCTGCTTAATAAGCGAAAAAAAGATCCCAGGATGGCCTACAAGCTGGGAGACCGCACACTATTTGAGAAAAACAGCGTCCACGCGGCATTTTACCGTAAATATTTGAAAGCAGAATTCCAGATCGAGCGGTATGAATGGGAGAGCTGCGGCAATACCGGTACCGGGAAGTTCCCGGAAGGAAAAAACAGTATGCATCTTCCCTTTTATCAGACCAATACCTCGCAGTACTGTCCACTGTACGCAGCGTGCACCAAAGGAAGCCGCAGCGCGCAGATGCCGGTGCGGGAATGCCCGAGGTTTTGCGAAAAACAGGCGTTTTTATATCCGGAGCATCTGCGGATGATGGGGAGATATAATTCACTGTTTGGAATGAATTTGACCGTTTTGCAGGATCCAGAGACGATAGGGAAAATGTATGGGCTGCGTGGGATAGACCGGATTGTAGTGAATTTGTTATAGTGACATCTTAAGAAGCATGTTCGCAGTTCATATTTCCAACTTGATAGAACTGCCCATTCATGATAAGTTGAAAAACAACAGGAAGGGTGCAGACTTCTCTGAAATATTTTTGAGGAGGTGTATGCACATGGGAAAATTGAGTGTGATGCAGTTGACGCCAAAATGACGGTTGATCAGCTTCAGAAAATGATGGAGAACGCAACGGTATAATACGAATGTATCAAATTTTATGAGGCTTCATTCGCGAGAGTGGGGTCTCTTTTATGCTGATTTGAATCTATTTTCCAAAGAAGAAGGTTAATACCTATGAGAATACTATTTTGCAATATTGCATGGATGAATTATTATAAAGGAATTGTATGGGGAAAAGACGAACCGCAAAATGGAGGTTCCTATGTAAAAGAAACTCTGGACGCACATGAAAAATACAATTTTGAAGCAATACCGCTTACAGAAGAATCCGGATATCCGAAAGGGGAATATTGTCTTGGCTTTGTGGAGACAAAGTCAACCAATAAAGAAACTCGAAATCAGTTAAGAATTGAGAAGATTTATGACTGTGAGGGCATGAATGAGGAAACTTCGGTGGATGATGTGCTTGTCGTATATTGTGCATTGTATCCGGATGCAATAGAAAAAGAAACGTATGTAGTTGGCTGGTATAAACATGCAACCGTATATCGCAATTGCAAAGTGATGCGTTTCTTATCGGATACAGAGGAAGAATATTATGATCAGGCATATAATGCTATTGCTAAAAAAGAAGATTGCGTGCTGCTGCCAAGAGGAGCAAGGCGAAAAGCAAATACATGGAAAGTACCAAGAAAATCAAAAGGTGTGGCGTATGGATTTGGACAGTCTAATGTATGGTATGCACAGGGGAGAGAGCAGCATAATTTATTAGACCAGTTTCTTAATAGAATTGTGAGTCAGATAGAAAATTATGATGGGGAAAACTGGATTGATAAATATGCAGAGGGAATGGAGTGATCAAGAACATTACGGACACATCCATAGAAATTCCAGAAGAGACGGAGGTGATTGATGTGTGCAAATCAATGAGCAAAGCAATAGAAGATTTGCTGAAAGAAAGCAGAGAACAGGGTATTGAGATTGGTAAAATCCAGACGCTTGTGAGGCTTGTGCAGAAAGGCGATTTAAAGATAGAGCGTGCCGCGGTCAACGTCCAAATGACGGTTGAACAGTTGCGGAAAATGATGGAGAAGACATCGGTGTAATCCGAATGTATCAAATATTATGAGACTTCATTCGCAAGAGTGGGTCTCTTTTATATTGCGTTGGGTTTGTTTTTTTTGAAAAAAATTGTGAAAAACAGGCATTTTTATATCTGGAGCTTCGCAGAGGTTGGGAAGGGACAATTACTGTTATGGATGGAAGTAGATGCATGAAAGTGAATGGGAGAGATAGCAAGACGCTGGAGCTGAGAAGAGTGGATCGTGCGGTGTCGAATTTATTGTGGTGATATCCTAATAAAAGAAAACTATGAATGAAAAAAACGGTTTCTCTGCTATGGTAGAATTGATTATAATTATAATTTTAGAAATGAAGATTTATATAATCATATTTTGCTTAATCTGAATATAATTTCAAAATTGTTTGTCAATTATGCGAACCCATTGTATAATAGAATAAGCATATAGCGGTATATAATTAAGCGTTTTGCTTTTATATCAAATAGAAGATGAGATACGAATACCTAAAGAGAGAAGAAAAATGATAAAGTATATTTGCAAGAAATGTAACATAAATACAGAAACGTCCGTTTGTCCTGTTTGTGGAGAAAGAGCGGAAATGGAAAGTTCTAGCATTTATTGGTGTGATACTTGTAACATTCCATTGTATGATGAAATTTGTCCTATGTGCGGAAAAAAAGCTCATCGAATTGGATCTGATTTACGACCTGTATTTCCAGAAGAGCGACTTCTCCTGGAAATTATGATAGGAGAACCTTTTAAATATAAAAATTCTTCTGTTTGGAACGCAGCAGGAAATTATTATTATGTGGATGGTAAAAAACTCACATTTTCTGTCAAACAAACAAAACTTTTGAATGCAAAAATGATAAGAAAACAATTGGATGAACTTTCTGATCAAAATTCGTATGATTTTTTTGACAAAAACATTGGTAAAGAAGTAGTAAAAGAATTTCTGCTTAACCCCAATGCAATGTATTTAGAGGCGGAGGAGATCTATAAAAAGTATCAAAAGTAAGTTCTTTATTTTGACTCTTTTGGCAATGATTTACCTATGAAATGAAAAAGAACAGTTTCGAGATGCAATTGATCGACTTGCGATTCGACCTGCTAAATGTTAAAATCAAAATACATTGGGAAGGATTACAGGAGTCGGGTACTCCTAATCAGAGATTTGCTTCAGAAAGGAGCATGTAGATATGGCAGAATGGAAGAAATTGCCGGTTGGACTTGAAAATTTTCAGGAAATTCAAAAATCGGGTTCTACTATGTAGATAAAACAAAATTAATTGAACAGCTTCTTGAAAACTGGAGCAAGGTGAATCTTTTTACCAGACCACGCCGATTTGGAAAAACCTTAAACATGAGTATGCTTAAGAGTTTTTTTGAAATTGGAACAGATCGAACGCTGTTTGATGGTCTCTATATTTCCCGGAACCAAAAGCTGTGTGAGGAATATATGGGAAAGTACTCCGTTATTTTCCTGTCGCTCAAAGGAATTGACGGCTTATCCTTTGAAGCCGCAAAATACCGTTTAACGGAGTTGATCGGGGTGGAAGCAGAGCGATTTGCATTTTTAGCGGACAGTGAAAAACTGACGGAAAATGAGCGGAGCAAATATCGGGCGATCATCCATTTAGTGAATGGTAAATATTCCATGGATGAGGATATGCTTGTCTCCAGCCTGCAGACATTATCACAGCTGTTATGCCGACATTATGGTCAGAAGGCCATAATTCTGATTGATGAGTATGATGTTCCTCTCGACAAAGCGTTTCAGCATGGATACTATAAAGAAATGGTTTCACTGATTCGGGGATTGTTCGGTCAAGCGCTGAAGGCGAATGATGATCTGCAATTTGCTGTACTGACAGGATGTCTCCGGGTTTCCAAAGAAAGTATCTTCACAGGATTGAACAATTTCAAAGTTTATGCAGCAGACGACGTTCGCTATGAGGAAGAGTTCGGCTTTACGAATGAAGAGGTAAAAAAACTTCTTGCAAATTACAATCTGCAGGAACATTTCGAGAAAGTGAAAGAGTGGTATGACGGTTATCATTTCGGCGACGCAGATATCTATTGTCCTTGGGATGTGATTAACTATGTGGACGATTTATTGAGTGATCCAAATGTACAGCCCAAATCCTATTGGATCAACAGCAGCGGAAATGATCTTGTGAAACATTTTATTGAACAGGCCGATACCACTACCAAAGATGAAATCGAACAGTTGATTGCGGGAAATGCAGTTGAAAAGAGAATTCGTTCGGATTTGACTTATGACGAAATTGACAACAGCATCGACAATATATGGAGTGTGCTTTTTACAACCGGATATCTCACACGGCTTGGAAAAGCTGAAAATGGCGTGTACAAGCTGATCATTCCGAATCAGGAAGTCCGCGAAGTTTTTGTTCTGCAGATCCGCGAATGGTTTAATCAGATCGTTGCGAACAACAGGGCATCTACAGATAAAATCAATCAGGGATTTCTGGAAGGAGAGGTGGAGACGATCCAGCAGGAACTGACGATGTTTCTTGGAGAAACGATCAGTGTTTTCGATACAAAGGCACGAAACGAGGAAAAAGAAATTTTTTATCACGGCATTTTGCTTGGCATTTTGAAGAATTATTCTGGCTGGGTTGTGAAATCAAACAGAGAATCCGGAGATGGTTTTGCGGATATTCTGCTCAAACCGAAAAATCCGGATGCGGGAATCATCGTGGAATTGAAATACGTCCGTTCTCTGAATGATCTCGATCAGGCGTGTGAAAGAGCGCTGGAACAGATCGAGGATCGCAGATACGATACAGAACTTCGCGAGGATGGACGAAATGATATTTTTGCATATGAAATTGCATTCTGCAGAAAACGATGTAAAGTGGTGGTTAAAAATCTATAAACAAAAAAGCAGCCTATGTGGGCTGCTTTTTTGCTATAAAAGATAAACTGTCCCAATATTGACAAAATTGTCCCAACGTGATATAAAAAGGACAGCGAATAAAAATGGGGTGCATAGTATGAAGAAGAAAAGTGTTATAAGTTTAATTAAGTATTATACCGAAAAAAATGATGTTGGTTTTCGCAGTGAAGCTTATGAAATAGCAAAGGATTTTGATGCATCCGGCGATTATCAACTGGCTGAGTATATTATGTCATTATTATCAAATGCTAATACGTTTGTGCCGCAGGTATCAGAGAATGTTTCTCCTTTTTTTGAAAAAATAGAAGCGAATACGGATATGTTATTACTTCCGGATGAAATTACAGGTGATTTAATAGGGATAGTTAATGCAATTGATCATCACATTGGAATTAATAAGTTCCTTTTTCAGGGAGCGCCTGGAACAGGAAAAACGGAAGCAGTAAAACAATTGGCAAGAATCTTAAACAGAGAGATTTTTATGGTGGATTTTTCTTCTGTTATAGATAGTAAGCTTGGTCAGACACAGAAGAATCTGTCTATGTTATTTAAAGAAATCAACCAATTTGCTCAACCGGATAAGGTGATTGTTCTATTTGACGAAATCGATGCATTGGCATTGGATCGCACGAACCAAAACGATTTAAGAGAAATGGGGCGGGCTACATCAACAATGTTAAAAGAGTTTGACCGAATGAATGAAGATGTTGTTTTGATTGCAACAACAAATCTTTACCAGTATTTTGACAGGGCATTGATAAGAAGGTTTGATTCTGTGATTGATTTTAACCGCTATTCGCAGGAAGATCTTCTTTCTATTGCTGAGCAAATGCTGGATCGTTATCTGGATAAGCTGAAACTTGCAAATAGAGATATTCGCCTGTTTCGGAAAATTATGAAATTGATGTCCAAATTACCATATCCAGGCGAACTGAAAAATTTGATCAGGACGTCGGTTGCCTTTAGTAATCCGAAAGACGGCATGGATTATTTTAGACGGTTATACTATGCAGTATGTAATGAAAAACCAGACGATCTGAAAAAACTGCAGAGTCAGAAATTCACAGTGAGAGAAATGGAAATATTGGTTGGACGTTCCAAAAGCAGCGTGGCTCGTGATTTAAAAGAAGGTGTAAGGGATGAATAGTATTTTACAGTTAAAAGGAAGATTCGAACAAAGATCAAATCGTTCCAGACCGGGATCACCTAAGCTTCCAAAAGGGAAAAGTGTTTCTGCATCACATTTACGTGAGTTGGAAAAGCAGCTGGAAAGAATACTTGTATATTGGACGGAAAACAAGGATATTCGTGGTGCCCTGGTAAGTGTACATTATAAGCATATTGTTGCCAAAAGCAACCGGTTGAAAATTCTACTGTCAGAAAATGGAAAATCACCGACAGAATCAATTCGAGGGGCCAAATTTGTCTGGGAGCCAGATCAAAAAGGAAATGAAGTGCAAAAACATGTTTTTACGCATTTTGTTTCCTTGCAGGCAATTGAAAAATCTATTGATGTTTTAAAAAAGACAGCGTCTATCATAGAACAGTATTATAAAGGTTCTGTTCCTAGTGAAGTAATAGAAGAATTAGGTGAAAAATATCATTTTAATGAAGTACCCAAAACCAGTTTTCTGAAAACCGTGGTTGACGGCTTTTATGTGGAACGATTTGATATCGACAGAGCAACGGAGGAAATAACAGAAGAAGCAATCATTACCATCTATCAGACAGGGGTGGATACAAAAAGACTTCTTTCAAAATTCGGAATTGATATTGTAGATGATCGCATCATAGACGGAACTACTTTAAGACTGAATCCAGACGAAGTTAAATTGCTATATAACAATGCGTCGTATCTGATCGCTATGGGAGTTACAGACTTCTCTGAGATTTCAAGAGACGATGTGTTAGATGCGTATGAGGATATGGAAGAGGAGGCCGGATTATTAATCCCACATCCACAGAACGAACCGGTCATAGGTGTGATAGATACACAGTTCAATGAAAAGGTGTATTTTCACGAGTGGGTTGAATATAAAAATCTTTTGGATCCTAATATTCCTCTGTCCAGGAAAGATTATGAACACGGAACAGCTGTCAGCTATATTATCGTAGATGGTCCACAGGGAAACCCGGAGCTTGCGGATGGCTGCGGCAGATTTCGCGTAAGACATTTTGGAGTGGCAACAAATAACGGATTTAGTTCTTTTACTGTTCTGAAAATGATCCGAAATATTGTTGCGTCCAATCGAGATATTAAAGTCTGGAATTTATCGCTGGGATCAAAACTTGAAATCAAACCAAATTTTATTTCGCCGGAGGCTGCAGAGCTGGATCGTATTCAGAGTGAATATGACGTTATTTTTGTGGTAGCAGGTACAAATATTCCGGCAGGAGTTACCAAAAAGAATATGAGAATTGGATCTCCGGCAGATTCCCTGAATTCTATGGTGGTTAATGCTGTGGATTTTGCAGGAAACTCTGCTTCTTATACCAGGATTGGACCTGTTCTGTCGTTTTTTCATAAACCGGATGTCAGTTATTATGGTGGTGATGGAACGGTCTATACAGATAAAATGGTGGTATGCAAAGACGATATGGGAGCAGCATACGTAGCGGGAACTTCATTTGCAGCGCCATGGATTTCACGTAAACTGGCATATTTGATTCATATTATGGGATTAAGCCGGGAAGTGGCGAAAGCATTGCTGATTGATGCAGCTGCCGGATGGAATCGAAGAGATGATATTTCACATAGAATCGGATATGGTGTTGTGCCAAAGCATATTAATGAGGTTTTAAAAACACCGGATGATGAAATACGTTTCATTATGACAGGGGCATCGGAGGAATATGAAACTTATACTTATAATCTGCCAGTGCCTGTTGTAGATCATGCGCACCCGTTTTATGCAAGAGCTACCCTGGCATATTTTCCACAGTGCGATCGCAAACAGGGTGTTGACTATACGAGTACAGAAATGGATATTCATTTTGGCAGAGTTGTTGTCAAAAGAGGGTCAACCATGATTAAAGCAATTGATGACAATCGACAGTCTGAAGAGAAACAGATTACTTTGTACGAAGAAGATGCAAGAAAAATGTATCGCAAATGGGATAATGTGAAACATATCAGTGAAAAAATAAAAGAAAAAAGGGTTCCCCGAAAGGCTTATGATTCTGGGTTATGGGGACTTAAGATTAATACGAAAGAACGCTTGCAGAAAAGAAAAGATTCTCTTCCGTTTGGTGTGGTTGTAACGTTAAAAGAGATGAATGGAGTAAATCGTATAGACGATTTTGTGAAGATGTGTCTTGCAAGAGGTTGGCTGGTTCAGAGACTTGATATTGAAAATCAGCTGGATTTGTATGCTAAGGCAGAGGAGGAGATTGAATTTGAATGAGGCGCAAGCGAAAGGATTTAACTTATGAAAATCACATCAGGCCTCGGCTCCATTGATGACTATCCCCGTTACGTCCGCGCCGGCGCAGACGAGCTGTTCTGCGGTTACGTTCCATTTTCCTGGTCAGAAAAATACGGAACGGTTCTGCCGCTGAATCGGAGAGAGGTTTTAAACTATAACGTACAAATTGGATCGTTCAGTGAACTGGAAATTCTGGCCAATATGGTGCAGAAATACCAGAAGCCAGTGCATCTGGCGTTCAATTCGCTGTATTACCGGCCGGAACAGTATGAAGAAATTACGCAGATCATCCAACAGTGCCGCAGCATAGGGTTTGACAGTTATATTCTTGCGGATCCCGCGCTGCTTGTGTACCTGCGAAAAGAAAAGATCGACTGTGAGGTGCATCTGAGCGGGGATTTGGGAACGGTGAATTCTGCGATGACAGAGGTTTTTGCGAAAGAATACCCGAAGAGGATCATTTTCCAGCGCAAAAATACGATCTCGGAAATGCGTGCAGTGATTCGGCATATAACTGCGCAGAAAGAAGCCGCTCGAAAAGAATGGACTTATCCAACGGAGTTCGAGGCATTTGCTTTGAATGAACTGTGCCAGTTCAGTGGTGCTTTCTGCAATTCCATGCACTGCGATGAAATGGGATATCTTTGCCGGGTTCCTTACTGGAAGAAACCGATGTCGCTTTCAGAATCTAAATTAGAAAAACAAGAAAAAAATCATCCGGGAGAAAATATTTCTATATCCGAATGGGATTCTGCATCAGAACTGACGAATCCTGTATCGGAAGATGGTTACCTCTGCGGCGCAACCGGCTGCGGCCTGTGTACATTAAAACAGCTTTCCGATGCCGGAATCACTCATCTGAAGCTGGTAGGCCGGGGAAATTATACCGATTTTATGGAGCGTGATATCCGAAATCTGCGCCGCACGCTGGAGATTCTGGAGGATTCTTCTACGGAAGAAGAATACATCCGAGCGATGAAAGCAGAGCTTTTTCCAAATGGATGCAGTCACATGTGCTATGCCAGATAAAATATGTCAATTCTTTCTGAATCTAAAGAGATAGTGGAGAACGTAATGAGAAATGTTTTCCCAGCACGCTTTAATAATTGACATAATGATGAATCGTCTTCTGCGTCATTATTTATAATAATTACGAAATGCGACGAAAATCAACCAGACGCTGCTGAAACGGATCGTGGCTGTGGCTTCGATTGCGATCGCGTGCATCAAACTCTTTCTCTGATTGAAAAACTAGAGTGTGTTTGAAAAAACATTTCCGCAGCCTGCACGCCCCACTTTGCGGTATATTTTGCCCTCATTCAGTCGCCGTAGCCCGCTACGCCTCCTTCATTCAGACAAAATCTCCCACAAATTGGAACATGCAGACTACGAAAAGCCTTTTTCAAACACACTCTAGCGCTTTGCACACAAACTTTAGTTAGAAGCGTATCCCAATTGTTCTTATTGACTAAATATTTCCTTAGGGAATACAATATAGAAAAAGTAAAAAGGAGGGATACCATGCAGGCACTTTCAAAGAAAAAAACCGGTGATATCTGTACCATCAAATGGATGTTTGGAATCCCTGATGTTCTGGATTTCCTCCGAAGCCGTAAAATCAAAGAAGGCAGCACCGTACAGGTCATCCAGAGAATAAACGGTGGATTGATCCTTGGCATGGATGGAAAACGGATTGCAATGTGTGATGCAGCTGCAGACCGGATTCAGGTATGAAAGGAAGAAAAATCAAAATGAGCGGAACCTTGGAAGAGGAGCCGCTCATTTTGATTTTCCAAATACCCACAAAAGAATTTTCGTAGATAAGTGTGCAGACTACGGAAAAGATTTTTAATAAATATGTGCCAGGAAGTTTTCAAGCTTTTCTTTACATAGAACCGTTGCGAAACAGCCGCCAGATAGAGTAAAATAGAGCAGATCTTAAGAAAAAGGAAGTTGGAATTTTATGACATTATTAGAACAGATACAAAAAGAACATGCCGCTGCTTTTACGCACGGCGGAAAATTTCATGCGGATGATGTGTTCTCTGCGGCACTGCTTCTGCATTTTAATCCGCAGCTTACTATCCAGCGCGGAAATCGTGTGCCGGAGGATTTTGCCGGGATTGTTTTTGATATTGGAAGAGGAGAATACGACCATCACCAGAAAGACAGCCGGATCCGGGAAAACCAGGTTCCGTACGCGGCGTTTGGCCTTTTATGGGAGGCACTTGGCACAGAAATTTTAAGTCCGGAGATGGCCGCGCGGTTTGACGAGAAGTTTGTACAGCCGCTCGATCTCAATGATAATACAGGAGAAAAGAATGAACTCGCCAGTATGATCGGCATGTTCAATCCGGTATGGGATGATAACAGCGGAAGCGATGCTGCTTTCCTGGAAGCGGTGGCAGTGGCCGGACGGATTTTGGAACATAAATGGGAGCGTTTTCGTGCGGATGAGCGGGCGGAGCAGCAGTTTGCAGCTCTTCTTGCCGAACACAGGAAGCGGATTGCAGCGGAGAAAAAGGCAGGAACAATGGATGAAAAGATTCTGATTCTGTCGGAATTTTTTCCATGTCAGAAACAGCTTTCCGCGACTGAAATTGCATTTCTGATATTCCCATCGAACCGCGGCGGTTACTGCGTGCAGCCGGTTCGAAAAGAAAATTCATCCAATTACAAGTATGATTTTCCGGAAACATGGCTTGGCCTGGAAAAAGAAGCACTGCAGGAAGCGACTGGGCTTTCCGATGTGTCTTTCTGCCACAAAGGAGGATTTCTTCTCACCGCAGAAACGCTTGACGATGCCGTCGCTGCCTGTCGCATCAGCCTTGCGGGAATGCCAAAAGCACCGGTTCTGATCCACATCGGTACCGATGCGATTGATGCGGATGACGCGCTTTTGTGGCAGATGCCGGGCATGGAGCATGCAGTTATTCTTCATAAACCGCTGCCGGAGGCCCCGGAACTGAACATCTGTGGCAGTTATGCCGTGTCATCACTTGAAAAAGCAGAATGGAAGATACGCCTGCGGGAATATCTGGCGGACCTGTTAAAAGAAAAGCCGGAGGCTGTCTGTGTCAGCGGTGATCTCTTTGCGGCTTATCCGGTCATGCATCAGCTTCGGAAGAAACATATTCCGGTTCTGACCGCATCGGAGCAGAACGGAAAGCGGATTCTGGTCCGCATTCCGTCCGGTTCCTGAAAAATTACAGATAATCTCTCTCAATTTCGCGCGTTAAACAGAAAAATTCCTCAATATGTAACTTGTTCCTTTGCATCTGCTGCTATCTGTGATACAATATAGAAAATACGTGAAATTTTGGAACAATGGAAAAAAATGATAGTATTTTTTCGTTTAACTTCGAAAAAACAGGCCAGACTTCACAGGAACGATACAATTTTGTAATCCGAAATCCGAATGGCCTGGTTATAAGAAATCGACAAACAGCAGAGAGGAGAGGGCAATAAATATGATTTCAAAGAAAAAATTTGGCACAACAGTAACAGCGTTCGGTGTGGCAGCTGGAATGCTTCTCAGTTCGGCGGCACCGGCTCATGCGGAGGAGACGGCGAAAACGGTGCAGGAAACGCAGAAAGAACAGGCAGATGCACCGTCCACACAGAGTGAAACGGAGAATGAGAACGCAGAAAAAACGATTGCTCCGGCAGAAGAGACTGAGAAACCGGGGGAAGAAACAGCAGCATCGTCAGATGAGACTGCAGCTTCCACGGAAGATCCGGAAACACCAGATCCTGCTGAGGATCCAACTCCTAGCGAGACACCGGAAGATCCGGCTCCGAGTGAGACGCCGGAGCCAACGCCAAGTGAAACACCGACACCAACTCCGAGCGAAACGCCGGAACCGTCTGTGACCCCGGAGCCAAGCGAAACACCGATGCCAACCCCGTCCGAGACACCGGCGCCGACAGAAACTCCGGTTCCAACTGAGACACCAACACCAACACCAACGCCGACCGAAACGCCAAAGAGCGATGAAACACAGGCGGATGACTGGATTCAGACGATTGATTATGGAAAATATATCAGCGCCATGAAAAAAGATCTCCGTGCAGGCTTTGCGCAGATCGATAAAACATACGCCTACGCCAAGGTCGACACGAAGTTAAATGTCCGTGAGAGCGGTTCCACCAGTGCACGGATCGTCGGAACCCTTCCGGCAAAAGCACTCTGCTTTGTGATTGCTGATGCAGATCAGGAGTGGGTTTACATCGAGTCCGGTGATGTCCGCGGTTTTGTCCGTACGGATTATCTGCAGCAGGGAAAGGAAGCCCTGGAATATGTGACCAGCACTGGAGAAGACCAGATGAAACTTGCGGATCAGATCATCGATCCATCTGAAAATGAAGCATTCAACTATAAAAAAGAGACTGTATATGAAGTAAAAACTTCAACCGGAAACGGTATCATTACATTTGCGAAACAGTTTGTCGGCAGACCGTATGTCTGGGGCGGAAACTCTCTGACGGACGGCATTGACTGCTCCCACTTTGTATGGCAGATTCTGACCCGCTGCGGCGCATACGATGGTGAATATACAACATCCGATGGCTGGCGCAGTCTTGGAACCGAGGTTACAAGCCTCGATGAAGCGCGTACAGGCGATGTCATCTGCTATAACGGCCATGTCGCACTGTACGACGGCGAGGGAAAAATCGTGGAGGCACTGAACGAAAACGCAGGCATCACCTGCAACCGCCCGGTAGACTGCGACACGATTCTGACGATTCGCCGCTTTGCAGCCGATGATGAAATCGGCGGAACAAACGCCGAAAAGATCTGGAATTACTTCCTGATGCACGGCTTCACAAAAGAAGGAGCCGCAGGAATCATGGGAAATATTGCAAACGAGGCATCTACAGACCTCGATCCGACACTGCTTGAGTACGGCTCCACCAGCCGCACGAGCCTCAGCGGAGAGCAGTACACCAATCTTGTCGATGCCGGAATCATCTCACGAGATGAAGTCATCCGCAGCGCCCGCTTCGGCCTTTACAGCGGCGGAAGATACGGCTACGGTCTCTGCGGATTCACGGATCCGACCATCAAAGAGTATCTGTGCCGCTATACCATCGACCTCGGAAAGAGTCTCGGAAGCCTGTCCGGACAGCTCGACAGTCTGCTCGCTTATCTGAACGATTACAATCCGAATCTTCTGGACCGCCTGAAAAACGCAGAAGATGTCGACACAGCAGCGACATCTTTTATGCGCGAATACGAAAAATGCGCAAATCAGGGTACGCAGCAGAAACTCCGCACAACAGCAGCAGAGCAGATCTACAATGTGATGGAATCGTACGATTCACCGGTGGATGTGGAATAAAAGAACAAAAAATTTATCAATAAGAAAGTGCCTGTCAGGCTGAAAATGATATGCTCCCTTCTAGGTAGACAAGTGAAATAATAAAAACTTGTCACTTAGGA